>Ga0272441_10003759_pt1 | contig 28462 bp, 15 predicted proteins | sample SSMProp6N_FD_193582 | JGI IMG/M metagenome (GOLD analysis project Ga0272441, IMG submission 193582) | Marine sediment archaeal communities from Little Sippewissett salt marsh, Falmouth, MA, United States - SSM-Prop-6N | ecosystem: Environmental > Aquatic > Marine > Wetlands > Sediment ... | reverse complement strand
TACCCCGGAAAAGCTCTATGCCTATGTTCACGCAAAGACCGTGCAGAAGAGGATCGGACAGGGGTATTCTCCGATTCACTTGATCGCGAACCTTATGGAAAAGATCGATACCTTGGCCTGTGATCCGTTGCGGTATATCAGTTCAAAAAAGGTCGCAAGTCTGAGCTTGGTTCAGTTAGACAAAAAGGTCGCCACAAGCCTGCTCGATGAGTTCCTGTTTCCTAAAGACAGGATCACCGAGATCCTGGATTCACTTCCAGCCGAAGATGAACGTCTCGGTATGGCCAGGAAATTATCACCGCATTTCCTGGCATATCTTCTGGTAACGAACTATAACTCGATTTTCAGATCCCGCAGATCACTTGATGCCATTAAAAATATCCAGTATGAAATGACCGCCAGCATGATCCGTTCCGGTAAACATGATTTCGATATCAGCAGGCGTAATGTCAATCAGAAGATTGAGGATTTCGATCGAAAATCACGGGGGAAAACCGCGGAAGAACTACAGGAAAAGATTGTAAATTCGCTTTTCGATATGTTTTCTCCTGATTTTAAACAGCAGCTTTGCCAACTTCTTATTAGCCGTAAGCTGATGAATTCTCCGGAAATTGAATCGATTTTTGCTGAACACATATATTTCCAAAAAGTTCTGGAAATAATCCGGCACGAATTAAACGGCAGGGATGACATCAGCGATCTTGACCGACAGATTATCACAGACAAACTCCATACATGGTCGTCGTTTATTAATGAGGTAGCCGATGAGATGCTGCACAAGTGGATGATTTGGCAAGAGGCCAAGAACGAAGAGCTCATACAGCTCAGGAACAATGTACAGCTACCGCGAAGATTGCGGAAAGAAGAACAGATTCTGAAAACAAACCGTATCCTGTGTTATCTGTTCCCCAGGATATATTTTAAGATTCCCCGTTTCAAAGACTTGCGAAAGCCAACCATCATTTTTATTCACGGCGGCGCCGGGGTTGGCAAAAGTACCATCGGCAATGTGATTGCAAAAAAACTTGGCATTCCAACCTATTTCAGGGCTACCATCACCAGAGAAGTATTGCGGCATTTTATACCTTACTATAGTGGAGAAGAGATCCATCGGTCCAGCTATCAGGGACGGCCGACCATAGAAGGATTTTATGATCAAGGCCTCAGGGTTGCCAAGGCGATCGAGGCTGTTCTAGACCGTGCCATCAAGGAAAATACAAGTGTCATGATTGAAAGTGGTGTCTTATTGCCAGGAACCCTTTCACATTCCTACTATAAGCGTGCCAATATCGTTGAAATTTTTTTGTCGGCCCCCAACAACAAGATTACCCACCGCAGAATGCTGGTCGGCTCAGTATCTCTGGGCAGAGATCGGGAAAAGCGGATGAAGAACTTCCAACCGATTCGTTTGTTGGATTTCGTTCTGCGCAAACTGGCCCGAGAGCGTGATATTACGGTCCTTGAACATAAAACCATGGACGAAATGATCAAATCGATCATGGATAGAGTTCTCGATCCTTACGCTGACAGATGGTATGGCATGCTGAAAGACCGTGTCATTGAAAAGGTAAAATGCAGTCAGAGTATACGGGATGAGAAAATGCATTCAAGGTATATTCGCCTCCCATTCGATGGATCACGGCTGTGCCAGACAGAGTATGGTTTAACCGCAGAACAGAAAAGCACTCTAACACTTGTCGGGGTTGAAAAGCTGGAATCGCTGGTAAACAAGAATGTGGACCTGTTAGCGAAAACCCAGGAATGTATGTACGATGTATGCACTCAGGAATTTTCACTTTTGTGCTACCTGCTTAGCCAGGTTGATGAGCCCTATGATCATGTCCGACAGAGCCTGTTTTACCTGCTGAAAAATTCCCGCAACGTATCCCATTTGGTAACGAACCTTAAGGAATTCCTTTATCCGATGATGATATCACAATTGTACCGCGAACTGGAGCAGGACGGGTATCAGGCCGAGGAACTGTTAGGCACAGGATCACACGAATCTCTGGTTTATGATCTGTGGGATATTCCAGAAGTAAAGGATATCCACATCGAGAAATATCGTTCTATGGTTAAACGCTGGACAGAGGATATCGAAACGCATGCCCAAAACTATTTCCGCTTTTATACCTGCTGGAAAGATGCCTATTCCCATGAAGAGGAACAACTTTTCAGGGAAGGGATATCGGCAAATTTGATTCCCGATGGTATTGACGGAAATTTGCTGCACGAGCTTATCAGTGAGTATTACCTTCAAACTAAACCAGAAATTGAACGTTTGAAGGGACTGGACAAGCCCCTGATCATTCTGGTCAGCGGTGCCAGTGGGGTGGGAAAATCTACAATTTCAAAGGCTCTTAAAATGAACTTCAATATTCCTACTTCATTTTCGACCGATCTGTTGCGCGAAGAAATCAGGAAACTGGTTCCAAGAAAAATCTGGCCCCAGGTGCATACTTCAAGTTTCAAACTGGAACGGGAAGTGGGCCAAAGGTTCTTAAGGGAAATTGATCGAGTAAAGGGCATGCCGGAAGAATCGGCGCTGATTGATGAGTGGCGCAAACAGGTTCTTGAACACTACTATGCCCACAGCTTGGTTATTTTTGAGGGAGTCCGGGCGGCGATTAACCGTCAAATCGAACGCAATCAGAGTGTCATTATTGAAGGGATTCCATTGATTCCGGGTTCATTGCCAGCGCGTTACTATAATGAGGCTAATATTGTCCATCTGGTGATTACCATCCAAAATGAACAACAACATCTGAGCCGGTGGGATAAGAGGGCTCTGGAGCAGCCAAAGCGCTATAAAGAAGGATCAAAACGCTACAAGGAAAGCTTTGTGCCTATTCGTTTTATCAGTACTCGTTTGGAAGAGGTAGCCCAAGAAGCCCGGGTGAAGGTGATTAACAATATCAGTCTGGATGAGTCCGTAGCTGAAACTATCGAGTATGTAGGCGGGCCGCATACCGACAGATTTGTGTCGCTTGCTGACGCCTTTAGAGAAAATGTCAGTCGATGGCTAGCACATCGTTCCCGAGAGCCTCTGGATATCTGGGGCGCATGGTGTACTGATATTGATGACACGGTGATTCTTTCCGGAAAGATGCCTTCGGAAAGCCAAATGGATTCTATTAACCGGTTAATCAATGCCTTGGCTAGCAAAAAAATTGCTTGGGTTCCTATGTCCGGCGTGGCCTTTGAAAAGATTAAACCGCGCTTGCTTGATTGGATTCACCCTGATCTGAAAAAACATGTGATTTTCTACGGAGGTGACGGCAGCAGTAAGTATATCTATGATGCCCAGAAAAAGGTCTGGAAAGAAGATGTCCGTTTTCGAAAACTATTGAGTGATGCCCAGGCCATAGCGATTATGGGCCTAAAAGAATACCACAAGCAGTTGACAGTGAACCTGTCTGTGACAGGCTCACTGGTAATTGATGAGAGCGATATCCAAAAAGAGGTTGAGAACCGGATCGACAATGCCAGAACAATACTTGAAAACAGTGGTTTCGACCCTGACAGAGGCATTATTGATGAACTCAAGGAAGTGCTTCGCAGGAATGGATTCAAGCCCGACAATGCCGAGACATACTACCGGGGTGGATCTGTTTCATGGATGATGCTGGGGGATATTGATGCTGAAAGCTATGCCGAAGAACAGGCGCAACAAACTCGCAAAGAACTGCTTGGTATGGTAGATATCCGTTTGAGGGAGTTGAATTACCTGATGCAGTTGTCGCCTACCAAGACCAGGGTGGAAAATCCTTTCCCTGGAGCACGGGGCATCAAGTTTGTCCTGAGTACAAACAACAAAGAGCGCTGTGTTCGCAACCTGATAGAACAGTACAATCTTATGCCGAGAGAAATACTATTTGTCGGCAACGAGATATTCGAGGGAGGCAATGATAATGTTGTGACCACGGTAAAGGGTTTGAATCTGCTTTCCGTAGGTCATAAGACTGGAGAGGGTGTTGTTTTCGGAGGATTCGGAGTAGTTGCAAATCAGAGGTTGTATGATATGGTCTCCCAAAAGCTGAACAAACTCGAACTACTGGGTGGTGAGGCCTGGGTGGATATTCTTTCTCAGATAAAGAATGGTGAATTACATTTATCCGGACAGAAAGATGTTCAGTATATCCAGTGATGATGAACAGGTGCAATAAACTTTCGTAACTCGGTAACAAGGAGCGAAGTCAGAGGACAGCAGTATTGAGAGCCGGATACCTTGTTGGATTGGAACAACTTTCGGACACGGATTTACATGGACCTGCCTGCGTTATTCTCGATCAAATCGATAAGAATCCGGGCGCTTGGATGTTGCCCGACAAAGTAATCTGGCCGATCACTGATTATCTGCTCGCAACTGAAAAACTGTCCGAGCCCATCGCAATGTTTTTACGTGGTAATGCCATGGAAATCCGGGCAGGGATTTTTCCCCTCCAACGATCTAAACCTGTAACCCATGTGCATGGTTTAGCTATCAATGCCTTACCCATGCAAGGTCCGGCTGGATTTACAATAGAGGGGATCTCCAGGCCTCTGGTATCATTGGTCAGCCTGAACCGGTATTCCGGACAGGCCCTGCTGAATATCAACATCACCGAAGCATATGTAGAGAGAATTCTGAGAAAGGCTAACAAAGTTAACATCCTGGCACAAATCGTTGTATATGAACTGCTCAGGTATATTGATGGCTTATCGGATATTGAAAGTTTTGCAAAGCTGGCTGAATTCAATTCTTTTCAAACCACTGACGATTCTTTGAACGATCTGTCCAGGGATATCCTGGAGTGTGCCGCAGATGAAAACGATTTCGAATTTCTCCAGAATTTGGTGGATACCAGTGAAAAACAGCAGGGTGATATCGAAGAGAGCTTTAGTGCATTGCTGCCGGGAAAAACACTCCAGAGTGCTAAAAAACTTGTTGCGAGAATGGGAATCGAAGCCGGTGTTCTTTTGCGTATGTACGGTCTCGAGGATTACGCCACAGGCAAAAAGTATCTGATAAGGCCCGGAGATATCATTTTTCAGCAGTGGCGTGCAGAAGTTACGATATCGGATCTTCCAGCATTTTATACACCACCATACTTGGTAGAGAAATTGAAACGACTGCTTGAAAATATCGGCTGTTTCAATGATCCGGATACCCATGTCCGTGTGGTGCGTGATATCATTGCATACAAACCTTCCGGGAAACGGCAAAACAGCCACGAGTTTATGCAGACAATTGAGCAGTGGATTGATCTCTTCGTTGAATTCAGCGAGAAAAACACTCTTTCATTAAGTTTGCTCAAGACCGGGATAATGGAAAATCAGGATATCGATGAAATAACCCTGATAATCAGGGAGATGATCGACATTTATCGTAAACTGTGTCCCGGTGAGACGGACGAATACCACAAGATGCTTGAGTGGATCACTGGCATTAATGAGGACCGAGACAATCTCGGCTACCAGCTAAACAGGTTTATTAACCGGATTCACCAGGAAGTTTTGCAGAATGTATTCGGGATTTTCAAGGGCTGGAAATCTCATCTGGGCGATGTGAACACGATCGCCGACAAGGCAGTCAGCCTTGTGGTGGACAATGAGGGCTCTGTTGAGTTTTTCCCGGCTAATAAGCTTAATATTATTGATTATTCTGGTGACTTTGAACGGGGCAGGGCCGTGGTTGCCAGATCAATAATTGAACGCTACCTGACGACAAATGTGCATCTGCGCGATAACTGTTATATCGACTGTATTTCACTGACCAATAAGGCCTGGTTTTTTATTGATTTGGGAGTGCATGGGGCCAACATATTTATCGATCTCGATCCGAACAAACCGATGATCAGCGCCAGTTATGCCGAAGGTGATGTGGAAGATGGAAACATGACCCGCCTGAGATTTCTGGAAGATGCACTTAAAGACCTTAATTTTGATGTTATGCGTTCGGATGTAAACTTTACCGCCAGACTGGATGAACAAAAATCAGGTATTATCAGTGCCGATGAACTTCTGGAAAAGGCTTTCAGGGCAATTCAGGCCTTTGCCAGTGTGGCTGATTTCGACCAGGAAATTGAAGACGGCCGTATCACCAGGATCGCCCTGAAGTATCACTTACAAAGAATAAAATCAACGGGCACGGGATACCCTCTCTATATAATGACGCAAGGAGTTGGACCGATCAAGCAATTGTCTGCGCGAATCGACGAATTTTCCAGGACGCTTTTGCCTGTTGTCAATGCTGAAATTGATAAAATCGGAATTGAAAAGATTTCCCTGGAACAAGCTGGACTCAAGAATATCGAGCTCATGTTTTCTCGGCACCTGAACAATCTTATCGATACAGGCAGATTTATTTCCTGTAAAACTAATCCGGTTTTTGAAAATCCCGCATATGAGGAACCCGAGCCTGCAAGGTATTTTTCCCGCATTGAAGATGAGATGTATCTACAAGAAGTCTCCGGTATTGTGTCTTTGCTGGATAAGGTGGTTGGTTCTTCGTTTATCGGCGAACATGATGGCAGCATAGTTACAGTCTCCGTCGCAGACATGTCCGGATCGAATATGTCGTTTTATGCCGTGCGAGATAAAAACACCTATCATACCAGCAAGGCCATTGCCGTTGATGGAGAGTGCCTGAGAGTGGTTTCAGGGGTTGATAATATTATTTGTGATTCGCAGGAGGTTCTTTCGAACCTTTTGTTACATGGCTATAATCTCGAAAACATATCCCAGGCAGACGATTGGTCAGTGCCGATATCATCAAGCATTCAGGGTATAATCGTGCCGGCAATTCAATCCTGCCCGGGTGTTGCCACCGGTATGATCCGTAAGAATCGCCGGGAGGATGTGCCTGCTGTATTTGCCGGTACAATCTTTTCCGATACGATTCTGACACCCCGTGAAGTCGCACGAATGCGGGATGCCAACGGTTTTATCACTACGGATGATTCAACTCTGAGCCATGCCCAGCTTACGGCCCGGACATTCGGAAAACCAGGAGTAATTATCCGGGGGGCAGTCTGGGATGTCGAAGATTCGAAACAGATTCTGAGGATTCCATTTCGCTCTGGTAGTTTTGTGGTTAACGAAGGTGATATTGTTACAATTGATGCGGTTCGGGCAATGGTAAACATTGTGGGAGCGGCGATTGATTCCAAGGATGATTTTCGGGACCGGATCAGAGAAATATTCGCGCTGCTTCTCGGAATACAAAAAGAACGGGATGCTCCAATTTGTCGTATATTTCTGCAAGAGTTCGTTGAGCGGACAGACAATCTCGGGATAGTAAAATTTATTATTCAGGAACTGTTTATCACCACTACGGTTCAGCAGAATATACACAAGCTCGAGATACTGGGACTGTTGCTTGAAAATTGTCGTGAACACCTCAAACGACCGGCCGAAGAGTTTTTGAGAAATATCGTTCTGGACTACCGACGCAGGCAGATCAACGATATCACAACCGCCAGGCAGAAGCTCAATGTGAGCACTGATCTGAATGAATCGTGGTATGTCAGGGACAGGACATGCTCCAAGCTCAGGATTTTTCAGGAAATCGATGCCTTGATATGCCCCAGGGTGGGCTTGGACCCGATTTGCTACGATATTCAAATCGAACAGATCGATACCTTGTTTGATGCAAAACGTGATGAATATGAAACCAATGCCCTTAACGAATTGTTGCTGCTTGAAAAAAAATCCTGTCCCACGGATATTGCCATCCTGGGCAAAATGTTGCGTATTGCCAGGATGCTTTTAGCTCTTGAATCCAGGGCAGAAAAAATCATGAACCTTTGTGGTGTGATCAATGTCCGGCAGAAGAAAATCAAGGAGTTGTTCGCAAAATCGCCGGAAAACCTTGTTGTTGATTTAGGCCAGACAGCCTACGTTTTTGCCGATTATGTTGGTAACAAGGCCGCCACACTGGGAGAATTGCATTTGCAACAGCCCGAGCTGAACATTCCTCCGGGTTTCGTGCTGACAAGCATGGGTGTTGAGGCAATCATGATGAACAATAGAGGTATTATGGCGGAAATCAACGAGTGTGTGCATGCAGAGGTGACATCGAAAGATAAAATTTTGCATGATGTAATGTCACGTGCAGAACGCTTGGTTATTCCGGAAAAGATCAGGAGCACTCTCATCTGGAAATATCATGAGTGTGAGCGATTTCTTTGTGATGAAGAAAAAATTTCTGAAATAAAAAGACTGGCTTCAATGGTTGGAATTGATGATGCCGATATCCAGCAGGAGTTGGCTCGGCTCAAGAAACTGCCGGGGATTGAAAAGTATACCATTCAGGAGATAATTCGTGCCTCGGGATTTGGCCGCAACGAGATTGAGAATCTGCTGAACACCGCCAGCGAAGAGGTTGGTGTTTTTGTGGTGGTGCGCTCTTCTTCTATTCTTGAAGATACCCATGAAGAGATGATGGCCGGAAGGTTTCAGTCGTATCCGTATGTCAGGGGTGAAAATCGTTTGTTGGAAAGTATTCTCGATTGCTTAGCCTATTACTGGGTTGAAACAGGGGTGATTGACAACACACAACCGGTATTTGTTCACCAGCAGGTCGAGGCTGACGTTTCCATGGTGGTGAATTCGATCAATCTGGCTGAAGACAGGTGGAACGAAGTAATTATCAACTCTGCCCAGGGCGCAGGTGCCGGGCTGGTTTCCGGCCAGGTGGACAGCGATCTGTACTTTGTGGATGCCGCAACATTCACTCTCAAACGGGCGATTAATACCCTTAAGAGGAAAAAGTGTGTTTTCGATACAGGACGCGGCAGTGGTGTTGCCTTTGTAAGCATCGATAATCGAGCAGAACAGATACGGCCCAGCCTGAGTGAAGGTCAGGCAATTAAAATATCCCGATTGGCACGGGAGATACACAACGTGCTTGGATATCCGGTTGATATCGAGGCCGTCATGTATCGTGAAATTCTGTATGTCGTTCAGGTCAGACCTGTTGTTCTGCCATGTAAACACTAGTTTGATTGCACCGTTACCATCAATTTGGTGGCTTGTAACTCTATGATATTTAATGATAAGAGCTGTTTATTCTTTCAGCTTAATCTGATATGGTAATACTATACCAAGATTATTTGATATGATTGAATTTAAAAAAATTACTTATATCGACAGGAGGTAAATAATGACACGAGATGAAATGTTCAGGATTGAGAAAGACGGGTTTGTTGCCAGTCTGATTCTAAACCGGGCCAAGCAGCACAATGCGATGACCTTTGAGTTTTTTGACGAGTTGAAAAAGATATTCGATGAATTCGACCAGGATACTGAAGTCCGGGTGGTTGTCATTAAGGCCGAAGGCAAAACGTTTACCGCCGGTCTCGATCTCGTTGCCGCAAACGAACTGCTCGGTGACGGCTCTGCGTTTCACCGGGAATGGTTTAAAGCTAAGATCAAGGGCTTTCAGGATGCCATCAGCGCACTTGAAAAGTGCAGCAAACCGGTTATTGCCGCTATCCATGGTAAATGCATTGGCGGAGGTATCGACCTAACCAGCGCCTGTGATGTGCGCATGGCATCAAGAGATGCGGTTTTTTCAATCAGGGAGACGCGCATCGGAATTGTCGCCGATGTCGGAACTCTGCAGCGTGTCCCCTATATTATCGGTTACGGATGGTTCAGATTGCTGGCCCTTACCGGAAGAGATTTTAACGCGGATCAGGCGCTCAGAATCGGGTACATCACCCAGTTGTGTGAAAGCCGGGATGAACTTTATGAAAAAGCACACAATCTGGCCGTTGAAATTGCGGGCCTCCCGCCGATGACCGTGCAGGGCGTAAAGGAGATCATTAACTACAGCCGCGACATGGGGGTGTATCCGGGGCTCGAATACGTGGCACAGAAGAATGCGGCTATTATCCCAAATGAAGACATGCTCGAAGCCGTGGCGGCCTTCATGGAAAAAAGGGAACCGAAATTTACCGGCAGATAATTGATTATTAGTATCAATGGCAATATGCAGTAAAATTTTATTTGTATAACTTAATTACTATTTTGAATTGAATGTAGTCAGCACCCGTATGGGATAAAAAAGGAGGTGGATATGAATGTTCGAGCCACAGGAAGTTTTGTCATGGGGAACTATCCGAAAGTAGCTGCCGCCCGCTACGGCGACCGGGAAGCGATTTATTGCGCGACCACAGGCAGGAGATTCACATTCAGGCATTTAAACCAGCGCTGTAATGCCCTGGCTAACGGTATGCTTTCGCTTGGGGTTAAAAAAGGTGATGTAACCGCATTTCTTTCCTACAACAGGGCCGAGATGGTGGAGATATACTGCTCCCTGGCCAAGATCGGGAGCCTGGGTATTCCGTTGAATTACCGTTTGTCACCCCAGGAGATTGTGGAGCTTGTAAGTTTCTGCGATACCCAGAACTTTATTTTTGATCCGTCATTTTCCGATCTGGTAAGCGATATCAGCAAAAAGCTGCCCAAAGTTAAACGCTATATCTGCATGGGGGAAGATATTCCGGATTTTGCAATTTCCTATGATGAATTACTGGCGACATCATCCATTGAGGAGCCTGATATCGAGGTGTTTGAAGAAGACTACCAGTACCTGAATCTGACCTCGGGAACAACCGGTCTCCCCAAGGCCTATCTTTTGACCAACTACAACAATGCCGTGGCCGGCCCTGTTATGGCTCACATGCATGATGTCACCCGTGATGATGTGATCCTGACCGTCTTTCCGGTCTTCGGCCGGGTCGGTTTTGCTTGGTGCGGAATAGGATTGTTTACCGGGGCGCGCAACGTGATTCACCAGTTCGATCCGGCAGGGATGCTGGAAATTATAGCGCAGGAACGGGTGACTATCTCGAACTGGGTGCCGACGATTGCCAGCATTGTTTTCATGCTGCCGGACCTTGATAAGTACGATTTAAGTTCTTTGAGAGCGCTGGTATTTGCAGCAGCCCCGCTGCCAAAAAGCCTGCAGGATCAGATCAGAGAGCGCATCTGTCCCAATATCTACGAGTTTTACGGCCTGCAGGAAAGTGGGATTCTGGTAAACATGGGGCCTGAAGCGAAAAATAAAAAGCCGGAATCTGTTGGAACGCTTTATTTTGGGGCGGACGTGCGAGTCGTCGATCACCAAGGCAATGATATGCCCAAGGGGGAGATCGGTGAGATTGTTGGGCGCGGTGTGGCGGTTACCACCGGATATTTCAAAAACGAAGAAAAAACCCAAGAAATGTTCAAGGACGGCTGGTTCCACACCGGCGATCTTGGCTATTTTGACGAAGACAACTATCTGTTTCTGGCCGGCAGGATCAAGGATATGATCATCAGCGGCGGTCAGAATGTCTTTGCGGTGGAGGTCGAGGATATGCTTATGAAGCATGGGGCGGTAATGCAATGTGCCGTTATCGGTCTGCCGGATGATAAATGGGGGGAAGTTGTAACAGCCGTGATTGTAAAACAGCCGGGCATGGAGGTGACTGAAGAAGATGTTATCAACTACTGTCGTGAAAATATCGCCCATTTCAAGGCACCCAAGAAGATCTTTTTTGTGGATGCAATTCCCATGACGCCTACGGGCAAGGTTACGAAGTATAAACTGGTGGAAGAATTCTCAAAGAAATCTTCAGAATGATTATCCAAAAGTCACACCGGGAAAATGTGAGCGCAGGAACTTTGAATATGTTCAGGGTTCCTGATTTTTTTCAACTTCTGCTTTTTTGAAACCCAGGATTACCCACTTGATACTCCAGCCGAGGATAACAGGCGCAATGCCAACGTATACAAAGACAAGGAACTTGTGATTCCAAGGCTTTAGAACCGCAGAGGAAATCAGAAGCCAGAGAAATGATACCACAATAGCCAAGCGTATCCTACCGGAAATCCTTATTTTCGGAAGTTTAAAAAACGGACGTTTAGGTCTGTTTGGCTTATCACCCGAAATCAGCCGAGGCAGAAAAAGGATTGCCAGAATAACGACTCCAATCAGCGTGATTTCCTGAATGCCCGACACGTAATATTTCCTCCATGTTTTGCCTCTGCTATATATGATTTAGGGAGATGACGAAAGGTTTTTTTCCCTTAATGAACCCCAGAGCTGGAAAATGCAAATCGCTCTATGAGGATTTTGCAAAAAGAGAGCAATTAACTATAAAACTATGTCAGCAAAGTCAATATTTCCCGTATGAATGGATATGAACGCCTGGTGGAGAAGAAGGAGAGGCAATGGTAGCATCTGCACTAAAAAAAACTGGAAACACTGGTAAAACCGGTGCTACAATAGTTTTTGATAATCAATGGGGGGATGTAATGAGAAAGGTTACACTGAATTTTCTGATTGACACAATACTCCTGATTATTTTTGCGATTGTGATCGCCACGGGTGTAATTTTGCACCATTTTCCATATGAGGTCTCGGAAAGGCTCGTGCTGGGAGTGACCCGCTACGAGTGGGGCAGTCTGCACTGGATGTTTTCATTGATCATGTTCGGGTTCATCTGGTTGCATCTTATCTTTCATTGGGGCTGGGAGAAATTCAATGCTGCAAGATACCTGAAAATCGGGCCCAGGACATTGATCGTTGTTGTTGTGTTTCTGCTCTTGGTTTTCGCATTTTTTGTGCCCTCATGCATTACCAATGATTTTCCCAGTCGAAAAGATTTTAAACATACCTATCCCAAAGCTGAATTCCGGGTAACAGATGCTTTAATATCAAAACAATCTTGAAATATTATTAAGACCTGTTGTTATCTCAAAACGAAAGTGAAACTTTAAAATCACCTGAATTTATTTTATGTCCTTCGTGGTTGTAGAATAGAAATTATTTAAACAACAAAAGGTTATTCTTTTGTTTATGAAGATATATGTAGAAATGTGATTAGTGTGTGCATAGAAAGACGGTTGATAATCCGGTTATTAAAAAACAGTTAAGAGGAATGCAATGATGAAGAGATTAAAGGGAATCCTCTGCGCAGTCATCACATAATTAATCGTATTAGAATCTATGAGCGGGATATATGCTAATGGCGACCACGAACAGTACCGACAATACAGAACTGCTCGATTACTTTGACTCGTAATTTTAAGGCCGAAACCAGCATCGAACTGCAATGGGTTGTCGTGGACATTGGTAAAGAGTTGGATCTTGGTAAAAACTGCAATGTGGATGTGGTGCTGGTGCATGCCTCTGCCTCGGAGATTGAACATGTCAAAGGGGGCTACGGTGTAGATCGCAAACACATGATGTTCAGTTTACAGTGACAGTATCCGTATCCTTGCTGACAAATATGGAATACGAATTTCTGGCAGGATTGATGGTATTTTATCTTGCAGCCGTAGCCGGAGAGATAAATCAGATGTGAAAAAAGAGACTATGTCTCTTTTTTCGATTTGAGTGCCTGCTGTAATTTGTCGCCGAGTGTTCCCAGAGAGTTTGATGCAGTCCCTGAAAATTCCTTCCACTCGTCTTCCTCGCGGGCATCTCCAGGCCTAAGGGAAATTTTGCGTTTGGCCGGATTGATTTCACCGATCAGAACCGTAATAGGATCCCCTTCTATGAGTTTTTCGAACTGGGTCTGGTTTGAGGACCGGCTGATTTCTGATTTAGGCAGCAGTCCGGTTACCCCGGGTTCGAGGGTGATGAACAGGCCGAATTTTTCTTTCTTCTCGAGAATGGCATAAACAGACTGTCCAATGCTGTACTTATCAGGAACTTCAACCCAGGGATCTCCCTCGGCTTCCTTGATGCTGAGCGAAATACGCCGATTTTCCTGGTCTATGTCTTTTATCATTACGGCCACACTCTCGCCTGGTTTGACCACATCTTCCGGATGGATGACTCTTTTTGTGTAGCTCATCTCGCTGATATGAACAAGGCCTTCGATTCCGGGTGAAATCTCTACGAAGGCACCGAATTTGGTGCAGCGAGTGACAATACCTTTGATTTTATCGTTTGGACTGAATTTATCAGAAACGCTTTCCCAGGGATCTCCCTCGATTTGCTTGGCTGAAAGAGAAATCTTGGTTTTACCTGATTGTTCATCATGTTCTATGCCGACAACCTTTACGGCAAGAGAATCGCCTTGTTTTACGAGTTCTTCGGGATGATTCAGTCTCGACCAGCTGAGCTCGGAAATATGAACCATGCCTTCGGTTCCCGGAATTAGCTCGACAAAGACTCCATAGGGCATTATCCGGGTTACAGTCCCGTTATGCACACTTCCATCTCTAAGAGTTTCAAGGAAATGGTGGTGGGCTTTCTCTTGTTCCAGAGAGAGAAGTTCACGCCGGGAAAGAACGATGTTTTTTCCGCCCTCTTTGAATTCGATAATTAGAAACTGTAAACTTTTTCCGACGAAATCTTCCGGATTTTCAACATAGTTGATATCGATCTGGCCCAAAGGACAAAAAGCCCTTCTCTGCATAATTGAAATATGGAAGCCGCCCTTGATGACTTCTTTGACCTTGCCGTCGATTGGTATTTTTCTCTCATAAGCGGTCTCGATCTGATGCAGTCCGCCTGCTCCGGAGACTGATCTGGAAAGACCGATTTCATTATCGCGCATTGAAACAACGTATAGTTCCAGCGAATCTCCCAGCGAATAAGGTAATTTCTGTGTATCGTCGAGAAGTTCATCAAGCGCAATAACCCCGTCTATGCCAGTGCCGGTATCAATGAATACGCTTTCCTTGCCGATCAGAATTATTTTTCCCCTGATTTTGTCACCTACCTGGATTGCTTGAGAACTATCAGTATCGTAGGAATCAAGCAGCTTTTCGAAGCTCTGTTCCTTAACATTATCAGTAGTAGAATCGTTGTCTTTCATCACAGTTGCTCCTTATTGTCTTACCTGTTATATCATTGCAATACATCGCAATGTATCAGGGAAGTGATATTTTTCTTTTGTTTGTATCCGGATGCTGTCGGTATAAAATAGAGATGTTTCCGATAATACCGATTAATTCAGCCCCGGAGTGTTGTTCGATGTGGTTGCTAAGCTCTTTTTTCTTTTCCTTGTAATCAATAAATTTAATCTTGATCAGTTCCTGGGAGTTGAGTGCCTGGGTTACTGCAACAATTAGATCATCAGTAACCCCGTTTTTGCCTACCATTACCACAGGCTGTAAATTATGGGCCAGACCCCGCAGATATTTCTTTTGTGAACCGTTCAATTGCATGATTTTCACTTCGCTATCTTTGTATTTTGTCCGTGCTGAATATAATCGCTTTATGCATAATGTCAATAATCATATCATTGGAATCAAATGATTTGTTGATATTGGTAGAAATACAGATTTTTAAGGAAGGATCACTTGACTTTGTATGTATTATGCTATCTTATTTAGGTTGGGCCATAATAAACAGTATATATATTAGCTGGTTGCATAAATTGTCGTTCGATGATAGCTGGTTTTTTTAATTGACTTTCATCTGTTCTCTCTTAATATATGTGCATTGAATGTTTTGCAGAATTCAAAAGAGGAGGTTTTTTCAGATGTCTTTAAAACGTTTTATCACGAGTCTATCGGCAATAATCATCGTTGTATTGTGCATAAGCTGCGCCTCAACGGGAAACCGCTATCGACCCGGAAGTGATGTTGGCGATACTCTTAAATCGGAGCAGATCCGTGAGGTTGAAGGTAAAAAATACTTTGGCAAGGCCTGGATGGAAAAACGCGGAGATTTGTATATTATGCATCTGAAAGGATCCCCTTACGAGATAGGCTACCAGCACGGAGTATTACTGCGCGATGAGATCAAGCAAGGTGTTGTCAGACAGTATGCCGATGTCATAACCCATGGCCATGGTGGATTCTCAATCACCAACTGGTTCTTGGCAAAGTTTCTCGATTACAAGGTTTACAGGCCGCTGGAAAAGTCTCAGTCACCGGATCTTCTAGCCGAACTAAAGGGAATCGCCGATGGAAGCGGTGTGTCTTACAATACTATTTTCAAGGCTAATCACGACACGGCGGTCACCATGACCATGATGCCAATGTTGATCCACAGCAGCGTCAAGGAATTTCAGAAGATGGGTATCGATATCGGTGCTTGTTCAACCTTTGTAGCTACGAAAGAAGCCGCATTGAACGGCAAGACCGTTGTTGGCCGTAATACCGATTATCATGGTTTGGGCGGGTGGCCAAAGTACCAGACCGTCATGTTTGTCGAACCGGACCAGGGCTATAAGCATGTCAAAATGGGAACAGCCGGCATACTGATGTGGACACCAGGAATGAACGAGAAAGGATTGGTCTTGTGTCAGCATTTAATGTTCTACGACGATTGCCAGCCCAACGGCTGGAATATAGCTGCCTTTACAGATGAAATTCTGCGCAAAGCCGACAGCGTCGAGAGTGCTCTTGACATCATTAACAATAATCCTCGCGGGGCCTCATGCGGATTTGTGATTACCGACGGCAAAACCAGAGAAGCGGTTGCGGTCGAGGTTTCTACATCCGGCGCTGCGGTGCGGCACCTGGACAAAGGGGCCTTGGCCATGACCAATATGGCTGTAAGTGAAGAGAAAAAGCCGATCGATTTCGTAAATCTCTACAATCTGAATGAAGGATGTCCGGCCCGCTACTTCCGGCTCATGCAGCTAGTCAGAGAACATCAGGGGCAGGTTGATCCGGAACTCGCCGCAGCATTTATGGGTGATCATGTCAGATATCCGGTCGGAACCGAAAGGACAACGCATGGGATTGTCGGGGTATGTTATAATGTCAACAGTATGGTATTTTCACCGGAAGATCTGAAATTATGGGTTGCCTCTGGCCCTGCACCCATGTGTAATAATCCGTTCATGGGGTTTGATTTTGTAGAGGAAATGCAGGGCAATCGCGCCAAGGTCGAACCGAATTTTCTAAGGGGATATGAATTCCAGGATTCCAACAAGCGCAGGGGGATGTACCTATACAATAATGCTTTTATTCTGTACGAACATGACCCGAGTCAGGAAGACCAGATCCTTTCGCTGATCCATGAGGCCGCCCGGGTCGACCCGGGCGAGCCCATCTATTTGCGAATGATAGCCAAGTATATGATTTATCAAGAGAAATACAACGAAGCGCTTAATTATCTTCAGCAGGCATCGCCGCTCAAACAGTCAGTCAATGAAATAGCCCAGAATTACCTGCTTCTGGGTATTGTTAATGACCTGAAGGGTGAGAGGGATACTGCGCTTTCCTATTATGCGAAGATTGATGATCTTGAGAGCCAGGAGGGCGATGATCCATGGTTCAGGATCAATCGTGTGCTGCTGGCTTACAATCAACAATACAAAATGAAAGCCTTCAACAAGAAAAATATGTCGGACCGCTCGGTTATGATCGGCTTCGCACAGGACAGCGGAATCGAATAACATACTGATATTTTTAAGCCGGCAGGTAAACGCATATCTCCCGGCGGAAATAATGAAAATTGGCATGCGTTCAATATTTGAAGACTAAAGGAATTACCCCCAATTCCAATGGTTTTTTGGAAGTATGTTTAAGCAAATTCATAGGAAAAGCTTCTTGACACTTGAGGCTGCCGCGGCATAAATATCTTTTGACTAATCTCAAAGGAATAGCCCTGTATGTTATGGAAGCTCTTAGTTGCATTCACTATTATCCCGATCATTGAACTTTATGGGCTGATCGAAGTGGGTTCAATCATCGGAACACCAGCTACCGTAGCTTTGGTGATTATTACCGGCCTTGCCGGGGCGTATCTGGCGCGACTGCAGGGGTCGCAGACCATGGTTCGGGTCAGGAACAACTTGCAACAGGGAATCGTTCCCACCAGCGAACTCATGGATGCCCTTATGATTTTTTTTGCCGGCGTTGTTCTGATAACTCCCGGATTTTTGACAGATGCCTGTGGTCTGCTGCTCCTCCTGCCCCTTACGCGTCGTTACCTGAAGAACTATATAAAGAAAAAATTTAATCAATGGATTATGACCCACGAGATACGTATTAATCGTTATCAGTAGAAGAATCCATGCCAGTGTTGCATCCCTCGAAATTATATCAGAGAGTTGTAATAACTTGATATCATGGTTCATTTAGTAAAATCAGTTGGAAAAGAGAAAGATTTCTTTTTTATGAATCCTTTTTACAGGTTAATGCATCAAAAAAGTTCCAAAGATAAAAAAAAGATAAAAAATCTAGATTAACCTCCTCATATTGGTGGCGTACCTAAAAACGCCGCCATTTTTTTTATGTGCACAACATTCAACATGTTTTTATATTAATAACAGTCCGATTTGCCGGAGCAGATGGTGCTGCGCGAGCCAGATAGCCATAAAATGTGCTTTTGCACAGACAATAATCATTTTTTATCTATAAGCTGTTCAAAAGCCCGATGGATATCCTTGAAACGAATCTCCGCCAGCTCTCTGAATTCATCTCCGAGGTGCTGAACCTTATCCGGATGGTACTTGTTTGCAAGCTGACGATATGCTTCTTTAATCTGTGCTTTGGTTGCATTGTGTTCAATCCCAAGTATCGCATAAGGATCTTTCTCAGAGGTATTTTGTGTAAAATCCGACTCTCTTCTCGTATTTTCGCTCTGTGAGTCATGGCTGTGTTCAAAAGACTCATTCCGGTCTGGGTGAATATCTTCTTGGTGATAGCGCATTTTCATGGGTTTGATGACGTATTTCCATAAAAGATAAAAAATAATGATATCGTCAACCCAACCCCATCCGATAAAAAGATCCGGCAGGATATCATACGGACTGGCAGCATAAATGATTGCCAGCAATATAAGGATTATATTTCTCATAAAAAATTGTGTTAAATTAAATGCCGGGAATGCCCGGCTTGCCTAGTATCATGAACTCAGGGTTCATATACGATGAAATTCAATTATGGTCTGTATATTTCCATTAGCAGTCCGGATATTTTGATACACCTTTTCATAAATAAAGCCAGCGAACAGGTAAACTTCAGTCAGAGCAGTTTTGATGAGGTTATGGCGGAATATCATACTTCGACTGCGTCTGACATCAAATTCTCTACGCCCAGGGCGTCTGTCATCATTTGGCCAATTATTTTTGAAAAGTGAGAGGGATTATCAATCTTGCCTCCTTCGGATATGACAGCCATATCATACAGAAGCCGGCAATATTCTTTCAGATAGGGGTCATCATTGTTCTTATCAAATATAGTCTTGATTTTGACCAGTGCAGGGTGGTCGATATTAAGCTCCAGAACACGTTTTTCAGCAGGGGTTTCTTTCCCGGTCGCTTTGATGATTTTCTGAAGGTAGGCACTCATGTCATACGACTCACCTGAAAGGCAGGCTACCGAGTCTTTCAGGTGCGTGGAAGCCTTGACTTCCTTGACCTTATCTTCCAGACTGGATCTGATGAAATCAAAAAGAGAGCCGTACTGGTCTTTTTTATCGTCGTCTATTTTGTCGAGATCCAGATCGCCCTTTTCAGCACTCTTAAGCTGTTTACCATCAAACTCCCTGAGGGTCTGAACCACCATTTCATCAATGGGATCAGTCATCAGGAGTACTTCGTAGTTCTTTTCCTTGAGTTTTTCGAGGTGCACACTGTTAAGAAGCGCAGACAGGTTTTCTCCGGTTATATAATAGATATACTCCTGGTCAGGTTGCATATTTGCAATGTAGTCTTTCAGTGATACGAGTTTGTCCTCGGATTTTGTAGTTGTATATCTTAAAAAATTTGAGATCTTGTCGCGATTGTCATAATCTGTGGGTATGCCGATTTTCAGTACGGTTCCGAATTCATGATAAAACTTTTCGTATTGTTCCTGTTCCAGGTTCTCAAGCAGATCGAAGAGCTGTTTGATAAGATTCTTGCGGATGTTTCTTACTAGGGCATCCTGCTGCAGGATTTCCCTGCTGATGTTCAAGTTGAGATCCGGAGCATCCACAACACCATGAACGAAACTGAAATATTCAGGAATAAGTTCTTTGCAGTCATCCATGATAAAAACCCTGCGTGAGTATAAGTGAATGCCGTGAGATCGATCTGGTTTGAACAGATCCAATGGTGCTTGGGAGGGGATATATAAAAGAGCGCTGTATTCGGTTGTTCCCTCGAACTTCTTGTGCAGATGTGTCAGGGGAGGGTTCCAGTCATGGCTGATATGTTTATAGAACTCATCGTATTCTTCTTGGGATACTTCATCCCTGTTTCTAGCCCAGATGGCCTTCATGGAGTTGAGTTGTTCTTCCTTGACAGTCTTTCTGGATGTCGGTCCGATCGATTTGCCGTCAGCATCCGTTAGTTGTGCTTCTTTAGGGATCGGTTCGTCTTTTTCAACATCCATGACAATCGGGTAACTGACAAAATCAGAATGCTGTTTAACGATCCGGCGTATGGTCCACTCATCGGTAAAGTCCTGGTCGTCTTCTTTAGCCTTCCTGAGTTTCAGGATGACCGTAGTTCCTCTGGAATCCTTTGTGGTTTCTTCAATCGTGTATGATCCGTCTCCCTTTGACACCCATTGTGTAGCGGTGTGTGAACCAGCAGCACGGGTAATTAGAGTGACTTTCTCAGCTACCATGAATGCGCTGTAAAAACCGACTCCAAACTGGCCGATAAGTTCGGGCGAGATCAGATCAGTTTTTTTCGAATCTTCAACAGCTTGTAAAAAAGCCCCGGTTCCGCTTTTGGCGATTGTTCCGATATTTTCGATTACCTCGTCATAGCTCATGCCTATTCCGTTGTCGGAAACCTCGAGTGTCCTTTTTACAGAGTCAGTCTTGATTTTAATTTTTAACTCAGTATCTTTGCCAAGGATTCCGGTTTCAGTCTGAGATTCGAACCTGAGTTTGTCAAGGGCATCGGATGCGTTGGAAATCAATTCCCGCAAAAAAATTTCTTTATGAGAATATAGGGAATTAACAATAAGGTTGAGAAGTTGTTGTACCTCTGTTTTAAACTTGCGGGTGCTCTTTTTTTGTTCCATGTCTGCTCCTGTGTATATTTCTACTTGAGTATATATTTCAAAGATTTAATAGGAAAAATTAAAGAAAATTTCAAGACCAATGTTTCTATCCGAGAAATAATAAAAGCATATCGAATACAAAATCAAGATGGTTGGTGCTTTTTTACATATGGTGTACAATAAGCGTTACATGCTCTATTCTTTTAAGAATTTTGATGGAATTATTAAGGTGGCGATCAAGACTTCTTTGCCGGGGAACATTTTTTAATGCAGATTGTCTAATGTCTATGAATGAATACGAAAGAAACTCAACGAAAGATGATGTTTTAGTAAAAGCCTTCCAAGAAGGGGATATGGCTGCTTTCGATCAATTGGTTATCAGACATAAGGAGAGTATATTCAACCTTTGCTACTGGTTTCTTGGTGATTACCAGGATGCAAACGACTATGCCCAGGAGACGTTTATCAAGGTATACAGATCATTAAAACGATTCAGGGGTGAAGCCGCATTTTCAACATGGCTGTACCGCATTGCAGTAAATACCTGTAAAAACCGACTCAAATCGGTCGAGCATAGATACAAACAAAAAACCATATCGCTTGATAATCCCGATTGTGAAGGTGTCGTGCTAGAAGTAAGGGATGAGTCGCAAAAGCCAAACGGGGTTCTTGAGGGCAAACAACTAATGCTGCACATCAGAGAGGCAATCAATGGGTTGCCCCGTGATCAAAAAACAGTGATCGTTCTCAGGGATATCCAGGGTCTTTCATATGAAGAGATTATTCGTATTACCGGATTGCCGCTTGGCACGGTAAAGTCAAAAATTGCCAGGGCCCGCCAGGAGCTCAGGCGAAAACTAAGGAGTGTGATCAAAGATGGAGTGTGACCGGATTAAAACTCTATTATCCGAGTACATAGATGACATTCTGGATGAGAGTGCCAGGGCTAGGGTAGAAGATCATCTAATAATGTGCGAACAATGCCGGGAGGAACTACGGTCTCTGCTGTCACTGGTCAGTACGCTCAAAAACGTTGAAGGAGTAAAAGCTCCCGATGAATTTCTTGTATCACTGCATGAACGTATCGAACGCCGGCCCTGGTTCGTAAGAATGCTGCGTGCCTGTTTTGTGCCCATCCGATTCAAGATTCCTATCGAACTGGCTACCGCAGCAATCGCGGGCATTATCATCTTTTCTGTCTGGAATGCCCAGCAACCACCCATGGAAATTGCTTCGATGCGGATGGAGTATTCTGGAAAAAGAAGCGAGGATATATCAGCGATAGATTCTGCCGCCAAACATTCATTGCGCCCCGAAGTGGTAACCAGCAAGGAAGAGGGCCGGGCAAAGCTTACGCAAACCAAACCCATTGAGCTGACCATCGTTATGCAAATGGGAACAAAAACCAAACAGGAATCTGTGCCGGAGGTTGTGGAATCCGCCCCTGCCGGGAAAGTACCGGTGTTGACAGAGAAAAAATATCGGCCGACGCTGAAAAGAGGGTTTTCTACTGCGGATGTAGAGCCCAAAGCCGAAGCTTTGAGCGGGAATTTGAACCAGAAAGAAGCTGGTGCAGTTCCTCAGCAATCCGAACCTGAGCATGATATAATTAAAGATATCGGCAATCTGATTGAGGCTGCGGGAGGTCAAGCGATACTGCAGGCACAAACGAAGCATGAACATGATCAGGGTGTAATTTATGTGGAAGTGCCTGCTGGAAAGTATCGTCAATTGTATGAGAATCTTTCAAAACTAGCTGAAATAAGTGGGGAATCTTCGATTAATGCGCCTCCTGAAGAAATGATTCGGATCAGAATAGAGCTGACTTATCCCGAATAAAATATATACGATAAAGACAGACAGAGAAACGTTATTTAAAGAAAATTGCAAAAAACACTATCAACTTTAATTTATGAAATCTGTCCATTGATTTGATCGACAGGATTGACTTTGATAATACACAACTTATAATGTATCGTATAAATTATTGATATTCTGTGCTTGTTGATTGTTTTTAAAACAATATTTTACCAAAAAAGGAGGCTTTAGAAATGACGGAACCTAGATTTTGGGAAAAGTCCTGGGATGAGGGGCTGGCCGATTTAGACCCGAAAGTGTGGGAGACCAGTTATGTGGATGCAATTAAACCGATTATCAGGGATTTTCCGGATAAACCAGCCTTTTATTACATGGGAGTTGCTGTAACATTTGCCGAACTTGACCGGTATACAAATAAATTCGCCAACATGCTAATCGCCAAAGGGCTGAAGAAAGGGGATGTTGTCGGCATCAATCTACCTAATACTCCGGAGTACCTGATCTCCTGGATTGGGGCGCTAAAAGCGGGATGTATAGTGTCCGGCGTTTCGCCGCTTATGTCAACCGAGGAAATGGAGTATCAGCTCAAAGATTCCGATGCAAGGGGGCTGGTGACACTGGATGCCATCTTCGCCGGAAGGCTTGTGAATATCGCCTCTAATCTGCCGGAACTGAAAGTCGTTGTAGCAGCCAGTGTCGGAGGTTTTCTGCCGGGTATCAAGAGATTCCTGGGCAAGCTGCTCGGGAAAATACCGAAAGGCAAAGTCACCCCGTTGGATGGTATAGCCGTGTATCGCATGGAAGAGGTGATCAAGACCAATACGTTTTCTGCAGAAGACCCAAAAATTGATATCTCGCCTGACGATATTGCCTATCTACAGTATACCGGCGGCACCACCGGGTCTCCCAAAGGCGCTATGCTGAGTCACAGAAACGCGGTTTCGGACCTAGTAATTTTCCAGACCTGGCTTGACTGGGAACGAGGAGCCGGTGTCATTCTATCGGGCTTTCCTTTTTTCCATATTGCAGGGTTGTTCGTAACTGCTAACTGCATTTATCTTGGTTGGAGTCAGATCCTCATTCCGAATCCGAGGGATACAGATCATATCTGCGCTGAGCTGGAAAAATATACACCGAGACTGATGGTGAGTGTGCCGGCGTTATACCAACTGCTTATCGCTAATCCGAAATTCAAGCAGATCGATCATTCAACACTGGAATTCTGTGTTTCCGCTGCAGCTCCGTTCCCGGAAGATTCACAAAAGGAATTGGAAAGCATTGTAGGCCCAGGTAAGCTGTTGGAAGCCTACGGAATGACGGAAACATCACCCCTGACAACAAGTAATCCTTCTAAGGGTAAAAAGAAATTGGGTTCCATAGGCCTCCCCCTTTTGAATACTGATATAAAGCTCAAAGACCCGGCCACAAATGAGGAAGTTGCGGTCGGCGAACCGGGTGAAATCTGCGTCAAAGGACCGCAGGTCATGTCCGGCTACTTTAAAAAACCGGAGGAGACCAAGAAGGTCTTTGATGAAGAGGGATATCTCCATACCGGAGATGTTGCTGTTCAGGATGAGGACGGCTATTTAAAAATAGTTGATCGAACCAAGGATATGATCATAGTGGGTGGGTACAAGGTTTTCTCCAAAAAGGTGGAGGAACTGATGACCGAACATCCGGCAATAGAGATGATTGCTACGATCGGTACCCCGAATCCCGAACGGCCAGGTTCCGAGATTGTCAAGGCCTATATCCAGGTGACCGCTAATTACCAGTATGACGGGGATGAAGAGGCACTCAAACAGAATATAATCGAGTTTGCCAAGCAGAAACTGGCACCTTATGAAGTCCCCAAGGCAATTGAATTCATGAAAGAAATACCTCTTACAACCGTGGGAAAAATCGATAAGAAACAATTGAGAGTAAAAACGTAGATATTGTATTGGAATTAACGAAAAATTTTTACAATAATGACCGGTTCTGATCAAGGACCGGTCATTATTGAATATTGATTGATACAGCCGCCGCATTTCAAAAACAGGCCATAAGTTGATACGGCCTAATAATAAAAATCTTCTTTATTGAATGCCCTTAACGTCCATCCATTTTTATGTTGAATAAGATTTTCGGGAACTTTTTTACCTCCTGATTGTCTAAGAGTGGCAAATACAAAGTCTTAGCAAAGGAGGTTTCTGAAATGAAGATCGGAAAAAAGATTTATACATTATTTGTTGTACTGGCTTTGGTGGGGATAAGCACTCAGGTTATTGCAATGGAGGACTGTGATCCCGATAAAACACTCTCGCCCTATTTTCTGGTGCTAAGCGAGGACACTGAACTGGATCAACTGCCCCTGAAATCGACCTCGGCTAAGGTAAATATCTCAGGAGTAATTGCGGATGTAGTTGTGACCCAGATCTACAAGAATGAAGGCCAGAAGACGCTAGAGGCAATATACATATTCCCGGCCTCAACCAGGGCTGCTCTCTACGGCATGCGTATGACAATAGGTGAGCGTACAATTATTGCTGAAATTAAATCAAACAAAGACGCCCGGACTCAATACGAGCAGGCTAAACAGGAAGGCAGAAGCGCTTCTTTGCTGGAACAAAAACGCCCTAATGTATTCCAGATGAATGTTGCCAACATCCTGCCCTCCGACGAGATATACGTGGAACTCAAGTATACCGAACTGCTGGTGCCCACGGACAAGCTCTATGAATTTATATATCCTACGGTTGTAGGGCCGCGTTATTCAAACCGGGCCGTTAATGATTTTTCTGAGGACTGGATTGCCAATCCATACCTCCATGAAGGGCATGCTCCCACCTACGCATTTAATATTTCTATGAATATTTCAACCGGTGTTCCTATCCAGGAGTTGCTCTGTACTTCACACAATGTTCAGGTTCAATATAACGGATCTACCAGTGCAGTGGTCGAGCTCGATGAGTCCGAAGGGGGCAGCGGCAATCGCGATTTTATTTTAAGATACCGTCTCGCAGGAGGACTGATCGAGACAGGCCTGTTGCTCTATGAAGGCCGCGACGAGAACTTTTTTTTACTGATGATGCAGCCTCCGCAACGGTTAAACAAAAAAATGATTCCACCGCGCGAGTATATATTTATTGTTGATGTCTCCGGCTCCATGCATGGTTTTCCTCTGAATGTATCCAAGAAACTGCTCACGGACCTGATAGGTAATTTGCAACCGAAAGACAGGTTCAACGTACTGCTGTTTGCCGGTGGTTCAACACTAATGTCAGAGCAGTCAATACCGGCAACGCAAAACAACATCCGGCATGCCACAGGCATTATTGACAATCAGAGGGGCGGCGGCGGTACCGAACTTTTACCGGCATTAAACAGAGCTCTTTCTCTGCCGTGCGCCGAGGGATTTTCACGCAGTATTATCATTGTCACAGACGGCTATGTTGCGGTGGAAGAAGAGGCATTTGATGTGATCCGTGCTAATCTCGGTAATGCCAACATGTTTGCCTTTGGAATCGGGAGCAGCGTCAACCGCTACCTGATCGAAGGCATGGCCAGGGCAGGAATGGGGGAGCCTTTTATTATTACCAAGCCGGAGGAAGCTTTTGATACTGCAAGTAAATTTCGAAGACTTGTTGAAAATCCGGTCTTAACGGATATTGAGATTGATTTTGACGGATTTGATGTGTATGACGTGGAACCGCAGAGTATCCCCGATGTGCTTTCCGATCGTCCGGTGATCGTCTTCGGAAAGTACAAAGACAATCCCCATGGAACGATTCAAGTCCGGGGAATGGGCGGCGATCAAGTCTATTGCAGGCAGGTGGATGTCACTCAAGTCAACCCCATGCAATTCAACTCGAGCTTGCGCTACCTCTGGGCCCGTCATAAAATAGCGTTGCTCTCTGATTACAATACACTAATGCAGCGCTCCGAACGCATTGAGGAGATCACCAATCTCGGCCTCGAATATAATTTATTGACAGCCTACACTTCCTTTGTGGCCGTGGATACCCAGGTTCGCCTGATAGACGGTAACCCAATAATTGTTCGGCAGCCTCTGCCCTTGCCCCAGGGGGTGACGAATTATGCGGTTGGCCAGGGATCATCGGCCAAAGTAGCCTTTTACGGCGGTTTCAGAAGCGGTTTTCATCCAGGAAGCGCCAGCTTGAAAGAGGCAAATCATGAGATTAAGATAGCAGATTCAATATATAAACAGTCAGACACCGGCAAGGATTTGCAGTTTTCAACAATCGAATTGAAAGAAGTGGTGTCTTCAGAGGTATTGACTGAAAAAGAGATTCGTACAGTAATCATGAAAAACATGTCGGAAATCAATCGATGCTCTAAATATATCTCAAAGAAGAAGGGTGGGGATGAAGAGATATCTGTGCACATAACCACCGATTCTCAGGGAAAGGTCAAAAAAATATCATGGATCAAAGGGATGCAAAATGAAGTGAATTTCAGAGAGTGCTTTGAGCAAGAATTGAAAAAGCTTTATTTCCATAGATTCAAAAGGGCAAAAGATGTAAAATTTAGCGTTACCTTCATTGTAAAATAAGTCAATTGTCCAGGAGTCGGCCACTTAAAGAAATGTGGCCGACTCCTGCGAGATTCGAGTCAATTTATAAAGTAAGAGATATTCCGGCAATTAATTTATGGTCGCAGGATATGGCGAACTTGCATTTTCAAGATTTATCAGTTATTTACAGACGCTGCATCTTTTTCAAGTCATTGCCTAAATAGCAGGAGTGTACTTTGGATTTTAACCCGTGCATGAAACACAAACTGGTACGTAAGGCTGTGCGAGATTTTGCCGAGTCGGAACTTGGGCCCATAGCGGCAGAAATCGACCGGGAAGCCCGTTTCCCCTGGGAGGTTATCGAGAAGATGATCCCATTGAATTATTTTGGCCTGCAAATTCCCAGAAAATACGGCGGTGCTGATATGGATGCTATCAGTTACGCGATCACCATAGAAGAGCTGTCCCGCGTATGTGCGGCAATAGGACTGTGTGTTACTGTCCACAACAGTGTCGGGGTGTTGCCTATTCTTGCCTTTGGGACCAGTGAGCAGAAGCAGCGTTTTCTGCCCCGCCTGGCAAGCGCAGATTATATAGGGGCATTTTGTTTGACAGAGGCCAATGCCGGTTCTGATGCAGGTGGAGTTGAGACGAATGCCTACAAAGACAAAGGCGAGTACGTGATTAATGGCACGAAAATATTTGTCACCAATGGCGGGGTGTGCGGCTGCCCGCTGGTATTTGCGGTTACAGATCATGACAATCCCAAGCGGGCTGCAAGTGTTTTTATAGTTGAAAAGGATACCCCGGGATTTTCTGTGGGAGAGATTGAGGATCTCTGTGGGATGCGAGCCAATCCTGTGTCATCCCTCTTTCTTGAAGACTGCCGGGTACCCGAAAACAATCTGTTGGGCGGTCTGGGAGACGGACTGAAAATTGCACTTATCACTTTGGATGTTGGAAGAATCGGTATAGCAGCCCAGGCCCTTGGAATTGCTCAGGGGGCTTTTGAAGCCGCCCTCAAGTATGCAAAGGAGCGCCAGCAGTTTAAACAACCGATTGCTTCATTTCAGACTATCCAGAATAATCTGGCTGATATGGCTACAGAAATTGACGCTGCCCGGATGCTTGTTTACCGTGCCTGTGCCTATAAGGATGAAAAGAAAAAATTTACAGCCGAGTCCGCCATGGCCAAATTGTATGCCAGCGGTGTGGCCTCGCGGGTAACTGCCGTTGCAG
>Ga0272441_10003758_pt1 | contig 28481 bp, 22 predicted proteins | sample SSMProp6N_FD_193582 | JGI IMG/M metagenome (GOLD analysis project Ga0272441, IMG submission 193582) | Marine sediment archaeal communities from Little Sippewissett salt marsh, Falmouth, MA, United States - SSM-Prop-6N | ecosystem: Environmental > Aquatic > Marine > Wetlands > Sediment ... | reverse complement strand
TGTGCTTGAAGTAATCAATCCTGATCAGGAAGATTTTATTAATGCATACATAGCTGTATACGATAAGATTATGCAATTATCTGCTAGGCATGACCATCGTCCATGGGGATTCTATGAAATTTTAAGTGATAACAAAACAGATCATAAGATTAAAAGAATCACGGTCTGGCCAAAGAAACGGCTCAGTCTACAGCTTCACAAACGGCGCCATGAGCATTGGGTAATTGTTTCGGGCCGGGCCGTGGTAACTATCGGTGAGAAACAGATAGAGCGCGGGCCGTCAGAATCGATTGATATACCCCTAGGCAAAGCTCACCGTATTGAAAATATTGGGGATAAACCCCTGATTTTTATTGAAGTTCAGCAGGGGGATTACTTTGGCGAAGATGACATTATTCGCCTGGAAGATGATTACGGCAGAGCATGATGAGGGATCCCAAAGAAACAAGACGCCAAAGAGAGTTGTTCAAGCTTCTTTTTGAGACTGCTGTAAATGCAGGCATCGAAATAATTGAAGACAAGATAAATCGAAGGGGCGGGGTATGCCGGCTGGATGAGAGAATGGTTGTAGTCTATGACGCCCATGCCCCATGGACTCAACGCAACAAACTGATCATTGAGGCTATAAGCCGTTTGAACCTTGATGATGTCTATCTTCCTCCGAAAGTGCGCCAAATTCTGGAGGATACTCCTGGTTTGTAGTCAACCTTTTCGATCGAACATATGCGTATTTAACTGTGTTACAAAAGGCTATATATTTGTTTTTCTGATGATTAAATGAGCGATGATACGGATAACGGGGTTAACGGAATGACGGAGCCTTCTCAAGAACTCATGTCAGATTCCAATCTGTTCCGGTGTGCATGATGATCCGTAAACTGATGATGTAAGGAATAACCAGGAAACGTATCGCCGAAATATCTAATCGCAGTAAAAAACAGTATCAGGATTTGTTTCTCATCCGAAAGAGACGGATTTCGCGTTGTGCCTCGACATTATTAGGGTTTGCCTGGAGAGCCTTTTGGAATGCGGCAATGGCCTTGCTCGAATGTTCCTTTTTCAAAACCCAGCCGAGGATCATATAAATGGTATCGGAATCCGGAAAGCGTTTGAGAGCGTCTCCGGCCGCTGTCTTGATGTCGATACTGCTTCCCAGCCCGGTATTTTGCCATTTCAAAAACAGCGTTTTTATCAGGGCTTCTGTAAATACACTCTCTTCGGGTTTCATCTTTACACACATTCTCAACAGATCAATAGCCTTTTGATAATCCTTGGTTTTGATCGCCTGGGTAGCCTGGCTGTACAGTATTTCTGCCTGCAGGGCTTGATCAACTCTTGGTTTTTCAACAGGCTTACCGTCCCTGATTTTCAGAACGGAATTATAAGCCTTTTGAATTTCTGTAAAAATCTCATTCGCCAGGCGTTTAACTTCCGGGTCATCGGCATAAGAGTATGTGTCCGGGTGATTGGATTTAACAACCTTGATATATGCCCGTTTGAGACCGCCATCTGAAATATCATGATCAACCCCAAGAATTTCAAACGGATCTCTGTATTTTATCTCTCTAAGGCGTTTTCGCAGTTTGTCTACCAGGGCCTTAAATTTGCTCTCTTCAAAGGTTATGACCCCAGTACAATACAGACCCAGGAGAGCTCTGGGCATATCCTGACCAAAAAGCAGGATCTCGGAGACTTTGTAGTGATCGATTTCATCTATATCCACCCCAACGTCTACCGGGAATGAACCCGTTTTTCGCTTTAGTCGGGCATCCGCGTATGGAGAAAGTTCATCAATTACAAGGGAAAAAGATACTTGCTCCATCACTCCTTTTCGGGTCAACCTGGCAAGCTCATTGTTGGAGAGTTCAGGGGTTTTGTCAATTGTTTGTTTTTCGATCTTCTGAACATTACCGGACTCCCAGGTGAAAATGTCCAGAAACCTTGTTTCCAGCTGTTGACTGAGTGCATAAGAAAGCTCTTCGGGCTGAACAATTCCCTTGCTCAAGAGTATCACGCCTTGTTTTTTCATTTCGATCTTGGCTTCTTTCAAAGACGCTTCATTCTCTTCTTCGTTTATGATGCCCAGCTTTATAAGCATATTGCCCAGCAGTTCTTCCGGGTTGTTGGACTGAATGGCGCAGAGTTTTCCGGTATTGAATATGAGCCCTTTACGCCACTTTTCATTGGAGATAAACAGGATTCCGGAAAAGCTTGATTCTACAAGGTCTTTCATCAGAATTGGAAAACCAATATCTTCAATTTTAAAAGCATCAGTCGTTGTCATAATTTCTTCACAATTTCTATAAGTTCGCAATAGGTATATCGGAAAATTACTGCATGGACTGAAATTAAATATTATTTTTGTGCGAAGCAGAACTGGAAAGATCCTGAAATGAATAAATAAGCTGATGACTATATGATATTTAGTCATTTGCTTATTTAGTTGGGAGACAAATTATCTGATGTGAAATTATAGATTTATTGTGAAAAGAATTATGATGATCAATAGCCTTAGTTGGTACAGAAAAAATATTGATTTGGAAGTATTCACTAGGAGTCATAATGTTTTCTCATCGGATTGCATGATTTGCAATAACAGCTTTTTTAGAAGCAGTAAGTGTTTGTAAATCAAGACAAATAAAAGCATGAATTACAAAAGAATTTTTTTTAATGGGTTTGTGCAATCACAATAGTCATTATGCAAAAACCAACATAATAAATAATTATATTAGTAGGTTATAAAGAATTATCTCTTGACTTTTACAAAATGACTCGCATTTTACATTTTAGATCAGAAAACAATTATGGAAAGGAGAGGATTCTTATCGAGAAAGAAGGAATAACGATTTGATGTATCTTTGAGAAGTAGCTACGAGTCCTCATTTTATCAAGAATTATCCGGTGGCCCCGGAATTAGCAGTGTGTGGGATGACGGTGTAAATAGAACGAAGGCTACAAAGTGTGAATAAAAACTATAATTGAGCAATCAAAATCATAAACAAAAGAAATAACAATATGGTACATGGTAAATTAAACCGTAAAACAAGGTATGATATTGTGAGAAAAAGGTATTCAGCATATTTGTAAACAATTCGCGATTATTTAAAATTCTATAGAGGTTAGCTTTTAAAATTAACGAAACAACATGCAGATAGAGAAAAAAAACACCTATGAAAAAGCAACATGAAAACACAGCACGTAACAAAGAAAGCTTGAATCATCTGGAACCAAAAAGAGATTCGGTTAGAAATTTGTGAGGTAATGGAGATCAATAAATCCATAGAAAGGAGGATATTTCCTATGGAGAAAGATGAAAATAAGGTTGGCGATATCTTTGAGAAATCCACTACACGGCGTGCTTTTCTCAAGGGTGCCGGAGCAGCGGCTGGCGTAGCTGTGGCAGCGGCAGCAGTGGGTAGCGTGCAACCTCCTGTTGCCAAGGCTGCCCAAGCAGCGCCCAAACCGATGTACAAGTATCTATTTGCCGAAAGGCAGAACTGTACAGGGTGCCGGGCCTGTGAGTATGCCTGCTCTATGTACCACGAAGGGGTGGTGAGGCCGTCAGTCGCGCGGGTGCATGTTATCAAGTACAAAGGCATTGTTGATGTGCCGGTCATCTGCCACCATTGTAGCGATGCCCCCTGCATTGAGGCCTGCCCGACAGAACCCAAGTCGATTCAAAAGGATCCGAAGACAAACGGGATTATACTCAACCCCGATATCTGTCTCGGATCGAAGTGCCTTAAGTGCAAGGATGCTTGTCCGGCCGAATTTATCAGAGTCCATCCGGATAGTGGGCAGCCAATCATGTGCGATTTGTGTGGCGGTGATCCGGAATGTGTCAAGGCATGTGCCATGCAGGCCACCAATCCGCTCGGGCCATGTCTTATGGCGGGGAAGGCCGGCTTCGGGGTCAACATGGCCTTCAGGGATGTAACCCCGGATGAGGCCGCGGAGGATCTGATCAACAATTTGTACTATCCGAATGAAGACGGAGGAAGGAGGTAAGCGCCATGGCAGCTCCAAAAGGTGGATATTTCGGGAAAATATTGGAGATTGACCTGACAAAACAGAAGTATAAAACGCGTCCTCTTTCTGAAGAGGAATGTCGTAAATACATCGGCGGGGCCGGTATGGGAGCCTACCTGCTTTACTCGAATCTCAAACAGGGACATGACCCCAAGGCAGAAGACAGCCCGATTTTCATTGGCACGGGACCGCTTAACGGGACATACTGCGTCTCGACCCGGATCAGTTTTGTGAACAAGAGCCCCTATACTGGTCTGTTGAGTCATGCTGAAGTAGGTGGTCATTTTCCGGGTGAGGTCAAGTGGGCTGGCTGGGACGGCATTTACATCACCGGCAAGTCCAAGAAACCGGTTGCCCTGTATATTAAAGATGATGCGGTTCAATTCATCGATGCCGGTGATATGTGGGGTAAGGATACCTATACGACCGAGGAGATGATGCTGGAAAAGATCAAGGAGCCGCTGGCCAGGGTTGCCGTAATCGGCCCTGGCGGTGAGAACGAGGTGCCATATGCCTGTGTTATGGTTGAGCGTTTTCGGGCTGCTGCGAGGACATCTACCGGAGCATTGATGGGTAACAAGAAGCTTAAAGCCATTGCGGTTCGGGGAACCAAGGCAGTACCTGCTGTCGACAACAAAAAGGCCTATGAGGCAATGCTTGCAGCCAAGAAACTGGCTGTTGAAAAGGAAGCTTGGCAGGGCATCAAACGTTGGGGTACATCAGGGCTTTTGGAACTCAAACATTACGGCACCGGGTCCTTGATAACGAAAAACTTTCAGACTACATGGTGGCCGGATATTGTTGAGATCGGTGCCGAGCAGGCCAATCGTACTTTCTGGAAAAAGCATACGGCTTGTAACCACTGTCCGGTACACTGCATGAAGACTGGCGTAATCCGGGGTGGTAAGTACGATGGGCTTATTGCCGAAGGACCTGAATATGAAACCGGCGGATTACTGGGTTCCAACCTGGGGCTTTCCGATTTTGACGGGATGATGGCCTTGATTGAGCTTGCAGATGCCTTGGGGCTGGATGCTATTTCAGCCGGCGGTTGTCTGGGATTTGCCATGGAGTGTGTCGAAAAAGGCGTGCTTACGCCAGCGGACCTTGACGGTATTGAGCTTGAATTCGGCAATGCTGATTCAGCAGTTGAGATGATCAAAAAGATCGCCTTCCAGGACGGCAAGGGCGGCAAACTGCTGGCCAAAGGCGTAAAAAAGATGTCCGAGGAAATCGGCAAGGGCTCTGAAGCCTGGGCCGTGCAAGTCAAAGGCAAGGAAATTGCTGCCCACGATCCGCGCGGTGACAATGCCAGGGCTTACAGCTATGTCCTTGGCACCTGCGGCGGCGATCATCATGAAGGAACCAGTCCGGCGACCCTGGCGCGCTGGGCCATGATCAACTCCCTGACCATGTGCTCTTTTGTGGGTGGTTACCCTTGGGGCAAGGAAACTCCGGGTGTTTTCACAGCCATGCTCAATCCCCTGTGCGGCTGGAATATGACCGACGATGAGTATTGGACCACGGCCAAGCGCATCATGACTCTTGAGCGCTGCTTTCAGGTGCGCGAAGGTATCCGACGCAAGGATGACCGGCTGCCCAAGCGTCTCATGACCGAAAAACTCCCCGAAGGGCCCAAGAAAGGCCAGGTGTTTACCGAGGAACTCCTGAAAAAGTTTCAGGACGAGACCTATGCCTACTTCGGTTGGGATGATGATGGAATTCCCACCGATGATACCTTAAAGGCCCTTAACCTGGAGTTTGCCGTCAAGGACATGGAGACAGCCCGCAAGGCCTGATCGAGAAAACCAAGGGGGGCTTGAAAAGCCTCCCTTGGTTTTTATAATATTGAGCAATAACTACCCGGGGTAGTATTGATGCAATCATCACGAAGGAATTTTTTAAAGATTCTCTTCAGCGGGATCATTTCGGGTACGGTTTTCACCGGGTTTAAGGTCAGCGGAGCCAAGGCCCTGCCCAGACCGCCGGCATCGTTGGTGGAAGATGAATTCCTCAAGTTTTGTACCCGCTGTTACCGCTGTATCGATGCCTGTCCGGTTGATGCCCTGTCGCCGGCCTCATTTTTTGATGGGATTGCCAATCTGGGCACACCGGTTTTGGACTGGCGCAAATGCATTCTGTGTATGGAATGCATCCGGACATGTCCGACCGGCGCTATCAAAAAGGTATCTGAAGAGGAACTCGACATCGGCAATGCCGTAATCAACCGGGAAACCTGTCTTTCATGGACCAACAAGCGACGCTGTAAAAACTGTTATAAGGCCTGTAAGTACGACGCCATTAAACTGGAGAAACGCAAGTACCCGGTGGTCATAGAAGATAAATGTGTCGGTTGCGGAGCCTGTTTCAACCGCTGTCCAACCAAGCCGGAATCCATCGTAGTATACTACGACAAGGTCAAGCGGTTTCGGCCATTGGAAAAAAGAATTGCATTGAAGCTTGAAGATCATGTGGGACCGTATGATTTTCCGCCTCCTGATTTCTGGACATGGTTCAGACAACGCATCACAAAACTTGCCAAACACCACGGTCTCGTTAAATAATATAAATAAAGAATAGGAATAAGGGAAGGTACATGCTGAAAAAGCATGCTGACAAAAAACCTGTGTTGATCGTCGGAGCAGGTGTGGCCGGAATAACAGCAGCCCTGGATCTGGCCCGGACCGGTAGAAAGGTACATCTGGTCGAGAGAGGGCCGGTTCCCGGCGGGCAGGTTTCTAATCTCGACAAGCTCTATCCGACCGATCACTGTGCCTTTTGCCCGCTGTGGACCGAGATTCAGGCCTGTATTTTTCATCCCCTCATAAATATCCATACCCTTTCCTACATTGTTACAGTTTCCGGAGATGATGCTGGCTATCAGGTGATTATTGGAGAAAATCCACACTTAATCAATGAAAGCCGGTGCATTCTCTGCGGTCGCTGCGTGCCGAAATGTGGTGTAGACGCCATAAGGCTTATGGGTGAACACTGCTATCCGGCATCGTATTACATTGATCTCGATCGCTGTACCAGGTGCGGGGATTGTGTGGATATCTGCCCTACCCGGGCCATTGACATCACCCGGACGAATTCTACCAAGGTATTGTCCGTAAGCGATATAATCTGGGCCACCGGATTTCAAGACGTTGATATCTCAGCGCTGGAAGAATATGGATACAAAACTCATCCGGATATCATGACCTCGCTGGAATTCGAAGACTGGACAGCAGAGGCAGGCGTCAATCAGGGCCGTATCATGAAAAAGCATGACAAGCTTCCACCGCAAAACATTGCCTTTATTCAGTGTGCCGGTGCGCGTGACCGGCGGCTTTTTCCCTACTGTTCGGCGGTATGCTGCATGCATGCCCTCAAACAGGCCCAGTGGGTCAAGCGCCGCAGCCCGGATATCGAGTGCGTGATTTTTTACACGGACATGCGCACCGAGGGCAGGCACTACTACGAATACTATCAAAGAGAAATTGAGGGATCGGCCATACGGCTCATACGCGGCCGTCCGGGCCTGATTTTCCCCCTGCCGCACGCAGATGGAATCGCCGTCAAATACGAGGATACAATCATTCAGCGACAAGAGATCCGCAAGTTCGACATGGTGGTGCTTAACGGCGCCCTTCGGCCTTCACTGGCCGGGGATGATACTCTTGTGTACAAGCCACCCCTGGACGAAGAAGGGTTGGTTGATCTGCGCCTTGGCGCAACAAAATCCTGTGGCTTCTGTCGGGAACCGGTAGATGTTGAAACCTCGGTCATCCAGGCATCCTCGGCAGCCCTGCTGACATGTATGGGAGGTCCTGACGATGGCCGCTGATATTAAGATAGGCTGCTTTCTCTGCAGGTGTTACGGAGAGGTTTCCCGGGTCATTGATCTGGATGAACTGCAGCAGGAGATCATTCGATTCCCCTGGGTGGCTTTCTGTGAGATATGGGACAGTCTGTGTCTGCTTGAAAATATTGATGAACTTACCCAAAAAATATCTGAATCCGGGACAGACAGGATTCTGCTCGCAGCATGTTCCCCCCTGGCCCGCGGGGATGTTATCCTGCATGCGCTTGAGCGGCATGGAATTAATCAGGCCTCCGTCGAGTTGGTTGACATTCGTGAGGGTTGTGCCTGGATACACGACAATCAACCCAAGGAAGCTATGTGCAAAGCCCGGGATCTCATCAATATGGGATTAAGTGCTCTGAAGCAGCGGGAAGTATCAGAAAATCAGATAATAGTACCCAAACGCGAGGTACTTATCATCGGTGCCGGCCCGGCCGGAATGTCTGCCGCGGTTTCTCTGGCCAGGCTGGGATTCGCGGTTCACGTGCTGGACCGCGCCAGGAATCCGGGTGGTCTGCTCAACCTGCTCAAGAGAATAGCCCCGGAAGATATAGGCGCAGAAGAGGATCTGCACGGCCTGCACAAAGCTTTTACAAATAATGCCCTCGTTTATTATCATCCGGGTGCACGCCTGATCAGTTCCAATGGCTCGGTCGGTGATTTTGCCGTCGAATTCAAAACAGGCGATAATCTGCATTCGGTCCGGGTCGGAGCAGTAATTATTGCCAGTGGTGCCCGCGTCATGTTCGCTAAAGGTCTTTACCGGTACACAGAGCTTGATGGTGTTGTCTCGGGTATCGAGCTTGAGCGGCGGTTCTTGAGCGGAGATGTCAGGGCCGATAACGTTGTTTTTATCCAGTGTGTCGGCGTCAGGGATGTTAACAGTCCCTATTGCTCAACGATCTGTTGCCCGGTAAGTCTGAAACATGCCAGGCAGTTGAAGGACCTCAATCCTCAAGCCGAGATTACCATTTTGCACCGGGATATCATGTGCCCTGGCAATATCCTGGAAGCCTATTACCGGGATACCATGCAGGATGGTGTGAAGTTCGTGCGCTTTGATTTAAACAATCCTCCAAGCATTGTCGGCGATGAGCGTCTGGAAGGTGTCAATGTTTTTGAAAGTGTCACAGGAATTAGCCGTACGATCAGGGCTGACCTCGTGGTGTTGAGTTCGGCTCTTGTGCCCCACGACGATGCCGCACGGATAGCTGAAATATTCGATCTTGCACTCGACCCCCTCGGTTTCTACCAAGTTCGTACCTTGATGCATCCGTTAGAGACAACTAGAAACGGGATCTTTGTGTGCGGGTCGGCCAGGTGGCCGGTTCTGGCAAGAACTGCGATTGTACAAGGCGAAGCCGTGGCCATGAAGGCTTTTGCCTTGTTGTCCCAGGATAGCCTGGCAGCTTCCGGTATGAGCCAGTTCAGGGATAGAAAAATCGCGCATGCAATCGTGGATCGAGATGCCTGTACCGGGTGCGGCAATTGTGTTGCCATCTGTCCCTATGTTGCCTGTGCCCTTGAGCCGGAAAACGGGGCTTTCAAGAGCAGGGTGAATATCATGCGCTGTACCGGGTGCGGCAGTTGTGTGGCGGTATGCCCCAACGGTTCGATTCAGCTTCCCGAGCAGAATGCCCGGGTGATCGGCGCGATGCTGAAGAATGCGTTTTCGTAAACAAGGAATGATGAAAGATTTAAAACAGGATAGCAACGGCGTGAAAAGTGAAGCCGGGAATACTCCCCGGGTGATAGTGTTCGCCTGCAAGTGGTGTGGCTTGATCGGCGCAGATGCAGCCGGCAGAAAACATGCTCAATTGCCGGCCGGATTTCGCGTTATTCCGGTTGAATGTGCCTCACGCATTGAGGCTGATGCAGTTATCAGGGCTTTTTCATCCGGGATCGACGGGGTTATTGTACTGGGCTGCCATCTTGGCGGCTGTCGATTCAATGCCGCCAATCACCGCACAGCCAAAAAGCTTAAACTGTTGTATCCGTTGCTCGAAACTGTGGGAATTGATTCCAAAAGGTTTCTCTTAAGCTTCGGCACGGCCCATGAGCACCACCAGTTTGAAGATCTGATCAATCGGTTCTATCAAGGTCTGCAAAGACTAGCTCCAATGGATGCGTGGTCGGGCTCATATCTTTCGGAGATGGGACAGAGGTAATCAGTGAGTATCGTGAATGATGCCAGAGCCATTGTAAAGAAACTGTTGGAAGAAAAACAACTTGATGGTGTATTGGGGCTCTCATGCAAACATGATGAACCGGTTCCGTTTGTGTTTGAGAGCCCGGAAGAGGTCGACTCTCTTGTACTGGAGCCCAAGTGGTTGTTTGCCAAGCTGGCCATGAACATTGTGAGGACTTCGCCTGCTGATTTCCGTCTGGGCATTGTCTGTCGCGGATGCGATGAGCGGGCCCTGATCGAGCTTATCAAGCGCAACCAACTCGATGAAAAACGAATCCATGTGATCGGTATGGCCTGCAGCCGGGAGCAGGCCGAGGCTTGCCTTTGCACCAGGCCATATCCTGCCATTCCCCATCTGGGTGAAAAAGTCCAAGGCGTGGATCCCCGGGAAGAAGAGACTGCAAAGGCATTCCTGGAAGGTGAAACAATCGATCGAATGCAGCGCTGGACAAAGGAACTCGCACGCTGCATCAAGTGTTATGGTTGCCGGAATTCATGTCCGATCTGCGTGTGCGTACCTTGCAAGCTTGAAGACGACCTGTGGGTGCGGCGTGGAGAAATCCCGGCCGATATGGTTTCGTATCATCTTATCAGGGCCTTCCATCTCTCGGACACTTGTGTGGCCTGTGGAGGATGCACGGACGCCTGTCCGGTAGGTATTCCGCTGATGCTGTTGCAGATTGCCATGCGGGAGAGCCTTGCAAAGGAATATGAATATGAAGCCGGGACTGATCCGGGGCGCCTTTCCCCGGTACTGTCCGATCTGTTTGTAGAACCCTGCGAAGTATACGAAGAACCCGGCTGGCCGGATTCATTTAAGGTGAGTGATGAAACTTGAGTTTGTAAAGACAATCTGCCCTTATTGCGGAACCGGCTGCGGACTTCTGTTGCAGGTCAGAGACTCTCGTGTAGTCACAACCCTTCCGGATAAAAAACACCCGGTGGCCAAGGGAACCTTATGCATCAAGGGTTGGGCCGCTCATGAATTTATCCATCACCCTGACAGGCTGACTCAGCCGATGTTGAAGAAAGGGGATATCTTTCAACCGATTCCCTGGGATGAGGCCATAGGTCTTGCAGCAACAAAATTTAAAGAGACAGCCGAGAAATATGGGCCGGATGCTGTAGCCGGTCTGAGTTCGGCCAAGTGTACCAATGAGGATAACTATCTGTTCCAGAAACTGATTCGGGCCGGGTTTATGACCAATAACGTCGATCATTGTGCCCGTCTGTGTCACGGCCCTACGGCGGCTGCCATGTCCCAGGCCCTGGGAAGCGGGGCCATGACCAATTCCATCACCGACTTTGTCGGTGCCGATTGCATCATGATGTTTGGGTCCAACGCAGCCGAGACCCACCCGATTATTATGGGTGAAATCTACAAGGGAAAAGACCAGGGAGCCACCCTGATTGTGGTCGATCCCCGGCGAACCGAAGTGGCCAGGAATGCCGACATTCATCTGCAGATCAGGCCCGGGAGCGATATCCCTCTGATCGGAGGGATGATGCGGCATATTCTGGATAACAAACTGGAGGCGAAAGAGTTTATCAAAGAAAGAACCGAGGACTTTGCTGAACTTAAAAACTTCTTGAAAGAGTGGAGTGTGAGAAAAGCTTCCGAGGAGTGTGGCATCAGCCCGGATCAACTCAGGCAGGTAGCACAGATTTATGCCAGGGCAGGCGAGGCCATGATCGTATTCTGTATGGGTATTACCCAGCATGCCTGCGGCACGGCCAATGTGTTTGCCATCTGTAACCTGGCTATGTTGTGCGGCCATGTGGGTAGCGCCCATTCCGGTATTTGTCCCTTGCGGGGCCAGAACAATGTCCAGGGCGCCTGTGATGTCGGCGCTTTGCCCAATGTGTACCCCGGCTACCAGAGTGTGGCGGACCTGGTCATGAAGGATAAATTCGAGCGGGCCTGGGGCCGGCCGCTTTCGGACAAACCCGGGATGACGGTTACCGAGATTATCTCTTCATCCGGTACTGGAATACGAGCTTTGTACATCATGGCGGAGAATCCCCTGCTCAGTGATCCCAACCAGAACCATGTGATCGAATCTTTGCCCAAGCTTGATTTCCTGGTGGTGCAGGATATCTTTCTGACCGAAACAGCTCGTTTCGCCGATCTTGTACTGCCGGGGTCCTGTTTCGCAGAGAAGACCGGCACATTTACCAATACCGAGCGTCGGATTCAGCTTCTGCACAAGGTCGTCGATCCCCCTGGTGATGCTAAGGATGATTTCACTATTCTGTGCATGCTGGGCCGGGCCCTGGGCCTTGACTATGATTATACCGATCCGGCCCAGGTCATGGACGAGATGGCTGAAGTTACCCCTATTATGGCCGGGGTGCATTTCAACAGGCTTGGCAGCGCTGGTTTGCAGTGGCCCTGTCCCGCGGATGATCATCCGGGCACCCGTTTTTTACATGCCGGCAAGTTTACCCGCGGCAAAGGGCTTTTTGTCGTTCCAGGCTATACTCCGCCAAAAGAGATGCCGGATAAAGACTATCCCTTTACCCTGATTACGGGTAGAATGTTTTCCCACTACCATACCGGAACCATGACCCGGCGTTCGAGCTTTCTGAATCGAGAGGTGGACAAGGCCTTTGTCGAGATCAACCCGGATGACGCCGATGCCCATGGAATTCAAGACGGTGATAAAGTACGCCTGAGTACCCGCCGCGGCAGCATCTCCACGACCGCGCGGATTACCCCCAGGATGAACAGGGGGGCGATCTTTGCACCATTCCATTTCAGCGAGGCCCCGGCCAATGCCCTGACCATAGAAGAACTGGATCCTATTTCCAAGATACCCGAGTTCAAGGCCTGTGCCGCCAGTTTGGTAAAGGAATGAGATGAAAAACGGCAAGGACATACATGAGATAATGAAAGCCTGCGGGGCCTATGCCTGCGTTGAGTGCGGGCGGTGTGTGGCTGTCTGTCCCATGGCGGAGATGTACCCTGATTTCTCGATCGAAATGTCTCCTCGGGGAATAATCAAGAAGGCTCTCATGAGTGTCAATATCCTGGAGGATGAATATATCTGGTATTGTACCGAATGTAATGCCGGCACCGATGTGTGCCCGGCCGGAGTAAGCGATCGCGATTTGATCAAGGGGCTCAGACGGCTGGCAATTGAAAACGGGGTGGTCAAGGATATTCGCACTTGCCGGAGCTGCGGCGAACAATATTTTCCAGTGCATGTCATGGAGTATATCAGTGATAAGCTTGCTGGGGAGCCAAGAGAATTCCTTGAAATGTGTCCGGCCTGCAGGCGCAAAGTATATCTGATGAGGAATGCCTAGAAAGGGGTGTTGAATGCAGGAAGGAGCAAAAGAATATTACAGTCAGCTCACTCTCGATGATATACGACCACTGCCTGAAAAACAAAAGCTTCCCCGTCGTCCACCGGTGATCGTATTTAATCCTTCCAGATGCAGCGGTTGTGGCACCTGCGAAATGGTGTGTTCCAACCGCAATGTCAACATGGTCGCCCCGGCCTCGTCCAGTGTCAAGGTGCTGCGGGCCGAAGATCGGGGCAGGAACTTTGCAATCCTGTGTCTGCACTGCCGCGAGCCCTTGTGCATGGAAGCCTGCCCGGTACGGGCTATTGATAAGGAAGAGGACGGGATTGTCCGTATCCGGAATATCTTCTGTGTGGAATGCGGGATCTGTACTCTGGCCTGTCCGGAGTCGGCACCGCTGATCGAGCCTGTCAGTGGTAAAGTCCATAAGTGCGATCTGTGCGATGGTGATCCCTTGTGTGCCAAGTACTGCCCGGAGGATGCCCTGCATTTTTATCACGGCAAGTCTCTGGGTTGGATCAAGTTCCTGCGCTGGCCGGTCCAGGCGATCTCTTTTCTGCTGCTGGTAATGATTCTGGTAGGTACCTTCTGTTATTTCACCGCCGGGGTAGTGAGTCTTCCATGTCCGACCGGGACCCTGCAGAATATCGCTTCGACCAAGACCCTGGTTTTGACAGGTGTGGGTGCGGCCATGGTACTTATCGTTCTGACATTTCTTTTCGGGCGGATATTCTGCGGCTGGATCTGCCCTTTCGGTTTTTTCCTTGACCTGGTGGGAACCTTTACGCCTAAATTCGGGCTGCCGAAATTTTTAAAGAGCAGGATGATAAAGTACGGTATCCTGGCCGGGGCCGTGGGAGGTGCTGCCGGACTTGGTTTTCAGCCCTTCTGTACGGTCTGTCCCATCGGCAGCATCTGCAGGTCATACGGTCCCGGCGGCGTATTCAAGGGGGCCGAGCTGGCAATCGTGCCGGCAGTTGCAACTCTGGAGCTGGGTCAGCGCAGATCATGGTGCCGTTATCTGTGCCCGGTCGGGGCAGTGCTGGCCCTGGCAGCTAAGATCGGCCTGATGAAGATCGTCATCGGGGCCCAGCAGTGCAAGAAGTTTTCCTGCATGCAGTGTGCCGATATCTGTCCCATGGGTATCATCGACCGCGAAGCCCTGCGTGAAGGGATTGCACCCGCCATCCCCATGGATGAGTGCATCATGTGTATGCGCTGTGTGGACAAATGTCCCTACAGCTCGGCCAAAATTCGTTTTCGTTGGCAGAAAACCATTCCCGGAGAGGTCAAGGCATGGACCTACAGTTAGCCCGTTTTTTTAACTCGAAGATGGCACTGGTGGATCTTTCCGATTCATCCGTCGAGTATATCCCGCTACCCTCAGATGTTTTTACAGAACACATCGGCGGCATGAACATCAATGCCATGCTGCTGTCCGAATATTCAGGAACCGAACCGATTGTGCTGGGAACCGGACCCTTGACCGGCAGTTTTGCGCCGGCCTCCGGCCTGATGGTGGCCAGCTTTGTATCCAAAGAGAATGCCATATCCCACGTGCCTTTTATGCTCAACAGCGGTCCGCAGTTGAAGTTTTCGGGAGTTGACTTTGTGGTGATTATTGGCCGGGCTGAGAAGCCGGTAATGCTGGAACTGATTGATAATACACTCAGGATATCTTCCGCCGATAATCTGACTGGCACGCTGGCTGAACGCGAAAAGATCCTGATGTCACAGGGAAAGGTCTGCCCGGAGATCGCTTTGCTGACAGGGCAAGCGGCTGAAAGCGGTAGCCCGCACGCCTGTCTCTCAATAGGTCTATGGGGCAGCCTCGACAAGGCATCTCTGGGAGCGTCTCTTGCCGACAAGAATCTGAAGGCCATTACCCTTAAGGCGGCAGGCGGGATTGCTTTTGATGAGGCAACAATTGAGATGGGATCTTCTCTGGCAAAGAAAGTCAGAGAAAGTTTCCGGAAAAGGCAGTATGTCGTGCAGGACAAAATGGGCTCGGGCGAGGGTGCTAAAAAGATTATCAAAAAGCACTTCAAAAAGTCGCATGCCTGCTACCACTGCCCCTTGGCTTGCATGAGTTATCTTGAATATAGGCAGCCAAAAGCCGGAGGAAGGGGATCACGCAGACAGGGGGTGTTTTTGTTCGATCATGCGGGATTTGCCGCATTAAATGCAAAACGGCCCACAGACACTCCCTTCATGCTGAAAGAATGTATTGACAGGGGACTTGATCCGGTAGCGGCTGCTCGATATCTTGATCCGAAAATGAGTGCCGAGAAATCACTCGTAAGGATTCTCGACCTGGCAGCCAACCAGCAGGATATGGCGGGTTCGAAGCAACCTGAGGGAATACCCGCGAAATCTGCTGTTTTCGGTGACGGGATTCCCACCATCGAGCCCACAGGCGCAGCGGATGATTTTGATACCTGGGAAAAACGGGTATCGCTGGCTATGGCACTCGGGATCTGTCCGATCTTCATGCTGTGTTGCGCCGATATTGTTGGACGTGATCTTTTGGCATTTGTTTCCTCTCAAGAGGAGCACCTTGAAGCCCTTCAGGAGAAGCTTTCCATTCAGTCATAACTGACCTCACGGTTAATATTTTTGATGGAATATCTATTTCAGATCGATTTTCGACATGTCCTTGTAATCGATACTTTGCTTCTCATCATACGAAGAAAAAAATCGGGAAACTCTTGCCGAAAAACATGCTGTGATTAAAAACTTTGCATAAAACAGAAATTTTTTGTGGCCGGGAATGTCGAATCAGCGATATTGATTTGAAAAAGATCACATTGTAGTATGTAAACTTGAATCTGATACATAAAACTTACCACTGAGGGTTTGACGTTTAGGATTGTTCTTAGAGGGAGGCAATATGGGCTCAACGATTATCTTCGGCATAATTATTCTGGCCGGGTTTCTGCTCGGCGAACTTGCCGAGTGGCTCAAACTTCCCAAAATCACGGGCTATATAATTGCAGGAATCATACTGAAACCTGCCTTTACCTGGATTGATCCGGCCGGCCAAACTCCCGACAGTCGGATTATTACTGATATTGCGCTTTCATTCATTACCTTTTCAATCGGCGGCACCCTGCTTAGGAGCCGTATAAAAAAACTGGGTAAAACTATTGTATCGATCACCTTTCTGGCAGCAGAGCTTCCATTCCTTTTTGTTTTTCTGGGACTGCTGCTGACTTGCCCGTTTTTTATCACCCAGGAGTGCTCTGCCTGGACAGTGACTCTGGTGCCGTTTGCCCTGTTAATGGGTGCGCTGGCATCACCGACCGACCCCACGGCACCCCTAGCTGTTGTCCACGAGTATGGGGCCAAAGGGGATGTCACAACAACTATCCTGGGCATCGCCGCCCTGGATGATGTGCTGGCAATCGTTAATTTCAGCATTGCCTTTGCGGTGGCCGAGGTTCTGCTGCAAAGCAGCACTGCTTCGACACTATCGCTTTTGATCCATCCGATATATGCAATCTTCGGTGCCTTGGTCCTGGGAATTGTTTTCGGGGTCGTGTTCAACTATATCACCCCCCTGATGGGAAGAGAGACCGAAGGTGCGCTTATCGTGCTGATCCTTGGCATGCTGATTGTGTGCTTCGGCGTTGCCAGTCACTTCGACATGGAGGCTATGCTGTCCACTATGGCCATGGGTGCCGTGGTGGTAAATTTCTGCCCGGCCCAGGAAAAGATTTTCCGGATGCTGGACCGTTACGTGGATGAACTCGTATTTGTGCTGTTTTTTACCCTTAGCGGGATGTTTCTGGACTTTTACGTGTTTTTTCAATCAATACTGCTTATAGCTTTTTATGTGCTGCTCAGGGCCGGGGGCAAGATTCTCGGTGTGAGCCTTGGTGCCCGCATAACCGGTGCCTCGGCTGCCATCAGGAAATACACCGCCGGCGGTCTTTTGCCACAGGGGGGAATCGTAATCGGCATGGCCCTGCTTATCCGCGAGAATCCCGCCTTTGAGCCTTTTTCAGGTGCGCTTATCGGTATTATTTTGGGCGCCACGGTGATACACGAGCTGGCAGGCCCGGTGATTGCCAGGGTTTCCCTGCGCAAGGCCGGCGAAATCGAGCAACCTTTGCCTTCACATCCCGATCGAGGGACATAAATCAAAAATTCCTGCATTTTAGAAAAGAATTCTATTGATTGATGATAAATTTCACATTACTTGTTATGTTTTTCTGATAGAGAAATAACGAACTCAACTTTTTCCTGAACACAAATGGCGGTTTCAATAGTTAGGATCCGGTTTGTTTGTTCAAACGTATAATTTTCATTCCGTCCGATATCGGTCGATAAAAGGGTTCCATTCATCATAATTTTCTGGAATGCTGTGATTTTGTGCAGAATAAACGAAAGCCTGCGTGTCTGTGGCTGGCCGGTAAACATGCCTTCTGCCGGTTCGATCAGGATTTTTATTTCGCACTCGTCTTGCGAACATTTAATTTTTTGAAATGAACATTTTTTTGACTGATAATTCAGTGTAGTGCCGTCATCCTCATACAGTGATGCCTCCCCGACAAAAGGCGGGTAGAAATGAACTTCGAGAACATTGAATCTGTGATTGTCGGGAATTGACTGGATCACAGGACCCAGGATGATCGGATATCCGCCGCGCGCAAAAAGCGGCAGATGATCGTTGCTCACTACTATATCGTGCCAGCCGGGACCCTGATATTGCGCGTCATCCCACCAGCTGTACCAGGTGCCCTGCGGGAAATAGACAGGCTGGTGATGGATATTCGATTCAAGGACAGGAGCCAGCATGAGTCTGTCCCCGAGCATGAGCTGCCGCCAGATATGCTTGGTTTCCTCATCATCCTGGAATTCGAGAATCAACGGTCTGATGATGGGAATGCCGCTATCGTACGCTTCCCGGGCAAGCTGGTAAAAGTAGGGCAGAAGCTGCATGCGCAGGTTTACATGCCGACGGAAGTTTTCTTCACATTCCCGGTTGATGCCCCAGGGATTGCGTGAATCATCACCGGGCTTTGAGAAATAGCGCGCGATCGGGCTGAAGAGCGACCACTGGGAATACCTGCGATGCAGCTCGGCCGAGGGTTTCTTGTACAGTGCAAGCACATCCGCACCCCAGTAGGCAAAACCCAGCAGACTCATGTTCAGCCCGCAGCGCATGGTGGCGGCGATGTGTTTGAAGGTCGGTGTCTGGTCACCCAGGAAGGTGGCAGGGTAGCGCTGGGTTCCGGCCCAGTTGGTGCGTGAAAATACCAGGGGGCGCCTGTTAGCGTGGTATTCCCGGCATTTCTCGAACAATGCCCTGGTATAGTAGAAACCATAGATGTTGTGATATTCCTTAGGGTCAAGGCCGATATGTGAGGTGGCATCCTCGGGCAGGTATTCGCCGCCGTCATTCTTGAAGAAATACACGCCCTGGTCGAGCAGCGCTTTCTGGCGGTCGAACCACCATTTGACTGCCTCCGGATTGGTGAAATCGACTGCCCCGCCCCGGCCGAACCACCAGGTCACCCGCGGGTGGGCGAAATAGCCCTCCTTCATACCCTCGGCGTACATATCCTTGGCATAGTCCCTCGAAATAAAGGCCACCGCGTCCGGGTTGTTTTTTACATAGAGCCGCACCAGCATTTTGTACAGGGGATAGGTGTCGTTGTTAATGTACGGGGTGTAGATGAGCCCCGGCTTGATATTGTTTGTCTGCATTTCTCGGATCATGGCATCCGGATCGGGGAATACCGGGTTTCGCCATTTGAAATTGGAAAACCCCTCCTGCCAGTGATAGTCCAGGATAATGGCATCCAGCGGCATCTTTTTTGTGCGGTGATCGTGTATACGTTTCAGTGTTTGTGGCTGATTTTCCACGGGATAAGCCGTGTTCCATAACCCGAAGCTCCACATGGGTAGCAATGGCGGCCGACCGGTCAATGCGGTATACTCGGAAAGGATTTTCTTGAAAGACGGGCCGTAAATCACGACCAGGTCCAGGTTCCCGCCCTCAAATTCAAGTTTCAGTTTGCCCGGAGTGGTGTTTATTCCGGCCTCGCCCCGGTGCGAGTTGAGCACAAAAATCAGGTAGCCCTGATCGCTGAGAAAGACCGGAAAGGCCGAGTAGGTGTGTTTGTGCTGGGTAAATGCCGGGGATTCCTGATTGTGAATTATAAGACGATCCCTGGTTCGCCGAAAGCCGTTGAACCATTCGCCGAAACCGTAAAAACCTTCGCCCGGCCTGGTGTCGATTTCCAGTGTGGTGGAATATGCCCTGAATGAAAGGAAGTTGCGGGTGTCGCTGAAGATTTGCATGGTATTGGCCGGTTCGTCAAAGGCAATATTAAGTTGGCCGTATGATGCTGTTTGGTCACCTTTTTGGCTTCCGGCAATCTTTGCGTGGGGCAAGAGAACATCGTTGGCAAAGAGGGCTTCACTGAACGTGCCGTCTGCTGCAAAGCTGATACGGGCGGCATGCTCGCTGATGAAATAGATTTGGGCCCAGGGATATGTTCCTTTTGAAAATTGAGTATAATTCAAACCATTCTCCACAGTACACGTGATGTTTCAGCTGCATTTGGTCAGCGTTGATTTTATCAGTGTAAAGAAAAACGGGTTTTTGTCAACCTGATACATCACCAGCAAAATGAAACTTTACAGATAACGTTTGATTATGAAGGAAATCGTGGCTGAATTATTGAATGGGATTTCTTGGTTTAGTATCGGGAGAGGTTATCGTATGCATAGCCTCTCCCGGAAAAATAGACTAAAGCAGTGTATACCTACTCGAAATCTCCATCCCACCAGAAAACTATAAAAGGGAATCAGATCTTGTCCACCCGGCATAAAAGAGATTTCATGCCGGTAGCGCCGGTAATCGGGTCAAAGACCTTGTGGTCGGTCAGGACATTGCAGTTGCTCTCGGCAAATCCGTGGTAGAGGTGCACCACGCGACCATCGATCTCATCGGTCAGATAGGCCCGGCAGGTTATGCTGCCCCGGGGAGATGAAATCCGGACCATTTCGCCGCGGCCGATCCCCAGCCCGGCTGCCGTGCCGGGGTTGATTTCCAGCAGATTCTCCGGGCATTTTTTATTGAGCGAGGGGATGTTGCGCATCATCGAGTGAGTGTACATCTCCAGCTTGGAGCCCGCAATCAGAATCAGCGGGTAGGTTTTTGCCAGTTCGGGCGTGGATATGGGGCTTTCCACCGGTTCCGCATATACCGGCAGGGGGTCATAGCCGAGCTTTTCGAGTTTTTCAGAGTAGATCTCGACCTTGCCCGACGGGGTCATGAAACCCCGGGCCTCGTATTTGCGGTACATTTCCGGATAATCGGCAAACTTGGTTTTGGTGAGGATCGAGCGAACAATATTTTTCGGGAAGCCATTGAGTTTTTTGTAGAGGAACGAAGGCGCCGGGATGAAAATTCCCTCCGGGTGTTCTTTGAGGTCTTCACAGGTGATTTCATAGGGGGCGATGACCTGGTCGATAGCCTCTTCTTCGGTCTTCCACGGGAAGTATTGTGCGAATCCCATTTTCCGGCCCAGTTCGCAGATGATTTTCCAGTCCGACCGCGATTCCCCCAGCGGTTCGACGACCTTGGGGCTCAAAGCGATGCGCAGCGGCTTGTTCCAGGCATGATCGGCATGCACGTCATAGGTGACAAAGCGTGTTTTTTCCAGAAAGGTGCAGGCCGGCAAAACGATATCGGCCAATTCGGCCGTAGGCGTCATGAACATGTCGGCCACAACCAGGAAATCCAGCTTGCGCAGGGCCTGCTCCACAATGGTGGTATTCTCGCAGGTCAGCATGGGATTGGCGGACATGACGAACATAGCCCGCAGAGGGTAGGGTGTATCATGGAGAATCGCATCCCACAGCGCTGGTGTGTGGGCCGAAGGCCAGGTTTCCGAAATTTTGGAATACAGGCACGTGTCGGTTCCCAGTTTTTTGGCCTTGGCCTTGGCCGGAAGCTTGTCGTAGAGCTTCAGGTCTTCCAGGCCTATGACCAGGGGGATCAGGAAGATATTGCCGCCCTTGATATCCAGGTTGCCGGTAATGGCCATGAGGATATTGATGGCCCGGATCGCACAGGCGGCATTGGTATGCTGGTCCAGGGCATTGCGCGGGCTGATGCTGGCCGGTTTGGTGGTGGCATAAATGCGGGCCATGGTGCGTATTGTTTCGGCCGGAACCCAGGTGATTTCAGAGACCTTTTCCGGCGTATACTGTTCGATGTGCCGGGCCAGCCTGTCGAACCCGAGGGTCCATTTTTCGACGAATGCATGATCATACAGGTCTTCCTTGATGATAACGTGCAGCATGCCCAGGGCCAGGGCGCCGTCGGTTCCCGGTCTGGGCCTGGCGTGAATATCGGCATCATCGCAGTACGGGATTGAGCGCGGATCGACTACGATCAGCTTCATGCCCCGTTTGCGGGCCTCATTGATGGCAATGTCCTGGGGCTTGTTGGTGGTTGCCGGATTACCGCCCCAGACAATAAGACATTCGGTATTGGTGACATCAGGCGGAGCGACCATTCCGAAATCAATGTTGTACTGCAAGAGGACCCGCGGCAGATGGCAGACATGGCTTACGTTAGAGACATTGGGAGTGCCGATCAGATTGGCCAGCCGGGGCAGGTATGAACCGAGAATATCACCGCTGTGATAATGGCCGTGATGGAAGTCAATTGCCTCCGGCCCGTATTTCTGTTTGGTCTCGTTGAACTTATCAGCAATGGTTTCCAGGGCTTCATCCCAGGTGATCTGTTTCCATTTGCCTTCACCGCGCTCGCCAATGCGTTTCATCGGATACAGCAGCCTGTCGGGTGCATAGAGAATATCCTGCATGTTTTGGCCTCTCATTGTGAGGGCTCCCTTGCTTTCCGGGTCGGCCGGATTGCCCATGATCCGGATAACCCTGCCGTCCTTGAGGCGGACATTCATTGTGCACTGCGAGTGAGCGTCGACATCGCTCACCACGGTTGTGTACGGCCTGGTTTTCGCTGGTGATGCCTGGGCTGAACTCAATATGTCGGGCAGACCGGATTTTTTGTAGCCGACAATGCCGCCGATGCCGATGGCGGTGCCGGTCAGCGCCGTTGCTTTCAGGAATACTCTCCGGTTTATCTTTTCCATGTTTATTCTCCTTTTATTCGTGTTGTTGTTAGTGTGATCTGGTAAAGGTAAGAATTCTTTTGTTCTGACCCGTAAATACGAAACCTGCCGCTTGAATTTTATCGATGAAATCGGCGCCGGATCTAAGACGCTTCTGAATAGCGAGGCATCCGCTTGGTTTCAGCAGACGGCATAATTCCGCAAGCAACTCGTCAAATCCCCCGGCGATGTATGGCAGCCCGAACAGAAAGGCCGTATCGATGCAAGCATCGGCCAGACCGCTCCGGGATGCATTGGTCTGCATGGGACGCACGTTGCTGATGCCGGCCGGCCTGATCTTGGCCTGAACCGATTGAATCGCCCGGGGGTTGACGTCGAGCGCATAGACCAACCCATCATCACCCACGATCCTGGCTGCCGGGATCGTGAAGAAACCAGGCCCGCAACCTACCTCCAGCACGCATTGATCCTTTCTGAGACCGGCGGCTTTGAGGAGAGTATCAGGGTCACGCAGGCGCGACAGCAATGGATTGTCGTGCATGATTTTAATCATGGCATAGCTGATGCCTGATCCTGTCTTGACTGATTCCGTTTTTTCATTTCTTGTTTTTGTTCGCATTGGTCATTCTCCCTGTTGTTCTGAAAGATGGCGTTTTTCGTATTCGATCCAGACCGCATGGTCGGTCAGGCCGAGTGCTTTCAGGATCTGCTTGAGCTCCAGAGCGATTCTGCTTCCCCTTGGTTGGGATTCGGGCGTGTCCCAGTACAGGCGGATGGCGAAATAACCGGGACGGGTGGCGTGAGTATAAAGGAGCGCTTTTTCAGGACCTTCCAGCGCGGTTACCGTGGTGATGTTTTCAACCAGGTCGGACAGTTCGCATTGCGCTTTTTTTTCCAGGCCGCCAGCTGCCTGTATTCGAATTGTTTCCAGCCATTTCATGATTTGTTTTCTCCGATTGTTTTTCCTAATTGTAAGCATAGGGCGTGCCATGGTTTAAAAGTAAATAATAACAATATGTTGCATGATGAGACCATGTTTTATTATCCCATGGGATAATTTAACAATTTGACTATGGGATAATTATTGTGTAGATTATCCCATGGGATAATTAATAGGCGGAGGTAGGTATGGAGATCAATGAAAAAGATTTTTTCCGTGAGGCAACCGTTCGAATCTGTGGCAGTCTGGATATGGAGACCTTTCTCTGGGAAAGTTTTGTATATATTGAGCAATACATTCCGGCTGATGCCGTGTTTTTGACCCATTACTATCCGGAAACGGGCCAACAGGTCGCCCTGGCAAAAGCCACTCATGAAGGCAGTTCACTGCTCGATATCAAGATGGCTGTTCCCAAAAAAATACGTTCTTTTATCCAGCGACCCGACATTCAGACCCTGGTAATCGAGCGGGCCCAGCAGCACCCTACTGCCCGGCCCTGGATCGCCGCCGGGATCATGGCCCCGGATGCATCTCTGCTGGTTATGCGCTTGATCCTGCGCGGTGACATGGTCGGTGCTGTGACTTTTCATGCCGCAGAAAGTGGCCGGTTTTCCCGCGAACATGCCGACCTGATCTCACTGCTGCGGGAGCCCTTTGCCATAGCCTTGTCCAACAGTGTTCGTTATCTTGAGTTGCTCGAGTTGAAGAACCTCCTGGCCGAGGATAACCGCTTTTTACACAGCGAATTACGCCAGACTGTGGGGGAAGAGATTATTGGAGCCGATTTCGGGCTAAAGGGGGTAATGGAGATGGTACGCCAAGTGGCCCCCCTGCCGAGCCCGGTACTGCTCACCGGGGAAACCGGGACCGGCAAGGAAGTTATTGCCCGGGCCGTTCACAGCCTGTCTTCCCGCAGGGACGGTCCCTTTATCAAGGTCAATTGCGGGGCTATCCCCGAGAGCCTGGTCGACAGCGAGCTTTTCGGTCATGAAAAAGGCGCTTTTACCGGGGCCCTTGCCCTGAAGCGCGGGCGCTTTGAACGTGCCGGCGGCGGTACAATCTTTCTGGATGAGGTCGGAGAACTTGTGCCCGAGGTGCAGGTGCGGCTTTTGCGGGTTTTGCAGGAGAAGGAAATCGAGCGGGTCGGGGGGGATTCTCCGATCCAGGTGGATATCAGGGTGATTGCCGCTACCAACCGCAATTTGGAGGAGATGGTTGATGCCGGAAAATTTCGTGATGATTTGTATTTTCGACTGAAGGTATTTCCGATCGTCATCCCTCCCTTGAGGGAGAGAAAGGGTGATATTCCCTCACTGGTGCATTATTTCATGCAGAAGAAAGAGCATGAAATGGGAATTACCGCAGCACCCTCCCTGGCACCAGGGGCTCTTGAGCGTCTCATAAATTATTCATGGCCGGGCAATGTACGCGAGCTGGAAAATGCTGTGGAGCGGGCTCTTATCCTGAGCAGGGGCAATGCGCTTGCATTTGATGAGTTCAAGCCGCAGCATGAGCGTGCAATGGCCTCTGCTCCGCAGCAAATACCACTCCGTCAGCCTGAACGTGCACCTGACAGCCTGGCCCTGGATGCTGCAATGACCAGCCACATCATGCAGGTGCTGCATCATACCGGTGGCAGGATAAACGGCCCGGGCGGGGCAGCCGAACTACTCGAGATCAACCCCTCGACCCTGCGCAAACGTATGCGCAAACTGGGCATTCCATTCGGAAGGAATCCGGAAAAATAATACATGCGCCCAAAGGTGATGATTTTTTTACAGCCACTTCTTGCTGTCCAGGAATTTTATCAGGTTTCGCTTACGCTTATATGTCGATCTGACATTGAAAAGGTAGTACTCAAAGGCATCTTTACCATCCGATCCAAGCATCAGCACCCGGATTTTTTTGATCAAGTCAATGGCTTCTCTATAGGCTTCGTCCTTGGTAACATTAATGAGGCGTTCGACCTGTTGTTTATAGATTTTAATGGCATCTGCTGGATGGTCTTTTTCTCGCTTATGAGCAATTTTAAGCCAAAGATCATTGCTGCATCCGCCTGATAGGGCCTCCCGCCAAGCAGATTCAATATCGTTTTCTTCCAGAAAGATCTGCACCAGCAGCGAGTAATCAATCAGAGCCAATCGGAAGCTGTTTTTCTTTGCTCCAAATTTTTGGGCTTCCAGGTTTTTTCGAATCAGGGATATGGCCCTGTTTTGCCACTCCGGCCAGTTTCCGGCCTTTTTGGCATACTTCTTCAGGGCCAGGAAGCGTTCTAATTGAGGGCTTTTTTCGAAACTTTTCCATACCAGGGGAATTACCTTATCATGCATCTTTTTTTTGGGATATAACTGGGCAAGTAAATCGACAATTCGGCTGTCCGATAAATCCGGGAAGGCTTCCAGCCCCAGTTCGGCCCAGGTAATTGCATCATCTACCCGTTTGGCTTTCAGGTAGATTTCCGCAATTTGCAGGAAATGATATGGTTGTGAAAGATCACGCTTTTTAATCTCCACCCAGGCATCAATATCTCCTTGATGCCTGGCCAGGTTTTCCATAATGCTGGTGATACGAGATCGGTAAGAATTAATGGTGACTTTGTCTCCGGGTTTCAGTGCTGGAATATCGGCCCAAGCCAGCTCTATCAGGCGACGGTATTCATCGAGGCCTGTATCGCCAAGGATTTCAAAGTATTTTTCAACGACACCGGAATAAACATATCGGTCTGGATTCAGTTCCCATTCGTACAGGAGCTTTGCCAACTCTTTGACATCTGGTTTGATTTTCTTACATGCATTGCAATGAAGATCAGTTAATTCCGAAACGATGTATTCGATATCCCAATCAGAATCATAAATACAGTAAATCGCTTTTTCAAGCTTGGCCAGGGCATATTCGGTGAGTTCGAGCATTTCAGCTGCATAACCTTGTTTCAGTAACTCTTTCAGGTTATCAACAGCCTTTTGGACCTGTGCGTAATAGTCATAATATTTATCGTAATCAAGATCGTCTTCAATCGATATAACAGCTCTCAGCGACTTTTTTAGACGCTTCATATCAATCCGGTTGTCCGTTGAAATGGAAGCCTGCATTTCCAGGAAGTTGTAAAATTCATCATCCACACCCGCCTGATCGACGATCATTTCGATCAGGCGATCTTTACTCTGTTTTAACAGCCAGTCCCGAAGGCTGAGGCTCGTAACCTTTTGATCGTCAGAATCTTTAAACCTGCCAGAGTTTTTTTCATCCAGCCATTTCAGACCAACAGCCACCAGATGTTTGCAGAATTCGCCGTCCATTCCTAAGGGGCACGATCAGGAGTACTTCAGTTTGCCGATTTTACCATCTATCCACAGTTTTACCTGATAGCGGTAGGTCCCTGAAACAGCTGCTGATATTGAAAATTCCCTTTCGGTCAGTGACCCAACATAGCCGTTTTCGAAATAGCCGCGTCCACGCTGGTAGTATCTTTGTCCAGCCAACTTCTGGAGAGAATAATTCGTGATAAATCTGCTCAGATCATTTATCATAAATCTCATCCTAGATAATTTTGTAATAACAGACGTAATTGTTATAACTTATCATCTGTAGATTGGGCAACAATTAGTCGATAGGTTAGTCGATAGGTCATGTGTTCGGCATTGAGACAATGGTTTAGTGATATTCATAAGGTAACTCGACATGTTATTTTTGTGGTTGACATTAAATTATAAACATCGCTGAAATTAAAGTTGTCAAAACGCGATAATTAAATTATAAAAATAGCGGCATAGATTATTATCATATTGCGTTAGGAAAATCAGGGATGACAGCACATTATCCGAGATGGCAAAAGGCGACAATCAAGCAGATGATGTCCGAAAGGCGTGTGCTACTGCTGGGAGGTCCAAGGCAAAGCGGAAAAACAACTCTGGCGCGTGAACTTGAGTCCGATCAGGTGGAATACCGTACCCTTGATGACGGCACGCTTAGAGAGGCTGCTGAAAACGATCCGCAAGGATTCATCAAGCGCAGGACGAAAACACTGATTATTGATGAGGTGCAGAGGATCCCGTCCCTGCTTCCAGCTATTAAAAAAGCAGTGGACGAAGATACTCGTACCGGACAGTATCTATTAACCGGTTCAGCCAATATTCAATCTCTCCCGACAGTTAGAGAGTCACTTGCCGGGCGAATTGCAAAAATCCGCTTGCGGCCGCTTGCGCAGGGGGAGGTCAGGAAGATTTTACCAGGGTTCATTGAATCTGCGTTTAAACAATCTTTCATGCACAGCCATACCCACTATGACCGCGATGCTCTCCTGGAACTTGCTTTCAGGGGTGGTTTCCCGGAGCCGTTGTCTTTTCAGGAACATAGCCGAAAACGATGGCACATCGACTATATCAGCGCCATACTAGAGCGAGACCTCAAGGATATTGCGAAAATTTATCGGAAAAATGCCATGCGCGAATTGGTAAATCTTCTTGCAGCATGGTCAGGCAAATTTATGGACTTATCCGCCATCGGTTCCGGATTGTCTATTCAGCGTCCCACTATCGAAAGCTATATTAACGCATTAGAGACACTTTTCCTGATTGAGCGAGTATATCCCTGGACGAAAACTGATTATGCCCGCGTCGGCAAACAAAGTAAGCTCTTTATGGTTGATAGTGGTCTGATGACATCTTTGCTCGGATGGAAAGTGAACCAGGTACGCTTTGATTCCGACCGCGCCGGTAAACTTATTGAAACTTTTGCCTTCAATGAGATAATGGCCCAAATCGATGTCGCCGATGGTCGCTATGAGCTTTTTCATTACCGTGACCGGGAAAAACGTGAAATCGATTTTCTGATAGAGAGTGAAGACAATGAATTACTTGGTATAGAGATCAAAGCCGGATCAGCTATCAGCAAGCAGGATTTCAAACATATGATATGGTTCCAGAATAATTTGCTGAAGAACCAGTCATTTATAGGTGTCATACTTTATAGCGGCCAATACCCAGTCTCTTTTGGCAGTAACTTGTGGGCCATTCCTTTCGGGTTCTTGTGGTCTTAAATAACAAATTGTTTTCG
>Ga0272441_10003756_pt1 | contig 28487 bp, 26 predicted proteins | sample SSMProp6N_FD_193582 | JGI IMG/M metagenome (GOLD analysis project Ga0272441, IMG submission 193582) | Marine sediment archaeal communities from Little Sippewissett salt marsh, Falmouth, MA, United States - SSM-Prop-6N | ecosystem: Environmental > Aquatic > Marine > Wetlands > Sediment ... | reverse complement strand
ACAATATGAACATGAACAGGTCCAGCACGACCAAGGCCATGTCAGTAAATGAACTGCGCGGACACGTTAAAACCTATATTGACCTGAGCAGCAGTAATGTGACAGTGTCTACAAAGGCTCAGCACGGAATCATTGCCGCATCTCTTCATGACGCTTACACCGCCCTTATAAACAGGCCGGACTGGTGGGAGGACAAGACATACAGAAAATTTTTCTTCAATGAAGTGTCTTCAGACAGGCAGGAGCTCCTGCTCCTTTCAAAGGAAAAGAGGTTGTCCCTAGAACAGATAAGGGGAAATATCAACTCCTGCAACAACCAGTTCATAGAGATTAAGAACAGGAAAAAAGAATCCCTGCTTGAACAGGAGGCTGAAAAAAAAGAAAGCATTTACAATTCTCAAGAGGCGCCGCCTGAGACAACTCAAACCGTCATACATGACGGCAATGGAATAAATGACAGGATGCTGGCGACCCCTTTTGGAATGAGATACGGCACAACAATAGATAAAATTCTGAAGAGCATTTTCCATGGACAGGCTGCCCAGGAGCCGGACAGCGCGGCCCGGGAAATGATGCAATCCCTTTTCAGACAATACAGGGAACTGCCGGCTGTACTGGGAAAACCGGATTACCGGGATGATATCCTTGATATAATTGATTATCTCATCAACAGCGAACACACACTTAAAAGCTTTGCGGAGAAATTCCTGTATTCCGGACGCACAGAATCCTTTATCACCTTCTATTCCAGTCAGAACAGGGAAATGATAGAAGCTTTTATCAATGAAATGGTTACCATGTATTACATGGACAGGTTTACCCCCCTGTACAGGGTCATCAGAAGCCAGGAAGTCATTAAATACGCCTGTGCCTTTATCATAAAAAGAATCTACCTGCTACGGGGCGAGTCCCTGACAAACTTTGGTTATTATCTGATCAGGGCTGTAGCAAAAAAAGGCGGGATCAGGACACGATGATGCACGTCATCTGTTTATAACGATATTCTTGTAATAAATCCATACAGCGGAAAACACTGTAAATATTGCGAGAAAGAACCACTGCGAGTCAGGACCGCCGTCAATAATGGAAAGCAGTATTGCCACTATGGCAGTGACAGACCAGATTATTTTCAGTGTCAGCATTGCGTCATAGCTTTCAATACCCTTCCCGTGCATGACCAGGGACGTCAATCCAATCCCCGCAAGCGCCGCGCCTACAAGGCGCACGGTAAGAGTGTCACCGACATTAAATCCGAACAGACCCATGAACCACCGGGGTGAAATCAGCAGGGGCAGTGCAAAGACAATGTCAGCAAAAAAATGGATTATAAACCATTTCCTGAGAGACCCCGGAAGATTTGATTCCATAACCGTTTTCCTTTCAGCAGGATTTCTATTGCGTCCGGAAGCGATAAATGGCGCAACAGTAATAACTTCTGACAGGCTGCACCGGAGGTTACTGTAAAATATTCTTTAAGGCCTTTGACGTGTCATCGGTCATTTCAGTGAACTCAATACCCATACCTGAACGGATATCTTCTGACTCACTGTTCCTCGTCCATTTAACAATACCCTTTACATTAATCTCTCTACCATCCGCTGACTGCAGGGAAAGATTTACAGCGGAACCATCAGGAAGCGGTTCCGGTGTTGAGATAAAAATACCACCGTCACTCAGGTCATTTATACTGCTGAAGGTCATGGCTTCTTCAGAGTGAACTTCAGACTTGAGGGTAACATTTATCCTCTTGAATTTTCTCTTTTCCTCCATTCCTGTCTCCCTGTTAATAAGTTATCTGAACACCTGTCAGTGTGAAACATTTATGGGCACATCATATAATTAGTTTTTTGAAGTCCCCTTATATACTATATAGCTATTGACAAAAATTACAATCTTTTTTTATCTAAATAAGGTTAATGCCATTTCTTTATGGAAACATTACCTGTATAATATAAAATGCGGAAACATACCGGGTAAACCTGTATCCGCATTCAGCGCGGGAGCATGCGCTGCCCCTGCTTTAACTGAATACCGTGGGCTGGAAATGAAAGATAAAAAAACAAGAATCTTTTACCTGAAAAAAAAAGTGATCTTTCCCCACTCCAGCCTGTCAGTATCAGTAAGCTCCACGAACCTGACAGGCGGCCTGGAAAAGGGGGACATGATTATCAGCTTCCCGGTACGGACAATTCTTGATCTTCTTTTTCACAGGAACAGGCTCGCCACACTTACGGAAATAATAAATATTAATCCCGCTGAAAATAATCTTCTGATACAGCTCAAGGGCATCAGCAGGGTCAGGATAAAAAAAATTATACGTTTCCAGTTCGTCGAATATGAAATAATCAATGATCCGCCTGCAGGCCCTGCAGAAGAATTGTTTGAAAGCCTCAGAAAAAAAACACAGGAACTGATTTTCCTGATAAACGTGGAAGAGTCGGACAAGCTGATCAGGCTCCTCAACTACCTCACCGGCACCAGCCAGATGACTGACTTCATCGCGAACTACTTTGTTATTGAATTCCAGCCCCGGTACCGCCTTTTCAATGAACTGGATGTTTCTGCAAGGTCAGAAAAAATACTTGCCATTCTTGATGACCTGATTGAAGAAATAAAAAACAAGAGAGAGACTGAGACCCGACAGCCATGATGAAAAAGCATGTTTACGGGGATGAGGCATACTATAAAATCACCTGGTCCCCCCTTTATCAGTATGAAAAATACAGCGCGGGCAGGATCCTGCCGGAGATGGCGGGAATTCTCTGCCTGCAGGAAAGGGACTGCCCGGGTGAGGGAATAATTTTCTTTTACGGATGCTGGAGGAGCGGCTGCAGGATCGGCCTGAAAAACCTCCTGGATGACATGATCTCACCTCATCCCTTTCTCAGGGACAGCATAGACACGGAGAAACTCTACTACCGATACACTGTAATAGACACCTGCTACCAGGACCTTCAGGATGTTCTCTACTGGCTTACCAGGACATATCAGCCGCCCATGAACGACCATGAAAATTTCAGGGACTCACAGCGATACAGCGGCATCTCTGTGGCAGAGAATGTACGCCCCGGTGTATAAATATATTTATTCCCCGCCGGATGCCTCAGGATGCAACAGCAGCAGGTCTTCGGGTGTGTAAAGGTGCTGAAGGTTGTACTTGAGGGCCAGAAATTCCAGTATGTATTTCAACCGCGCTGCAGCATCAAGAGGAGAGGACAGCCTGTTATCAGACCGGGATGAAAACTGCTGTATTCTCTTTACGTTCAGGGAGCGCTTATCAGGATCTCTGATGAATATGTCCTTCCTGAAAAGCCGGTATGTTTCAAATATTGATGTGATGATCTTTTCGGAGGTTATGAGGTTCGCGATATAAAGATTCGAATCTGGATCGTGGATCTGTCTGGTAAAATATTTCAGGATCCTGAGCACAATCTCCGGGTAAAGGTGTTCATTGACAATTTCAATTACTTTTTTTTCAAGCTCCTTATCCGTCATTCTCCTGGATGGATAGGCCATGCTTATTATATCCAGATAACCGGTCTGTACCTTGAAATATATAAAATCAAGGAACTTGTCCAAAAAATCCTTTTTCATGAAATCCGTTTCTGCAAGTGCCCCTGACAGTATTTTATCCGCTATCGCTTCCAGGTCGTCAGAACGGAGAAGTGCTTCAAAATCAATGAAGAGAGAATCTTCAAAACTTACATCATTGAATGAATCCCCGGGTCCTGACCCGTTTATCTCTTCAAGGTTATCCTGCCTGTTCTCATCCATGGCCCCCCCTTTAAAAAACCCTGGTCATGTTAAGGCGCACCTGCCTGTCAAAGGAATCAGGGCTGTTGTATTCATACACGCTCCGGATCGCGCCATAAATCGAATACTGGTAAAAAGAAAGTTCAATAAAAGAAAAAAACAGGACCTGGAACATATCCTCCTGCCTTAAACCGTTGTATATCAGAAATATAAGCGCAGCGTTTGAAAAAAGCGAAAGAAAACCGGTCCCGGTATTCCCGGTGTAAAAATATCCGAAACCCGGAACAACTGCTGAACCCAGCACTGATACAAGCACGCTTTTCCGGGGCCTGCTCATTTCATTAGTAATCATAATATCCAGCCTGTCAATATCTTCCGCATAATCGCCTTCAGGCCAGGACTTCCTGTACTTTTCAATAAGACCCCGTGCCCCTTCCATGTCTCCACGGAGAGCAAGCGCATAACAGCTGTCCCTGACAGACTCCTGCCTGTAACGTCCTTTACTGTATTTATATTTGTATTCCTGGAACGTCCTTACAGCGGCAGCGGGCGATCCTTTTTCAAGGGCCATCCTGCCCATCAGGTAGAGGGCCTCTTCTCCGGGCCGGGTATCCGGATATTGTCTGTGACATCGGGACAGGGACAACATGCCGCAGTCATAGTTGCCCCCGCTGAAAAAGGCACGCCCCATTAACAGCATACTGTCCGGACGGTACTGACCGGACGGGTAGAGATAGTCATACCTCTGCAGTTCCCGTATAGCGCTGTGATATTCGCCGCTGCTGTAATACGTGCCTGCCAGTTCAATAATATCATACTCACCAGCTAGAGCAGAAGTGAGGCAGGTGGAAACACACAGCCCGGTTATAATAAATCGCATCATTTTAAAAAATTCTCCGCTTTAACTCTTTCCCAACCGGTTCGTATGATGGCACATGCTGCCGGATCAGCCTGTCCCTGAATTCTGTTTTTGCGGCCATGCCCGCATACTCAGCTGAACGCGCAGCCCCGTAGATATTTCCGGTATAGAACACTGCGGAAAAAAACATCATTGAGCCTGACAGCCCCCTTCTGCCATTCCGATAAAAATATATTGAAGCGGTAGCCGGTAAAGCCACACTGATAAAGCTCAGCAGCCCGTGCCCCCATCTGCCGCTGTATATCTGACCAGCTCCGGGAATGAGCGCTGAAAGAGACGCGGACAGTAGACGCGACCTGGTTTTAATCTCACTGTAGCAGTTCAGGTCACTGATAAAGCTTTCCAGGGCGTCCCGGTCAGCAATCACACTCCTGGCCTGCGTGGTCTGGGCGAATATTTCTTCATAACGGTAATCATAGAGCATGAGTTCGGAACGCCTTATAAACAGCTCATAAGAGTCATGTGGAGAAAGGCCCTCGTATTTTAAATTACCAAGAGCGGCGAGCCCGCGGTCATACATACCAGCCTGTCTGTATGCCTGGGACAGGAGAAGCCTGGAACGGAAACCGTCCGGTTCGCCGGTACTGCGGACCACAGACCTGTATTGCCCGCCAAGATAGTAACAGGCTGAAATAAAATACCTGTAATCACCCGCGGCCCGTCCATTTTCAGTGTATTTCATTAACCGCCGCGTCTCGGAAATAGACTCAAAATACATGCCCCTTACAAATAGAAGTCGCAGGTGCCTCTTCTGCATGTGAGTGAATGAGCCTTCCTGGCCAGCGCAGATGTGCGGCTGAAGCAGCATGACTGTCAGAAGTCCGGGGTACAGGATATATCCAGCTCTAGCGGTCACTGAAAATCCTTTCAGGCACAGGGTCGTAACCGGGAGGTGTAAAGGGATTGCATCGGAGTATACGCTCACCAGCAAGGACCGCGCCCGCAAACGCACCGTATTTTTCAACCGCGCGCGCGCCATACACGCTGCACACCGGCATGAACCTGCAGTTCGGTCCGTCCTGGGGAGAAATGACCTTCTGGAAAAACCGTATCATCAGCAGGGCACCTGCCTCGAAACCGTTAAATACAGAGGGCCCCGGCCGCGCGCGGTATTTCTTTACGCACATGTCCGCTGTTGTTTCGTCTCCGACCCGCACTGCCGCGTTCCAGGGTTTGAAGGTTTTTTCTGCGAAAAGACTGCCGCGCATGCACAAAAGCACTGCAATCAGGAAAAGAAGGGCCGCTTTTTTCATGAGCAGTATATACTGTTCCCTTTTACAAGATTAATTGGCTATACATGAGAAAGCCATGTGATTGAACGCATGTCAAATAAAAAACAGGCCCCTTTCATAATTACTTGACACGGATTAACCACACGCCTTAACTTATATCAAGTATTGAAGAATTCCCCCGGGAAATACCGGGGTAGAGTAAATATACTGCCCGGGTAACAGAATGAGTTCAAAAAACACAGGTGCAATATTTCTTTTCAGGATCATTCCTACAAGCCTGCTGTCCCGTATTTTCGGCTGGTTAACGGAAATCCCGCTGCCCGGCATTATACTGAAACCGGTAATCCGCTGGTACAGTAAAAAGTTCAATATCATTGACGAGTATGTCATACCTGAAAATGGATTCCGGACGTTTAATGACTTTTTTACAAGGAAACTGAAAGAAGGGTCCCGGGCTATTGACAAAGAGCCGGGAGCGGTAATTTCACCTGTTGATTCCCGTATTGACAGCTTCGGCACCATCAATGATAACACCCTGCTGCAGGCAAAGGGGGTCCCGTACTCACTGGAAGACCTTTTACTGGACGGCAACGCTGAAGACTTCAGAAACGGCTCCTATATCACGCTGTACCTCTCACCTGCTGACTACCACCGCATACACTCCCCTGTTTCAGGAAAAATATCCGGATTTACACATATACCGGGCAGGCTCTTTACTGTACAGGAATACATGGTAAAGGGACTAGGCGATCTTTTTACCAGAAATGAACGGATTACAACTTACATTGAAACCGGCTGCGGAGATATTGCAGTGTGTAAAATAGGCGCAATGAATGTCGGAAGAATAAGCCTTGCGTACTCGGACACGGTAAGCAACAGGACTTTCAGGTCACGAAAACAGGTCACTTACCAGCAGAATGAAATGCCCGGCATCAGCGCCGGGGACGAACTTGCTGTATTTAACCTGGGATCAACCATTATCCTGCTTTTTCAACCGGGCATTGTTGACTTCACCCCTTTCACAATTGGCGACTACCTGCGCGTTGGTGAAAAAATCGGTACATTATCAGCACACAGGTCCTGATACAAACCGCACTATCAGAGTTATTTCAACTGTCAGATTCACAGGAAAAGTGCTTGAAAAAATACGTGCACAGTTAAACTTATATATAATATAAAGTACACAGGAGTTACGATTATGTCCAGACATCTATCTATGGAAAAGTACATCAATGCGCAGGTAAAATACTGGGAGCAGGCAAAGGCCAGGATTGATATTGAAGAAGATGAAAAAATCCACGCCCCATTTGTAACGATCTCCAGGGAATACGGATGCGGAGGCTACGATCTCGGGAAAAAGATCATCGAAATCATCAATGAAAACTACAATCCCAATCCTCTGTGGGCAGCATATGACAGGCAGGTCCTGGATAAGGTCATGGAAGACATGGGTCTCTCGTCAAAACTCGCAAAGACACTGACTGATGATGCACTGAAAAGCATGACCAATGTAATCCAGACAACTTTCACTAAATTCCCGCCACAGGTTGCAGTATACAGGAAACTGGCGGAAACCATTAAAATGCTTGCCGCTAACGGAAATGTCATAATCGTGGGAAGGGCCGGCAATGTAATAACCAGGTTCATGAAGGGCGGCTATAATGTAAGGGTAATTGCACAGATGGACTACAAGGTTAAAAACGTCATGGAAAACCAGAACCTTTCAGCAAGGGAGGCCGAGAAACTGATACAGGCTAATACTGAAAGACGAAATAATTATATCAGGGAATTTGTTGAGTTTGACGTGACAGATCCCGGGAACTATGATATCATGATTAATTTATCACGGATTAATATTGACAATGCCGCCCGGCTGATCCTTGAGGGAATGAAGTTCAGGGGATTTCTTAAATAAGGAATTTTCTCAGGTTCCTTAAATACCGGCCCTCCCCTCATCTTCAATACATGCCGGGGTGTTCATTCTTCCGGGCAGTAAATAACGGATAATGCGCCCCGGTCAGATCATCCATCATGGAACTCCGGTGCTGGCACTGCCCCTCCTGCATATGACCTTAAAAGTCAGCATGGACGGGCGCGTCAAAGGGGTTGCATAAACATGAACAATTTAAATTCCCAGTCATTCCCCCTTTCGGACCGCACGCTCTACTATGACACTGAAAAGTCAATACTGCTGTGTACTGACGCAGAGAGCGAAAAGAAAATATGGGCCAAAAAATTCCATGGACTTTCCATAATCAGGGATATTATTGAAGACCGGGACAGGTTCTACGTTTCCTTTGAAACAGATGACTACAGCGGAAACTATTTTGCCCTTAACCGGAATAACGGCAACACGGAGTGGGACATCCCGGGCAGGGCCTGCTTTAACATCATACACGATAACCAGCTATACGTTATTTTCATTGATTCAGAACAGGACCACTATCTCCTCAGTATAAACAGATACAACGGCAGCAAGCTGTGGCACCACAGGGTTGATGATGATCTTTCAGAATACAATTTCAGAAAAAACCATGTTGTACTTTCTTATCTGTCAGGTAAAACTGAAAAAATCTCACTTGCGGACGGCAGGGAATTATGATAGCCTGCCCCCCTGTTTATAATTTAAGGCCATTGGCCCAACCAGAATAAAGGCAGGTTACAACCATGTTCCAGTATGAAATAGAGGACGCGACAAAGGCTCTTACGATTGCCCGTTCATTAAAAAACTACTCCCCTCCATTTACAATAACTGACAGGTACAGGCTTATTGACAACGGCATGGACCCGGAAGCGACAATACAGATTGAGGCAAACGGGAACACCATACATGAAGCATCCACAGGGAACGGCCCGGTTGATGCGCTTGCAAAAGTCCTAAAGAAGGCTCTGACCCCCCTGTTCCCGGAAATTGCCAGCATAAAGCTCATAGACTACCGGGCCAATATCATTGACGCACGCAGGGGCACAAGCACGGACGTTGAAGTAACTATCATTTTTACGGATGGCACAGATGTATGGAAGGTCAACTCCCTGTCTGAAAACATCAATCTCGCATCCTTTAACGTGCTCATTGACGGCTTTGAGTATGCAATACTCAAGGGGAGAGATAAAATTTAATAAAAGCAGGCATACTTTGAAAAGAAGACCACCTAAGGCATTGTTCGTTCGACTGTTTCTCATACTCCTTCTGCTCAATGGCAGCCCTGCTGCTGCAGCGCGCGTGGTTAAACTTTTCTATATTGAGAGCTCTATCCTGTCGAGCCGTGTACAGTACTCGATACTCTTAAGCGACAACTTCACCATACACAGCGCGAGCCCTGTATTCAGCTATCGCGAGTACAGGAGCGGAAGAACAAGGAAGCTGAACTGGACCGAAAGGAAATTCGCGTATAACTTCCGGCAGACAGTAAGCAGGGACAGCACAAGTGTGCGCATAGTCCTTTCAAAGTACCCCCACAAACCTATCACAGTTAAATTCAGCGGAAAACACATCCGCCCGTATATCACGATAAAGGGGAAAAAGTGCAGGCTGGAAAAAATATATATCAAGGCAACAGGAAACGAGGCATGGCCGTCAGTGAAGTATGCCCGTGTAACCGGATTTGACACTGTTTCCGGGCAAAAACTCACGGAACGCATAGACAGGTAGCCCGCATCCGCGGCGGGCCCTATTTCCTCATATCTTCCCTGTAAATATCAACGCTGTAGGGAATATTTTCATCGAGTATCGGTTCCGCGCGTCTTTCCCTCTTGAATGAACGGGCGAGGTTTACCCGGGCGAACTCGTTTTCCCTGTCTATTCTTTTCGCATAATCAATTGCCTTCCAGTAACTCACACTGCTCCGGGTCTCATCATTACGGACCTGGTACACTGCGCCGAGATTATTATATGCAGACGCCAGTGACTGGTAAATTTTCTGGTGGCTCTGTTTTACAGGATCAACAACACGGATGGAATCCGCCTCATTTTCATAGATTGAAATAAGTTTGAGATACTCACCCCTGCTCGCCTCATAATTTCCTATATGGTAAAACGCGTTCCCCAGGGCCATCATAAGCTCAGGCTTTTCAACAAAATCTTCATAAAGGTAGAGCCACTGTTCCAGGGATTTTTTATACAGCCTGTTGAGGTAATATATTCTTCCAAGGTTGTAATGGATCTCGGGAGATTCATACTTTTCACCCAGTGCCTTCTCGTATTTTTCCCTGGCTATATTATAATTCGCCATTTTATCCATATCAGCATCGAGAAGTTCATCCTCAAGATCACCGTAACGATATTTTATACGGTCAAAGAAATAGTAGAATATATTGCCGAGTACAGCATGCGTATGCCCGATATTCTCATTTTCACGGTAGAACTCGTCCCTGGTAAATTCAGGCTGGTTCCCGTAAGCCCTCACCGCCCTGTTCAGGTACTCATACGCTTTGACAGGCTCCCTGGTCTCATAGTAGTATTCCCCCATGAGATGGAGCGCACTGTAATAATTCGGTGATAATTTCAGAGCCTTTTCAAGGTAGCGTTTCATTACAGGATAGTTTTTCCTGATCCGGCTGAATCGCGCGAATTGATACTGCAGGGGCGGATAATCCGGATCACGCATATTCAGTGACTTCAGCACTGTACTTACTGCAGGATATATATTATCATCAATGTCCATAAACCGGGGAGACTGGACACCATACCTGATTCGGATGTTCTCCTCTCCTGTACCCGCCTTGTCCATGTAATAGGAAGCAAGCTTTGCAAGGAGGGCGGAAGGCATTTCATGCATCATCTCCCGTGAACGCAGCTCAGTATGGATCGACGCGACCTGTTCAAATGCGTCACGTTCAACATACAGGTTCAGCAGACCGGAAAAGCCTATGACCGAATCCCTGTCCACCTTCAGGATGTCTTCATAGTATTTCTTAGCCCTGAGGAACCTGCCCTGGTAGAAATAAGCATTCCCGATGCCATAGAGCCCGGTAATATTATCGCTGTCCAGCGCAAGCACGCGCTTATAAAAATCCACTGCCAGGTCAAGCTGGCCCCGGACCTTTCCTTCACCCTTCTTCTCTCCATAATACCATTCCCCGGTCCTGTAGCGGACAGAGCGGAAGAATTCAGCAGGAACACGTGAATAGAAATACCCCAGGCTGTTAAGGGTGTCAGTGCTGTCAGGCGCGAGTTCATAGGCCCTGTTCAGCTTTTCCAGGGACTCGTTGTATTCACCGCGGTCAAAATAGGCCCGCGCGTACTCGTTATAAGCGTAAATGTAATTCTCCGCATAGTTTTCATGCACATGCCTGAAAAGCTCCTCGGCCCTGGAATAGTCCTTCGGCTTCTGAATATAATCCCCGCTCCTCATGATAAGGGCGACACCTTCCCCCGTGGTCCTCTTCGCCATTACCGGCTTGTACACATACTGGTATCCAAGTATGGTGAGCAGAAACGCGGCCAGGAGTGCAAGGCCGAATATCCGGGTAAGCTTCAACAGGCGTCTCTGACGATCCCTTCCCTCACGCGTGTATTCAGGACGTGCGGTAATGACCTTTCTGCCAGCGCGGGCGGACTCATCCACCAGCGGAATAGAGGCATCCAGTTTTTTTTCAAGAAAACTGCGAACTGCCTCCTCGGACTTTCCGGAAATTATCATGTCCACGAGTTTTCTGGTTTCACTCACAGGCAGGAGGTCATTGATTATGGTTTTCTTTATTGCCTGGATAAGGCCGGGATTAAAAAGCAGTATTGCCTTCTTGAGCTTTCTGAGTTCTCTGGCTGAAAGATCAATACCCTCTTCTTTTACAGGGGGCGCGTCAGCGGCGACACCGGTGTCCATATCCTCGTCAAGTAGTTCCACGCTGAATTCTTCTTCATGTAATTCTTCCGGGACTTCAATCTCTTCTGCCTGGTATTCATCAGTGGATATTTCTTCAGGGAAAACGGAAGGTTCCGGTTCTTCAGTTATTTCATCAATCCGGTCAAGAGCCGGATATTCCTCTTCAGGTAATTCCGGTTCAGGCCCGGCAGCGGGGACCTCTTCAGTCTCTTCACCTGGCATTTCAATTCCTATATCATCGAAATCAATATCCGGTATCTCCGCTTCACCTGCCTCTGGAATTTCCTCCACTTCTTCGATAGACATTTCCGAAAGGTCCGGGATATCAGCGGCCCCGCCTTCACCGACTGTGACACCTGTATCTGCGGTTTCCATGATTTCAGATTCGAATTCATCTGCTGAAGCGGCTTGCGGGATTTCCTCTTCCGGTTCGTTTACAAAGCCTTCTTCGGAAATATCCTGAACGTCAAGGGATTCGGGTTCATCAATTGTAAGCGCCTCAAGCTGTTCAAGCGGGCTGCCTTTTTGAACAGGCCCTGGCTCTGCCGGTTCTGTTTCCGGTAATTCTTCCCCCGGAACTGCAGCCTCCTCTTCTTCAGTAAATTCAGGCAGGATCTCTTCCCCTTTTTCGGGGACCTCTTCGAACAATTCCTCCAGGGCCTCAGGCTCGCCCTCCCCCGGCACGGGTTCGAGTTCAGCTGTTATATCCTCGGGCATACCCTGCTGTTCGGGAAAGATATCCTCTTCAGCCGGGACCTCCTGTATGAGGCCGGTAATATCCTGGATTTCAGATTTTTCCCCGGGGAATCCGGGTTCTTCAGGAAGGTCCTCTGTAACAGGGAATTCATCCTGGCCCTCTCTCTCAGGGGAGACCATATCTTCGGCCAAATCAAAATCAATTCCTTCAAGATCACCTGACGGAAGTGTCAGGTCTTCAGGTTCGCCGAGATTTATTTCTTCCGCTGCTTTATCCTTAACAGGGGGAACAGGTTCCCCGGTCTCTTCAGGCATATCAAGCATGCGCGAAATAATCCCGGTTATCCTTTCAATCTCAGCGGACTCCTCAGGAGTATATTCAATAATTTCTTCCCTGTCTCCCATATCCCATCCTGGTTATGATCTGGGGCATCCAGCCCGGTTTCCGGCTCTGCCGCCGCACATGAGAGCACTATACTGAACAGGCACAATCAGTGAATAAGCGCTTCCCGGGTCCGGCATTGCCGCAGTTATCAGTAACATTAATTTTTAAATAAAAATCAATTAATTTTTATCAAACCGGTCAGCTTTACCGGAAGCAGCGACCCAGCATAAAGTAAAACAGCTTCTTCTCAAATTATTATAAATATTTTCCCTATAATTATCGACATAATTAGTAGAAGAATGAACCAGTAAACCGCGCTATAAAAGGGAGCGGACAAAAAACCCGAAACCGGGTTTTACCCGGAAATGGGCGAATACAGGCCGGGAACAGTCACTGGTTACTGTCTCCGGGACAGGCTTTACTGATTTCGCAAAAGAACTAGACACAGAGAGGACAATCCATGCGGGCACATCTCCTAATTGCCACTATTCCCTTTCTCCTTGCTTTTATGCCACTGAACGGGGACCTTAACACGGAATATTACTATAACCTGAAGTTCATGAAAGATTCCGGTCCTCCAAGAGCTGTGGAGATGGTACGTATTGACAACCTTGCAAGAAAAATGCCTGTTGCATCAAAGGGTATACTTTTCACCTATCGCAACCGCACAGCAGGTCACGTCCACATAGCAGGCAATTTCTCAGACTGGACACCACGACCAATGGAAAGGAGCGAAAAAGGCGTTTGGTATTATTTCCTGGACAGCCCTGATACTTCCAGGCTGATTACCTATAAGTTCTCTGTTGACGGGATATGGGTGCAGGACCCTGAAAACCCGGACCTTGAAGATGACGGTTGCGGCTCATACCTGTCCCTGGCCAGGCCCGTTAACAGCGACACTGGCAGGAGGCTCACCTACAGGTTCATAAGCCGGACAATTGTTGAATTCAGGATATACAGGCCTGATGCGAAATTTGTTGCTCTTGTGGGAGACTTCAACCACTGGAATCCGGAAAACGACCTGCTTAAAAAAGGGAGTGACGGAATATGGCGTGCCAGGAAACAGCTCCGGGAAGGCACGCACCTTTACAGGTACGTTATTGACGGAGAGTGGCTTCCTGACACATATAACAGTATATCCGCAACAGACCGTACAGGCATGTTATGCTCTGTGATCGTGGTTGGACGGACAGGGGTTACTGCACCTTGAGAACGTCCTTAATGGCCTCCACAAATGACTGCCTGGGCAGTGCTCCTGTGGCCATCTGCGGCTTCTCATCCAGGGGAATGAAAAGCAGGCTCGGAATGCTTGAAATGCCGAAGGCTGAAGCGATTTCCTGCTCCTGGTCAGTATTTATCTTGTAAATATTTATCCTGCCGTCATATTCTCTGGCAAGCTCTTCCAGAACAGGGGCCACCATTTTACACGGCCCGTACCAGTCAGCATAAAAGTCTATAATACAGGGTATATCTCCCTCATATTTCCATTCAGTGTTATTTTCAAAATCAAATATCTTTTCTTTAAATGTTTCCTTTGTGAGATGTTCCACTCTTTTCTCCTTTTTCTGTTCAGATTTCTGCTTCTGCATGGATATCCTGATACTGTCCCATGTCTTAAAACGCAGGTCAAACAGGTAAATTTATAATTTACTATTTTAGTATATTTTTAAATATAATCTTTCTACTGGAAAACGTCAAGCGCTGCGGATAAAAAAATATTACGCTGGATTTTATCCGCATCTGAAGGGTCTGCCCCGGTCTTAACGGACAAATTACAGGAGATAGAGTTCGCTGTCACCCAGAAGTTTAAAACCGGCTTCACTGAGGATCCTTTCCGTGCCCTGAACATTTTCAACCTGGAACACGAATACAGCCTCGTTTGTGTCAGTCACTGTAAAGCCGTAGGCGTCTTCAACATTAATCCCCTGTTCGGCAAGTATGGATGATGCCCTGTGCAGCCCGCCTGGCCTGTCATCAATCCTGATAGCCACAATATCTTTGAGAGTTGCCGCGATACCTTCATTTTTAAGGGCTTCACACCCCTCAGCAGGCTTGTCCAGCAGGAGCTTGATAATTCCATAGTCCCCTGAATCGGATATGGTAATGGCACGTATATTTACATTGTATTTTTCCAGAACAGCCGTGATCCTGTCAAGTTTTCCCGGCCTGTTCTCAGCAAACACTGATACTTGTTGCGGCATCTTTCTCCTCCCTATATCTTTCTGTTATCAATGACCCGTTTTGCCTTGCCCATGCTGGGGGGCAGTGAGCCCGGCTCAAGAAGCTCGATCCGCGGATTAATAGTTATAAGGGCCCTCAGCTCTTCACCGATCTTCTGATTGAGCCGTTTCAATTCGTTCAGGTCACCGTGAAACATCTTTGAATAAAGTTCTACACGGATATACATGCGGTCAAGATTTTCTTCCCGTTCAAGCACTATCTGGTAATTGTTTCCTACTTCCGGGATCCTCATGAGTACAGATTCAATCTGTGACGGAAAAACATTCACGCCGCCCACGATCAGCATGTCATCTGTCCTGCCCTTGATGCGCTCCATTCTCCTGTGCGTTCTTCCGCAACTGCACTCCTCGGGAATGATGCGCGTCAGGTCCCTGGTCCTGTATCGGATAATGGGCATGGCTTCCCTGTTAATATGCGTCAGCACCAGTTCCCCCTCTTCGCCGTCAGGCAGGGGCTGCCCGGTTTCCGGATTTATTACCTCAATGATGTAAAAATCCTCCCACAGGTGCATACCGTTTTTATGTACACACTCAAAAGCTACTCCCGGTCCGTTCATCTCTGACATGCCGTATGAATTATAGGCTTCAAGTCCCCACAGTTTCTCAATTTTGTCCCTGGTCTCTTCTGAATACGGTTCCGCGCCCAGGTATGCCTTTTTGACAGTCAGATCCGGCGGATTTACTCCGTTCTCCTTTATTACCTCAACAAGGTGAAGGGAATAGCTGGGCGTGATATGTATGACAGTTGTCTGGAAATCCTGCATGAGCTGTATCTGCTTGAGGCTGTTGCCCGTTGATGAAGGAATAACCATGGCCCCGAGCCGCTCAGCACCGTAATGCAGGCCAAGGCCACCTGTGAAGAGCCCGTAACCCATCATGTTCTGAAACACGTCATCCCTTGTAGTACCGGTCGCGACCATGCTCCTGGCGACCAGGTCAGCCCATTCGTCCACGTCACGCTGGGAGTAAAATATAACCGTTGATTTCCCGGTTGTGCCTGAGGATGCGTGGAGGCGGACAATATCACTTCTGCTTATGGGAACCATCCCGTCAGGATAGCTGAGTCTGAGGTCATGCTTGGTTGTCAGGGGCAGATCCTGAAGATGCTCAAGTGTTGTTACCTTTGATACGTCAACATTGTGATCACTGAATACTTTCCGGTAAAAAGGAGTTGTCGCTGCTGCGGCGAGCGCCTTCTGCAGCCGTGCAAGCTGTAATTTTTCCAGATCTTTTCTTTCAATAGTCTCAATTTCCCTGTTCCAGAACATAACGTGATCCCTGTATTATATATTATCCCGTTCCCATCGTGACCGGGTACCCTATCCTTCCGCTATACATATTAACATGTCAATGATTTTATTTTTGCTGTTCAGACACGCATATTTGATATTACTCTGGAAAGCCTTGCCGGATAATCAGTGATGATACCGTCAGCCCCCCACATGATCAGCCTCCTCATGTTCTCCTCCCTGTTAATTGTCCACACGCAAACAGGGTAACCGGCCCTGTGCGCGTCCCTGATAAAGCTTTGGCTGACCACCCTGAATCCCTGGTCAGAATTACTGCCCAGGTACTCGGGCTGCTCAGTGTCACTAAATTCAGGTATCATCATCACATCACCGCCGCACCTGAAAAATCCGGAAATCCTCAGCCTGTGCATCACATAAAAAAGAACAGTCTCGCGTGAGCTGAAACCTGTGGCCACTTCCGGGTATTCAGAGCGTATGAACCTGAGGACGTCCCTGTAAAAAGAACCGATAATTACGCGTGAAATGGCTCCATGGCTTATGACAAGGTCCATTACACGGCCGGCAAAATCCACGCTGTTCAGCTTGATATCTATGGAAAACAGGGCATCTGGGAATGCGGACAGGGCCTGTTCCAGGGTTGCAAGGCGATGTCCCTGCCCCCTGAACGGGAATGTTCTGCCGCTGTCATGTGTAATGTGGAAGCCCGCATCCATGCCCATGGCCTGTTCAAGGTCCATTGCGCCTATGGGTATTGTTTCGCCGGTGCCGGACTCGAGTGTGCCGTCATGTGAAAGCACTGCTGCGAGGTCTTTTGTCTGCCACACATCGGTTTCAAGCATGCAGCCCGGCACTGCTTCCCGTGCAGCTGAAAAAGCGGGCATGGTATTTTCAGTGAATTTCCTGCTGTCCCCCCTGTGGGCGATGACCATTGGCGCTTTCAAGGCTTTTATAAACGGCCGCGCTGTTTTTTTTGCGGGTATCATGGCCGCAGCTGCGAAAGCCAGTGCCCATGCGCACAATATCCCTGCAATTATTAACAGGGTAATTGTAAGCGTCATGTATCATCTCCTCCGAATTGAAAGCGTTTCCCGGTGATGAGACCGTGTGATCAGGTACCGGAAATTTAATATTACTACAGGGCTGTTCTGTAATAATAAATTTTCTGTTTATTATTAATCCTGCAGTCGAAGTACTAGTTGAGCTTTATAATGATCTCAACACGCCGGTTCTTCTCGCGTGCTTCCCTGCTTTTATTGTCCGTGATGGGCCGGTCAGGTCCGAACCCGCGGTACGAAAACTTATCATTACCTGAACGCGATTTAAGGTACTCTCCAACTGCCCTGGCCCGCTCTACTGAAAGTCTGCGGTTATATTCTTTTTCCCCGGTATTGTCAGTGTGCCCCTCAACTGTTATCTCCCTGTCCGGATACTTTTCCGCCAGAATCACCGCAAGCCTGTCCAGGGCCTTGCGCGAGTTTTTCCTGAGACTGGAGGAATCGAAATCGAAAAAGACCTCCCCTAGCCTGAGTACGATCCCGCGTTTGTGGGTCTCTACTTTAATCCCGCTTTTTCCGGGCAGTTGTTTACGTATACTGTCGCGCTCCCTGATCTTCTCCTTTTCAGAGACCCCTGCATAGAGCCTGTTTCCTGTGTTCATTGTCATGCGGTATTCTGTGCTCCCGAAGCCGGTCACCTTATTGTTGAAAATAAATCTGATCCTGTAATCGTCAGTTACATCAACAGGCGAGTTGCGCGCGAGGTCCCAGCGTATCCTGCCCGTGTTCTGCCCGTAAATTTTCTCAGGAAAGTCAGACGGGTAGCGTCCGCCTGAGAGATCCTTGTTAATCAGGAAGCTGTAAGTGATTACAGCAACATCGGAACCGTCCCTCTTTTCAACTCCGGTTATTGTATACTGCGCGGGAAAAAGCAGTTTAAAGGGAGCGGAAAAATTACTCAGTATCAGCTCAGCAGGCGCGGACCAGGTGTCGCCTGTTTTCAGGTCCCCTGCAGGGAAGGTCGGCACGTTTCTCAGGTTCGGCATATACAGGCCCCGCGGAACATGGAATTTACCGTTTTTATGGATTATAAAATCCGCGTTGTAACGCTCCCGCAGCCGGAACAGGGAAGCGCCCCTCTCCCTGTGAAAAACCGCGAATACCCCTCTCACCCTGCTCGCGCTGTCTGACTTTGCAGTGCAGGTCAGGTCAATTATGTTGCGTTCATCATAGACCCGTTTTACAGCATTATTCACAAGGTATTCCACCTTCGCGGTTTTCACTATCTCAAGGCGTTCCGACAGGGGTATGTCCCACTTCAGTGTCATTGCCTGAAGTCCGGTCGCGGATAACAGTAAAACCAGGATTATAGTACTCTTTCTCTTCATATTACTTTCCTTTTTTGTGCCCATGTACTACTCACCTTCAGCCCAGGACTCCTTCCTGGGGTCAGACCCTCCCACAAGTCTGCCGCCTGCATGGTCCTTCACAACCGCGCACACCGCGCTGAAATTATAGTCCCAGTCAGGTTTTTCAACAACCCTGTAACCCATTTTTTCGAGTGCAGAACCGGCTTTCGCATAGAGGCTCGATTCGAGATGTATCTCCCCTGCACGGTACTCGTGAGGTGAAAAGGAATCAGGCCAGTTCATGGACCTGAAGCGCGGGGCGTTTATTGCCTCCTGCACGTCCATGCCGAACACAGCCATGTTCAGGAACACCTGCACAAGGGCCTGGGTCTGCATGTCACCGCCCGGTGTGCCGAAGCTCATGTAAAACCTGCCCCTTCTGAAGATAATGCTCGCGTTGGGCGTTATTGTGGGGCGTTTCCCGGGCATAAGAGCAGAGGGATGGTCAGGATCAAGTCTGAACTGGGTCATGCGAATACCCAGGGTCATTCCCGTGCCCGGGACCATTGGTGACTGCGGAAAATCACTGGGGGTCATTGACACCGCGTTACCCGACGGGTCCACCACGCTCAGGTAACTCGTGTCCCTGCCTGGCCCGCGCGTTACCACGGCACCATGAAGGCCCGGTTTTTTAAATCCTGTCATCTTACCCTGCAGCGTGGCCCTGTACCTCCGGGGATCCCCGGGAGAAGGGGTCATGCCAAAGGCCTTTCCCGGTGTCATAAGTGTCCTGCGTACAGCCGCGTACCTGGCACTCAACAGTTCCCTGGCAGGCACGTCAACAAAATCCGGGTCGCCAAAATACCTGCCCCGGTCAGCCATGGCAAGCTCTATGGCCTGGATCACGGTATGCACGTATTCAGGTGAATTATGCCCCATCGATTTCAGTTCAAGGGGCGAGAGCATCCTCAGCACCATGGGGACCACTGCGCCCTGGCACCAGGTACGGTTTGCAAATATGGTATATTCCCTGAAAGACCCGGCAAGAGGCTCCTCCCAGTAACCGCGGTAGCCTGAGAGGTCCTTCATTGTAAAAAGGCCCTCCTCCTTTTTATGGAACTCAACGATCTTTTCAGCCAGCGGCCCCCTGTAAAAATAATCACGGACCGCCAGAAGTGCAGCGTCTCTCGATTTACCCTGCCGCAATGCGCTGGCTTCAGCGTCACACATGGCCCTGAATGTCCGGGCAAGGTCGGGAAGTCTGAAGCGTTCCCTGCGCTGCAGCGGACGCCACCACCTGCCGCCAAGATAGACCTCTGAATTATAGGGCATAAGCAGTGTAAGTCCGAGGCGCATAAAAATATTCATGCCAAGGTTCTTTTCCATCATCCGGTGCACGGGGAAGCCCTCCTCCGCGATCCGTATCGCTGGCGCGCATACCTCAGAAAAACTTTTAGTGCCGAAACGGATAAGAATAGCGGTTATAACGTCAGGTGATGCGGGGAGCAGTTGTGACAGCATGCTGAATTTAGGAACATACTCATGCCCCATGCCCCTGTAGAGTTCAATGGTCGCGGCAGCGGGAGCGGTGCCCGCGCCGGTATAACTCCAGACCCTGCCTGTAGAGGCGTCATGGATCATTACAGGCGCGACACAGGGAAAACTCGACTCCTCCCCCTGGGTCACGTTAAGGACAAGAAGAGCGGCCACAGCCGCATCAACCGCATTGCCGCCTTCTTTCATTATTTCTACCGCTGCCCGCGTGGCCCAGGGAGTGCCGGTAGAGGCCATGAAGCGCTGACCATGCACCGACGGCCTGTCCTTCATATACGGGTCATCGAATTCCATGAGTCCTCCCGGTCTTCCCGGCAGAATAAGATAAAGCAGTACAAGTAGCACTGCGGCTGAGACTGACAAAATCGCTGCTGCTTTCAGAAATTTTTTCACTCTGCTGCCTCCCTGGAAAACAATTGTGGCGTCAAAAGGACCTGAAACGCATGTAATTCACACGCCCCCTTTTCTCTCATATATTACGCCCGGTGTCAAGATGTATACCCTGGCAAAACACGGGAGGAACAGCCCCGGGCGCCCCCGTCCCCCTCTCCCGAAAATAAGAAACTCCCCTTGACAAAGTCAGCTGATGTCTGCGTTAATATAAAAATTAATCCAATTACCCGTGCACAATACAATCGCATGAATACTGATAAAAACGCAGGGATACACCTGAAAATCTGTGCCGTGCTTGTCCTGACGCTGTTGTGTCCATGCATGGCCTCTCCTGCAGAAAAGGATAAAAGCACGGGCCCAGTACCCGGCCCGGAAACAATCGTGAAAAAGATCAGGATTACAGGCCTCAGGTATACTGACCCTGCCGCTGTAAAGAGGGAAATTCTGAACATCGAGGGGCAGCCCTTTGATCCGGAACTCCTGGACCGGGACAGGGACGCGCTTGAGGGCATGGGAATCTTTGCATCTGTATCAATACACACGGTCCGGGATGAAGAGGGAGTGACACTCGACTACAGGTTCAGGGAACTTCCCCCGGTAATACCCTTTATATCCGTAAAGGTTACTGACCAGAACGGATGGATCGCGGGACCTGCTGTTGCGTTGCTTAGCCTTTTCGGCAGCGCGATCCGTATAGAAGGCTATGCAAGGACAACGGTGTATCCCGAGCTCTACCGCGCAAAAGAATATCTCCTTTATGCTGACTCCCGCTGGACAGGCCGCCTCCCGCTGGAATACCAGGTCTGGCTTATAATGAATGATTCCTATAATCCGCTTAAGGAATACAACGAGGAGTCGCAGATCGGGTACGTGGACCTGTTCTACCGTGTGCGGAAAAAAATAAAGGTCCTCTGCTCCTGCGGGTTTTACAGGGTCATGCATGATCCTGGCGCGGACTACTTTACTGCAGGAGACAAACCGGAAAAGATGTTTCTTTCTTCCGGCACAAGCGATCACGTGCCCTTCGCGGCAACCGGCCTTATCTGGGACTCCAGGGACCACCTCACCAATACACATAACGGCCTTTACCAGGAACTACGCGTGTCCCTTTTCGGGGGGCCGCTGGGCGGACCGGCACACTACCGTGAATATCTCACTGATACCCGTATCTTTCACACGATAAGGGAGAGGAACATCCTGCACCTTGGAATGCTCGGACAGTTCCGGCCCGGAACCATGGGCGCGTATGACTTTTTTCACGTTGGCGGGCCCAACTCGCTCAGGACCTGGAACCCGGATTCCTCGTATTACGGCCAGCATGAACTCCTGTGCACGGCAGAATACCGCTACGAGATAATAAGGAGACGCTATTTCAGAATTCTTGATTTTGACCTGTTTATCGGACTGCAGGTCGTGGCCGGCACTGATGCTGCCGTGCTATGGGGCACTGGGCAGAACCCGGAAGTCGGCAGCAGGTACGCGGCCGTATATTCAGGAATTCATATCCTGTTTCCCGGGTTCAACCGACTGCGCCTGGAAGGGGGAATCAACAGGTTTGACAGCCATGATAAACATTTCCGCTTCGGTTTTACTGCGGGCCTTTGGGAAAAAACCATTGTTCAACGCTGGCGTATCAGGTAAACAGGATACGCAGATGAAATTTTCCCCTGAACAGTGTTTATTGTCATAGTATTTATACTGGTCCTGCCTGCAAAAAAATTTACGCATTTTACTTGCTTTTTTGCAACCAGTAATGCTTAAATATGTCCACATGGGAAACAGCTCAGTGGTATTATAACCGCATGGCTGTAATAATTATGGGGAGATTTACCATGCGAAAAATAATACCGGGCCCGGTAAGGGGCGCGCTGTCAATTCTGCTCCTTGTCATAAACACGCTTTTCTGGTGCGGATTTCTATTCACAGCCAGTTTTCTCAAGATGCTGCTCCGTTTCAATTCAGCAACAAGGGTCATGAACAGGCTCCTTAACAGGATTGCGCACAACTGGATCGTTTGCAACAACCTGATACTGAAGGCTACCCGGCATATTGAGTGGACGGTTCTTGGGACTGAAAACCTCAACCGGGACAGGTGGTACCTTGTGCTTGCGAACCACCAGTCATGGACTGACATTGTGGTTCTTCAGAAAATATTCTACGGGAAGATCCCCTTCCTTAAATTTTTTCTTAAAAAAGAGCTTATATGGGTCCCGGTTCTCGGTATTGCCTGGTGGGCTCTTGACTTCCCCTTTATGAAACGCTATACACCATCCTTTATTGAAAAACACCCCCACCTTAAGGGTAAAGATATCGAGATCACACGAAGGGCATGCGCAAAATTCAAACACATACCAGTATCAATCATGAACTTTCTGGAAGGCACCAGATTTACACCGGAAAAACACCACAGGCAGGACTCGCCCTACCGCAACCTGCTCAGGCCTAAATCAGGGGGAATTGGTTTTGTCTTCTCCACAATGGGGGAACAGATATCAGGGATACTGGATGTAACTATCGCCTATCCGGGCGGCCCGTACAGTTTCTGGGACTTTCTCTGCGGCAGGGTAAAGAAAATCATGGTCCATGTTGAGGAACTGCCTGTTTCCGGCGACCTTATAGGGGACTATGTTAATGATGCTGCATACAGGAAGCATTTCCAGCAGTGGCTCAACAAACTCTGGAAGGATAAGGACCTTAAGATCGACTTCATGCTAGATACAGAAGAGGGATTACCTGACATGGATAACTTTTTACAGCCCGGGAAAACCAGTCCGGAAATCCCGGAACAGGTCTGAGCCTGTAATCCGGGGAGTACTGCCCGTATATTGAGCATACAGCCCGCTCACAAAAAATTATGTTTCTCATTCCGGGAAAAATTGATATACTTCATATTGCTCACAGGTATACTCTTTTGTAATTTCCACGCATTTTCCAGAAACTAGCGGGAGGCAGTCTATGAAGGGATGGGGAGAAAAAGAAATCCGGAACAGGGACCTCATGGCCCCTTGCGGACTCTACTGCGGCACCTGCGGGATCTATATCGCAAACAGGGATAAAAACGATAAATTTATCAGGATCATTGGAGAGCTCTACGGCACCCCGCCTGAAGAGACTGATTGCCTGGGATGCATGCAGGCAGAGCCTGCGAAAAAACTCTACTTTTTCTGCCAGAAATGCGCCATCAGGGATTGTGTAAAAGCAAAGGGCTTCTACTCATGCCACCAGTGCGAAGAGTGGCCCTGTGACCTGATCAACAACTTCATACTTGCAACAGGCCGCAGGGTAATGAAACGCGCGATCCCGATCTGGCGTGAAAAAGTCGCGGAATTCGGCCATGAGGAGGGAAGCGTGGAATGGGCGCGTGCAGAATGCGAACGTTACCACTGCCCTGGATGCGGGTATCCCCTTTTCAGGGGGGCCAGGCGCTGCAGGAACTGCGGCAGGAACGTGGTTGATGAGCTTGACGGGCTCCTGTAGGTCCGGTTCCCTTACCTGTCCAGTGCCGTGTTAATCTCCTCCCTTACGCATCCTGCACTCTTCGGGAGAAGTCCCTCAAGTACTGTGCGGGCATCTTTACCTCCGATACGGCCCAGGGCCCAGGCAATCATTCCCAGTACCCTCTCGTCATTATTTTCCGCAAAGGCCATCTGGAGTTCCGGCACATATTTTTCATCACGGCTGTTTCCCATTGCGCGGGCCGCATTCATCTTCCAGCGCCATAGATCATCAGGCGGCATGTAAAACATGTGCGGCCATATTTTTGCGGTAAAATATTCCCTGTTCATGTGCAGCAGTTTCACAAGATCAAAATCCGGGGCCTTGGCTGCAACGCGCCTGTTTACCGGGAGTTTTTTTGCAAGCCATGCACTGTTCCTCGGGCACACATCCTGGCAGCGGTCACACCCGTACACGTACAGGCCCATTGGTTCTCGCAGTTCCACTGGTGTGATACCCTCTCCATAATAGGTAAGATAGGAAATACACATCCGGGGATCAATCCTTCCGTTACCCTTTAGTGCCCCGGTGGGGCAGGCAGCTATGCACGCGTTTCTGCACCACTCAGGACAGGCAATGCGGACCGTGGGTTCATCAGGCTGGAACTCCCTGTCAATAACTATGGTTACAGGCAGCACCCATGAACTCCCCAGGGCGGTCCGGTTTGCATACAGGAGACAGTTTTTACCAAAAGTGCCCAGCCCCGCAGTTGCGGCAGCCAGCCGGTGGGGGATATTAAAGGGAACCTTTGAATTGATACCGTTCTCCCGCAGGTATGAACGAAATGCCTTTATCCTAAGTGCAAGGCCGTCCTTTGTTATTCTGTCATCATCAAGGTAGCACCTTCCGAAAAGCGCCTCCATTTCCCCGGGAAATCCCTCGCTGAAATATTCCTCCAGGAGCACAATAATTGTCCTGGCTCCCGGCATCACGGTTGCGGGGTCAGAGCCCTGCATAAGCGCCAGGCCCGCATCTTCAGCCCATCCATACTCATCGCAGCGTTCACACAGTATTTCCCTGTGCCTGTCAAAGGCCTCAGCCGGAGCAAAACCGATATCGCCGAATCCCAGTTCCATGGCCCTTGCTGTAACGTCCTCACGGCTTATCATTGCCGCCCTCCTCGTAATCCTTATTCCATGCAATATCAGTCGTATATAAGTGAAGGTCAATCCAAAAAGCTTTGAAAATCTGCCAAAAATTTTTATTGAATTATTGTAGCCATAGGTTACCTTATTTAATGTCAATCTCATTTTAAAAGTGCGCGGTATTCATAATGTTATACTTATATATGACGGCTATTATAAAAAATCCACAGTAACAACTTAAACAAGGAGGAAACAATGTCACTGCCGGACCGTAATAATCCCTACAGCTTTAATGAATTTCTCGAATGGAGAAAAACCGTGGACTACTATGCGGACGATCCCTTTATTCAGAAGGTCGTTGCCCACTATACGGGCAGGGACCGGGATGAAGTGGACGCAGCAGCCCGGGACATCTCCCTGAAGGCGTCATTCAGATGGCGTGACATGGCTGATTCAATTGCATGGCCGGAAAAAAGGCCCTGGATGATGCACTATGACGGACACGGAAACCGGATAGACCGGATCGTGCGTCCGGATGAAACCATGACAATGGAAAAGGAGATCTTCGGGGAGCGACTTTTTGCCGCAGGAGACACTGAGTGGGTCAAGCTCATACGCATGTTTATTATCTACCAGAATGGCGAGGCCTGCATTGCATGCCCTGTGACCTGCACGGAAGGGCTTGTCAAGCTGCTTGAGAAATACGCGGACACGCCTGAGACCAGGCGAATACTGGATCACTGCAGGGACGGTTTTGAGGATGATGTGGCGATCGGCGCCCAGTACCTGTCCGAGATACAGGGCGGTTCTGACGTTCCGGCGAACGTGCTCGAAGCTGTACAGGACGGGGACACATGGCGCCTCTACGGCACCAAGTTCTTCTGCTCAGCCACGCATGCTGACTACGCGGTTGTTACAGCCAAGCCGCGCGGATCTGAAAAGGTCGCGCTGTTTGTTATGCCCTCATGGCTTCCGGGGGATAAAGAACGAGAGAAGCGCAACAGCTTCACCATAGACCGTATCAAGTGGAAGATGGGGACAAGCGAGCTCACAACCGGGGAGATCACATTTAACGGCTCGGTCGCCTACCCTGTCGGGCCACTGGACAGGGGCGTGGCCAATGTGGTCGGTATTGTTCTCACATATTCACGCCTTACAGTGGGCCTGTCAGCAGCAGCTTTCATGACCAGGGCTGTGCGCGAGGCAAAGAAATACAGCGAATTCAGAGATGCATTCGGCATCACCATCGGAAACTTTCCCCTGGTCCGGGCACAGATTGAAGAAATCGACAACTTTACAAAAAGGACAACAGCAGGGGCCTTCAGACTCTACAGCGAATTCCTTTCCCTGCCGGGCGGCCTGAAGGGAGGCCTTGTCACTGACGAGCCCCCTGAAACCAGGAGAAAACGATTCGAGGTCAGGGAGCTCATAATGCTGCAGAAGATCACAGCCTCATGGGACTGCACTGACGTTATCCGCAGGGCCATGTCAATATTCGGGGGCCACGGCGTCATGGAGGACTTCTCCTGCCTGCCCCGCCTTTACAGGGATTCCGCAATAAACGAACTATGGGAGGGGCCCAGAAATGTTCTCCTGACCCAGATGCATAATGACTTCAAGCGGGCGTCAGAATGGTACCCCCCTGGCGAGTTTATCAGCAGCATCCTTAAAGGCTCTGACCCCGGACTTGTGGAAGAAATTTCGCAGGAATTCGAAGAACTGGTTGCCCACCCGGACCTCTTCAGGGGAGACGAGGCAACACTTGACGTGTGCCGCAGGTGGGACAGGCTCTGCCACAGGATCTGTCACATCTACCAGGACTGCGCTCTTGCAGAGGTTGAGGGGCTGGTGCCTGCAGGTATGGAGGAATAAGGATCCTTGCAGCCAGCTGCAAATTAAACAATAACATTGTTTTTATATAAATTGTGTTATCGTAACATTGTTTTTTTATTGACAGTGCCCTCCTGTAATATGATCATATAATCATACATATTACTTTACAGAGGAGGCACCTCATGGGCTGGGAATCCTTAACGCATACATGGCATTATGTAGAAAATTGGGCGCAGAAGCGTCCGGATGAAGAGGCACTGGTCTTTGAAACTGACAGGCTTTCATGGAAGGACTTTAAAAATGAAATGGACGCCATTGCAAAGTCGCTCCTTGAAATCGGCGTTGAAAAGGGCGATCGAGTGGCCCTCCTGTCCATGGCCAGAACCGAGTTTCCCACTATATACATGGCATCAAACAAGATAGGGGCCATGTGGCTCGGGCTCAATCCAAAGTTCACACTTGATGAACTCCTTTACCAGGTAAAAGACTGCAAACCATCAGTACTTATTGCGGTCAGAGATTTTCAGGAAAACGACCTTTCAGATACACTGAAATCCATCATGGCTGAATGTCCTTTCATAAAAAAGCTCCTTGTAATCGGAGAGCCCTTTGAAGGGAGCGAGGGATTCAGAGAATTTATTGACCGGGACCGGAGCAGCATGGACGCGGCCCTTGAAAAGCGCGCCGAATCCGTAAGTGACACTGACGATGCACTTCTCATGTACACGTCCGGTTCAACAGGCAAGCCCAAGGGAGTTGTGCACACCCACCGCAGCATTGTGGAGAACATCAAGGTTGAGGTAAAAAAATTCTACTTCCATGAAGGCGCGCGAGGCCTGCTCCATTTCCCCATAAACCACGTGGCCGCAGACGTGGAGATCGGATTCGGCGCCATTCTTGCAGGCGGCTGCCTTGTGTTTATGGACCGCTTTGATCCGGCAGAATCCATAAGGATGATTGAAAAGGAAAACCTGAACTTCCTGGGACAGGTCCCGGTCATGTATCTTCTTGAATTCCAGCAGCCGGCCTTCAGGGAAACTGACATGGGGGCCATGGAGCTCTTTGCCTGGGCGGGCTCAGCCGCGCCTGAGATAATGGTGGACGTGTTATCCGGTATAAGCGAAAAAAGCGGGGCCAGCCTTATTACCGGGTATGGCAGCACTGAGACCTGCGGATTCGTGACCTACACGGAAAAGGGCGATGACAGGGAGGCCCTTTTGCATACCGCGGGGAAGATCGCGCCACCTTTTGAACTGAAAATCGTTGACGACCGGAGAAAAGAACTGCCTGATGGAGAGATCGGGGAGATAGCGGTCCGGGGCGCCTTCATGTTCAACCGCTACTGGAACAAACCTGAAGAGACCGCAAAGGTACTGGACAGTGACGGATGGTACTACACCAGTGACCTTGCCTTCAGGGACGAACGCGGCTATATCCATATAACGGGCAGGCGCACAGAAATGTTCAAGACCGGGGGCGAGAA
>Ga0272441_10003755_pt1 | contig 28491 bp, 28 predicted proteins | sample SSMProp6N_FD_193582 | JGI IMG/M metagenome (GOLD analysis project Ga0272441, IMG submission 193582) | Marine sediment archaeal communities from Little Sippewissett salt marsh, Falmouth, MA, United States - SSM-Prop-6N | ecosystem: Environmental > Aquatic > Marine > Wetlands > Sediment ... | reverse complement strand
ACCTCGAGAAATTCATCGCCGAAAACGCAGACGTCTCCAGAATGCCTGAATTGCGGCTGGCCGGATAATTACCGAGGGTGTAACTTGGCACCGTCCAGTGATTAAGTCCTCCATATATTTATAACACCTTGCAGATCAGTGAAGTCATATACTACATGACCGGCTGTTGATCCCGTTCTTTCTAGCCGATGCTGTATGCTTGAGATCTCAAGTAGCCAATTGCTGCTCTCAACGCATTGACCGTTTCTTCATGGTTACTTGCATTATGGAGGGCATCCCCAATCCCATCATTGTGAATCGGTCTACCGTACTCCTTGAAGCAGTCGATAGCTCCCCTTGCAAGACCGTAAGACTCACTATAGATGCTTTCTAATCTAGAAAATGCCTTCTGTTTTTCTTCTGATTCTGGATCGAACATACTTCCAAATTGCCCTATGAAACCCTTCTTCTTGCCGAGATCGGGATATTCACTCAAAAGGCTTTCCGCTCCATCAATAAGAATTTCCATTCGACCTATCGTCCTCATTAATTTTTCAGGTGGCACAGGAAGTCCTCCTTCAACTTGTTCTTCATTTTGAATTAGCCGGGATTTTGTGAGTAGACAGGAGACTCCCATGATTCCAGGATGAGGTTTGTTTTCTCTGTTTGCCGCCTGCTTTCGCGGCGGTGCCACAATATTTCATCCATATCACAGTTGCGCTCCTGTCCCTCTCAGAACCGGACAAGCGGCTGTCGGGATAGAAATACGGCGCGCGCAACCTTAGGCGAAGGCTTGGTTGTTTCAGCGTTTCCACTTTACGTGCCCGTTTAGCCTTCACCATAGCTCACGTTTCCGCAGGCCTCCCTGCGATCCCGGACAGTCGGATTTCCCGAATCCGGTTCTGATCTCGGCTCCTCAAGTCATTTTCTGGATACAGACCTTCCTGTACAATCTGAGGCTTAAGTGCCGGCTCACATGCACCCCACTATCGTACAGTTTGCCAGTAACCTCGTTCTGAGAGTCCATGGCAGTCTTCCAGTTCAGTGTCTGGATGCACACGGCTTATTCAGAACCACCGAGTACCCAGAGTCCCTTTGCCAGGTGTGGGTGTTACCCACTACCCGGATGACTTTTAAAGTCACCTCAGAAGACATTACTCTTCCTTCACAGCTCATACGGACTCATGCGCCAGACCGTGTCCCTCCCAACGCCTTGGTTTTCCCTTGTACGTTGGGTCTTTGCAGGTTGTCGCCAGTCCCTGCTGGGAAGCGGTCCTTCCCGACATTATCTCTGCAATCCTTGCATAGGTGCTTGGACCCATACTCCGTTGTGTCTCCCGAGTGCACTTGCCCGCTTCTTCCTCGGGAACATTGGCCTCACGCCATGGGAAACGCGTTCGGCACACAAAATTATCCCTGCAATGCGACTTCCACAGGGAGCCGTATTTCGGAGCTGCAGTCATTCGTTTACCTTCAGGCTCCTATGCTTGCTAGACCTCCAGGTCACACCCACCGCTAAGCAAATATATGCTTAGGGCAGCCAGGCCGTTTACGCCACGCATAGCCCGGATGGTTACCCATTCCGGGATGTGGCATCACTACGTGTCCAACACGGGCAACTGACACGGCTGGACTTCCACCAGCCGGATTGCAACCTTGTCGGCTGCTCCTTCCCACATCCGGCTCCCCGATAAGCCTTTCAGTACAATTTTGTCCTATCCGTGTCAGATATGTTGCCACTGTTATGGCATCCTTCGCATGATGTCAGTGTTTCTTCCTTCACGGGCGACCTAACGTGAGGACCTTCGCTCAGCGGTCGTTAATCGCTTCATCGCTAGGCCATTGCAGCACACCGGTCCCCATCACTCGCGACGCGGCCATCCCTGAACCTCTTTTCACATTGATCCAGGTACTCAGGTACTTCCATTGCGGATGATTCCCCAAGAGCCCTTGATCGTTGCTCGCCTGGTTACTTACCCATCGTTGTGCAGCTCGATGCTGTCTGAGACCCCGGGGTGTCGGCTTCGTACTCGTCTGTAGCGTACGCGCCGCTTGGCCTGCGCCCTATGGGAGAGGATCGGCACATTCCCAAAATACAGTGTTCTCGGGGCTACGTGTCAGATTCAGGGCATCACCCTTCACCTCGCTGCACTTGTTGTTACTCCTTTCAGTATTTGTTCTTCAATTCGTTTCAACTACTGAGCGGTTGACTACACCTTACTCAGGATGGCTTACCGCTGTTTACGGTTCCATCTCGACAGGTAACCATTGCCAGGTTACCCCCATATACACTTCACTAAAACACTCCTGCAGACCCTAAGTCCCATAGTACCGTAATTTCACCTTACTACCAACAATATTCTAGCGGAATCAGCGAGTTTTCTCACAAAGAACGCCAACGAAGTCGAGCAAATACGTCAAAAAGCAACTTCTTCTTTTTGGGGCACACCGCCACAGTTGCCCTCAGTTCCAGAACCTGGTCTTAAACAATTTCATACATCATCCCGGAACCCTGGGTATTGCTAAAAATCGCAATTGAGGGTCTCGTCCATTTCATCTAAACAATTATGAATTCAAAAGACAATAATCACTGTTTTACAGTCGGAGTAGGCTATAGAATCTAAGCAGTAAACGTGTTCTGCTGGTTATTACCAGCTTCTACAGACGAATATCAGATTCAAAGCAGCTCATTGAAATCGGCTTCCCATAGCGTGAGTAGCTTCAAATGAGAAGGGAAGTGTATTTCTTTGTGCCAAATTCGTCCTCCTCTTTGAATACGCCGTGTCCACGATCATCTAGAGCGAAACCACATGAATATTCAGTCAGCACAGTCTTACCAAAGATTGTTTTATATGTTGTTGTTCCGTATTTTTCTTCCTTGACAAGTGGTCTACTCCATCCATCTGTCACCCCGTTAAAACCAGAGTCTCGTACTATTGTTCGTTGGGCTTCGGATATGGCGTCGCATATTATTTTTTCTATACCGTACTTCTTACAATCACATCTGTTATAACCGTAACATTTCATACAAAGCATGTTGTTTCTCCTATTTAAAAGCATTTATATCTTTTCTAGTTCTGGTCGTCTTGCGGTTTTAACTTATTTAGTTAATATGTAGTGGCGGCAAAGAGAAGTCGGTCTGACATTTGAAGGAATTTTACGAAGAATAGTAGCATATGTGTATACGGTCGTTTTAAGTATGCTCATACACTCTACATTAGCACTGTTCGCAAAATTTAACGAGACCATTTAGTCCTATGTTCAACTGCTTATAGTATTCCTTCCGTTCAGGATCTATCAATGACGGGTCCATCTCTGGCTTGTACCTATATGTTATTTTATACCAGATAAATCTGGTGGCATTGCCGGATTCAGGCTTCGCCTGCCCGGCTTCGTCGGTTATTTTCATCCACCAGTCTTACTGGTGGTATTGAAATCGGAAGAATAAAAACTTTGAGAAAGTGACGCAGGGGCTTGGTGGCTACATGATATATTAATTTATATTTTACATATTGCCCATTGAATAAACGCTCTCTTCGTTAAGAAACGAATAATCGGTACAAATTATGATCACTGCAATTCTCAACGGTGAAGCTCAGCGGCATGTATCTCCGCGCCCGCTGGAGCATTCTGCTAGGGCTTCCTTGACTTCTTCGACGAGAAAGGATCTCGAAGAAAAATCTTGATAGCAAGTTCTTATGTGTTCTTCCACACTTTCCAATCCCAGCCCATGAAATTCTTCGATAAGGTTAGACAAGTTGTCCATCAGATCCATCCATGTGATGTTTGCATGCCAGGATGATAATGCTCTGTTTAGGTAGGGCACCGTAGATTCGTAGCGTTCTTCCATGCAGACAGACAAAGACGACTTGTTTAGATCCCCTCTAATTTCAACTACCATAATATGGTCAGTTAGGCCATAATCGTACATACCCATATGTATGCTAATGATTGCCCAGAATTCATCATCACAAGAAGATAGGTAATCCGAGATGTCTTTGAGAAAAGATACGAGTTCAGCAAAGAAATCGGCAGCTAACGAAGGAGGCCTTTTGCCGGAGATCACGGTATCCGGAATTATTGAGAAGTGGAGTGATACTGTCGGCCCTTGAAATGGCAACAGGCTCAAGAATTCGTTTTGGATGCTGTCTATACTGAAAACGGATTTGATGTTATCAACCATTTTGTAGCCTAGCCGACAGTGTTGTTAATCGTCTGCATGCCATAGTGTGTCATTTCACTAAGTGAAGGTCTCATTGGGAGCATAATATTATACATCGTTCTTTCCTATATTTTTATGTTTGAATTTGCTTTGCTGGCTCTTGCCCGCTTTTCCCACGTGCTTCAAAATACAAGTAGTGGCGGAAAAAGAACAATCAACCGGGATTTCCCATATATGTTCATAAACGGCAATCCTACGCAGTACAACACACTATTCTACCCGAATTACTTGGATCATTTCAACATCCTTGGCGGCTCAATCGCCCAAATCATGAAGAACGCCCTCAAATCCAGCATTTTTTGCGTTTTGTCGATGCACCTCGACCAGCGATTTCCTATGACCTCTCCAGATTTTCGCTCCATCGGCGGTCATCCTTTCCCCGTAAATCCTGGGCTGGCTCTCAACCGCCCAATTCGGTCAAGAATTTCACGAAACATCGCCCTCGGAACAGCCACGTCAGCCATCTGAAATATCACGTAACGTGAGTGCCTGATCACCTTGGCTCCGATCTTAATCAGCTTCTCTCGCAATGTTCGCAACGACCATTTCCTCACCGGTCTTGGCAAAACCAAACGCCTCAGAAAATTACCAAGGTTGTAAGCCAGAGCAAAGAGCTGAAGGCGGACCTGATGATCCACAAAATCATGGCAGGAAACCTGCGTTTGAGGAAAGACACTTTCAATCGCTTCCGGAAAGCCCCTGAGGCCATCAACACAAGTGATAAAAATATCCTTCACGCCTCGGTTCTGCAGCTCGGTAATCACCCCAAGCCAGAACTTGGCGCCTTCGCTTTGAGCGATCCAGAGACCTAAAAGCTCTTTATGGCCTTCCATATTAATGCCCAGAGCCAGATATACACTCCGGTTGGAAACCCGGCCGTCTTCCCTGCTTTTGACGACGAGGCCATCCAGAAAAATGACCGGATAAATGTTATCCAGCGGACGATTCTGCCAGGCTTTGATCTCCTGCATGATACCGTCGGTCGCCTGACTGATCAGGCCTTCCGACACATCCACGCCATACATATCGAGAAGACAGGACTGAATATCCCGGACGCTCATACCCCGGGCATACATCGCCAGGATCTTATCGTTGAAGCCTTCGAAGTATTTCTGCCTTTTGGGGATAAGCTGCGGCTGGAAACTTCCATTCCGATCCCGTGGCGGTTTAAGGTCGACCTGCTCGGAATCAATGATGACAGTCTTTTGGCCTCGACCGTTTCGAGAATTGCCCGAGTTCTTACCTTTGGGATCGTGTTTGGTATAGCCGAGATGGTTATCCATCTCGGCGTCCAAGGCCCGCTCAATTATTTTCTTCTTAAGTTGTGAAAATAAGCCTGTTTCACCCCAGAACGATTCGGGGCCCGTGTAGCCCTTGAGTAGCTCATCAATTAATTGTTCCTGTGTTTTGTCAGCCATAGAATTCCTTTCAAAAGTAAAAGCTTACTCATTCTATGACCATTTACACAGTTTCGTGTACACCCTCTTTGTGTATGAACATGCCTTCCAATCTCAATTAGCTCTCCCTGGACTTTATCTAACTGCACTACTTGATTAATTTCGTAGTTTCCCAGGTATCTTAAAAGTCATTTCCGTTTGTACTCTGATTAAGTCCTCCATATATTTATAACACCTTGCAGATCAGTGAAGTCATATACTACATGACCGGCTGTTGATCCCGTTCTTTCTATCCGATGCTGTATGCTTGAGATCTCAGGTAGCCAATTGCTGCTCTCAACGCATTGACCGTTTCTTCATGGTTACTTGCATTATGGAGGGCATCCCCAAGTCCCATAGTACCGTAATTTCACCTTACTACCAACAATATTCTAGCGGAATCAGCGAGTTTTCTCGCAAAGAACGCCAACGAAGTCGAGCAAATACGTCAAAAAGCAACTTCTTCTTTTTGGGGCACACCGCCACAGTTGCCCTCAGTTCCAGAACCTGGTCTTAGTGGCGGGAAAAGAAACTCTCGAAAAGAATTTAGGGAAAATTCTCTTCACAAGTTCAGGAAGAAATCTGCTTGAACGAAAAACAGATGAAAGGTATATTAAAGGGAGTCTGACTGACCGATTCTGATAATGCCCTAATCTCAAGCGCCCAATGAGAAACAGATTGTCAAGGAATTGTGTCTCGCTAATGAATTACTTGCTGTAGATCCTAAGATCGACCCAGCCTGTGAGGAGAAGGATCATGACTGAGAAAGCTGATTACGATTTCGGTGTTGATATTTCTGCTGGACGTGATGAGACTATCTCGGCCATTGCTTGTGCTCTCAAAGAAGAATGGGATTTGGCATCACATACTGACGACAAGAATAGAGATGAACAGATCTACAAAGCCCAAAAGCCTTCATTCTACAGAGCAGTTTTCAAAGCTATACCTGAACATGTGGAATGGACAGTTACTGAAATATCACCAGGTAAAAGTCGTGTGAGCATGAAATATAAATTGCCAATACAGTATCACTTGGCCATGTATATCATTATGTTTATTGCTTACTCGGTTATCATGCTACCAAGTTTAGAATTTGCGAACTTTATCGAAGGATCTATAAAGCTAGTCATCTTCCTTTTTGCAGCAAATTTCTTCCTTAACAAGTTTCACTTGTTATGGCACCGATACAAAAATGTATCAGAACTGGTTGTAAATGGCGCAGCGAAGAAGCTAAACACGAAGGCTGAGATTGACATGGCTATGAAGGTTTCTGGGCAAAACTGGACCGTTCTTCTCATCCCCGTACTCATTACTTTGCTCTTCTTAGGATTCAATATAGCTAGTTTACCAGGAGTTGATTTCCAAAACATTGCCCATACCCTGCAATCAATACAGGGCCATCTTGTAGCACTGGGGTATTGGAGTGAACTAGCGATAATTGGGGTGACTCTGATATTATTGACAATGTCAATGCTATGCGTAGGAATATTGTGTGCCAACAATAAGTATGTTGCACATTTGTTATCACCTTGTGTGCCTGCCCTCATATTAACGTTCATCCTTTTCGCGGCGGGAACAATCATACCGATTTATCAAGAGTTCCTCGTTTTAACTGGGCTAGCTCATGCTGACCAGGTATATGAGCAAGCTATACTGACAAGGATTATCTCACTACCGATAGTGGGCGACTGTATGCTTTTAGCATTTTTGATGGGCTGTACCAATTATTTCGCGTCTCCATCTGACACTGAAATATCTCGGCACAGGAGACTCATATTAAGCGCATATAAGAAACGAACGGACCAGAAGGCCGTTCTTTGGCGAAAGAAAGACGTAAATGTAGGTAACCTTCTCGTGGGGTTTTGGTTTTGTTGCTTATCTATTATTTGTTGGCATATGGTCATTCATAATGTTTCGATTGTACGTGCTCTTATTGATCCAGCTTATGGACATATACTTGTTGGCGGCGCCCAAGATCTTGCAGAAATTCTATGGGGAACCGAAAGAGGATTTGCAAGTACTTTTTGGAGTAGGTTGCCAGTCATTCTCGCAGTATTGCCTTTTGGAGTATTTGTCCTGCTTCATGCGCACTTTTGGCTCTTCAGATCCAGACGTCGGAGATTTACTGCTATCGGTGGTGAAATAGGAGCTAAAGTGAGTCAAATTTCTCAGAAAATTGGAGTTGTGAACATTATCTGTGTTTTGGAAGAAAAACCGAAATTGGTAACTCCTCATGCAGAAGTATATGGGATTCTTGGAAAAAAACGGATCGTATTAAGTCAGCGAGATTTAAGCTTTTTCAAAGTGTACCCTCAGTATTTCAATGTCATAATCGCGCATGAAGTTGGTCACTTGAAAAAGCACTGCCAACGCATATGGCTGAACAATGTTCTGTCACGGCTTGCACTTCTTCCAGTCGGCTTTCTGGGTATGACGATGGATTCAATTAAGATGGAAGAGGAAGCTGACGACATTGCTCGGAAATATTATGAAGAGAACATAGTCAGAGCTAAGGTTAGTAATACTGGTGTGGATGGCCTGAAACTGAAAGAATCCATTAGCGATCCAATAGATCAGGCGGCGAAAGCATTAGAAGCCTACAAGGTAGGGTCTATTATCGAGTGGAGCATTCCTCGTGCTGCTGCATTATATGATCCCACTCCATCAAACGAGTCAGATGAAGAAAAGAGAAATATGCTTGAACGAATAAAGGACAATCTAAGAAATCTCTATGCATTCTATTTCGAATTAGATACATATCACTATTTACATCGAGACGCCAAACTCAGGCGACAAATTGCCTTGGAATAAATATAGGCCATGTACGATAAGACATGACCCTACGGGGAGAAATAGTGTGAAAGGACAGCCCTTATGCTGTCTATCAGTGGCGAGTCTTTTTCCAGTTCGAGGGTAGGTATAGACTTATCTATGGCCAAATTTAGCTCTTTGGGGATATCTCCCACCTCGGAACATCGCTCGATCAGCTTATTACAGACGTGATCAATAAAATTAAGCACGCGCCCAACAGTCTGTACTGCTTTATGAATGTTCTCATCATCTCCAGAGGAAAATGCTGCGGCACGAAGCTGACTGCCTTGTTCACTCCTTTGGCGTGACGGAGCTTCCTGCGAGTCTCTCATGGCCCTAATGGCCACCGTAACTACAAAACCCATCTCTTCAGGAAGCAGTAGTTTTGCGATTTGTTCAGCTACAGTGTCCTTCCTTTCTGCCAAGTGGTCACGTAGTCTCTCCTTACCTTCAAGTTGGCCGGAAGTGCTCATAATGTCATGAATTGAACTCTCATTGAGCTTAGCCCGATATAGCCCTTTAGGCAAATCTTTGAACCACGTTTTGCCGGAGAAATCCGTCGTGCCCTGTCCTAGCCAGAAATAACCCTCTTCATTCCGCAACATCAAGACTAAGCCTTCAGCAAGGATCGATTTGTCCGGATCGTTCACGGTGAACTCTAAGAGTATGTCTGTATGCTCATCATTGACTGCAAATGGATGTGAGTGAACTGTCCAGAAATCCCCATACCTTGTTTGTGAGGTACGGTCTGTGATGTCCAGTTCATCGAGCAGGCTCAGGAGTTCGTCTAGCTCTGACCTATCAAGTCCGATCTCTTGTCTCTTCTTTTTATGGTCTGTTCTTGACTGTTTTATGCAATCTATAAGTTTATCTAGTTCTTCGGAACTCATGGTTTCTTCCTAATAACATAGCTAAATGTCAGTTAGATTATTTCTCCGCACTCATCTCTAAGTCTTGCCATAGCTTTCTCATAATACTCTTTTACCTCTTCGACGGACATTTCCAAGGTTGTGGCGATGTCTGAAAGCTCCATATTCTCTCCAAACATCATGCGAATGATTTCCTTTTGAGTCGGAGGGAGCTTTTCTAAAGCTCTTTCGACAATGCTGCGTTGCTCAATGTGAGAAACATTGTCCACAACCTCCGATCCCCCCGTCCTATTTGCATGTGCAACAGAGTCATCCACTTTATCTCCGCCATAGGTTTCTTCTTTGGGGGCAAACAAGCTCCTCCGTATGAAGGGACGAGCAACTCTTGTACTACGCTTCTCCCTAATATCATCGTGAGGACAATCTGGCAAATCATCTTCGTAGTAAACTCTAAGAGATTCTATGCCTCTTCGCTCAAGTTCAGCCTGGACGGCGGGAGGCCACTGCATCGGTGTAAATCCTCTGAATCGTGTCTTGGTAATGTAAACACCTGGAATCAGGAGGATCTCTTTGGTGATCACGTAGTAGTCCTCCGGACTCGGATGGGATCGACATGCACAATGGTCTACACCAAATTCACACTTGGAAGATCCGCAGTGTATACACATCACAAATGCTGCATTTCTCACGAGCAGGTCACCTTCCGACGCCATGAGACGGTAAAGAAGTCCGTGTCTGAATTCGCCTACACGGACCTTTCCATTGGCACTCCCCTTACAAAAGACTCGACCAATTGATATATCATCAAAATCGCACACGTGAAGAAGTTGACGCTGGCCCTGGATCGCTTGGATTAGCCAGTTCACCAGGGATGGTCTTGGCTTTCCAAGCTCTCTCTGCTCAACAGGATTCCAATACGATAAATGGCGGATCCTTCCAGCCAGATTCACTTCTTCATCCGGAACGTGAAGAAAATCCTTCACACTATCATAGGCCAAATTTTGACGCGTTTGATCCTCACTTGGATAATGAAAATCGAACGGAGATCCTAAAACTGTTCCCACCACGGCTTTTTCCAAGAGCGTTCCCTTGAACATGAAGTCTTCATCAAGATCATTAGATCTCTCAAAAGCCAATAGAATCCGGTCTATGATAGCCAACGCGATTTGAACAAATTGCTCACGAGCGGCATCCCAGGGTTTGTCCCAGATACGCTCACCAATACTTTTTGTGCGGTGCCAACCTGAGGCCAATGCGATCGCTACATCGATTAGAAGGTGGTCATCTGATTCTATTTTGGGTATGGATCTGGCTATCTCCATGCAATCAGATTGAATTAAAGAGGGAATTGTTCCAGTATGAAGTGGGGCTAAGTAGCACAGGATAGCAGTAAGTTTGATTTCCAGCAAATCATCTATGTCATTAGAATTGATGACATTTGGAAGAATTGAATCAATGAGGATGCTATGGATCGTCTGGAAATTACAACCAGGAATATATTGAGGAATTGGTCTGTCTAGGCTATCTCGCATAGAACTGACCTTTTTGTACAACTCCTTGATCTTGTCGTCTGTCATAAAATTTCTCCCTATGACGTCATGTCTGTGTCAATAGGGTTACATTATATCATATATCGTGGTCTGACGACAATATTGCTCTATATTTGGCATATTCATTCCTGTCAAGATCCACAAGAGGGCCCTTTTAGATCATCCAGGCTCTGGGTGGACGCTCGATCTTGCCTGAAATCAATGGAGGTACCATGATGCACCTGCCGGTGTTGTGATAACTTTCTAATGCATCGAGTTCTTTCTTTTGCCGTTCTGATTGAAGCCACCTTTCAAGTGATCTGCTGGTTTTACATACCTGCGACAAGATAAAATCTTCATCCTCCAACCGTTCAATTTCCTTCGCACGCTCATTCTCCCACCAATGATGTGCTTTCAGGTTATTTTCTTCTCTTGATTGCGCTACAGCACGTACAAGGTCGTACTTCTCACAATTACATACGAATCTACCACACTTGGAACACATATAATCTCTCCTGCTCAAAAACTTTCATATCATCTTCAATTTTCATTACCTTGCAACCTCTTCACTTACATCTGACAAGTAGTGGCGGAAAAGAAGAATTCAGCAAGAAATTCAAAGAATTTTTTATAAAAATGTCGGCTATGATAGTATTAGGGTGTAGCGAACCTCAACCACATGTGTAGCTTCGGAGAGCCAAGAACCATAAACCATCTATTAGGAAAGTTACTAAACCTCTATGAATGATGAGGATGATGCGGCCCTGTTTTTGTGGATAATCCTGTCTTTTAGACAGGATTGCACAGAGTAATTCCTGGCATCATGTTTGTACCATTCCGCTTCTATTCTAATTTTCTTGTTGTCGAATCCGGTACTGATCCATCTTCGAGAAAAATCCAGAAAAAAATAGTTGAATCTGTATTGAAGCCACTACTTATCTGAATAACGGGCGAATATGCTCAAACTTATTTGTATGAACAGCAATTGAGAAAGGAATAATATTATGAGTATCAGTGAACATAAGGTCACGAAGGCCACCACTGAGAATCCTAACACTAGTCTGGCCTCATTGAATCAGCTTGCTGCAGCGTCAGCAATGAGATTAATCGAGGATCTTGTGGCAGAAAGGATTCAAAATTCTATCTGGTTGCAGCTTGAATTCGACAGATCTGGAAGAATGCAAACGTCTTATTTACCCCAGGAAAATACTAACCTGAATACGTCCCGAGAATGTCCGTTGTGTTCACGATTAATGGGATGCGGTGATGATGGCTTGCATACAGCGCATCAATTAATAAAAGTTCCAGAAGAATGGCAAGATGATCTTTAGGCCACTACTTAGCCGATAGACGGATTTATCAAAAGATATTATGTCGTTTGATCATAAAGGAGAAACTCATGTTAATTAGGAACTTACTTTGTTTAATCCTGATCGTTGGAGCCTTTGTTGTTGGCCTCAGAGTTGGCCGGAAATTTCAACCTGGCTATGAGCCAATCAAAATCCTCGAATTAAATACATCTAATTTGAAGGAACGGATTTCGCGAGATGCTCTGGCAAGAACAACTGAGAATATTCGTAGTGCTTTTGCCAACTTGAGCACTACAGACAAAGACAATCCAGATGAAATGACGTTACCAAAATCATCTGATAGTCTCATGAGGAAAACACAATCTACGAAAGAATCGACAAGTGAAAAAAACAATATTGACTCTCGTGCCGATACAATCCCAACGGAAAGTCATTCTTTTGACAGTCTTCAGACCCAACTTGACCGCTTAGCAGATGTAAGTGAATTACTGCTTAAATGAATCTTTGATTATTATGGTATATCAGATCGAGTCAGAACGACGTATTGCAAGGAGAAGAAAATGAACAGAAAAATTTTTGAATCCGCGGAAGTTGCCTTCCTGCTGTTAGGAATAATGATTTGGGTTCTATTGTTTGTTGTTGGTGGCTGTGCCCAACCCAAGCAAATAGTTTTTGAGCCTCAGATAAGGCAAATCACTCTTCAGGTGCCTACTACCGGAAATGGCCTGCAGAGAGTTGATGATCGGGATGACATCAACCAAGTGATTGGTTTTGCCCTGTATTTGTCTGACGAAGGCCGACATCATGAATCTGCTGAGATCTATGCCGAGGCTGCTACACGCTTTGACAGCACAGACGGTAAACTGCGGCAGGACTTGCTTTGTTGCGCTGTCGCGGAGGCATTCCAGGCCGGTGAGCTTGAACAGGTGAGAGCCTACTTTAACAAGCTTGAACAGCATCAAGAGGACGTTTACGACAGGCATAGCATGGATTCTACAATACGAAAGATTCGGGAAATAGCGTTCGGTGATCCCAAGCATTTCTCGCTTTAATAGTGAATCATTTAGAGCAAATTAATTCAATTTCAAAGGAGACCAAAATGAACACCAGAAATCTATTATCAGGCATATTGGCAGTTATGATCGCAGTAAGTGCCGTGGCCGACGAAAAGCCAGCCTTTCACAAATTTAACACAGTGCTCAAGGAAATAAATGAGGCCATGAAGGAGACAGAGAGAGCCAAAGCAAGAATACAAGCGAAGCAGGACAAGTTGAAAAAGTCCAAGGATGTTTTGCCAAACGTCAAAGAGAATTGGGAAAAGTTGGAAAAAGCACTTGAGTCCTATCCAGCAGAACCCAATGAATCAGAAACGCGTGGTATAGAAGTACTATTCTTGGAGTGCGCTAAAGCAGATGTAAATTACGTGGAAGCGAGGCTGGGAGAATTGAATCCAGGTATTATGATTCTGAATGAGACTGAAAAGGGTTGTAAAAAGGTTGTGTTCGGGCTTGATCAACTCAGTGAACTTGCAACAAAACTGGATCCGACAGACCCGAATAGCCAAGTATATATTGAAACTGAGCGTCACATTGTTGGTGTCGCAGAAATAATCGATTCCGTCGAGCGGCTGGCATGTGCTCCCACGGAAGAAATGAAGCGACTCCGTGATACGCTGGACATGCTGGCCGGTATAGAGCTTTCAAATAATGCTAGTATGCAAGACCTAGTCAAACATTTAGAGACTCGAAAGAAGGAATTCGAGCACATACTCGCACAAACCAGCCTCGCGAAGCGGAGTTTGTTAAGGCAGAAGAATATCTTAGCTAGAATCGCCCAAGGCAGAGTAGTACAGAACATGCTTCTGCGACTTGGTATGCGTCTCGGTATGGGTATGCCCAGCATCACAGATTTTGCCAAAAGTTTTCAGGAGAGCAATGAACGATCAATTCAAAATGACAAGAACTTCAGTGAAGCCGGAAGCCAGAGCCTTTCCCCCCCCACCAGCATGACTCCCGCGAGCAGAAGGTGGTACCGTAATCTAAAAGCCACCCGCAACAGCTTTGAGAGCCGAAATCGATAGTATCAGTGAGACAAAAAATAACAAATATTTAAACCTTAAATATAGGAGAAATGCTATGAAAACTACTAGCCTACCTGTAGTAATTATCATTACCGCGGTGAATTTGGGTTTCGCTTCCAGTCCAATGGAAGAGCACCTAAACAATCTCTATACTGAAAGGGACTCGCTTCTACAAGAGATCATCACACAGTGGCTGTCTGGTGGTGATGTAGACTCCGCTGCCGCCAAGGTGTACCGTCTCGTCGACGTGCAGGTTCGGTTACAGATCCAGGATGAAACTGCCATGCTGGACGTTGTAGGAAAGACCATCTCTGAAGCCGGCTTGACCAGGGTAAAGTCCAAGAAACAGCTGTTGTCCTCGATTGCTCTTGCTTATTTCAGACAAAAAGGGCTAGCAGTGCACACGCGTAGCCTTCTTCGCGGAAGAACATATAGAGTAACTTGGCGTTAATGCCACTATATTTCTGTAGACTGGTCCGCCATGATTGTGTTTGTGGCGGGTAGAGATACTAGCTGTTCACTTTCTCAGTTATGTCAACAATGAACACATACAGCAATCTGAACGCTACATTAAAGGAGAAAACAATTATGTATACTAGACAAGAGAGCCAACGATTGCCTGGAGCACTTGTCGGTCTGGTTTTAGGTGTACTTCTCTGGATCGCGTCTCGTCCCATGGGATTAAATCGTCTTGGAGTCCTTGCCTGGGCCGGCGCAAGCAAGGTCGGTATCACCATAGTAGTCCTTTTGCCCCTGGCAATTTGGGCCGTGCACACACTCATTCGTGACAGAGAAGACAAGCTTACGTTTAGCTATATCGGCTCTCAGGCAACAACCTGGGGATTTATCGGTACGATCATCGGGACCTTAGTCATTTATGCCGCCTTAGAGGCCTCCCTTCGTGCCGGTGACAGCGAAGCAATAAAGCAGGCTATTGGAGGTTTCAGACAGGCCTTGATTTCAACAGCTGTAGGCTTGGTCATCTCGTCATTCTGCAAGCATTTTCATTACACAGCACTGAAGAAGAGTCAAACTAATACCAAGGAGATACTACCATGAACAATGAGGCTAAGTCAGATACTTTTGAAGATGGAGACCCGATTGGGGATATTTTATTTAATTGCCTTGGAGCGTTGATCTTACTTTTTAGCTTTGCCAATTTCCAGCCAAGCGAAGGTCAAGAAGTAACACTTCCAGATGTGGTTCTTCCCAACTGCACCGATCCTGTGGTTACGGACCCTCATTCTGGAGGCAGGGTTGGAGTGCACGTTACTGTATTACCCACTGAAACAGGTGAGCTCAAGGTTTTCGTTGAGAATCAGCAAGTCAATATTGACGAATTGGAATCTCATCTGGCTCGTTTTGGAGGATTAGCAAGAGTGGAATTGAGGTGCCATGAAAGACTCTACGTCGCGGACAGAAATAAAATAATCGGTCATCTGTTGAAAGCTGGTATCCGGCGTGTGGCCGATGTAGTTAAGATCTAAAATCTCCAGGAGGTTAATTATGAGTAAAATATTCCAAATAATAGTTTTTGCTATCGTAGGATTTGTTGCTGCTGGTGCTGGAGAAACCCTTCTAAAGCGTATCACAGATCAGAGCAGTATCACGTGGTCATCTGACCTAAAAGAAATCATGGAAGGCATCGACGGAGACGCTTTCGACAGGTTCAACGCCATTTTAGAACGGATGGGTTCCTTGAATAAAGATAACATGAAGAAACAGGCGACCACGCAATCCGATGAACAAACCACAATCGAAAATGATTCAAAGTCACGAGAGCAAATCCTTGCTGACAACGAAGACTATGATAATTCTAATATAGGGAACGCTGCGAAGACTAAACCTGCTAAACAATTAAAAGACACATCCAACGATGAAACGGTGTACGATGTTGAACTAGACTACCTGGTAGAGATTGATCGCTGCAACAACCGTATGCTTGATGCCTTTTAAGAGGAGATAGTCATGACTAAAGTACGAAGAAACCCGATCTCGCTCATCATACGAATAATACTAAGCGTGTTTTTTAGCTTGATGTTGGTGGCGATCTTGATCTCATTGTATGTGTTATTTCATCTGGGATTCTATGATATCTCACATGAGCTCCTATGCGATGTAAATGATGTTAATGATCGCAAAGAAGTAACAAGACAAATGCAAGCTAAGCAGAGAGATATACATGTGGATATTGTAGTCGAGGCGGCTGATAACCAAGTTTCTAAAAAAGGGCAATCTGCTGATGGATTGTTTCCCCCGATCTGGGCTTCATACCGGGATAGTATTGGATTTCGTCAATACTACAATGAAATGACCGACCGTGGCGCTGTGTTCTTTCTGTACAGCACTCGACAAAAGTCTTGGATGCAAATTGACTTTACGGAAAACACTCTAAAATCATTCGATATCAGTCGGCTGGGTAAGGATCTTACAGATGCACCCAATATAATCAACAATGAACCATCTCTATCGCAATTCATAGAAATGGCTCAAACCCGCAATGCTGAAGTCTATGTTGCAAAACCTGTTCCTTTAATCTCGCGAATTCAAGATCAAATTGGACGACAAATCTCAACTTGTGGTGCAGAAATCACCTCTGTTACAGGCATCAAGGGTAAATATGTAAAAAAAAGAGGTCAACTTGTGTTACAACTTGAAACAATATCTACCAAGGAAGGTAAACAGATCCATCTTAATACTCAAATACTGCTATAGAAATCACATTTAGAGGAGATTTGAAATGGGCAATCGGAGGATCATTGGACTAATTTTGTTAATTGTATTATGCCTTATTGGAGTGTTCATCTTCTCACGAACATTAGCCAACCAAAGTAATACGCATGGATTTAGCGCTATACAGAGTGATGACATAATGCTCGATCAGCATGAAAACCAAAAGGCAGAACCTAATGAAATTACAACTCTTAGAACAATCCGTGAGGCCAAAGCCAAATCTGGCGAGGCCATGGATCCCTTCGAGATTCAAATGGATCGTATGCAGGCCGTAATAGAAAGCATAGTTCTTGAGACGAGGTGATATAACATGAGACATTTGTTAGTAGAACTTGATAAGATTCCTTGGAAAGGCGAAGTCACAGCGAAACTGGTTAAAAACAGCATCCTTACAGTAGAACAGCTTGTCCGCATTGTAAAGATGGATAACGGTGTTGATATACTGTGCAAAATTACAGCTTGTACAAAATCGCAGTGGGATGCTTGGGTCGAAGAGTTATCCTCTTTAGTTTCCGATTCAGACAAGTCACTCTCGAAATTTGATCCTAACTTACTTCTATCTTCGGATATGGGAACATATGGTCCAGGCCAGACTCGCATAGACCGTATCTCGTCGCAGCAGGACGAGAATCCTGCAAACACTGTAAATGATAAGGAGGAATCACAGGATGAGTAACCCGCGCCCAACAGAAAATGGAATCACACTCTCTGGACCTGATCTACAGTCAATCCTGAGGCTAAATCGGGCAACTCTTGATAAGCTATATCGTGCTGGGACACTGACTCCTAAACACCTCGCACTGAGGCTGTCACACAAGGAACAAAAACGACTGATGAGTGATTATTTGGATGTGCCGGAGCCTATCCTGGAAAGCTGGAGACAAGCGCTACTCGACCATCTTCCGGAATTGGCGAATGCCGCACGATGTAGGCTAGGCCCTATATCACTGGGTGATGAGTCTACTCCTGCAGGGGAAGCCTTGTACCGAACTGGGCCACATCGCGATCATTTTCAGCAAATGCTTAGAAGCTACGATTGGGCCAACAACGACTACGAGACGATAGATCTCAGATCGTACTTGCAACCCGTTCAGGATCAAAATCCCAGAGGATTCTGCTGGGCCTACTCAGCAACGACCTCGGCGGAAGTCGTAATCGGTGCTGACTTCAAAGGCAGTGAGGCATTTGTAGTCCAATCCACCAAGACAGAGACCGATCCTAAAGACCCATGGCCAAATGAAGATGGAGGCAGTACCTATCTTGCCTGTATAAACATGTGCAAACATGGACTTCCGACCGCCGATGAATATCCCATGAAGCCAGATCTTTCGATTCATGAGCGTCCGCCGAAACATATTCGGGAGAAAGCAAGAAGGAATCGACTTGGTGATTTCATAGAACTGTCAGACGACTCATGCACGCCGGATGTCAACCAAATAGGCGCCGTCCTCCGCGGTAATGACTTCTTTCCAGGTCGTCCCTGCACTCTTTCCATACCTCTCTTTTCAAGCTTTCAAACGGTTGGAGATGATGGCATCGTTCCCAATCCTTTACCGGGAGAAACTGAACTCGGATGGCATGCTATGCCTACCGTCGGATTAACGACGATACGAGCAACAGATTATAGACAGCCCTACGTGATCGAGAGAAATTCATGGTCACCACACTGGGGTGATAACGGATATTGCTACCTCAGTACAGAATACATTGAAAAGTATGCCAGAAGATTCTACAGCCTCATCAGCCGCCAGGAAGTCGAGCAGTTCAGTCAATTCCATATCCGAAAATCGAGTCTCATTCGAGCGACTACTCGAATCGCCGCTGCTATTACAATTGGTCTTCTTGGGGGGCTCGCCGCTGGAGTATTACCTTCGAACCATGGTCCAATCGCCTCAAATGTAAATAGTTTTGCCAAGAACACACAGGTCGACAGTGAGCAGCAAACCTTGCCGAGACAATCACATTCGGTTGATCAACGTGAGGACATTTCTGCAGAATTGGATCGTCAACTGAAACGACTTATGCAGATGTCTGAAGAGTTATACGGTGAACTTGGGCCACAATGAGTTACCTCACCTTAGCTTAATTACTGATCCCATAGAATGCAGGCACTGATGAAGTTACCCTTTCCAAGATAGAGTACCGAAGCTACAATAGCATAAACCGTCAAAATAAAATCTCCAATTATCGTTCGTGGGCAACTATCGGACTCTCAGGATAGTAGGATATGAAGGCAGAGTTGATTGGGTATTCAAAGGGTCTCTATTCATCGTGGTTCTACGTTAAATCTGCACGAATCCTGCTCGATGCGGGTGAAGGGATCACTTTGGCAATGGGAAAGCGAGTGTTTTCTATAAGGCAGGTATTTCTCTCTCATGGACACGAAGATCATATCACTGGCCTTCCAGCATTGGTGAACCTGAGGAATCTAAGCAGTGGTCCGCGAGAAATCCCGCTCGAAGTCTACTACCCTAAAGGAGATCCTTATGCTACTTGCCTGAGGGAATATGTATCGAGCAAGCAGGCAGGGCTCCTGCGGTACGAATTGACATGGCATGAGCTCAGCCCAGGAGATTCAGTCACTATACGAGCGGTTAAGCGACCGGCACGAGTCGTGGCCTTTGCGGTTGAACATACCCAAGATTGGCAGAGCCTCGGCTATCGAGTTGACGAAAAGCGAAATGAGCCTAAACCGGAATTCCAGGCTATGTCGAGCCAAGAGATCGCATCACGAATAGAGAAACTTGGGCACAAAGCCGTCATAACTTCAGTATGGAAACCAATTCTTGCCTACACAGGTGATTGCAGTGCTTTACTTGATGCGCATGCCCTTAATGGTGTTGATAGACTATTGATAGATTGCACATACCTATCTCGCGAAGAGAGTACAGGAACGTACCACAATGATTTATTTTCTGCCTTGAACATGGCCAAGAACGCTAGGGTAACCAATATGACGCTATTCCATATCAGCGATCGCTACGATTTGGCCGAGGTGATCGGCGCGGTCCGCGATACCTGGACACGCTATGGTCTGACGCTCAGAATAGGCCTCTTCTGGGAAGGTGAGTACCACGAAGTATAGACTATGTGGAAAGAATACGCCGAAGCCGATACAACGACGTGATGGTTTGAGTTTCACCTGGTGATACAGTCACGCGATCCTTCAGCCTTGATTTTGAAAACCTCTTTTCTTTCTCGATGACACCTCCTCCTTCCCACCACTACATATGTTTTAGTTGAATCGCACAAGGATTGGTTCACGTGAGGTGATAAGCAAGACCAAGAACTCAATCGGGCTGTAATGCAATGCTGCTATGTCATGGGCTATATCGAAAACAGACTAGGCTTAAGTTGACAAAGGCTGTAGCACTTTAGGAGGTGTTTCGAATGGACGCAGTACTGATCATACTGGAAATTGCCGTGTTACTTGTGTTTATCTTCGGATATGGAAAAGATGCTCAGGGTTGAGTTGAGTCCAGTATCACTAGACCAGAAAGAGGTATCGGCCAAACAAAAGGATATCCGCCGTATTCCCATTCACAAAGAATTTGTGCCCAATCATGAGGGGCAGATAAAGTCAATAGAAATAGAATAGTAAATGTCTTATGTTTACAATTCATAATAAGTGAGGTTAGTTTTCATGGCCGACTGCATCAGATGTTTCTTACTGCAAAAGCTAAACAGGCAATGGGTTTGGTCGTATCGATCAGCGGCTAGATATTGGTATGCCGGCGATATTTTGTACCCAATATTGTCGATGTTCATTTTGAGCATGCTAGCAGGCTGTGGGGAAGCATTCAACCCCAGAAGTACCGAACTTGAGAGCAAACGCATCTTTCAGCAATTGAGTCAGATATCGATTGCTCCCAATAGTGATGTTTCCTTGCCAGCGATGTACGTCGCGCCAGCAAGGGTAATCCCTTCTGAAGAGGGGGTCAAGGTATACTACTTCACGAAACATCAACCTCCCGAAATACTCACTAAATTGATTAAGGAACAGCTAGGATACTTGGTCAGCCAAAACGGAGCGACAAACCAACTGGTGGTGAAGTGTTCTGACAAACATCAAGCTCAGTATGTGCTAGACTTCCTACGGGAAGTGGATGTTCCACCCGTTCAGGTGCGAGTGGATTGCCTGATTTATGAGATTTTTGCGGATTTGACGATTGATTATGAAACGCACGTTGACATACGTGGGCTTCTGGATGAGACGCTGGGGATAAAATCAATGTTGCCAGGAGCCTCAATACGAGCCTCGGGGAGAGATGAAATGGGCTTCAAGCTCTCTATCGCACGAGAGAAACTCGATGGAGTGATAGACCTTTTGGAGTCCCGTGGTTATGCCAAGGTCCTAATGCGTCCAACAGTTGAAATTGTCAACGGCCGAACCGCAAGAATCCAGATTAAGGAACGTATTCCAACGCCGGAGAAACTTCTGACTGGCAGTACCATCATAGACACGGTGAAATATCAGGACATTCAGGATTTTCTTGAAGTAACGGTGCAAGTCTACGCGGATGGGGCAATCGGCCTTAGGACATCCGCAGGAATCGCCAGTAGAACCCCGGACGGCGTTGAACAAATCCCCGTACTCACGGAGCGTCAAATAGATAATGAAGAGAACAGGCTCAAAAAGGGACAGAGTCTGGTCATCGGGGGTATCCTAAAGAAAGAGCGGATTTCAGTAGTTCGAAATATTCCTGGAATCAAGAATATTCCTATCTTGGGATCAATATTCTCCGGCAGAGATTTTGAAGATCGTGTTAAGGAGATTCTGTTTGTTTTAACGCCTACTATATCCAACAACGGTATGGAAAACGAGGCGATCCTGGGCATAATACACCACAAGCTGGAGGGCAAACCGCCTTCGTTCTGCAATGTCAACACATCCGACTGAGATGGAGATGGGTAACGGAATCCGAGTGGATCAAGTCAAGCAGCTGTATCAGATGGCAGATGGAGTTTTTTTGTTTCTGGCACTGTCTTCATCCTAACGCTGTTACTTTGCCTAAGACCGTAGGATATTGTAGAATGAGTGAATCGCGTCACGCAATTAGGAATGCTTGTATCTTGACATCATGGTAGATTTGGGTTTTCAAGATATGGCCTTGATGTGACAACATGAAATTGTCTAACAAATTTTGGAATTTGTATAATCAGATCCAACCGTACGGACTTGAACAAGCAAGGTAGAGACCAATAAAATGAAGGAAAACAATAAAAAAGAGGATGACCAGATAGACTCTAGAGCTGCCGATTTTATCCGGCGGATCGTCGGCGAAGACCTGAAGATGAATAAGTGGGGTGGGCGGGTAGTCACTCGATTTCCACCTGAGCCCAACGGATATCTGCATATTGGCCACGCCAAGAGCATCTTCTTGAATTTTGGGATTGCGGCCGAGTGTGAAGGAGGTGTCTGTCACCTACGCTTTGACGACACCAATCCAACCAAGGAAGAAGATGAGTATGCCCGAGCCATTGAGAAAGACGTGCGGTGGCTGGGTTGGGATTGGGGCGAGCACCTTTACTACGCATCCGATTACTTCGAACAGATGTACGAATACGCCTTGCAGCTAATAAAAAAGGGCAAGGCATTTGTATGCGATCTTACAGCTGAACAGATAAGTCAGTACCGGGGAACGCGGTCCTTTGCGGCGGGCACCAACAGCCCGTACCGCGACCGGTCTGTCGAAGATAATCTGGATCTGTTCGGGCGAATGAAGGCAGGCGAATTTCCTGACGGATTTCGCACACTTCGGGCAAAGATCGACATGTCGCACCCCAATATGAACATGCGAGATCCTGTGATGTATCGCATCCTGCACGCAGACCATCACCGTACCGGGAACAAGTGGTGTATTTACCCGATGTACGACTGGGCCCATGGACTCGAAGATTCCATTGAGCGAATCACACACTCAATCTGCACACTCGAGTTTGTGCAGCACAGACCTCTCTATGACTGGTTTCTTGATGAGCTGGATATCTATCATCCTCGGCAGATTGAATTCGCCAAGCTTAATCTGACTCATAATGTGATGAGCAAGCGAAAACTCCTGCATTTAGTCCAGGAAGGACTCGTTAGTGGTTGGGACGATCCACGTATGCCGACCATCTGCGGATTGCGTAGGCGCGGGTATTCGCCTGAAGCCATCCGGGAATTTTGCAGACGCATCGGCGTCAACAAATTTAAAAGCACGGTCGATGTCGCACTGTTGGAACACTGCCTGCGAAATAGTCTCAATAAAATCTCACCACGAGTGATGGCTGTGCTTCGACCGCTTAAGGTAGTTATCGACAACTATCCGATCGATCAGGTAGAGGAACTTGAGGCCATAAACAATCCTGAAGATCCAAGCGCCGGCACGCGTAAAGTCCCGTTCTCGCGAGAGATCTATATCGAGCGCGACGATTTCATGGAGGATCCACCTAAAGGATTCTTCCGTTTGGCCCCCGGCCGAGAGGTCAGATTGCGATACGCCTACTTTATTACCTGCACAGAGGTGATCAAGGATCAAGGTGGACAGATCGTCGAAATTCATTGTAAGTACGATCCTGCTACTCGCGGCGGAAATGCCCCGGACGGACGCAAAGTACAATCAACGTTACACTGGGTTTCCGTAGCCAGAGGCATCAAGGCTGAGGTCAGGTTGTACGATCATCTATTCACCAAAGAAATTCTGAGCGATACAGATCAAGGCGAGGAACTAAGATCAAGCCTTAATCCTAATTCCCTCGAAGTTCTAACTTTTTGCACGGTGGAACCTTTCTTGGCAGGAGCCAAAGTAGGTACTCGATACCAGTTTGAAAGGTTAGGCTATTTTTGTGTCGATCCAGAAAGTTCACCAGAGAAACTAGTCTTCAATCGGACGGTTGCACTACGCGACAAGTGGGCCAAGATCCGAAAGGCAAATAGTAGGAAATCAAAAAAAGACCAAAAATGCTCTTAAGGGAACCTTGTTATAGTCTCCTGGGGGGATGTTTTCAAAATGATATGCAAATTACAGGTATGACCTGGATACAATCACGCAAAATACGCAAAAAATGGGAGCAGCTAACTTGCTTCTCTCATTGGCTTTATGTAAATAGCAGGGGGAAGCTTCGAACCTCCGACCTCAAGATAAGCCTCTGAAATACCCCAGCCTCACGAGTCACCCAAGCCCTATGTGTGCTTAGGCTCAATCCACCCATTTTCTCGTAGGAAAGTCGTAGCCTCTACCATCCGACATATTCGATGTGCCCAGTGATGTGTGCGATTGAACGTTGTCTCAAACAACAAATTGCAGATAAGTCATTATGAGACAGTCAGCGGCGTAGCATAGGAGGTATGAGTTTATGATTGAATACCGTCACAATACAATGTGGGGATTAACCACCACAGCATCTGACGGCGCAGACACTTGGTGGCCTGTACGACAGTTGATGACACAAAACGAACTGATTCGATTCCTACGAATACCAGAAATCAGCAAAGCCAAGAACCAACATAATGTCATAGAGCACCTGAAAAGGCAAAGAGATCTGCCAAGAATTCGCCTGTGCAGCAAGACGCTCTATCCACTGGATGCAATTCTCAAATGGATTGAGAGTGAGACCACCAATGGCAAATAAATTGTGTAGCGTTGGCCTGATACCTGGCTATAATGGTTCGTGGACTAACCTGAGCCAATGCCAGCATCAGAAAGGAGGTAAATCATGGCTAAGCAGCTGGTGAGGCTATGGGAAAGACCATCGTATAATGGCAGAAGATTCAGATATTACCTGCTCTACACAGATGAGCAGGGAAAAAGAAGGCAGAAATCTTTGGGTCATGCAGATCGCCGCAAGGCGGAACGCCAAAGGGCAAGATTGGAAAGGAAATTGATGATTGGCGCCGTTGAGTCTGGTTCAATGAAGCTCACAAAGTTTGTGGAAGATAGCTTGAGACGTACAGGTGATCAAATCCGAGAAAGCACCCACAGGGAATACCACTCGGCAGTGGAGAACTTCATCCGAGTAATCGGCGACATTGATTACCGGCGAGTCTCTCTAAGTGACGCTGAGCGCTATCGTCAGAGCTGCCTGGACAAAGGCAACCGCCCTGCGACGGTAAAGAAAAAGCTCACCGAGATCAAGTGTGTCTTCAGTACAGCAGTTGCGCGTGATCAGCTTGATGAAAACCCACTCAAACGTATCAAGATGCCGAAGTGTCCTCAGAATGAGATTAACATTTATAGTGACAGTGAATGTCAACGCATTCTTAAAGCAGCTCAGGACCTTACGAAGAAATCTAATCCGCAAAGACGTTTGAGGTGGGATCTATTCATTGTTGTCGCCCTTTCAACTGCGCTAAGGCGAGGAGAACTTCTGAACTGCACATGGCAAGATATCGATTTTGCAGAGCAGACTATAAAGGTCTCTCCGAAAGCGAGCACCACCGAGACGTGGGAATGGCGAGTTAAGGACACCGATCTCAGAATACTGCCTTTGACCGATGCGCTCACTCAACTTCTGGTTGATCACCAAAGCAAGCAATCCGAAGGCCATCCTTATGTTTTTGTGCCGCCCGCCAGATACGATTACATCCAAAACGAACTTCGAGCTAAGGGCAAGTGGACCTATTCGGATTCTCGTTTGAAGGTTGTCAATAATTTCTGTCCAGATTTCCGTGGGATTCTGAAAAGAGCAGATATCGAAGATGGTACATTCCACGATCTCAGGAGAACTGCGATCTGCAACTGGTTCAAAGAGGGCATGAGAGAATACGACGTGATGAAACTTGCAGGGCATGCAGATTTCAAGACAACGCATAAGTATTACCTTCGTGTCCATGACGATCTGGTCGATCGTGCGAGGCAGGCAACTGCCCGTGGTTTATGCAAGAATCTGTTGCAAAACTGTTGCAGCAACGACCTCAGCCCACAAGCCGCAGAAGACTGAAAAGTATAACTGCTTGATACTGCGGGTGTTACAGGTGTGGGTTCGAGTCGATTTTGGCTGCGCAGCAACGTAGATTTGATCCGTTGCGCCACGCATTTTTGAAACAACAAGGCTTGGGGTGCGGTGACACAATAGACCAAGTGCACGATCGAACACTCAACAAGTGAAATCACCCTGCTTCTTATACAGCAAAGATGTGGTGATTCGCCAGGTATAAGCACCCTCGATATTGAGAATTAAGTGGTCTTACTGTGGTCTCACTTTTTCTCGACAAGCACATCGCCGCCGGTGGTTTGTTCCGGTTTCGGTGCTACGATCAAAGATCTGAGCGGAATATCCCGTCGTGACTGATGATCGGCCGGGCGTTGGGCACTTTGCCCAGTGGCCGGCAACCAGGGCCGATGCCATCCAGGCCGAGATCATCCTTCATTCGCGCGACAAGTGCGAGCAGACGCTCAACCACCGCAGGATTCGTAGAGGCCACGTTCGTGGTTTCACCAATATCCGTCTCCAGGTTGTACAACTCTTTCTTGACGATATGCAGTTTCCACGGGCCGCTTCGGACGGCTTGTAGTTTCAGTCCCCGGTAGTAGTAGAAAACGTCATGTGGTGATTTCGCACCGGGTTGGCCGGCCAGGATAGGCCAGATGTCGGCACCGTCCAGCTTGCGGCCTGTGGGTAGCTTACCGCCTGCCAGCTTCACAAAAGTCGGTAGGATATCCATCATGCCCGTAATGGCATCCGTTTCGGTGCCGGCGGGGATCTTTCCGGGCCACCAGGCGATGGTGGGTTCGCGCATGCCGCCTTCCCACATGCTACCTTTGAAACCGCGGAGCGGCGCGTTGACGCCTCGCTTCGTGCCGCCGTTGTCCGATGTGAAAATCACCAGCGTATTCTTGCTCAGGCCCAATTCGCGGACCGTGTCGAGCACCTGGCCCACGCTCCAATCAACTTCCTCGACCCAATCGCCGTAAATGCCGTTTTTCGACTTGCCCTGAAACGCCTTGCCCGGATAGATCGGAAAATGCACTGCCGAATGGGGCAGGTACAGGAAGAATCGTTCATTCTTGTGTTCCTTGATGAACTTCACGGCCTCTTCAGTGTAACGTGTGACCAATGTTGTCTGGTCGTGGGCCAGGACGCGCTGCAGCACGGTTTCGTTTCGCAGCAAGGGCAGTGGCGGCTGGCCTCGGCCTTTGCCCCTGCGTTTCGGAATCGGCGCTCCCAAGTTGCTTTTCACGCCGTCCTCGGCCGGTCCCATGTCATTCGAGTACGGTAGACCGAAGTAGTAATCGAAGCCTTGCCGGCGCGGGAGAAACTCGGGCTGATCGCCCAGGTGCCACTTACCGATACACGCGGTTGCGTAGCCCTGTCGTTTGAGCAGTTCGGCGACGGTGATCTCTTCCGGAGCGAGCCCCACGTCGTTTCCGGGAAACAGCACGTGAGGGATGCTCAGGGATCGCTTCGGATAACACCCGGTCATCAACGAGGCCCGCGACGGCGAGCAGACAGGCGCTGCGTAAAAGCTGGTCAGCCTGCGGCCTTCTTCCGCCATCCGGTCCAGACTGGGCGTACGGTTCAATGTCGACCCAAATGGCCCGATGTCGGCATAACCCAGGTCGTCGATATTGATGAAGATAAAGTTGGGCGTTTGGGCGGCGTGCATCGTGCCGACCGTCGTCAGCAGGAATGCCAGAACAGACATCGCCGGTTTGAACGTATGTTGCTTCATGAGAGCGCCTTTCTTTTCATAGAGTCGAATCAGTTGGACCGCCGGACTTCAACCATGTGCACATAGACAGGACCCTTTACTGCGAGCAATTGGATATGCGCGCCTTCGCCATCCGGCTTCAGTTGCCCGCCCACAATGTCAAGCGATGCCGTTTGCCAGTCGTCTGTGCCCTTACATGCAACGTTCATCGATTGTCCACCTGCCGCAAGACGGTATTCGGCGTTGCCCTGGTCGAGGTAGGTGAGTGTAACGCGCGCAGGTTGCTCTTGAAGACTATCGACAAATGCTTTGTCAACTTGCAGACGCATCGAACCGCCCGCGGGAAGGATGCGTGCCCAAGCCCCGAATCGCTGTTCGTCTGGCCCGACATTGACAATATTCTCCGCATAGCTGGAATCTCCCGGCAGACGCCGCATGAGGAAATTGTAGTCGTCGTTGAAGATGCTCAGCCTCCGTGCGGCTTTCGACATCCCGTTGGCAGCGCGAACAGTGCTGTTCTGTCGAAACGCGACCCACGCTCCCGGTGAATTCTCCGGGCAAGCATGGTATCCGACATATTTGGCAGCAAACTGAAAGGCTGCGTTAAACTCACGTTGATAGGGTCCACCGGGTTCATTGTAGTGGACACCTCTGCTGCTGTACGCTCCTTCGATTGCGACGCGCATGTCGGTTGAATACAGTGCAATATGCGAGACACCACAGTGAAGATCAAACAGTAATCGCCAGTAGCCCCATTGCGGTGGACTGCACCAACGGTCGTCTGTCTTTCCACCGTGGTGTCCCCACGTCGATGCCCAAGGCTCGGCGTAGGCGGTGGTCCTACCAGAGCGGCAGTCATTGACAAACCGTTGATATTTCCTTTCAGCCC
>Ga0272441_10003754_pt1 | contig 28493 bp, 20 predicted proteins | sample SSMProp6N_FD_193582 | JGI IMG/M metagenome (GOLD analysis project Ga0272441, IMG submission 193582) | Marine sediment archaeal communities from Little Sippewissett salt marsh, Falmouth, MA, United States - SSM-Prop-6N | ecosystem: Environmental > Aquatic > Marine > Wetlands > Sediment ... | reverse complement strand
TAATGAAGTTAATTATCTGCAAGATATGATATTTAGGGGTTAATGTCAAGTTGCAGGTTGCAGGGTGCTGGGTGCTGGGTGCTGGGTGCTGGGTCCCCGCCTTCGCTAAAGCTACGGCGGGCAGGCTGGGTGCTGGGTCCTGGGTAGTCAATGCCTAAATAGCGTTGACAGCTTCCGTCTTCTGTCTTCTGTCTTCTGTCTTCTGTCTTCTGTCTTCTGTCTTCCGTCTCACTGCCAACTGCCTTTGCCAACTGCCTTTTGCCAACTGCCAACTGGTTATTCGCTGCATTCCGCAGTATAATACACATTCGGGCTGCCGACATCACGAACATATGTATACCAGGGCGGGAAAGGTGTTGTCCAAACACAAACCTCATATAACGAGGGCATAAATTCTAAATTCAGGTTGGTCAAAGAGGTATTATTTGAAATATCAAGGGTGGTTATATTATTATATCCACACCACAGATATTTAAGTTTTGTGTTGTGACTGACATCAAGATCTGTAAGTTGGTTTTGAAAACATTGCAAATATTCTAAAGAGACGTTCTTCGAAACATCAAGCTCGGTCAACTGGTTATCCCAGCATTCCAGGTTGGATAAATTTGTGTTATTGGAAATATCAAGACTGGTTAATTGGTTTCCACCACAATACAAACATGATAAGAGGGTGTTATTTGAAACATCAATAGAAGTCAGCTGGCAATGATTACACCGCAAAGTCTCCAATGCACTATGATTACTAATTTCCAATGATGTTAAACTGCAGGCAGTACATCCTAAATATATTAAAGACAAGTTATTTGATAAATCAAGGGATGTAAGTCCATTGCATTCCAAAAAAGTCAGGGCAGTATTGTTTGCCAGGCCCAAAAATGATAAATTATTACTATAACATGTTAATTCTTTAAGATCATAATAATTAGAGACATTCAGGTTTGCAAGCTCATTAACCTGACATTCCAGGTATTCCAGAGCAGCAGTAGTGTCAGGTACAAGGAGAAGTTTAATAACATTCTCATAACAGATCAGTTCCTGCAATAATAAATTTTCAGAAATATCGAGTTTTGTAAGCTGATTTTCCTGGCACCATAATTTCTCAAGATAACTGTTGTAAGTAACATCCAGGCTGGTGAGATTGTTATATCGACAGTCAAATTCCCTGAGGTTGACAAAATTCTGAATACCCTCCATGTTTGAAATATTGCAGGAATCAACATAGAGATACTCAATAGCTAAAGCTTCAAGGGAATCGATAAGTCTGTTGCTATCCACATCGAACCCCTGTGCAATAAGTGCATCAAGAAAATGGCCGTCTACAATTTTGAATTCCTTAGGTGGTTCTGGCTCTGGTTCGGGTTCCGGCTCTTCCTTTTTGCATTGGAACACCAGACTCAGTGCAAGGATGAATGATATGTAACGTACTATTAATCTCATGGCAAACAGATAATGAAGTTAATTATCTGCAAGATATGATATTTAGGGGTTAATGTCAAGTTGCAGGTTGCAGGGTGCTGGGTGCTGGGTGCTGGGTGCTGGGTCCCCGCCTTCGCTAAAGCTACGGCGGGCAGGCTGGGTGCTGGGTCCTGGGTGCTGGGTGCTGGGTGCTGGGTCCCCGCCTTCGCTAAAGCTACGGCGGGCAGGCTGGGTGCTGGGTCCTGGGTTCGGGTTGCTGGGTAGTCAATGCCTAAATAGCGTTGATAGCTTCCGTCTTCCGTCTTCCGTCTTCCGTCTTCTGTCTTCTGTCTTCTGTCTTCTGTCTTCTGTCTTCATCATTTAAAATACCAGTCCCGAGTAATCGGGACAGGCATCTTATGAATTAACCTGCGAATGAAATAATATTATCAACACATTAAAATACTGCTTTAACTACGTTGATTCTCTGTATTGTATTAATTATCTACATATTACACGGGGTGTGTATTAGCAATATGTAAGCAATATGGATTTTTTTAGTGCTGTTTTTCCCCCATGCATTTCTCCTGATATACTAAGACCCATGGTTTTCCTGTTCTCGTGGAGATAGTTGCACCAGAATTGTGTTCCACCAGTCTTTCTTCAGGATTTTGAGAATAACCTGTATAGTACTTATCCCTTGAAGTGCTGTATATTATATAGACATAATATTCCACGGCTAAATTTAATAAAAAATAAAGGGATTCAATATACTTAGAATCCCTTTTGTAGCGAGAGGGGGAATTGCCTTCGGCGATTCCCTGGTGGGTGCTTAACAAGGGAAAGCCAGCAAAAGCTTCGCTTTTGTATGGATTTTTTGTTTTTCCGCCTCATTGAGCAAGCTCTGAGGCATAAAAACAAAAAAGCCCTGGCACTTTGTGCCCTGGCTTTTCCTTGTAGCGAGAGGGGGAATTGAACCCCCGACCTCATGATTATGAATCATGCGCTCTAACCATCTGAGCTATCTCGCCCTGTCCGCCGTAGCTTTAGCGAAGGCGGGCCCTGTCCTCCGAAGCCTTGGCGCAGGCGGGCCCTGTCCACCGAAGCCTTGGCGCAGGCGGGCCCTGTCCGCCATACTTTTGCGGGTGCAAATATAAACAGTTTAGACCTAATCTACAATAAGATATTTTTAAGTTTCAATATTTTTTCTATATTGCATGGATAGTTTATGTTTCTAATAGTAATGAGCGCTAAATACGAACTGGAATACCCGATGAACTGCTCACCTAAAGTACTTTTTTCACGACTGAGCACACCGGAAGGACTATGTGAATGGTTCGCGGATGATGTTACCGTAGATGGTGACATCTTTACCTTTACCTGGAGTAAATCAGAATCAAAAGCAAGAATAATAGCCATTAAAGAAAATAAATTCGTGAGATTCGAATGGCTCGATACAGATGACGAAGAATCAAACTATTTTGAATTCAGAATCAATATAGAAGAACTCAGCGGCAGCCTTGCCCTGATAATAACAGATTTCGCAGACCCCGAAGACAAAGATGATGCTGTATCACTGTGGGATACACAGATTACCGATCTGAAGAGGTTGTTGGGGATATAGCGGTATACCGTTATATCACTATGATTTTCGATAAAAATCAAGTACTTTTGCGGTCAAATTAGTTATCCGGTGAAAAAACTCGACATATTCGTCCTGAGATCATTTATCGGGCCTCTGATACTTACATTCTTCATTGTGCTCATAATACTGCTGTTACAGTTTCTCTGGATGTATATCGACGAGCTCGCCGGTAAAGGTCTTGATATAAATATAATCGCAGAACTACTCTTCCAGTTCTCACTCTCCTTTGTCCCAATGGCACTGCCACTAGCCATACTCCTTGCTGCCCTGATGACATTCGGCAACATGGGCGAATACAGTGAGCTGACTGCATTGAAATCATCAGGAATTCCACTTCAAAGGATAATGAGACCCCTTATCATCCTGATGTTATTTCTTGTCGTTGTATCATTCCTCTTCTCCAATTATATCCTCCCCTATTCAAACAGACAGGCCAGGGGACTATTATACGATATCAGGCGTAAACGTCCGGATATAAACCTGCAGGCAGGATCATTCAACAATGATATAGACGGATTCAGTATAAAAATCACTTCAAAAGATCCGGTTACAAACTGCCTTTATGGCCTTATAGTATATGATCACCGTGATAAAAAGGGCAATGTCGCTGTTATTGTAGCTGATTCAGGCTATATCAGGATAACATCTGATGAAACAGCTCTCGTAATGAACCTCTATAACGGTTACTCATTCAACGAACTTGAAGAAGAAAAACCCGGTATAGACGAGAAAAGATATCCCTCAAGAAAAGACAGTTTCACTGAACAGACACTTGTTCTGGCTTTAGAGGGTTTTGAACTCGAACGCAGCGGCCAGGACCTGTTTGCGTCCAATTCATGGAGGATGAACATGTCGCAACTTGAATATTATATCGACTCCCTGGGGAAAAGACATAGCGCAAAACAGCTTGCCCAGATTGCAGAATTTGCCACCAATAAGATCTTTATCGAAAAACAGGGCTCAAAGAGCGATACAACCTTCACCGTTCTGGGAGGTGCCAAACCCAGGACTTTTGATACACATGCGATCTTCGATTCCCTTACTGCACAGGAAAAACTGACAGCACTCACAAGGACTATTGAAATGCTTAAAGATGCAAATGTCTTCCTTACCGACCACACAGAATCACTTAAGATGGAAACAAGACAGCATAAGCGCTATGAAGTAGACTGGCATAAGAAACTGACACTGCCGGTCGCATGCATTATCTTTTTCTTTATAGGAGCTCCCCTTGGCGCTATAATAAGGAAGGGAGGACTCGGAACTCCCGCAGTAATATCTATATTATTCTTTGTTATATGGTATGTTATATCACTGTCGGGAGAAAAACTTGTAGAAGAAGATCTTATCAGTGGTATTGCCGGTATGTGGGCATCATCATATATCCTTTTACCGGTTGGCCTGTTCCTTACATACAAGGCTTCCACTGATTCAGTAATAATGAATATTGAAACTTACCTGTTGTTCTTCCGTAAAATCAAAGATTATATTTACAGGGTAACAATAACCGGAAGGATAGTAAACCCAGATAATAAACCAGTAGAATATGAGTAATTATAAACTAAATACCATTGAAGAAGCAATAGAGGATATAAAGAATGGCTGGCTCCTGATTGTGGTTGATGATGAAGACCGTGAAAATGAGGGAGATTTTATCTGTGCTGCTGAGTTAATTACACCTGAGATGGTTAATTTCATGGCAAAGCATGGGCGAGGCCTTATATGTGTTGCCTTGCCTGAGGAGAGGTGCGAAGAGCTGGAACTTGACCTTATGGTAGGAATAAACACATCATTACATGAAACACAATTTACAGTATCTGTCGACCTGTTAGGTAAAGAAACAACAACTGGTGTATCGGCGAAAGACAGGGCACTGACAATAAAAGCCCTTGTTGATCCTGATACGAAACCATCAGATCTGGGACGCCCGGGACATATCTTCCCGTTAAAGGCAAGGGCAAAAGGTGTTCTCCGTAGGGCAGGTCATACAGAAGCCGTAGTCGATCTGGCCAGCTTTGCAGGACTTCATCCGGGTGGAGCACTTGTGGAGATAATGAATGAAGATGGTACCATGGCTCGTCTGAAGGACCTTGTCAAACTCCGTAAGAAGTTCGGCACCAAAATAATCGCTATACGTGACCTTATAAAATACAAACTTGAAAGAGATTCGATAGTAGAAAGAGGCGAACGTGTAAAGCTGCCTACCAGGTATGGCAATTTTGAGTTCATCCCATTCCGGCAGACAAGTAACGGAGTGGAACATTGTGCACTGGTGAAGGGATCCTGGACCAAGGATGAGCCTGTAATGGTTCGTGTACACTCTTCATGCTTTACAGGTGATATTTTCGGATCACTCAGATGTGACTGCGGCCCTCAACTGCATAAGGCTATGGAAATGGTTGAAAAAGAAGGAAAAGGAGTGGTCATTTATCTTAGCCAGGAAGGTCGTGGTATAGGACTTCTTAATAAAATAAAAGCTTACCGCCTTCAGGATGAAGGAATGGATACTGTTCAGGCTAATCTTAAACTGGGCTTCGCTGAGGATGAAAGAGACTATGGTGTAGGTGCCAACATAATGATGAAACTTGGATTGGGAAAAATAAGACTTATATCCAATAACCCTGTTAAAAGAGCAGGCCTCGAAGGATACGGAATAAAGATAGTGGAAACCATTCCCCTGATAATTGAACCTAATCCACACAATAAATTTTACCTCGAGACAAAGGCAAATAAGATGGGTCATGACCTGACATGCTTCAAGCATATTGTCAAGGATTGATTTTTTTCTTAGATTTGTTATATCTCTTATTCAATAATAATGAAAAGCCTCAGGATAGTATTCATGGGGACTCCTGAATTTGCTGTGGCAACATTGGGATCCCTGCTCATGAACGGCTTTAATGTAGTTGGTGTCATAACTGCTCCGGACAAACCTGCGGGACGAGGCAGAAAAATGACCAAATCGGCAGTAAAAGAGTTTGCCGAGTTTAGCTACCTACCTATCATTCAACCCGATAACTTAAAAGATCCTGCCTTTGTCAACACTTTGAAAAAACTAAAGGCCGATGTTTTCATTGTTGTTGCATTCCGCATGCTCCCCGAAGTGGTCTGGAAGTTGCCAGCAATAGGTACCATTAACCTGCATGCATCACTACTCCCTCAATACCGTGGAGCTGCTCCCATCAACCATGTGATAATAAACGGAGAAACACAAACAGGCGTTACTACATTCATCATCGATGAAAAAATCGATACAGGTAACATACTGCTCAGGGAAAAGGTAGAGATATTTCCTTTTGAGAATGCAGGAGATCTTCACGACAGACTGATGAGACACGGTGCAAAATTAGTGATAAAAACACTCGAAGGTCTTGCACATAACAACCTTAAACCACAACCACAATCAAATTTCATCTTACCCGGAGAAATACTTATTACGGCTCCAAAAATAACGGCTGAAGATTGTCTGATTGACTGGACCTTGAAACCTGTAATGATTCACAATTTTATACGCGGCCTCTCTCCTTATCCATGTGCAAGATCATTACTGAAAAAAGGCTCTGAAAAATATCTGTTTAAGGTCTACGAGAGCGAACCCGAAACCGTAAAACACAGATATGAGCCGGGCCATCTTCTTTCCGATGGAAAATATTATCTGAAAATTGCCTGCAGGGATGGATTTGTAAGCATACTGAATCTCCAGCTTGAAGGAAAGAAAAGGATGAATACAGTTGAATTTCTGAGGGGATTCAGGATCGCACGACATATCATCCCTGTCAGTTAACCGGCTTTCTTTTTCGTAACCATATCTTGTCACCCTCAACAGGCTCCGCTCCTTCGTCCATAAGATTCAATTCGTAAAGTTTTTCGAGCTTTATACCATATTGCTGTGATATTGAATACATTGTATCCCCAAAGTTCACGGTGTGTGTTTCTTTTCCGGGTTCTGCCCTGTCTCTCTTCGGCTGGAGGTAGAGTATCTGTCCCGGAACAGGAATAAAATCATCATTAAGTTCATTGTATCTCGACAGTTCCCATCTCAGCAGATGAAATTTATCTTCTAAAGTCTCACGGGTTTCACCTTCCTCTACAATTATATATTTGATACGGTTATTCTCCATTATTCTCGGGGTTTCCGGAGGTATGTTATTATTACTGACAGATAACGATTCAACCGCAGCCTCTTCATAATAGATATTCATTTGTTCTTCTTCATCTACCCTGTATTGATCATTTTTACGGGAGGATGCATAAGTTTCTCTATCATAGATATATAAAGAGCTCTCTTCGATTTTCCGTATAAGCATATTTGCATAATCGGGATTTGTTGCATAACCTGCCCTTTTAAGTCCCCGTGCCCAGGCCTTGTAATCGGTTACAGGAATATCGAAAAGAAAACTGTATCTCGATCCGGATGTCAAAAAATCAGAATGATCGTAGAAAGATTCTTCAGGTCGTGAATATTTCCTGAAACATTCATTCCTCCGGTCATCATGATGACGTATTGTAGGACCTGTCCAATCGCTGTGACATTTGATACCGAAATGATTGTTTGCTTTCAGGGCAAGGGTACTGTTTCCATAATTTGATTCTATCATTCCCTGCGCCAGTGTAATACTTGCCGGGATGCCGGTTCTTTTCATTTCACTGATTGCCAGGTCTCTATACCGGTCGATGTATGCAGAGGCACTGGCTTCCCCGGCTGATGAGGTAACCACAGGTCTCGAAGATCCGCATGAACTAAGTAATACAGGTAATATAATCAGTATGAAAATGTATTTTTTTCCGACCATATCTATTTGTTTCGGCAAAAATAATAAAAACGGTTAGGGACACGGAAATTAGATTTTCACAATAAGAAAGTATTTATCAATAATTTCTTTTCACCACAGATGACACAGATTGACACGGATTATTGTTCAGTTTACTATTCTGAAATTATAAGCTGAAAACCAGCTCCATGGATATTCTTGATATTCAGACGGGGATCATCTGACAAAATCTTCCTTAATTTGGTAATATATACATCCATGCTCCGTGCTGTAAAATAGTCATCATTACCCCATATTTTTTTAAGTGCCATCTCCCTGCTGATAAGTGTATTGGGATTAGCAGCAAGTAATTCAAGCAACTGGGCCTCTTTGGGTGATAACTTTTTCTCTTCATCACCTGCCGATAATGTTCTGAGCTTTGTATTAAAAACGAATTTTCCTATTTCAATAACATCCCTGGTAATGGTTTTAATATCCCTGCGGGCAATTATGGCACGTATCTTGGCAAGGAGTATATCTGTATCGAAGGGTTTGGTGATATAATCATCTCCTCCCACTCCATATCCCTTAAGTACATCATCCTTAAGCTTTTTTGCTGTCAGGAATATTATGGGTATTTTCTGATTGATCTGTCTGATCTCATTTGCAATTGTGAATCCGTCGACATGCGGAAGCATAACATCGAGGATACATATTTCAAAATTGCCTTTCCTGAAATGCTCAACGGCGTATTTGCCGTCATCAATCCAATCCACCGTGAAGTCGTTTATCTCAAGATATGATTTCAGGACTGATCCGAAACTCAGATCATCCTCTACCAGGAATATTCTTACAGGTTTTTCGTTCATTTTTCATTTACAGGTTTAAATGGTAAAAATACATCAAAACGACTTCCCTTACCAGGTTCACTGTCAACTTTTATTTCTCCCTTATGTGCATCGACAATAGCCAGTGAATAATTCAGACCGAGCCCAAAACCTTTTACATCATGTACATTTCCGGAAGTCTGTCGGTAAAACCTGTCAAAGATTCTGTTCTGCACACTCTTGCTCATGCCTATTCCCTTGTCAGCAACCGTCATGATTATACCCTTACCGTTATTCCTCGTTTCAACAATGATGTCAGGAGCTTCTTCTGAATATTTTATTGCATTGTCGAGCAGGTTGTTAACAAGATTAATAAGATGATCGTTATCACCATAAATAATATGATCGGAGGCATTGAGGTTGAGTTTTATCTTACCATTTCTCTGCAATAAAAGTATCTCAATAGTATCTGCCGCACGTTCAATAACATCATGTAGTGATATCTTTTCGAATTTGAATTCTATTTCCTTCTTGTCGAGTGATGCAATCTGTAAAATTGTTTCCACCTTCTTGTTCATCCTGCTGTTTTCCTTTTTTATCATACTGATGAAATGCCTTATGCTCGACTCATCACCTATTACTTTTGGATTTGTTATAGTATCAGCAGCAAGCGATATTGTGGAAATAGGTGTTTTAAATTCGTGTGTTATATTATTTATGAAATCTGATTTCATCTCCGATACTCTTTTCTGACGGATGATGAAAAAGAGGCTGAGTGCAAATGTCGCTAGAATTATCAGTGAAAAAAGAAGCGATCCGCCCAATATTCCTGCCATCGATCCCAAAACATAATTGGTACGTTCAGGAAATATTACCGACAAAATCAGATCCTGGCGAATGAGATTATCCGGAAACAGGCTTACCATATAATTGCTTTTCAGAAAATCATCTTTATCAGATTTCCTGTATATGCCGTCTGTCACAACCCCGTCCCTGATAACGGCAAATTCAAAAGGGGTTTGAATACCTGAGAACATTAATGACCTGTTGAGTGCATATTCAATTGCCTGGTTGTCGAGTTCCAAGGTTTTCTCCCACTCATAGACTTCAGATATCATCTGGTTGCTCATATTCACAAACTCATCCTGCCTTCGTCTTACCCACTCAATGAATTCTTTCGGCCTGACATACATTGAACCCTCATTTTCCACTTCAGCATCACTGTTCTCTCTGATTATCATTCTTTCTTTATCATCAGATGATGTTATTCTATATGTACCATTCCCTGCTGTAATAGTAGTATCACGAATAACAACTACCGGTTCCTCCCCGGGTTTTCCGGTTACTGATTTATTTGTTATCCGCAGGCTTATATTACCATCATCTCCAAGGGAATAGCTTTCGATGTTCAGATATCCTGATATGCTGGCCTCATTGGTTTGTGAATCAACAGGTTCACTGAGCAGATACTCATTGAAAAAATTCATCCTTCGTGATGATTCAATGGACCGGGCTGCGTCATTTATACTTGCAATAGCGACAGAATTAAAGCTTTCGTTACGAATATTAATTGCATTTCTTATCCATATTAACTGAACCCATACGATGCCTGCCAGCGAAAAGAGCATCATAAAAATGAGTATTATGAATTTTTTTCTGCTCATGACGCAAATTTAACTTATCATGGTAAAAATGACACAGGTTTTAACTTTTCGTTAACTCTTATTAACTTGAAATTAACTGCATAATGCAGGCTATAAATTTAATTTTGGTCTGTATCAAAACTATTTAGCCATGAAGAGAATCATTAAAAACCTGCTTTTAGTATCTGTTATCCTTTTTGTTCCTCTTGCATTGGTATCAGGCCAGGAAGAGGAAAAGAAAAGTGAGCGAAAGATCAAGATAGTCGTTGATGAAGGATCAGGGGCCAAAACAGTTCTTGACACTGTCTTAACAGGTTCATCGGTATTCAAAACGATCGAACTGAAAGATGGCAAGGTAATCTATATAGGCAAACCTAAGACAGGATATAAGTATAAAACCGACGGTGAAAAGGTTATTGTAAGTGTTAAGGTAGATGAAGACGGGGAAACAAAGGAAGAGAAGAGTATTTACATCATATCAGAGGCTGATGATCAACTTGAATGGGTTGGTGAGGATGATAAGATCGTAAAGAAAAGTATTATCTCGAAGAAAGACGGGGATAGATCATTAAGTATAATCATGGAATCGGATGATGATGAGGATTATGATACTGATGTGACAAAATATATAATTGCCAAAGACGGTGTTGTTGTCACTGTTGAAAGTGATGATGAAGAGAAGGCAAGGGAGATAATTGAGGAAATTGAGAATAAGCTGGGTGTTAAAAACGAGGAAGAAGAGGAATGATTCCAGGGAAAAGGAATACGGGCAAATACTGTAAATCAAATACTAAATCTATCCCAGATATCTCCTTCCGGTAAAGGTGCCGTTATCACAATCTTCTCTTTCTTTACCGGATGTATAAACTCTATCCTGCGTGCCATAAGGCTTATACTTCCGTCAGGATTTGACCGGGGATACCCGTATTTCAGATCACCACGTACCGGGCATCCTATCTTTGCCAGCTGGGCCCTGATCTGGTGATGGCGGCCTGTATGTAGCTCTATCTCAAGAATATAATAACGTTCCAACCGCCCTTTAAGCCTGTAGGTAAGAGAGGCCTGCCTTGATCCCTTTACCTCATTATCATAAACATAGGATTTATTCTGTTTTTCGTTTTTCTTCAGGTAATGTGTCAGGGTGGCTTCATCATCAGGTGGTCTTTTCTTTATTATTGCCAGATATGTTTTTTTCACCTCACCGGTCCTGAAAAGCTCGTTTAACCTTGTAAGTGCTTTTGATGTCCTTGCATATATTATAACACCACCTACAGGCCTGTCGAGTCTGTGAACAACACCGAGGAATACATCGCCGGGTTTGTTATATTTCCGGGCAATATATTCTTTAACAAGGATGTCAAGTGATTTATCCCCTGTTTTATCTCCCTGCGACAGGTCGGATGATCGTTTATTTACGGCAATGATATGGTTATCCTCATAGAGTATTTTGATCATAGATGTAGATGATGGGGAATTTTCATCTGAAATAATCTAGTACTGTTCATTTTCATTAGGGAAGCTAAGTGTTCTCACATCGTTGATATAAGTTTGAACCGCACCTTTTATTTCAGCATAAAGATTATGGTATCTCCTCAGAAAACGTGGAGAAAACTCCTGGGTAATACCGAGCATATCATGCAGGACAAGTACCTGTCCGTCTGTTTTTGGTCCTGCGCCTATTCCAATCACAGGTATTTTTATGTGGTTTGTCACCTCCTCAGCCAGCTTTGCAGGTATCTTTTCAAGTACAATTGCAAAACACCCTAATTTTTCAAGCAGACTCGCATCTTCCAAAAGTTGCCTGGCCTCTTCCTCTTCCTTTGCCCTCACAACATATGTCCCAAACTTATGAATAGCCTGGGGTGTAAGTCCCAGATGGCCCATAACCGGAATACCTGCTGAAAGAATCCTCTCAATAGATTCTTCAATCTGTTTTCCTCCTTCCAGTTTCACCGCCGATGCTCCTGTTTCTTTCATAATCCTTATTGAAGACGTCAGTGCTTCCTTAGAGTTACCCTGATATGTACCAAAGGGCAAATCAACAACCACCAGTGCCCTTTTCACTGCCCTCACCACAGATGCGGCATGATATATCATGTTATCAAGGGTAATAGGAAGGGTAGTATCGAACCCTGCCATCACATTCGATGCGGAATCGCCTACCAGTATAACATCAATCTCTGCCTCGTCAAGAATCTTGGCAATGGAATAATCATATGCGGTGAGCATTGCAATCTTCTCACCTTTAAGCTTCATCTCATTAAGAACATGAGTGGTGACTTTTTTTACTGTCTTGTGAATCGACATAATTGCGAAGATTTTTAATCAGATAACAAAGGTATCAATTTCTTTTAATTATGGCAGTTTGTGGTGGTATTACTGCCGTTTTGTCAGGAAATCCGATTGGCATAATCATTGCATAAATAATAAACCAAAATAGAAACATTGTAAATTAATATAAAATGGGAAAGATAATTGGTATAGATCTGGGGACAACCAACTCATGTGTGTCTGTTATGGAAGGTAATGAACCTGTTGTAATTCCTAACAGTGAAGGTAAAAGAACCACTCCTTCCATTGTTGCTTTTGTTGAAAAAGGAGAACGCAAAGTAGGTGACCCGGCTAAAAGACAGGCAATCACCAACTCAAAAAACACTGTTTACTCTATAAAGAGATTCATGGGTGAACCATATGACAAACTTGAAAAAGAGATAAACAGAGTAACATATAAAGTTGTCAAGGGTGATAATAATACACCAAGGGTAAAAATCGAAAACCGGCTTTACTCACCGCAGGAGATATCGGCTATGATACTTCAGAAAATGAAAAAGACAGCTGAGGATTATCTTGGAACAGAGGTTACCGATGCAGTTATAACTGTTCCGGCCTATTTCAGCGATTCACAGCGTCAGGCTACCAAAGAAGCAGGAGAAATAGCCGGACTAAATGTAAAAAGGATCATTAATGAACCTACAGCTGCATCACTGGCCTACGGACTCGATAAAAAGTCACAGGATCTTAAGATAGCTGTTTTTGACCTTGGTGGAGGTACTTTCGATATTTCAATACTCGAACTGGGAGATGGTGTCTTTGAAGTTAAATCCACAAATGGTGATACACATCTTGGAGGTGACGATTTCGACCACCTTATCATTGACTGGCTGGCTGAGGAGTTCAAGAAGGAAGAAGGTATCGACTTAAGGAAAGACCCTATGGCTCTTCAGCGACTGAAAGAGGCAGCAGAAAAAGCAAAAATTGAGCTTTCAAGTTCAACATCCACAGAAATAAACCTGCCCTATATAATGCCCGTTGATGGAATTCCGAAACACCTCGTAAAAACACTGACACGATCAAATTTTGAAAAAATATGTGATAAACTTTTCCAGTCATGTATCGGACCATGTCAGAAAGCACTCGATGATTCAGGCTATAAAGCATCCGACATAGATGAAGTTCTGCTTGTCGGCGGTTCGACACGTATACCTGCGATACAACAGCTCGTTGAAAAATTCTTTGGCAAGGCACCTTCCAAAGGAGTAAATCCCGACGAAGTTGTGGCAGTAGGTGCAGCAATACAGGGAGGTGTTTTGACCGGAGAAGTAAAGGATGTCCTTCTTCTCGATGTAACACCTCTGTCATTAGGTATTGAAACTATGGGTGGTGTTATGACCAGACTTATAGAAGCCAACACAACAATTCCTACAAAAAAGACTGAAGTGTTCACAACTGCTGCCGACGGACAACCGTCTGTTGAGATACATGTGCTCCAGGGAGAAAGACCTATTGCGCAAGGAAACAAAACCATCGGACGATTTCATCTCGATGGTATTCCGCCCGCACCAAGAGGTGTACCTCAGATTGAAGTGACATTCGATATAGATGCAAACGGAATCCTGCATGTGGCAGCCAAAGATCGCGGTACAGGTAAAGAACAAAGGATAAGAATAGAAGCATCTTCAGGTTTAAGCGAAGATGAAATAAAAAGAATGCGTGAAGAGGCACAGGCAAATGCCGAAGCCGACAAACAGGCCAAAGATAAAGCTGATAAGATAAATGCAGCCGATAGTATGATCTTCACCACCGAAAAACAATTGAAGGAATTTGGCGATAAGATACCTGCCGACAAGAAACCGGCAATTGAAGATGCTCTCGCACAACTAAAAGAAGCACATAAAAGCCAGGATCCTGAAGCTATTGATAAGGCACTGGCAAAAATGAATGAAGTATGGCAGTCAGCTTCTGAAGAGATTTATAAAAATGCACAGGCCTCAGGACAGGGCCCTGAACAGCCGGGACCTGAACAACCCGGACAGGATCAGAAAGGAGGAGATTCGAAATCAGGAGATGACGAAGTTACAGATGTCGACTTCGAAGAAGTGAAGTAGAAAGCGTAATGTATTACGCTTCCATAAAATAAACCGGATCAGATAACGGGTTGTAGATGCGAAATGCATTACGCATCTACAACCCGTTTAATTTTATTTATAATTTTACCATACGTTTTACAATTCTGTTTCATGTATATTAAAATATTTACAATAGTATCTTTATTGGCATTCTCTGTAGCTGTAACAGGCCAGCCGCAGCCGGATACAAACCGAATCGATAATAATGGGATGAAACAGGGATACTGGATAAAAAGATATCCAAATGGCAATACAATGTATGAAGGCCTGTTCCAAAATGATCATCCTGTCGGCGAATTCAGGAGATATTATGAGACCGATTCGCTGAGGTCTGTTCTTATCTATAGCCATAACGGCGACACAACTGACGCAGTATTCTATCACCCCAACGGTTACATTGCATCGGAAGGCAGGTATATAAAACAGATAAAGGAGGGAAGATGGAATTTCTTTTCAGAATCAGAGAAAGGATACCTGATATGCGAGGAGGATTACTCGGATAACATCAGAAATGGTGTCTCAATAAAATATTATCCCGACAGGACTGTCGCAGAAAGACTGGAATTTATTAATGGTAAACGTGAGGGTGAATGGCTTATGTTTTATCCAAACGGTAAAATGTTGCTTAAATCATATTTTTCGAATGATCTGCGAAACGGGAAATACGAGATATGGGATGAAGACGGGATAATAAAGATCTCGGGTTGTTATAAGAATAACCTGCGTGAAGGAAGCTGGTTCTTCTATAACAAAGATAAAACAGTAAGATATAAAATAGACTATGTCGCAGGGAATACTGACGATCACCAGAAGGATATTGATGCAACAAACCTGATTAACGAAATAGAACAAAAGAATAAGGATATCCCTGACCCTGAAAAAACAGGCGAGATCAGATAATGTATGAACTTTACAAAGAGAATTAAAGAATTTGCTTTTCTGGTATTTCTCTTTACCAGCACCCTGCTGACAGGACAGCAGACACAATACAATTATTTTTACAGGGTATATTTTATTGACAAGGGTGATTACCATCCTGATAATTATTCTCCATCACAACTATTATCGGAAAGAGCCCTGAACCGCAGAGAAAAACTAGGAATAACGGTCCCTGACATTAAAGACATTCCTGTTTTTTCCGGCTATCTCGAAGGAATATCATCACTGGGGCTTACCCTTCATAGTACATCAAAATGGATGAATACAGGACTTTTCAAGACCATATCGCCTGTTGATCCGGCAATAATTCTTACCCTGCCATATGTTAAAGATGTCAGAACAGTAAAAACTCCCTCAACTAAAAGCAGCTTCACTGATAAGCTCGATTTTCCTTTATGCCAGGATGATACATACCCCTACGACCGGCCTGTTACTCTGATAAACGGATCTGTATTGCATACATCAGGATATAACGGAACCGGTATACTTATAGCTGTACTGGACGGAGGTTTTTATAACACAGATATCATACCCTCACTTCAGCATCTGCGTAACAGAAAGGGTATAAAGGTTACTTATGATTTCATTACAAATAATGAATTCGTGTATTCCTTCCATAACCATGGTACCGCAGTACTGTCGGTACTTGCGGGCAATATTGATGGACAGATCCGGGGTACAGCACCAGGTGCTGATTATCTGCTCTTCAGAACGGAAGATGTAATGACTGAATTTCCGGTGGAGGAAGATTTCTGGGTTACAGCCGCAGAATATGCCGATTCTGCCGGTGCTGATGTAATATCATCATCATTGGGATATTATCTGTTTGATGATCCTGCACTTGATTATAAGTATTCCGATATGGACGGAAACAGTGCATTTGTTACCATTGCAGCGGATATTGCCGCTTCAAAGGGTATCCTGGTCGTTTGCAGTGCAGGTAATGAACGTAACAAGGAGTGGAAACGTATTCTCGCTCCCTCTGATGGAGATAGTGTTATTTCGGCAGGGGCTGTTGACGGTAACAACGTCATATCGGTATTCTCCTCTGCCGGTCCGGCTGCCGACGGAAGGATCAAACCCGATAACACAGCCATGGGTGTAAACGTGCCTGTCCAGGTAAGCCCCTCATCGGTAATAACATCAAGCGGAACATCCTTCTCATGCCCTGTACTGAGCGGAATGGCTGCATGCCTGATGCAGGCTGTACCCACTGCAACAAATACCGGCATAATTGAAGCTCTTCATTATTCGGCCGACAGGTATAATTACCCTGATTCTCTCTACGGCTATGGCACTCCCGATATGCTAAAAGCCCTTAACAGACTTCAGAATATATATCTCATCAGACCATCGGCAGAGTTTATCACAGGTCCCAACCCAACTAAAGGAGATATTGAGATCATTTTCAGGGATGCCCCCGGGACAATTACCATTGAGATCTTCAATATGTCGGGAGTTACCATTTACAGGAAACAAATACCAGAGTATGCAGGCCGGTCACTGAGAATAGAAGAACTGAATAATAAAGGACAGGGAATATATTTTATCAGGATAAAGACAGATAATGGTATCTTTACTAATAAGATAATTAAACTGAGGAACTGATCATGACAGAAAAACTCTCCCTGACTGAATTACAGCTCATTATCAGAGATGCCCTCTATATGGCTCTGCCAGACATGTATTGGGTTGTAGCTGAAATATCAGAGATAAAGGAGAATTATGCCGGACATTGTTATCTCGAGCTGATAGAAAAACATCCTGATGAGAAGAATGCGAGGGCACGGGTAAGAGCAATCATCTGGAATAAACGATATCTGTTCCTGAAATCATTCTTTGAAAATGTTACCGGGGAACAGCTTAAAGAGGGAATGAAAATCCTTGTCAGAATAAAAATAGAATATCACGAACTATATGGTTTAAGCCTGATAATCTCAGATATCGATCCTTCATTCACAATAGGTGAAATGGCGCTTAAGAGGCAGATGATAATAAAGAAACTCGAGGATGAGGGAGTATTTACAATGAATAAGGAACTCCCCTTCCCCGTAATCCCTCAACGTATTGCAGTAGTATCCTCAAAAAGCGCAGCAGGCTATTCAGACTTCATGAATCACCTTACCACAAACAGTTATAAATATGTATTCTATACAGCTCTGTTTGAAACAACAATGCAGGGAAAGGAGACAGAACAGAGTGTGATTAATGCACTGGACCGTATTGCTTATCACATCGACTTGTTTGATGTAGTTGCAATTATAAGAGGAGGCGGTTCACAGAGTGATCTCAGCTGGTTCGACAGCTATAATATCGCATATCATATTACCCAATTCCCATTACCTGTAATAACGGGCATAGGTCATGAAAAAGATATAACCGTAACTGACATGGTTGCATTCAAATCACTTAAGACACCTACAGCAGTGGCAGACCATCTTATAGAGTGTGTTGCGGAAACCGAAGGTCTGCTGGAGAATATAGCTGATCAGATATCGGATGCTTCATCCATGATAATTGAAGTTAATCAAAAACGACTTGATACATTCAGGATGAAGCTCATACCCACAGCAAAACTAATGGTCTCAAACCATAAGGAGGAGTTATCAAACCGTATTATCGAAATGATAAGTTACGGCAGGGAATTATTAGCCAGGGCAAGTATCATCCCGGCCACTCAGATATCTAAACTTGTTTCCGGGGCAGGTCACCGCTCATACGTAACCGGTATGATGATTGAAAATAAACAGGATGAGCTGAAAAAAAAATCAACGGGTCATATTGCAAAGCTGTGCGAAAAAACAGATGGAATGAAAAACAGACTTAAGATTCTCGATCCGGCAGGCGTTGTAAAAAGAGGTTATACAATAACTTCCTTAAATGGCAAAATAGTGAAAAGCATTATGGATGTAAAACCTGACGAAATAATAGACACACTCGTCAATGACGGAAAAATAATAAGTAAGGTAACAAAGAAAAATTATGGCAAAAAAAGTATTTTCATTCAACGAGGCAGTATCTGAAATTGAAAAGATACTCGACAATATAGAAAAGGGAGTCCTTGACGTTGACAAACTGGCTGAAGAGGTAAAACGAGCATCGGAACTGATAAGAGAATGCCAGAAGAAGCTTCGGACAACTGAAGAAGAGATAAACAGTATCTTCAAGGACCTGGCATAAAATAAATCAGGACCGAAGTCCTGATTTACCACTACCCTAAACCTAAATCCATGAAAAAAATTCCTGTAACCTTCAGTTACTGCTGTTTGATAATTTAACGTAACGAAGGTTTAAAATGTTTCGCCGTAAACGGTATATTTTTACAGAAGAAGTGGTTTTTTTGACGAACAGTCTATTTTTCTACACCAAGTACATCTTTGAATGCTTTAATGAATGTATCCTTGGGTAAAGCTCCCATTGCCATCTGTGGCTGTCCCTCTGCCGGAACAAACAGGAATGATGGTATGCTTCTTATACCAAATGCGGCCGCCAGCTCCTGTTGCTCTTCAGTATTAATCTTATAGAAATCCATTTTGCCTTCAAAATCAGTTGATAGTTCTTCAAGTATGGGCTCCACAATCTTACATGGTGCACACCAGTCAGCATAGAAATCAATTATACAGGGTTTCTCCCCTTCAAATTTCCATTCTTTGTTCTTTTCGTAATTAAATACTTTACTCAGAAATGTCTCTTTTGTCAAATGTTCTGTCATATCAATTTTTTATGTTAAACACATTAGATAGAAAATTGTTTTATACATTTCAATCATTATGCCACATGCCCATGTTTTGGATAAAATTACATATTAATTGTAACTTTGTCATGGTTTATTAACCTTTTGTCATATCAATATATGCATATATCTCCGGATGACAGTATATTCAATACTTTATCAGAGGTAATAACCAATGAAAAAGTAAGGGCTTTTGTAATAGGAGGCTGGGTAAGGGATTACCTTCTGAAGAGGGATCATCCCGACAGGGATATTGACATTGTTGTAATAGGAAATGGTATTGAGATAGCAAAAAAGGTCGCCTCAGGGATTGACCCCAAGATCAAAGTAAATGTATTCAGGAACTTTGGTACCGCAATGTTCAGGTGGAAAGATTATGATATTGAGTTTGTAGGGGCCCGTAAGGAGTCCTATAATAGGGGATCCAGGAAGCCTGTTGTTGAAACCGGCACCCTGGAAGATGATCAAAGGAGAAGGGATTTTACAATAAATGCACTGGCTATAAGTCTTAATAAAGATACATATGGGGAGTTTCTCGATCCCTTTGGAGGCAGGGAGGATCTTGCAAACAAAATAATACGGACACCCCTTGATCCCGACAAAACATTTTCCGATGACCCGCTAAGAATGATGAGAGCAATACGTTTTGCCACCCAGCTTAATTTCACAATCGATAAGGATACTTTCAGTTCGATAAAAAAGAATACCGAACGTATCAGAATAGTGTCCCAGGAGAGGATTACAGCGGAAATGAATAAGATTATAAGTTGTAAACGGCCTTCCTTAGGATTTATACTGCTCGAACGTTCAGGTCTTCTTCAGATAATCTTTCCCGAGCTAAATAAACTGAAAGGTGTCGAAATTATAGAAGGCAAGGCCCATAAAGATAATTTTCATCACTCGGTGAAAGTGCTGGACAATATAGCCAAAGTATCTGATAATCTTTGGTTAAGATGGGCAGCACTTCTGCACGACATAGCCAAACCTGTGACAAAAAGATATACCCCCGGCAGCGGCTGGTCATTCCATGGACATGAGTATAAAGGATCAAAGATGATCCCCGGTATTTTCAGAAAGCTTAAACTGCCTATGAACGAGAAGATGAAGTATGTTCAGAAACTTGTTGATCTTCATCTGCGCCCGATAGCGCTATCACAGGATGAAGTAACTGATTCGGCAGTCAGACGGTTACTTTTTGAAGCCGGTGATGATATTGATGATCTTATGATGTTATGCGAAGCTGATATCACATCGAAAAACGAGGCAAAAAAAACAAAGCATCTGGAAAATTTCAGGTATGTAAGAAAAAAGCTGAAGGAGATTGAAGAGAAAGATGCTGTAAGAAATTTTCAGCCCCCGGTCGACGGTGACGAAATAATCCGCACTTTCGGTATCAGTCCGGGTAAAGAAGTAGGCATTATTAAAAACGCTATAAGGGAAGCTATTCTCGACGGGATAATACCAAATAAATATGAAGCAGCAAGAAAATATATGATTGAGAAAGGCAGGGAGATAGGTCTTACACCTTGCGAAGATATTGACTCACCTTAACATCAGATCAAGTAATACAGGGAGATGATCACTATACCCTCCCTGGTACCTGTAACCATAATATGTTGAATTAGGACTTAATCCCGGATAATTCAGATCTTTCTTTAGCAGAAAACCGGGACTGAATATCCGGAGCTTGTCATGATCAGTAAATATTGCTGCACGTTTATTAAGTAACTGATCCGATACTATGACCTGGTCTATTATCTCCCATGTTCCCTTGTAACGGTAAGTTCCTGATCCGGGAGGAAGACTTTCTGAAAGATTCTGCATAAAGCTTCTGTTTTGTCCGGTTTTTTCCGTTAATATGCTCATTACCTCATCATCCGTAGCAGCATTAAAATCTCCCGTAACTATTATTTTTGCCTTCCCATGTGATTTACTATTCAGCGAATCAATTTTCTCCCTGACCAAAGCAGCTATTTTCATTCGTTGCGGCTGACCTGCAAGAACCCCTCCCCTTCTTGATGGCCAGTGATTTACAAAAAGGTGAATGGTATCGTTGTTTATCAGGAAACTGGTAAAAAGAATATCTCTGGTCCTGAAATCAGTGCCTGTCACAGCCATGGTTTTCAAATAAGAATAACCAATGACCCTTACCTGCTCTTTTCTGTAAATAAGAGCGACATCTATACCTCTTTCATCAGGAGAATCTTCATGTATAATATCATATTTATATTTGGATAGATTTGTTTTATAGATAAGGTCCTCCAGTACTTTCCTGTTCTCTATTTCACAAAATGCAACTATTGCCGGAGGTTGCCATTCTCCTGCTGCGATGATAGTCTTGTAAAGAGAATTGATCTTTGAACTATATCTTTTATAATTCCATCTCCTCAATCCTCCCGGCAGGAATTCCTCATCATCCGTAAGTGTGTCATCATAAATATCAAAGAGATTCTCGACATTATAGAACATTAACCTCACAAAATCGATATCGGTATTCTGTGGATATCCTTTGATGAGCAACAGCACTAGCAGCGAAAAGGTACCGGCAATTTTTTTTACGATACCGTTTGACATATTATATTAATAAGAAAAAATATCAATAAGAACTTATCCAGCGGTATCTCCTGGCGCTCTCGCCGAATTTGACAGCCAAGGTAAGTTCATGTGTTCCGAAGCTCTGTCTTCTGATGTCGGTCAGTGTAAAGTCAACTGCATAGGCAAAATAGAACCTGTCATATTTCAGTCCTGTCATCAGTATTATTGCATCGCCTGTTCTCCACGAAAGACCTGCCCAATAATCCTCCTTAAAATATACCCTTGCTGTCAGGTCCATCTGTATTGATTTAAAGAACATATCTGATGATTTGATAAATGCAGACGGTTCGATTGTCCAGTCGGGATTAATGTCAAACTTCATTCCTCCGGTCAGAAAGTAATGTCCCAGTTCTGTTCTCCTTGTATCAGTGGTGTCTGCAAAAAGGAGCTGACCCCTGAACATGTTTGTCATAGCAAATCCCGTATAATACCTTGCTGTGGTATAACTGACCCCAAAATTAAAATCAGGTATAAAGACTGATCTGTCGTAGTTATTAATTATCGGATCATCAGGATCATATATTAATCCTTCCGTATTTACTGCAAATTGATATGCTGTAAGAGCAAGCCCGAAAGCAAGATTATTGGGATAGCCTTGTGTCTGTCCCATTTGAATATGATACGCATAGGCCAACTGAAGGCCTGTTCGCCTCATTATACCATTCTGATCATTAAAAATATATCCTCCGAGGCCGACATTACCACCCTTGGTTGGTAGCACAAGCTTTTTACGTACAGAAGTGGATTTTGATATATAGCTGTTTTTTAAGACACGTGTCTGAAAGCTGGCTGCATAGGTTCCGGGAGCCTGATCAAGCCCTACCCATTGCTCCCTTACAGTAAGATTCACTGTAGTATACCCGTCTCTTCCGGCAAATGAAGGATTTATGAGAAAGCCGTTCATTATATACTGACTATACATCGGTACCTGCTGTGAGAAAGCAGGTACTGACATAATGAACATTGTGACCAGTAATAATATTCTTCGGCTATATTTCATAAAAATCCTTCAAATATACTTTTTTATTTTTCCCTTATTACACTAACAACGCCTGATCTTGGCTGAGACCCGTCATTAAGATCCAGAATATAATGGTATGAATCTGTCGGAACAGGTTTTCCTCTGAATGTACCATCCCACGGATTAGACATTATATTACGTTCGCGGTAGATCATTCTGCCCCACCTGTTGAATACACGTATTTCAGCATCAGGATACATATCAATATTCTTTATTATCCACTCATCATTGTGTCCGTCCTGATTCGGAGTAATTATATCGGGTATCACAAGACAATTGAATGACAGGTCATAATCAACATCAATATCCAATGATTCTGCACAGCCGTTGGCATCAGTAACAACTACGCTGTATGTGCCCGGCAGCAGTCCGGTTCTGTTCTGAGTGGTGATTCCGTCGGACCATATTACAGAGTAAGGAGATGTTCCTCCGCTTATTTCAAGAGTTATTTCTCCGTCTTCAGTATCGGGACATGAAGCATTTGTTGGTGTTGCATCCAGTGTGAGTGGTGCAGGTTCTGTTATCTGTATTGTTTCGGTAATAATACAGCCATTCATATCAGTGACCGTTACAGTGTATGTACCTGCTGACAGTCCTGTTGCTGTGGCTGTTGTCTGCGCTGGTGATGTATCCCAGGAATATGTATAAGGTCCTGTTCCTCCTGCGGCAACAGCAGTTGCTGTTCCATCGGATCCGCCGGCACAAAGCACATCGACCTGTGTTATTGTAACAGTAATCTCCGTAGGTTCAGTAATTGTAACATTTGCATAATTTATACAACCATTGGCATCTGTTACTGTAACGGTATATGTTCCGGCAGGCAGATCTGTTGCTGTGGCTGTTGTCTGTTCGGGTGTTGTATTCCATGAGTAAGAATATGGAGCTGTTCCGCCTGAAGGAGTTGCCGTTGCCGTACCTGAAGTACCATTGTAACATACATTGTCTGTTTGTGTAGTAGCAATAGTTAATGCAGCAGCCGGTCCTGTAATTGTAACAGGTATATCAAATGTTGACAATTCATCATCCCGTACAGTTACCGTATAAGATCCTGCTGCCAGTGTATCAAATGTATCTGACGATTGGTAATTTATACCGTCGATAGTATACTCATAAGGTGTTTTACCACCGACACCTGTTACAGTCACACTTCCGGTACTGTCGCCATAGCAAAGGACATTAGTTTGTGATATTATTGTTCCTGACAGAGGTTCAGCAGGTTGACTAATAGTAACTAGCAGGTCAAATGTACAGAGGTTAGCATCCCGTACAGTTACTGTATATGTATTTGCTGTCAGTGTACTGAATGTTCCTGAAACCTGATAATTAACTCCGTCAATACTATACTGGTATGGAGGAGTGCCTCCTGAGCCGTCAACTGTTACACTTCCGTCACTACCTCCATATACACTCACTTCAGTTTGCGATGATACAGATCCTGAAAGGGCTGTTGCAGGTTCTGTTATTGTATCAGCAACAATGGCTTTACACAGATTAGCATCCGTTATTGTTACTGAATAGATACCTGCTGCAACATCTGCTAGATCCTCGGAGGTATCTCCGTTACTCCACAGGAATGTATAAGGCGTTGCTCCTCCTGACACTGTAAGGTCAACAGATCCTGTAGTTGATCCAAAACAGTCTACATCAGTTACTATTGTTGTTACTGAAGGTAATTCATTTACAGTCATCGTAACAGGGATCGAAGTTGCCGGATTTCCGGTTACACATTCTGCATCAGATGTCAGGATTACAGTCACAACATCGTTGTTAACAGGTATATAGCTGTATACACTGGTATCTGTTCCTACATTTACACTGTTGACCTGCCACTGATAGGAAGGACTTGATCCTCCATTTGTCGGAGTAGCTGTTAATTTCACAGTGTCACCTTCACAAACAGGATTCTTATCGACCATTAATGTAACTTTTACAGTATCCTGTGTATTGACTGTTATGGTTCCTGTTCCTTCAATACTTCCACAACCACCGGTTAATGGTATACTATAGCTGAATATGCCGGTTTCTGTTGGGATTCCGCTTATTGTAACAATATCAGCAGCCCAGCTTCCTGTTACACCTGCAGGTAAGCCGGTAATAGTTGCACCTGTGGCTCCGGTGGTACTCCAGGTAATATCTGTAACAGGATTATTGACACATACACTTTGATTGTCAGTACCGGCAGCTGATGTAAGGGTGATTGTATTTTCAGCAGTAACTGTTATTACGCCTGTTTCAGATACACTTCCGCAGCCACCAGTCAGGTCAACTGTATAATTGAATATTCCGTCTGCTGAAGGTGTGCCGCTTATTGTTACCACATCCGCAGCCCATGTTCCTGTTACACCTGCCGGCAGACCTGTAAAGGTAGCACCTGTAGCTCCTGTTGTTGAATATGTAATATCTGTAATTGCAGTATTAACACAAAGCGTTTGGTTTGTTGTGGCTACAGCTGATGTGAGGGTTATTGTATTTTCAGGATCTACTGAAATGGATCCGGCAGTAGATGCTGAACCACATCCACCAGTCAGGTCAACAGTATAATTAAATGTACCAGTCTCAGTTGGAGTGCCGCTGATTGTTACAACATCGGCGGCCCAGCTGCCCGTTACACCTGATGGTAATCCGGTGAATGTTGCATCTGTTGCTCCTGTGGTGACATATGTGATGTCAGTAATTGCTGTATTGATACATACTGTTTGACTGTCGCTTCCGGTAGCTGAGGTTAAACTGATACTATTATCAGGGGTCACTTCAATTGTGCCGTTCGCTGTAACAATTCCGCATCCGCCGGTAAGGGTTATAATATAATTGTACGTTCCGGCTACTGTTGGGGTTCCACTAATTGTCACTGTATTTGCTGCAAAGCTCACAGCCATTCCCGGAGGCAATCCTGAATAGTTAGCGCCTGTGGCTCCTTTTGTACTATATGTTATAGTGGTGATCGGGTTATTTACACATATGGACTGATTATCCGTACCCACACCTGATGTAAGTGTAATCTCATTTACCAGGATCACTTCAATTGACCCGCTGGCTGTAACAGAACCGCAACCTCCGGTAGGAGTCACAAGGTAATTGAATAATCCTGATACTGTTGGTGTTCCTGAAATTGTTACAACATCTGATGCCCATGTTCCGGTAACTCCGGAAGGAAGTCCTGTTACATTTACACCCGTTGCCCCTGTAGTAGCATATGTGATATCAGTTATTGCTGTATTAATACATACAGCCTGAGCATCTGTTCCGGATGCAGAGCTTAAAGCAATTGTGTTATCCAGTGATATTGTTATTGTTCCTCCGGTGGTTATTGTTCCGCATCCTCCTGTTAAATCAACCGTATACGGATAGGTTCCCGTTACAGAAGGTGTTCCGCTAATTGTAACAACATCAGCAGCCCAGCTTCCCGATACACCTGCCGGCAGTCCGGTAACAGTTGCTCCGGTAGCTCCCGTAGTTGCATATGTTATATCAACAATTGAAGATCCTGAACAAATATCCTGACTATCAGTACCAGCTCCGGATGATAGATTTACAGTATTTACCGGAGTAACATTTATTGTTCCATTAGCAGATACAACTCCGCATCCTCCTGTAAGTGTCACAGTATAGTTTGCTGATCCGGATGCTGTAGGTGTTCCGCTAATCGTAACGACATCTGCAGCCCAGGAACCTGTAACTCCTGCCGGTAATCCTGTAAAGGTTGCACCCGTAGCACCTGTAGTTCCGTATGTTATTGGTACGATTGCGGTATTTACACATACGGTTTGATTATTGGTACCTGCTCCGGATGTCAGAGATATTGTATTATTAACAGAGACATTAATGGTTCCATTGGTGGTTACTGTTCCACAACCGCCAGTTAATTGAATAGTATACGGATAGGTTCCCGTTGCAGTAGGTGTTCCGCTTATAGTAACTTCATCAGCTGCCCAGTTACCCGACACTCCTGCAGGAAGTCCTGTAACCGTTGCTCCGGTGGCTCCTGTAGTTCCATAAGTGATATCTGTAATAGCAGAATTGTTACAAACTGTTTGATTATCTGTACCTGCTGCTGAAGTGAGTGATATAGTATTGTCCGGGCTGACTATTATAGTACCCGGTTCAGTAATTGTACCACAACCACCGGTAAGCTCAATTGTATAGTTATAAGTTCCGGCTGTAGTGGGTGTACCGCTAATTGTAACAACATCTGCTGCCCAGCTTCCCGATACACCTGCAGGCAATCCGGTAACAGTGGCTCCGGTAGCTCCGATAGTCCAATAGGTAATATCTGTGATAGCTGAATTATTGCATACTGTCTGGTTATTAGTGCCCACTGCCGAGGTCAGTGTAATTGCATTATCAGGAGTTACATCTATCGTTCCTGATGATGTTACAGCACCACACCCGCCTGTAAGAGTAACGATATAATTAAATAGTCCATCAACCGTTGGAGTTCCGCTGATTGTTACAACATTTGCAGCCCAGGTCCCTGTAACTCCGGTTGGCAGGTTCGTAAAATTCGCTCCTGTTGCTCCAGTAGTAGAATAAGTGATATTTGAAATAGCAGTGTTAATGCAAACTGTCTGGTTAGTTGAAGGTAATCCTGATGTAAGTGCAATAGTATTATCAGGATCAACATCAATAGTTCCGGAAGCAGTTATTGCACCGCAACCTCCTGTCAGTTCAATAGTATAATTATAGGTATTCACAACTGTTGGAGTACCGCTTATTGTGACTTTGTCAGCAGCCCAGGTCACAGACATTCCTGCAGGAAGTCCTGTATAGCTGGCACCTGTAGCTCCTGTTGTCGTATACTCAATTGGTATGATCGCAGTATTAACGCATACCGACTGGTTATCAGTTCCGGGTGCGGATGAAAGTGAAATAGTATTTAAAGGATTGACCTTGATTGTACCGTTTGCAGAAATATTTCCGCAACCGCCTGTCAGGGTGACGGTATAATTGAAGGTACCATCAACTGAAGGTGTACCGCTTATAGTAATAGCATCAGCAAGCCATGTACCGGTTACCCCGGTCGGAAGGTTTGTAAAGGTAGCTCCTGTAGCTCCCGTTGTAGTATAAGTAATATCTGTTATGGGATTATCTATACATAAGGTTTGATTTGTAGAAGCTGCACCTGATGTAAGTGTTATAGTATTATTAGGATTTACTGTAATTGTTCCATTAGCAGAGCCGCCACCGCATCCACCTGTTAGAGTGACTGAATAACTGAATGGTCCCTGTACTGAAGGAGCACCTGAAATAGTTACAACATCAGCTGCCCAGCTGCCTGTCACACCTGCTGGTAATCCGGAGAATGTAGCTCCTGTTGCACCTGTGGTGTTATATGTTATGTCAGTAATAGGGGTATTGATGCATACAGTTTGATTTGTTGTTGCAGGATCAGAAGATAGGGTTATAGTATTAGTTGGTGTTACTTCTATGGTTCCTGTTGCATTAACACTTCCGCAACCACCTGTCAACGGTATGCTGTAGTTGAACGTACCTGATACTGTCGGTGTGCCGCTTATGGTGATTGTATTTAATGCCCAGGTA
>Ga0272441_10003753_pt1 | contig 28497 bp, 19 predicted proteins | sample SSMProp6N_FD_193582 | JGI IMG/M metagenome (GOLD analysis project Ga0272441, IMG submission 193582) | Marine sediment archaeal communities from Little Sippewissett salt marsh, Falmouth, MA, United States - SSM-Prop-6N | ecosystem: Environmental > Aquatic > Marine > Wetlands > Sediment ... | reverse complement strand
CTCACGGTGTTTTCGCTTTCGGAGCCGTTTAACCGCAGTGTCACTGGCGGCATCGCAGGCCAGATGGAATCCCCCCAATCCCTTTATGGCCACAATGGAACCCCCTTTTAATAATTTGACCGCATCTCCCACGGGATCATCCGTTTGCATTTCATTACCTTCGCCGTCGGTCAGAAAAACCCGGGGTCCGCAAACAGGACAGGCATTGGGCTGCGCGTGAAAGCGCCGGTTCTCAGGATCTTCATATTCAGCCAGACAATCAGGACACATCTGAAATTCAGACATGGTGGTTTTCGGCCGGTCATAGGGTATATCCTGAATAATGGTAAAGCGGGGACCGCAATTGGTACAATTAATGAAGGGATAGCGGTATCTGCGGTCATCCGGATCAAACAATTCATCCAGGCAATCTTCACAAATACCGATATCAGGTGAAATAAGCGTGGTCCTTTCATCCGATGACAAACTGGATCGTATGACAAACTCTGTATCATTTAAAACAGGTATTGTTTCCGATTGTATGTCTGTTATTTGGGACAAAGGAGGAGCGGATTCTTTCAGCTTCTCCAGAAACCGGGTAAGAATCTTTTTTTCACCTTCCAGTTGTATTTCCACGCCATGCGCCGTATTTGCGATCCATCCTTTTAAATTCAGCTGCAAAGCAAGCCGGTACACAAATGGCCTGAATCCCACCCCCTGGACGATGCCCTGTACCAATAATTTTTGTCGAATATTCCGGTTCATACGCAATTTCCCATGCATACAATATACATAATTGACAGGAACAATGCCCGCAAAAATTTTTCTGCAGCAGACCGGAAAAACCGGCGCCCATTTTATAGATATTACCGGAAGTTATAAAGAAAAAATAAGATATAATGATATATCGGAAGAACGGTAAGAGGGTGCATCCGGGGGTTGTTGAATATAACTTTACAACTGAGTAGCGTGGAGCGTTGGCTCCAAATGATTATTATGCAAAACTTTCAATTGCACGGCCACAAGGCATGTCCCGGCAATTTTTAAGCCGGGGGTCGTGCCATACATTATTCTTTTTTAATGTTTTCACCAAGGAAAGGTCACCTGTCGGGGGCGTGCCACACAATTTTATTTTATCAAAGGCATACTCAGGAAACCAAGCAGCGCTTGTTTCAAACGGCGGACTTCCACTTCTATATGCTGTCTGTTCTCATTCAATCCAACTCCCGAATTTCTTACTAATCTTTAACACACCGAATTGAAAAACCAACCGCTTTTGTTGAGGTTCTCCTGGCAATCATCGAGTCGTTGTAATGCACGGAGCGGTACCAGGCTGTCCCAAGTTCAGTTGGTGTTGAAGTCCATATACAGGCCCATTGGTGCAGGTTCCTAAAGGCTTCTCTTTGTTCTCCCGCCGGCAGCGCCTCAAATCCGCTCTCATTATTTGCGCCGGTATTGGGATGATACCAATACTCGGTGCCCGTATCTTTTAATTTACCACCCTCATCCACACCTCTTAATTCTTCGTTGTCCGCCTCTGCCTGACTCATCCCAAGAAACATCTCCATCTCTTTCCACTCTTCATCTGTGGGCACATGCCAGCCATCAGGCGCCAGATCACGGCTGTCAGTAATCGCATACCAGTTGTATAGTCGGCCGTAAATTTCCGAATTGTTGACATCGTTCTCATAATCACAATAGGCGCCGCTTTTTAAATGCTCCCACTCTGTATTGTCCGTAACATTGGGTATGGCGTCACCATTATTATAATGAGTCACGCTCAGGTTTTCAGCCATCCATTCCTGATTGCCTATGATCACTGTCAGATAAACATTTCCATCAATATCCCTGACTGTTCCCGGTAAACTCAGATCCACATCGAGATCGATACTTTCGACCTCTTCCAGAGAATATGTATCAGTTCCACTACTGGTATGAATATTTAACTGTTGTGAAATTGAAAAAAGAGCCGGCAGTAAAATAGCTCCAAGAATAATCCCTCTATTCCTCATAATTCTCTCCTCTTTCTTTGGACTCCTTGTTTTCTCTGGTCCCGGTTCCTATTAGGGCAGTGAATCTTTTACGCAACGTACATACAATCCGTTTGATTTAGCATTATAAGGGGTATAACGGAATACTTTGGAATTCGAATTGCGTAATCCCCGGTCTATCGCTAACCTAAATAAGCTGGAACTCCCCGTGCTGGTCCAGAACAAGGCATACCGGCCCAATTCAAAAAAGCCGTCTCCACTGCGGTACCCGCCGGGAAGCGCTGTAAAACCGCTGATATTGGTCGCACCAATATTGGGTTCTGCCCACAGGTCAGTTCCGATCTGTTTTAATTTTCCGCCGACATCCATACCCCGCCACCCCATGGAATCGGCCGATGCCTGACTCATCCCAAGAGACATCTCCAGTTCCTTCCACTCTTCATCCGAGGGCACATGCCATCCCTCAGGCGCCAATCCGCGGTAGTCATGCACCGCATGCCAGTTATACAACAGGCCATACACGGCCGCATAACTCTCGTCATCATTATAATGACAGTAACCACCGTCATATAAATACGGATCATCCCATACTGCATCATCTGTGACATAAGGAATAGCGTCCCCATTCCGGTAGTGGGTAACTTTCAGGTTTTCCGCCATCCATACCTGATTTCCGATTTTGACAATTTCATAGGTATTGCCGTCGATATCCGTAAGCGGTGAGGGAATCACGGCCATGCTGTCTATTTCTGTCATTTGATAACGAAATTCCCCCTCTTGGGTATGTATTGTTATAGTTTGTGTATAAGTAACCGTAGTACACAACATGAGCAGCAGAACAATTCCAGTTTTTCTCATCGATCACCTCCCAGCTATTGGTCCAGTGCCTCAGTATATAATGATCGTTTAATCCTTAATACAACGAACCGAGTAACCGGCATTATAAGGAATACCGACACGAAAGATCCATGCCTCGTGATAAGCCAAATTCCGCCTCATGGCCATGTTGATGTCCGGAAGTTCTGTGGCAGTCCAGAAATCGGCATAATAGCCCAGATTGACAAATTCTCCATTTTCACTCCGGCTGCCTCCCGGCAGTCCATTGAATCGCCAAATATTGGTTGCACCCTTGTTTGGGCTCTTCCAGTATTCCGTCCCCGCCTGTTTTAATTTACCGCCTTCATCGGTGCCGCGCTCATTGATTAAACCTGCTTCAACCTCATCCATTCCAAGAAATTTCTCAAGCGTCTGCCACTCCTCATCCGTGGCGACATGCCACCCTTCCGGGGCGATACCGCGGCTGTCATTCACTGCATAAAAGTTGTATAGTCGTCCGTAGATTTCCATATTGTTTGTATCGTTGGAATACTCACAACAGGCATCTGTGGTCAGCGTCTCCCATGCTTCGGGATCTGTGACATTGGGTATGGAATCACCATTACGGTAACGGGTCACTTTCAGATTTTCAGACATCCACACCTGATCCCCGATAGTGACCGCCTGATACACATTGCCGTCAATATCGGTCACCGTAATCGGAAGTTCATACTCAGGGATATCAAACGTAATACTGTCGATTTCCGCTACAGAATAAGTGTCTTTGCCGTTCTCCGTATAGATTTCCAACTGCTGTGAAGTCAAAAATTGGGCTGGCAATAAAACCGTACCAATAATAATCCACACTATACGCATAAATCACTCCTCTCACTTAAGCAGCATCATTTTATTGGACAAAATCCTGTTTTCAAATTGGACGATGTAGATATAAATCCCGCTGGCTGCTCTGAGGCCTGACCGTGTGAGTCCATCCCATAAAACCTGATGGTCACCAGCTTTTTGATTTTGAATATCAATTTGTTTGACCAGTTGTCCACTCATATTTAGTATTTTAATGCTCACCTGGCCTGGTCGGGGGATATTATACATGATATGTGTAGAGGGATTAAACGGATTGGGGTAATTCTTAAGCAGCTTAAAGGAATTAATCAGATTCAGCATCTTTTCCGAGTCCTCGATACCGGTGATCTGTTCAAAATCGATTTTGTTGATTTCTGAAACCTCATAAATGATTTGTGTCCCATCTGTGAGATTAACCTTTAAAGTGCAGGTTTGGGAAAATCCCATTGAAAAGAGTGCCAAAAACAAGATCAGGGTTGATGACAATGTGATTCTCATTAGACACCTCTCTGTTTTTTTACACTTGAAATGCACAACTATTTCTAATAGCATATTTTTCAAATACAACCGATCTGATCTATTAGTACATCTCAAAAACATACGATATAATAATCTGTTATTAAGGTATGAAAAATCTAAATTTGAATTAAGGCAAAGTATTTGTGTAGCAAGTTTATTTTATTAATATATCAAACACGCAAGAAATAATCAATTATTTTTTGGGAATTTATCGTACTTATAACAAAGCCGACAATTCCTTGTAGGGTGGGCCATCGGCCCACCTTTTATTATTCGCCAGATGTAATTTTCTTTACATTCATTAATATTTCTCAATTGCACTACCACAAGGCCTGTCCTGAGCTTGTCGAAGGACCTTTACCGGACATGCCTGCCCGTTTACCCGCCAATTTTATGGAGGGCCAATCTTTTTGGCGGGATCCGGGGGTCGTGCCATACAAATCTAATTTTTGTTATGTCACTCTGGACACCCCCCGTTGGCCCATCCTGTTATAACTTATCTGTGCACGCTTTGTATGGTGGAAATTTCAAAGCTATTAATTTTCTTTTAATAAATGGTGGATTGCCAACTTCCTGTCTCTAAAGATTGTGATATCTTGACCTGCATTTCTTGTTACGGTTTCAATGAAATCATGTGAGTGATCATCCGAACTAACCAACACTGCAACTCGAACAGACATGTTTATTCCAGGCGTGCTACTAATTTTTTCATTCGCAAAAGTATATGAATTTGTCACTGAATCTATGTTTCTTGCTTCGGTCACATCCATCAAGTGTTTTGTGATCCCTAATTTCTCACCAAGTGCATGGGCTTCTAAGGTTCTCTTAATAACCAGTTCACTTGTTATTTTCCCCCAATGTTTTGTAATGATGTAATTCCCATCTTCAGATACGCTTATTTCATATGACATAGCACAATCCTGTTTTTTCTCCCTAATTACCACCTCATTTTATTTTCATTATTATGAATAGACATCCATATATATAAAAACTTCATAGGAATCGGAATACAAAATTACCTGTTTCCAGACATATTCAAAACGGATTTATTTTTACTGAAAGAAAAATCAACAATGGAGTTTATACAAAGTTATTCTTTGAAATATAAGTTAAGAATAAAAATATTTCAAGAAAAATCCATGGGATTACAGATGATGTAAAGATGAATTGATAGTATCTCAATAGTATATATTTATCACTGCTCCATAAACGAAGATGTCCTCTGATGCTCCTGGAATATGGGATTGTACATCAGAAGGCATTGACACGTTTGAGAAGGCAAAGGTTTTATTGTCTCATTATGTCCTTTATCAACCGGCCATTCAATATTCACGTTATAATATTGTGTGAAATCATAAAAATCTTCTTCACGAATGCCTGTTATCAACACGCCGAGAACATCCGGATTGTATTTGCGTATATTCTCTGCAGCCTCTACAACATCTTCGACAGATGACTTTCGTGATTTCGCAACCAGGATGACGGAATCCATAACGCTTGCGTATTCAGCTGTTTCCGGACTTTCCGGGATAGGGGCAGTATCAAATATCACCATATCAAATACCGATTTCACTTCCAGAATAAACTGCATCAGTTCCTTCACAGGGATTCCCTTTTCATTGGAATCCGAGACGCGTCCGGCCGGAATTATAAACAGATCCTGCGTGGAAGTTTCACGAACCAGTTCATGCCAGTTTTTATGATGCCGGAAAATATCGGCAAGCCCTACGTTCCTTTGCGTTCCAAGCAGCAGCAGATCAAGAATCGGTCTGGAAATATTTCCATCCACGATCAATGTTTTGTTACCTGCCTTGGCCAGCTGAATAGCCAGATTTACTGCTGTTGTTGTAGTCCCCGCATTGGATTCGGGGCTGGTCACGAGAATGGTGTTGTCCACATTCAAATGGGATTTTTTTTCGATTGCATGAATGATGGCCTGATAGGTAGCAGGCATCACGGAACTGTCATGGAGATTGCAGAGTAGACCGGTATGAATGGCCTTGGCCCGGGAGAAAGCATCTCCTTTCATTTCATTCTGGCCCGATTTTATGGATTGGGAATCATATGGGATATTTCCAAGAACATCGATTCCTGCTTTCTCGAGATCCAGTGAATTGGTCAAAATATGCCGGTTTTCAAGTTTATATTGATGTATCCATGAAGTAAAGACAGCCCCGATCCACAGAATTCCCAGACCGGCGATTAAAACTGAAGTGAATGCGGTTGACAAAGCCAGGGCGCTGGATAAAAATCCAAATGAATCGGAATATTGAATTTGTTCCAGCAAAACCGAATCGCTTGAAGAAATAAGGATTGGTTTTGCCAGAGAGGCAATAAACAGGGACAGAGGGATATTTGCATAAAGCAATGGTGATGCTTTCATTTTGAGGCGTTTCATAACAAATAAACTCCGTAAAATATTTACAAAGTTTTGTTTTTTATCCCCTTAAAGCGCCTCAAAAAATGTGCATTATTTATCATGAGAATAAATATGCAAAATACACACCAAAATGGACGAATTGATCTTCATATCAGGGAGAAAATGGACCTGCCGGGCGTAAAAAATCAAATAATCATTTCAGACCACAAGTCATAACGAGCTGATAGTTTAATTATCAACTCGAAATTCTACTGTGACTTCTGTTCCCTCATCCGAAGTAAAAAACAGGCTTCCTTTCAACCGGGTCTTCACAATATCATCCACCCATTGCAAACCAACATTTTGAGAATCTTCCACCTTATAGTCCGGAGGCATGCCGACACCATTATCCCGTACCTTTATGGAATAGCGGTTATCGGTCTTTCCAAGAGTTATCGTCAAAAGACCCTTATCACCATTTTTATAGGCATGACGAAAAGCGTTGGAAATAAGTTCATTTAAAACAAAAGCGCACGGAAAGGCGTACTGTATTGGCAGGTAAGATTCATCAAAATCGAATTTTGTTTGTACATTTTTATTAATGAACACATGCGACAGATATTGCATCATATTTTTTGTATACTGACCCAGATTGATTTTATCAAAACTCTTATCATTGACAATTTGAGAATGAACCAGCGACAAAGCGTAAATTTTAGTAGACGTTTCGTTCAGAAATTCCAATATTTTATTGTTGTGTTCATTGGTTCTTTTCAGGTCCATCAGACGTGATATGCTCTGCAGATTCGATTTTACCATCAGATGGGTATTGTTATAATACAAATCACCCCATTCCCACATGGCGCTGTCTTTGTTTTCCGAATCTTTATTGGCCGCCTCAATATCTGTTTTTAACTGCTCATTTTCCTTTTTCAGCTCGGCATTCTGCTGCTTCAGTTCATCAAATGTTTTATTCAGTTCACTCTCCAATGCCATTTCTTTTTTCTTGCCGGCCTGAATGGTATTCTGAACATGGATACCCAGAAGGATTAAAATACCGACACCCAGAAAACGCATCCAGAATCCCAGAGGATCCGGTGTGAAAATCTGCCTCAGCAAATTTTCCTTTTGATGGACAAATACGTCCCTCACCGCTTCAAGCACCCAGTACAGCATACCGAATATCAGCGCCATCCAGGCCATACTGAATTTTGAAAGGATGTGTTGAGAACCGGCTTCTGTTTGCGCACTTTTTTTTCTTAAAGATTCAACATAAGTGCTGAAAAGAATAATGATAAACACAACAAGCAGACGAACCCAGAGACTCATGACATCCGGATAGAAAATCCGTTCCATCAGATTTCCGCGATTAAAACCGATAACATCACGGACAGCTTCAAGTATCCAGTAAAAGGCGGAAAAAAGAACGCCCAGAAAAATTAAATTGATTTTATGTGCATCACCTGAATTTGCACTTTTGGAATGATTCATAAATATCCCTCCCTCCCACTATAGAAAAACATTGCATTATGAAAACCCACTTCCCTCAAAAGTGGACATTTCCCACAAATGCAAAAATCAGGCCTCTGTAAAATTAAGATGAAAATGGAAGAAAGATGAATGGAGTCGGGATGGTAAAATAATTATTAATCCAGCCACAGATTTTCACGGATTAACACTGATTTTAAAAATAAATTTTTTTTATCCGTGTTTCATCAGCCTGTCCACCTCTGGCGTGATGTCAATCCGTGGCAAACCATTTTAAAAGATTAATTACATATTGGGTCGGGATGGTTTTTGCTGATAGTCAACTACATCCGCCTGCGGCGGCGGCTTGTATTAATTGCCCTATTAGGTGCTTATTTATATTTAGACTCTTAACAGAATATCCCCTCTCCCTTAGGGAGAGGGTCAGGGTGAGGGTATTGAATCCAATAAACTCACCCTCATCCCGGGTCTAGCCCGGGACAGGCTCTAAATCCTCGCCCCACTGTGCGGGATCAATTTATTATATAATTGCTGTTTGAAGACCCTTCAAGGGAGAGGAGTCTAAAATAATAAATTTTAATCAATTCCATTTTATTTATTTATCTAAGAGTTGATCCTATATTATCGGATATTGAACAAATTAAAATATAATAAATTGATGCCGAACAGGTGGTTTTTAAAACAGTAAAAATACAGTTACTTGATCATGCAAAGCGGGAAAGTGCCAACAATTAAATAAGCCGGTCAAACTGTTGGAGCAATCTGACCGGCCTCGGATTTATTCATTTTATTCAATCAAAGTGAAACGGCTGAACAAACCTTCTTTGGAATTGGGGCCGATCCAGACCGTAAATTCTCCCGGTTCGGCTATAAAACCCAATTCCGGATGATAAAAGGCCAGATCATCCCTGTTCAGCGTAAAAGTTACAGTCGCGGTTTCTCCGGGTTTCAGGCCCACCCGTTTGAAGCCCTTCAGTTCCCTGACAGGTCGGGTATTACCGGCTGCTAAATCACGGATATAAAGCTGTACGATTTCATCGGCTTCCATATCGCCGGAATTGGTTATATCAGCAGTCAAAACAAGGTTCTCATTCATATGAATTTCCCGTCTTGAAAGACGGAGGTTGGCATATGAGAAAGTCGTATAGGATAGCCCGTAACCAAATACATATTCCGGTGTATGATCCACATCCAGGTATTTACTGGTAAATCCGGTTGGATTCATGGGCGTGCCCATCGGAATGCCCAGTTGATGCGGCAGCGGCGGGCGGCCGGTGTTTTTATGATTGTAATAAATAGGTATCTGTCCAACCGTGCGCGGAAAGGTGACGGTTAATTTCCCCGATGGTGAAACCTCCCCGAAAATAAGATCCGCCAGAGCGGGCCCTGCCATGGTCCCCTGATGCCACGCATACAGAACGGCATCCGCCTTTTCAGCCACCGGCTGAAAGGTCAGGGGCCGGCCGGCCAGAATCACAGCCACCACAGGCTTACCGAGTCCGGCCAGGGTATCCACCAGCTCTTCCTGAAGACCCGGCAGACTGAGAAAGGCGCGGCACCTGGCTTCACCTGATAAAATTTGCTCTTCTCCCAGAAAAAGGAGAAGGACATCCGCTTCTTCAGCGATCCTGATCGCCTGTTGAAAACCGTCCCTGTTCATGGTCCGGCTTGTCTGCAGACCCGGTGCATACAATATCCGGTTCGAATCACCTGCATATGTTTTTAATGCCTGTAATGGTGTAACCGAATCTTCCACCCGGCCGTCTACGGTCCACATACCCAGCTGGTCCCAGGGCGCATCGGCCAGGGGTCCAATTACTGCTATCTTATGCATGGATTTCGAAATCGGCAGAATCTGATTGTTTTTCAGTAAAACCGCGCTTTGAATGGCCAGTTCTCTGGCTGTATCCATGTGTTTCGGATCCAGGGCTTTGGATTCAGGAACGAGTTCCCTGTAAGGATTCTGAAACAAACCCAGACGAAATTTTATCCTTAATATATTCCTGACCGCTTCATCAATAAGGGCAATATCAATGTCACCGGACTTGACTGCGCTTTGAAGCCTGTCATAGTAGGCCGTACTGACCATTTCCATATCCACACCTGCCTGAAGCGACTTAACGGCCACATCTGAAGTATCCGTACAAAATCCGTGATTCAGCATTTCTGTCATGGATTTCCAGTCACTCACCACAAAGCCGTCAAAAGCCCATTCATCCCTCAGAATGGTCCGGAGTGTATACGGATTTCCTGAAGCAGGGACACCATTGATCTCATTGAAAGCGCTCATAAAAGTGGCCACACCGGACTCACAGGCGGCTCGAAAAGGTGGTAAAAACACGTTGCGCAGCAGCACTTCGGGTATCCATGTGGTATTGTAATCCCTTCCCCCCTCTGCTGCGCCGTATCCGGCATAATGTTTCGCGCATGCGGCAATGGTATTTGGATCGGAAAGTGATTTTCCCTGCAATCCGCGAATCATCGCCGCACCCAGTTGACCCGTCAAATAGGGATCCTCACCACAGGTTTCGGCGATACGTCCCCATCTGGGATCCCGCGTAATATCAATCATGGGGGCAAATGTCCAGTGATACCCGTCTCCCGAAGCCTCCAGAGCGGCAATACGTGAGGCTTCTTCAATCAGATCCGGGTTCCAGCTGCACGATTGTGCCAGCGGAATGGGAAATATGGTTCGATATCCGTGAATAACATCCCGCCCGAATATAAGCGGAATACCCAGAGGACCTTCTTCAACCGCGATCCGCTGGGCGTCCATTCTGTCCTGCTGTGTCCCGGCATTTAAAAAAGAGCCCCATCGTCCCTGTCTTATCTGTTCTTTAAAGGACTCTGTCAGTTCCCCGCCCATATGGGCCTGTGACATTTGACCGAGTTTCTCGCCAAGGCTCATCCTCGTAAGGAGCTGTTCAATTTCCTGTGAAAAATCATCACGGGCAGGTTCATCCGCTGATAATCCAATTGTGAAGAGTAATGACATGAATGAAGTAAAATGGATCCATCGGGAAAAGCGATATGTGGCCAATTTCATACAACACTCCTGAAATTTATTTATGAAATTTTTTATCATGGTTATTATATGTTGAATAAATTTAGCATCAATATACACATTAGCCAATTTAAACCAATAGGAAAAAATCGGTATTCTGTGTAAGACAAAATCGGACAAAAGACTGCTGACAATTCTTACACTAGATTCAGACAGAGTCCGATTGATTTTTAACAGCACAATCTGCATAATATACCTGTAGCGTTATTCTATCATTATGTTACACTATTTATCTTTCTCCCTCCAAGTATTACCCACTTATTTAATCCGTGTTTCGGGTTCCATCCCGGAACGCGGATTAATCTTTGGGATGAAATCGAATTCAATTTTTTTCATAGATCGAGTCAGCCACCTCCGCCCCGGGTCATGGGCTTGCATGAATTACCCAAAAAGCGGCTTTTAGTGTATGGGAAAATAAATCAGTGGCACAATAAATTATTGATCTTGCCACTGATTTTCACGGATTAACACTGATTTAACAAACAAAACATTATTAACTTCATAATATCCGTGTTTCATCCGTGTCAATCCGTGGCTAACTATTTTTATAGAACCATCCCGATTCCATAATTATATAAATGATTGATTCGGAATGGTTTTACCAATTATCAAAAAAGCGCCCGTCCTTGCAAAAGGGCCGGGCGCTTTACATATTGTATCATATATTATCAAACAGACAGATCATGAATCATTCATTTTCAGGCCCCGGGACCGCCCATGTCAATTCTTTCCAGTCCGTTATTATCCCCGCCGAGCCGCTGATACATGTAATTGCCTGAACCCCATTCAATCTCGACAGCTGTGGGAACCAGCATGTTTTTATAAAACGGATAAATGGTGCCGTCCGATTTAACGACAAGAAGGGGATGCTCTCCCTCGGTGGCGACATATACAGTGCCATCTGCACTGATAATCATATCTGAAAGTTCTGCTTCCGTTCCCAGTGAAGACAGATCATATACCAGCTCCCTTTCACTCAGGGCTCCGCCTCCTGAAGTAATCTGACAGCGGTAAATGCCGGTGACTTCCTCTGATCCATCATCAGCTACAGCCAGGACATATACATAGCCGTTGTATATACGGATGCCCATAACATCAAAATCAATGAATTCAGGACCCGTGGAGGATGTACCGTCGGCCGTGTAAATACTCAGATACGTGCCGTTGCCGCCGGCATATGCATTGCCGTTATCATCAATATCAAAGAAGAACATTTTATTGTTCCACTCATAAAGTTCTTCACCTTCTTCCATACCGTCCGCAAACCGGTACATGGATTTGTGATTCCGGCGCTGAAGATACAGGCTGCCGTCAGAAGCGACTTTCATATCCGAAACCAGGGCCCCGGTGGCACCTATCACTGTTTTTACGCCATCCGGCGTCAGCTGCACCAGATCGCGATTTTGATAGGCCAGCAGAATATTTTCATCATCATCAACAGTAAAGGAAGTTATTATTTCAGAGGACTCAAACAAACCATAACCACCATGAACTTCATCTATTTGATACCCGTCAAATTTGGCCAGTTCCACAACATCGGTGATAGCGAGAATAACATCAATGGCATCACCGGAAATTGCCGGACGAAGAACTGTGAGTTCAGTGGATGAAGCAGTAATGATCTCCGCCTGAACATTATTAAAATAAACCGTATTGTCTACAGCATTTGCGGAAAAATTACTGCCGACCAGGGTGATTTCATTGGCCCCTGCTGTGGCGATTGCCGGATCTATGGATGAAATCGTTGCAGGCGGATTGCCTTCCGGTTTGCTGTCCCAGATCGAACCCGGCGCATCGTATTCACATCCTGACACAGCGAGCAACAAAATGCCGGTCAGAAGCAGGATGCCTGGGCATAATTTATTGATTCTCATAAGTGATCTCCTACGCTTATGGTTATCGTTTCAATTACAGCGAAAATCTTGCGGTCATGCGCTGTATATTATCAAAAATACCGAACGGTGTATAGGAATAATCGAGCTGCAAACCGAATTGCTGTATGCCGAATCCAAAACTTAATCCGTTCTCGTCATTGTTGGTCACATAACCGCCTCTCAGAGACAGTATATCCATGAGCCGGTAATCCAGGCCGATAAGAAGCTGTTCCGGATGGGACCGGTAATGGGACGCATTCAAAGAAATAAACAGATTCTGTTCAGGTCCGCCCATTTCCATCAGGTCCATAAGATCCATGGATATACCCAGTGTAAAGACCAGGGGAAGCTGAAATCCTTCCTCAGCGTATTCGATTTCAGAGGAAAAATTACGTACCGACATACCGAAAACCAGACTCTTCCATCCGGTTTCAAAGAGTGTTCCGAAATCAAACGCCAGCGGCTCCAGCACATTATCCTTTTCAATCAGGGTCGTATCGATCTGGGTTTTCTCGGCAATCACGCTCTGCCCCAGATCCTGCCTGACCCAGCGAATCTGGCCGCCGATATAAAAGCGGTCGGACAGGGATTTGGCATAACCCAGACCCACGGCAAGCGCTGATGGATTAATCACATCTGTAAATTCAAAACCCTGATCGTTATCTGCAACACGGGTACCAATAACATCTCCGTAATCCACACTTTGGACGCTGATACCCACCACACCAAGCTGACCTGTGCCTGGAGACAGGTTCACAGCCAAACTGTATGACTGATGTGTAATATCGGCGATCCATTCATTGTAGCTGGCTGACATATCAACCGTACCGGACATACGGGCCATGGTCGCGGGATTGAAAAACAGCGCGCTTGAACCCATATCCATGGTGCTCACGGCTCCTGCCATGGCTGCGGCCCTGGCATCAGAAATCACACTGAGAAACTGAAAGCCTGTTTGGGCCAATTTGACATTTTCCTGTTCATCCTGGGCCATCCCGAAAGCGTAAAAACACAGCACAAGGATTAGCCCGGCCTTAAGATATAATAAAGTATTCTTCATATTTCCCTTCCTTTTGTTATCGAATGACAATAAACTTACGGAAAGTGGACTCTCCCTTGGTAAACAGCATTTCACCGCTTTCAGGATCAGGATAATCCTCGGTGACTTCCACGTACAGTATATAAAGACCGCTCACAACAATCTGACCGGAGGATGTAAAGGAATCCCAGAATTCATCTCCGGCGCCGTTATCATGAATCTTCTCCCAGATCAAATCACCGCGCTCCGTATAAATCTGCAGTTTGCAGAATGGCGGCAAACCGTAAAAAACAAGACGGTCATACTGGGAATCATCACCAAACTGAACGGCCCTTGCCCTGATATCATAGGGATTGGGAACAACAACAACCTCTTCAAGTTTTTTACCGGCAGGTCTGAGCAGGTTGGCCGGCACACTGGTCACAGTCCAGAAAAGACTGCTTGTCAGCGGCTTCCCGGGCTCCAAATCATTGGTTGAACCGTTATCCTTGGTCTGGATATAGTAGTAATAATCGAATCCGCGCCGTGCAGACGTATCATCATAGGTATGAACCACATTGGCTGCATTACATTCAAATATCTTTGTATACCTTGTTTCCCTGTTAAGCACTGTTCCCTGGGACCGATAAATCACGTAACCGTCAAAATTCGGACTGGATACAGCATTATCAGTCCAGGAAAGCCGAACCCGGTCTCCTCCTGACGCAACAGTAAACTGGTCCGGCGGCGGCGGTGAAGCTGGGATATCGTAACCGGATTCATAATTCGCGAGGGCATTGCGGAACGTCTTTATGAGTGAATCTTCACAGGATTGCACCCATTCTTTTTTATACAGGTTGTGATCTGTGGTTGTTGATCCATCGGGTCTGACCAGTTCAGGCTGATCCGTGCCATTTTCCCAGAGCAGCCAGTTATAACCGACTTCCCTGTTCTTTTCTCTTGAAATGCCGGAAACACCTTCAGCCATAACCAGATGAATGCTGTCGCCCGGTTCAAGTGTGTAGGGACCAAAACCCTGGCCCTGGCTCTCACCCGCCACATTGCCCCAGGTGTCCGCAAAACCGTCGCCGACCTCTTCCGCATGGGTCAGGTCCGGATGACCGGATGACATATGCTCGTAGCGCTGGCCCATGAAGATTTCATCATATTGACTGTATGGACCCTGTGTGATTGGATCATCAGAATTTAAATACCATGTGGTCACGGGCTGATATACATCATCAGCCTGATTATCCGGACTGGTGTCCGCGTGAAGCATCACAACGCCGGCGTATTTTGCGGCAGCCAAAACGCCGTCTTCACCTTCATTGGGGCAGCCCCAGTCGTCAGAAACAGGCCTTGCTGAATCCAGGCCGTACCATGCATAAAGGGCACGCATTTCAAAATCAGCCGCATTGGGATCCTGGCCAATAACCTGATTCACAGTGTTCCGTCCCCACATGGCATCCCAGGTGCCCCAACCATCGGTAAAACTGCGGACAGACTCGCCGCTTAAAGCATACCGCCAGTTGAGCCAGAAATACAGATCCTGCAGGGTTTGTTCATAAACCGTACCGGCACGGTCAACAATGCCGGTATTTTTAATAACATAATCATAGATAAAATAATTATCGTGATTGGACTGGGCAAAAGCCATCACTTTGCGGGTTACAGTGACACCAAGAGCGGTGTTGACTTTTGTGACCAGCATACGGTCGCATGGCATGGACTCATCAATCTCGTCCAGAGCATCATAATTGGTATTTACGGTCGCAATCTGCGCATCCACAACAACCAGCGGATGTTCATATTTTCCAACCAGCTTATGTTCGACCTCAAATACCTGGTTCACCTGATCATTATCCTGCCTGGGCCCAATACCGACAACCTTGGTGGTCAGGGTACCGTTTATTTTGGTATCATAAAAATTCTTGCTGCCGATCCAGAAAGCCCTGGCGCGTGTTGTATACTGCCATAGACTGTACTGTGCGGGCCAGGAGAGCAATCCCCAGTTACAGACTTCCGGTCCCGCATCCTCCACCTCGGTGCACTGCTCTGAATACAAGCCCTGCAGCTCACCGATACGGAGCCACTTCAATTCTCCACCCAGACCCTGAGCAAATACAGACTGAAAACCTGTCAGCAACAGAATACCCGCAAGCAGAAGTACCAGGGTCAGGATATTTTTATTTTTATTTTGGTTCATAAGACATCCTCGTTTTTTATTGTATATCGAAGGTTATACGAAGGCCGAAGAAAATCTGCCGCGGATCCAGGAACGTAAATGATGTATTATTGGGCATATCGACATAGGCCTTGTCATCCAGTATTTGCTGCATACGTCCGGATTCGACTTCTACCCAGGCATTGTCTGTATATTCGTAATACATACCTGTTTCAGATTCATAATATACAATGCCTTCTTCTCCTGTATGGACTTCCGGATCAATGATTCCCCGTTTCTCAATGGGCTGAAATGCAACATCATCGTCTCGGTATGTGCCATACCGGTCGTCACCCGGGATATTATCGTAGGCGTCACTTTTGGGCAAATGAAGCGATTTCATGTACTCATCATAGTCACCACTTTTTGCCCAGTTATTCAGGGACATGCGCCGGGTGTTGAACAGATTATTGATATCCATCAGGAGCTGAATTTTAAAACTCTTCAGGTCAAATGTTTTCGAAATGCGCAGGACCGTATTGAACCAGTCTGTCTGCTGCACATTGTTATTGATGGAAGGCAGATTTTCGGGGTTCCACGTCATGTAGTAGCCCGCCTGCCAGTCAACCAGTATATTGGCCATCCAGCTGCCGAGCAGCTTCTGACCCAAGACTTCGGGACCGAAATCATCCGGTGTGTAAAGGGTCATATTTACACGCGCGTACGGCTGCGGAATAGGTTTTTCCTGGTAATTATTCTGTGTGTTTTCATCGTATTCTTTCTGACGGGTTGGATCTTCATAAACCTGATCTTTTCCGAAATGCCCGCTGGATCTGACCTGATAGGTATAATTGGCAAAACCGGTCCACCAGCGCCCCATACTCTTCCGCAGGGTCAGCTCAAAACCGCGTGTGTCTGCATAATCATTCGCCATGGTTATGTTGTACAGACTGCCGCTGATGGACGAATACTGTGTCTGATCCTGCTGATTCGTGATATCATTGTAAAAGGCCGCGACCTGAACCAGATAATCCTTGAAAAGGGCGTGGTCATATCCCAGTTCATAAGACACGGTTTTGGCCAGCGTCAGATTGGGATCACCGATGTTCTGCAGGCGCCGGTCACTGGCACGATCGACCCGGAAAAGGGTTTGATACGAGGGTAATTGTTTAAAATGACCGTAGTTAAAATAGAGTTTGGAATTTTCCGTGATTGGATGGGAAATACCCAGTCTCGGGCTCAGCTGCCACTGGGGATCTGATTTTACCTTTTCAAATTCCAGATCATCATTGTACTTGCTGCTGAGAAACAGCTTGTCATAGGGATCAAAATCCCACCAGGATGTATTGGAATTGCTGTAATCCAGGCGCAGACCCACATTCATGATAAAGCCCTTGGTTTCCAGCTTGTCCTGAAGATACAGGGCAAACCGGTACGGGAAAACATGCATCTGAACCCGGTTGGAATAGGAACTGCCTCCCGTCAAAGAGGCGATGGTGCCGTAATCCAGATTCAGATCATTGTAGACAAATTCCATACCGGCTTTAACCAGGTTGTTAAAATTCAGCTGGCTGGTCACATCCGCTTTCAATGTGGTAGACGAGGTTTTGGAATTGTCACGCGCTTTGCAGGCATGGGCCAAACCGTCCAGATGAATGGTTGTGCCTTCACTCGGATTATAGTTGAAAGGATATTCATCCACAAAATAACCGGACACAATCTCATTGTCCTCTTTAAGATCCCGGGCCTCGCCGGGTCTGGTAAAGTAGTCGGTTTGAATATGTTCGAGTGATATTTCATAGAAAGTTTTGGGATTCAAAGTATGCGTCATTTTCGCGGCGATTGATTTATGGCCAATGTCTGCCAGACTGAGCATACCGGAACTCATGAAATTGCTGGCACGGTCGCCGATTAAACCGGAAACACTGTAAGTGTCCCGATAATAATCACCCGGTGACCAGTTATTCTCATGCGTAAATTCCTTGCCGATCACCCCGGAAACCCGGACCTTGATAGCCTCATTAATATCCGAGGTGAGCTGCAGGGTCCAGTCGTAGTTGACATAATCGTCACGGGTTAAAGGAACGAGAAGCATACTCCGTTCCCTGCGATATGATGTGAAAAACCGGAGATTGCCCAGCATGTCGCTGACAAAGGGAACCGGTCCGCCAAAACCGCCGTCAATGTTGTAATCAGGCTGATCATTGGGTGCGCTTCTTCTCATCTCCCACATAAAGAGGCGCTGGCATCCCATAGGTGAAAGGTCGTTGTCCGGATTATCATCTTCCAGAAGCAGGCGGGACACTTCGTTCCAGCCCGAAAAGTCCGGATACTGCTTCTGAGTGTATTCATCCCAGGCCCCATTGTCCGTACCGGTCCAGCATACCTCATCGTCCAGAAAAGGTTTCATCCACATGGATTCAGGATCATAGGGTGAAATACCGAAATATTTGGCCTGCGGCGGACTGTACTTGAAAGAGATATTACCGGTGTAGGCGCTTTTGCTTCCCTCCTGGGTGACCACATTGATGATACCGGATTGCACCTGACCGTATTCGGCTGTAAAACCACCGCGTTCAACTGAAATTTCCTTTATACTGCTAAGTGCCACACTGGATATGGGCACATTGTTTCTCGGATCACGAAGGGTCACACCGTCCAGCATCAGCAGTGCCTGATCGTTTTCGGCACCGCGGATCTGCAGATCACCCCGTATGCCGGCCTGAAGGCCGATGACATTTTCAACGTCTGAGACAGGCAGTTCTGCGACTTCCCGGTCGGATACTGCAACCACACTGGCGGAAACATCCTCGCGAAGCATATTGCGGTCAGCCACGATGGTCACAGCCTCTCCCTCAACCGCTTCCATCTCCATGTTCACATTCAGCCGGGTTGTCTGATCGATTCGGACCCTGACTTCATTAAAAGTAATCCTTTTATATCCCATAACAGAAACCGTAACGGAATAATTACCCGGAGGAACATGCAGTATCGTATAATTGCCCTCCAGGTCGGCAGCAGCACCCAGTTGAGATCCTTCGATCACAACATTGGCGCCGGCCATGGGATCGCCGGTTTCCTGGTCGATGACCGTACCGGCTATTTTACCTGTTGTACCGCCTATGACCAGATGCACTGCCGAAAACAAAAGCAGAAGTGACCATAGGAATACAGACATTCTCAATGCTTTCATAAATCCTCCTCCTTGATTGATGAACGACGATTCACTTTTATCTCCTCTTTTGAGATGCTATGTATGAATACTTCAAGAATATCCTGTCTCTGGATTGTTTATCTATCAACCATTGATGCCTGTTAATACCAATAACTCAGCCGGCATTTCATGTAATCGTTGAATGTGTTTAGCATAAAAATTGCGGGTTTTGTTCAATATCGGCCGCACCGATTCAAAATTTATTTATTCCTGGAAATAATTATCATTTCATTTGTAAACCCGGGATATTGTGTGCCGGGAGAAAATAAAGAATCATTGTTTCAGATATGCCCAATCAGCTTTTGGGAATGTTTGTAAAAACAACAGAAAACGTTTTCGTAAATCTTAACGTTTATCATAGTACGAATTTGTATTTCCATTGTCAAGAAAAAAATAAGGTCGAAAACATGTTAATTCGCCAACAATTTTAAACAGAATTCGATGTTCTCAGCCGGGTTTTTAACTGTGATTGCACTGGAATGAAAAATTCAGGGATTGGATGGAAAAATGGGAATCTGCTTTATTGTATTAATTAATGCCTTTGAAATTTTCAAATGGGTCTCGACCGATGGATGTGAATTGGCGACATATCCGCCCTCATAATAATCAAAATCCGCATAAAAAACATCAGCATGTCCCCGCGCTTTTTCAGATTCCACCACCTGTCTGACTTGATCTTTCAGCCATTCCACATGGGGTGAGAAGGCAATGATTTGAACACCCGGGTAAACATCCCGTATCATTTGAATAAAATGATGATACCTTGATATAAACAATTCAGCATCCGTTTCATCAATATCTCCCTGCCAGCCCCCAAAACCTGAATAATCATTGAGTCCCAGACAAATAACAACCAGATCAGGAATCCACTGTTGAAAATTCCATTCCGGTTCAGCAGCTTCCATCAGCGTCCTGTTAAAATAGGCAGGCAAATTAAACCGGGAATCCCCGGTCCAGTCATGGACCAGCCCGATCCCGGGTCTGCAGATTGTATGATACTGTGCGCCAAAAAAATCGGCGGTCACAGCAGCAAATCCTTTGTCTATATTGGTTACAGGGATGGTTTCCTCCCAGTCCATTTCCTGCCTTTCCGCTTCATTCCCTTCGGCTGCAGTAAACGAATTCCCCAGGAATTCAAACTTCAGTTGCAGTTGATCAGGCGGTTTCAGCAGATCACCATTCTCATTAAGTATAAATCCTGAAAAAGAAAAAATCCGGCCGAACGATGAATTCCGCTTTGAAAATCGGAGGGTATGTGTGGTGTCCTCCAGATTATCCGCCAGAATATAATCGGTCTCACCATCCGATGATCCATGAAAAACGCCCTGAAACTGACCGTCAATATACACATTATGAAAATTAATCGTATCATCCAGGCAAACACCGATCCGCGTGCCGTGAAATGAAATGCACACGGAGACACCCGGCCAGGAATGCTTTGGCTGATCCGGATCGGACCGGTCCCAGCGGCCGCAATACTGTATAAAGGGATGACTTGCCGGAATATGGCGTGACAGTAACTGCATGGGATTAAAAATACAAGAAATAAGAATGAATACAATCGGATTTTTCATTGAATCTCAAAATTATTTTTACAGTATCATCCAGACAGAGCGAAGCTCTCAATGCTCCCCGTGCTCACCCAGTAATTCAGCCACTTCGTATTCTATGACTTCCAGCCAGACACGGTATCCCTGCGCATTGGGGTGTAAATAATCCGGCATCAGACTGTGTCTCAATTTTTCATCCGGAAGGAGGAACAAAGAGGATAAATCCATATAATGGATGTTTTCGCCGTCCGCGATTCGCGCAGCCAGCAGGTTGGCTTTCCTGATTTTTTCACGCTGGGCACAGGGTTCGGGCTCCCTTGGAAAAATACCCAGAAGAAGTATTTTCATATCGGGAAATTTTTTGACCAGTCTGTAGCAGACTGCAACCATACCGTCTGCAATTTCTTCGGCTGTATTATCGTCCCCGTTTGTATTATTGGTTCCAATCAGCACAACAGCCAACCTGGGTTTTATCCGACTGAAATCGGAGTGATCCAGACGCCATAACACATGCTGTGTCCGGTCCCATCCGAATCCCATATTAACCGCTTTCCGGGACTGATAATACCTGTCCCAGTATTTTTTCCCGGTATTCTCCAGACCATGAATAATGGAATTGCCGATAAACAATACATCCGCATCACCCTCTCTCAACCGGCTGTTCACAGCTTCAAGCCTTGGACCGTACCATTCCTGTACCTCCTCAAAAGGAGTATAGACCGGTGTAACCGCACTGTGATGTTTCTTTGCGACCTGATTAAAATACGTTTCCTGCGGCTTTGTACATCCGGTCAGTAAAGTCATCATGGAAACATAAAACAGCAGAATCAACTCAATTCTCATATCGCAATCCCTCAGCAGCATCAATTCTTTTTATATGTATAATAGACTTCCACACGTGCGATCCGGCTTGACGCGCTCAGTTCAATTTTTATTAAATTCGACTCAGGGACAGCGGTTCCGGATTCATACAGAACCGGGCGCCAGTATTGATAATCATCCGTCCCTGTGTACAGGCTGATTTGCGGACCGGCCACCTCAGTATAGGTGCTGTCGTCTCCGGACACAGACAGATTTAAATTCTGATTTTTCGTTTGAGTAAATGAATAAACACGCCACCCTGTAATGGATCCGGGTACCCGGTAATACAGCACGTCACCCGCATCTCCTGAAAGTCTCTCTGTATCCTCCTTGAATTTTCTGCATTCTGCTGTTTCAAGTTTCCAGTTCCCTTTTTTATCGTACAGCCTTCCGAAAGATCCCATATCATCTATCCAGGCCTGATAGGCAGTTTGGACCGGTCCAATTATGTTGGACGGTTCGGATCGGCCGATCCTGTTTTTAGCGATGACACGATAAAAATAGGATGCTCCGATTTCAGCTGTTTCATCATGAAAAAGCGGCATATATGGAACCGCGGCATCCGAAATGTTGAATCCGACTGTTTCCCATGGCCCCTTTTTCTTCTGGCTGCGCTGAACATCGTAGGCTGCAGCGCCTGCGGATCCCCGCCAGCTGATAGCCGTCGGATTTTGAAAAGGCAGCAGAACCGGTACGTCAGGAACCGGCAGAGGCACCGGGTCGAGGTTACGGATTTCGAACGCCTTCTTCCGCATCAATGCCATGATACCCTGCTCATCGTAAGCCTGCCCTGAAGTAAAGCCGGGCCAGTGATAGGCTTTATAAATACCATGTCCAAAAGGTTCGGAATGCCAGTAAAAACCGCCTCTGTGACGGTGATATCGAAGGGACCAAATCAGTGCGCCGCTGATTTCATGATCAATAATCCAGTCAAGCATCTGTTCAATCATGGGGGTTCCTGCAAATCCGAATTCTCCGATGATATAGGGTTTTTTACCGTCCACCAGATCCAGGCAGTATTGAAGGAAACCGAACGCCCTGGACGGATCTGCCGAATAATGATGAGACGTGACAATATCCACAAGCGTGTCTTCAACGGTCTCTTTGCTCATAAATCCGCCGTGCATCACCAGATGATTGCGATCCAGGGATTTTATATAGGCTACAATGTCACTGGTCCAGGAATAGGGGGAAGACAGTTCATTGCCCGTTTCCCAGCAAAGGATGGCTTTATCCTCATTGTACGGTATGCCGGTTACAGAATTCCTTCGTGTCAGCACATAATGAATGGTCTTTTTATAATCTTCAATAAGAAGCGAATCCGTATAAAATTCATCCTCGGATTTTCCGCGAAAAGCCGCATACTGGGGTCTTCCTCCCATCCACTGCCATTCATTGAGAAGCGGTACAATGAGACGGATGCCCAGTTCATTGGCTACTGCCAGCATGGTATCCATAGTGGCAAAGGCGTGTTCATCAAAAACACCCGGTGCCGGCACATATTTGGGGGTACCCGGCGCATCATTTTCGCTTCGTACCGGAACCGTATAGGTTCGGGCCACAAGCCCGCCCAGCTGTCGGACGCTTTCGAGCGCGTCTCTGATTTCATACGATGTGGGCAGTGCATATTCATGTTCAGACGTAAACACCATTTCATCTTCGACGAAATTCAGATTGGGAATATTCCAGGATATAAAACGGTATTCCTGATCCCCGTCCATTAATCTGGCCCCATCAGCAGTGATAAAATGGCCGAAAACACTGCCCGCGGCAGAAAGCATCCGGAAAAAGCTGCAAAAAGCAAGTAAATAAAAAATAAAACGTATCGATCGTAACATATTCAGCTCCGGTAAAAGGACAGTTTTAGGGCGTATCCATGTATTGATTTAGAAAATTAAGCAATTTTTCCGGATGATCCCCAAAATAATTATATCCGTCAAAACGCTCCTCACCCTCTATCCACAACAGCGATTTGGGCCCCGGCGTATTTGCATAAAATCCCTCAACATCGTCCGGCCGGGTCCACGGATCGGATTTAACCTGCACATAGAGAACAGGTACCATAATATTTTTAACATCCTCCCTGGGAGACATTTCCTTCAGTGAATAACCGCTGTATCGGATTATTTTTCTGTCAATGGCAGGAACCCTTGATGAAAACATACTGTATTTATCCTGTATCAGACAGGGAACCAGAACATCCATGGAAACCGGTTGAACGGCTATAAGGCACTTAACCCTGCCGAACTTTTCCTTTTCTCTGCTCATGGCCATGATGGTCGCATTGGCTCCCATGCAGTGACTTACAAAAGCAATGGACTTCCTTTTGAGATCCGGACTGGAGGCAATATAATCCAGGGCGCCGATTACATCGGGCCATTCGTTCAAACCAACACCACACACACCCTGGTTGCCCTCCCCGCTTTCGCCATGGTTCCTGAAATCAAAGGTCAGTACATCGTATCCCGCATTATGCAGAACTCGGGCGGTTTTGAGCAGTTCAACTTCTTTTTTTGTGACCTTGAAGAATCCCTGATCTTTAACGGAAAAACCGTACCGGGTAAAAGGCATGGGATGTGTGACCACGGCAATTTTATCCTTCCCGCCCGGGATCAGCCATGCCTGAATAAAAACACTGTCAGGCGCATAAAAAGAAACAGCCTGATAATCCATACCATAATCAGCCGGGTTTTTGATCAGCGGCTGACGCCGTGGATAAATGAGTGATTTGGCCAGGGTGGAATCCATCATACCGCAGCCTGAAAATAGAATAATAAAGAATAGAATAAGAAGACATACAAAATAGATATGCGATTGATATACGGATTTATTCAAAGAGACCTCCTCCTTTTAATTTTAACCTGCTCTTTGATTTTTTAAAGTGCCCCTTAATCATCAGCCTGTAAATAAGGCCATTGAGGGATATCCTTCTCATGGATCTTTAAAGGCAGTGAAATGTCTTCATAAGACATCATTGGCACCAGGACAACATATCCAGCTTCATATATTGAGACATCTGTCTGTCCGCTGATCCCATCATCGACTTGTTCAACACCTGAAATGTGCCAGACTATTCCGGCGTAGTCAGCTGTGTCGGTATGCATTGGGGTCAGTAAAGGCAACCGTCTCAATCCGGCCCGCCTGGACACCCTTACACCTTTTATCTGATCAGGCGCAATACGCGGTATGCTGACAGTCAGATACTGCCCTTTTTGCAGAGAACGCAAAACCGGACTTTGTGCCAGCTTGACAACCCAGCTGTTGGCCGCCTTAACCGATTCGGGGAAATCATCATCCAGACCCGACACGGCCAGGGCAGGAAAACCTGCAAAAGCCGCCACCCTGGCGGCCCCGACTGTGCCCGAACCGAACCAGTCCTGACCCAGGTTGGCGCCCCCATTGATACCGGAAACAACAAGATCAGGCGGATCGTCATACATAATACCTGTGAGGCCCAGAAGCACACAATCTGCCGGGAAACCATCCACAGCATAAGCTTCAACGCCATGCCCGATATTACGTTTCTCTACACGGACCTGTTTATTTAAAAGCAGGGGCATATAGCTTGATGCTCCGCTGCGGTCCTCCATAGGGGCTACGACAACGGTTTCGGCCACCCGGGAAAACGCACGGGCCAGTTCAATAATTTTAATATCATCAATACCATTGTCATTGGTAATCAGCACCCTTCGGGGCCAATCATCATCTTGCGCTGTGGCGATTCTCTGACCATAGATAATTATAAGCAGCAATAACATACAGAATCGTTTTCTCTTCAGTAAATACAAAACACCCTCCTTAATCGGCATTTTTAAAGATAAGTAATATTATCAGATTTCCAAAAAACTGTTTAACGATCAACTTTCAAAAAATGAATGGCAGTATTTAGTCATACTGAATACAGGCGGGGATGTTTCATGCGCACATGAAAAAATCAATACCCTTCTGATACCCGCCTAACCGGCTGTTTCCTGAAAAATATAAAAAACCGTGCCCAGGGATCTTTCATACACACCCGCTTCAGAGGCAATAATATTTCCTGATAAAAGTGTCATTTCGCCGGTCAGATCTATCTTGTCGATCCCGCTCTCTGACAGGAATTCAAGTCTGTTTTTATCATTGAACCGTCTCATGACTGTCCGGAAAACCGTCCCGCGACTGTTCTGAAATACGGGTTGTCCACGAACCGTCACAATATCACTGAAGGTCAGAATCAGTCTGTCTCCGTCCATCTGATAATCGATGACACGCACAGGCTCGACAGATTCAGGGTCCCATTGTCCGTTAAAGGTCCACGAAGGGGTAATCTGGTCCGGGGAAGGGCTTTGTTTCGCCTGTTCCAGATTATTGCTGATCCAGTCGAAGGATTCTCCCTCCTTCCGGCATTGAAAAAAATATTTTCTGTCTCCCTCAAAACAGGGATTGTTTCTTGCCGGGTCGTCATACAGGACGTGATAGATCGGCTGATCAGCCATATTTTCAGAAAAGCGGCAGTTCAGAAGATAAAACTGCGCTTCATAATGATGCCTGCCCAGCTGAAAACCGGGTACACCGTCAAATCTGGAATTGACAATAACAAATTTCTGATCCGGATCGTAATGCCCGTCATGCCACAGTATGGCTGTTTTTCTGTACTGATAAATTTGTGAATCCCGAACAAAACACCACCCCCGTGGACAGATCAGGTCAACCGATCCGTGAAAGATGCAGTTCGAATGGTAGTACATGCCCGTTTTATAATTCCACAGCGAGACAGTATCTCCTCCTCTGCTGATAAGCCTGCAATTGACCGTGACAATTCGATTTGATAATCCGTATACAGTAAACGCGTGAATACCGGTTTCCGGCTGAGAATTCTCAACGGTGATGTTTTCGAGAATGAAATCATCACCGTAAATATTCAGTACAGCAGGACCGATGTAGTCTTTACTGGCAATCCAATCTTCCCGTGGCTGATTGTAGCTTATAATGGTGCTGTCCCTGGATTCACCGCGAATGGTGATATAATTCTGGTTAATACGCACTTTTTCATTGTACAGACCGTTCATCACATAGATAACTGTACGCCGATAGGGGTACATGGGCAGTGCATCCACTGCTTCGGTTATGGTTTGATAATCCCCCCGGCCGTTACGGTCCACAATTATATCTGCATATTTCCCGGCCTTAAGATTACCGGTCAAGGTCAGCAGCATAATTGAGAAGATCATGATTTGATGAATACGAACCTTCATCTGAACCCCTTTAAATAAATGGATCCGGTTGAATCGATTATTATCCTGTCTTCAAGACCATCGAATAATAGCGGATAAACCGGAACCGGTGATTGATTTCAAAATGTTTCTGAAATATTCGAAATCCGCATTTCCTGTAACAGGCAATGGCACGAACATTATTCCTTCTGACATTTAATATAACCTGATTTGGTAAAAAAATTCAGGCCATAAATCGATTATCCGCACCGGGTCTGTCATCCGGACCGATTTTACCGGTCAGCCATCCGATTTTTGGATTTTCTATTTTGTCAAAAACAGGGACATAGGGTTTAATATCAATCAGGGGGGTTCCATCAATCATATCCACATTTTTAATATGGAGGATATTCTTCTCGACACGGACAAGTTCAACCACAGACAGGCCGATCATATTGGGACGCCGCGGCGCCCGTGTTGCAAATACACCGTGGAGCACATTGTCGAGAAACGGGGTTACCTGAAGTTTATATCCTTCTGATTGATGAAAGAAAAAGAGAAGCAGAATATGCGAAAAACCCTCAACGTCCTTCAGCCCTTCAATAAATGGCTGGAAAATTTCAACGGTCCCTTCCACGCCATCGGACAGGGTTGATTGTATGGGAACATCCGCCCTGTGTAAATAGGGTGTGTGTATCGTTCCTATGGGTGATAATTGAATCAGATCGCTTTTCATGAATCCTTCTTATATTTCAGAGGACGGCTGATTCTATTTGATCACTTTTCTCCGGATCGCTTTCCGATTTTTATAGATAAAGGCCGCCAGCCCCCGCGGACAAATCCAGTTTATAAATACAAACAATTTGCCGTGACCCGTAATGATCCGTTTGCGATAGCCTTTTTTCGGTATGGCCCGTATGATATCGCGGGCAACCTTTTCCGGCGAAGCGGATATGCTGCCGTGGGATGTGGCCTTTCTGGCTTTTTCCGATACATTTTGAATACGGTTACCGGCCCTGTCCATGTGTCTTAATTCTGTGCTGACAAATCCGGGTTCAGCAAAAAGAAAAGCAATGTCCTTTTCTTTTAATTCATACCGGACAGACTCATAAAATCCCCGCATGGCAAATTTTGTCGCCACATAGGCGGAACGGTCGAGAATGCCGAACTCGCCAAGAATGCTGCCGACGACGATGAGCTTGCCCTTGCTTTCCTGAAGATAGTCCAAACAGGGGTACAGCGTATTGAGCATACCAAAAAAATTGGTATCGAATATATTTTTATAATCATCCACTGTCAGCGATTCCAGGGCGCCTGCAATGGTATAGCCGGCATTGGCCACAACCAGATCCAGCCTTCCGATTTCACGAACTGCTGTATCAATCCGGTTTTTCATATCAGCCGGTTTCCTGATGTCACAGGATACGGCAATCACCTGTCTGCCGGTTTCATCCTGAATCTGTTTTTTCAATTCAGCCAGTCTGTCCTCACGGCGGCCGAATAAAACAACATCATAACCATCCTCGGCCAGGGCAAACGCCATAGCC
>Ga0272441_10003752_pt1 | contig 28498 bp, 19 predicted proteins | sample SSMProp6N_FD_193582 | JGI IMG/M metagenome (GOLD analysis project Ga0272441, IMG submission 193582) | Marine sediment archaeal communities from Little Sippewissett salt marsh, Falmouth, MA, United States - SSM-Prop-6N | ecosystem: Environmental > Aquatic > Marine > Wetlands > Sediment ... | reverse complement strand
GGCCTCCCCCAAACGCCGGGATGCCCGCCCTAGGAAGGGCGGGCCTCCCCCAGGGCTGGGATACCCGCCCTAGGAAGGGCGGGTACTATACAAAGTCCGGCGTTTCGCCGATAATAATAGTAGATATGATTTACAACATCTATGAGACAGACAACTGCGTTATCGAGACCGACAGTCTCGAAATGGTGAAAGCGGCGCTGCAGGCTCACCCGGGCTGTACAGTCAAGGAAATCGCCACCGGCAAGGTCCTGAACCAGTCGGCGGGCAGCCGCCGCTAGGACACCCGCAACCGGCCTCCGCAAAGGCCGATACCTCCATCACCACCTACACTCTCCACCTGCCGGATGCTGCGCGCCCGGGCACCAAGGTTGCGGTATGCGTTGCCCGCGCCTCTGTCTGTCAAAACCCTTGACCGTCTTGTAGGCTTTCACTATCATTCGAAATAAGAAAGCAAACGAAACCCGTGGAACAAACAGCGATCTACACGGAACGCCAGAATCGTATTCTCACCATGCTCAGCAGGCTGCAGCGGATCAATGTCCAGGATCTGACCCGCAAGCTGGGGGTGTCGGAAGTCACCATCCGCAAAGATCTTTCCTTCCTGGAGGAGCGAGGCAAGCTGGTGCGTGTACGCGGCGGAGCCCGGCTGGCGGAGGACGGCAAGCGCCTCAGGACCATCGATGCCAGAATCGACGAGCAGCGCGCGGAAAAACGCGCCATCGCCGTCCGGGCCCTGACCCTGATCCGGGAGGGGGAGAACATCTTCATCGATTCCGGCAGCACCTGCGCCTGCCTGGCCGCTTTGCTCCGCGACCGGGAGCTGCGGGTCATGACCAATTCCCTGGACGTGCTGAACGAGCTGGCTGGGGCGCCGGGTATCGCCCTCCTTTCAACCGGCGGCAGCTTCCGCCCTGAGGCCCGTTCCTTCATCGGTCCCACCGCCCTGGCCAACCTGAAGAATTTCCAGATCGACACCTGCTTCATCGGCACCACCGGTTTCACCGTGGAGGGGATTTTCACTTCCCAGAATACCCTGGAATCCCAGCTCAAGAGCGCGGTGCTTCGGGCTTCCGGGCGCCGCATCGTGCTGGCGGACCACACCAAGTTCGGCAGGAGCGCGTTCTCGGTTTTCGCCCGGGCGCGGGAGATCGACGTGCTGATTACCGATACGAGTTTACCGGAAGTTGAGGCGCTCGGCCGCCTGGGTATAGAGCTTCTCAGGACCGGAGCGGAGGAAAACCAGACAAAGCAGTGAGGAGGCGGTTATGAAAGCGGATATCGGGGTCGTGGGCCTGGCGGTGATGGGTCAGAACCTGGCCCTCAACATGGAGAGCCGCGGCTACGCGGTAGCGGTGTACAACCGGACTATCGAGAAGACCCGGGAGTTCGCCTCAGCGCGCACTTTGGGGCGCAATGTTATACCGGGCTATTCCCTGGAAGAGTTCATTCAGAGCTTGAAGAGCCCCCGCAAGATCCTGGTCATGGTCAGGGCGGGAGAGGCGGTGGATGCCATGATCGAAAAGCTTTCCGCCCACCTGGACGAGGGAGACATCCTCATTGACGGAGGCAACTCCTATTTCCAGGACACCATCCGGCGGGACAGCCGGCTGCGGGAGCGGGGGCTGCTTTACCTGGGCAGCGGCGTCTCCGGGGGGGAGGAAGGGGCCCTGCACGGCCCGAGCATCATGCCCGGGGGGAGCAGAGAGGCCTATGAGGCGGTGGCCCCGATACTCCAGGCCATCGCCGCCCAGGTGGACGGTGAGCCCTGCTGCACCTACATCGGCTCCGACGGGGCGGGGCACTATGTGAAGATGGTGCACAACGGCATCGAGTACGGGGACATGCAGCTGATCAGCGAGGCCTATACCCTGATGAAAAATGCCCTGGGGCTGGATCACGAGCGCATGCAGGAGGTTTTCGCCGATTGGAACCGGGGAGAGCTGGATTCCTACCTGATCGAGATCACCGCGGAAATCCTGGGGAAAAAGGACCCGGAAAGCGGTCAGCCCCTGGTGGAAATGATCCTGGACCAGGCCGGGCAGAAGGGCACCGGCAAGTGGACCAGCCAGTCCGCCCTGGACCTGGGGGTCGCCGCCCCGACAATCGCCGAGGCGGTGTTTGCCCGCTACATTTCCGCCATCAAGGAGGAGCGCCTGGCCGCATCCGAGCTGCTTACCGGCCCGGCCGGGCCGAGCGCCCGCTATTCCGGCGACGCCGGGGAGTTCCTGGACTCCCTGCGGCGGGCCCTCTACGCCGCCAAGATTTGCTCCTACGCCCAGGGTTTCGCCCTCATGCAGGCCGCGGCCGCGGAGCACGGCTGGAAGCTCCGCCCGGGAGAGATCGCCATGATCTGGCGGGGCGGCTGCATCATCCGGGCTAGATTCCTCGCCAAGATCAAGGAGGCCTATGACCGGAACGCGGCGCTTGCCAACCTGCTTCTGGATGACTATTTCCGGAGCATCGTCACCGAGAATCAGCCCGCCTGGCGGCGGGTGGTCATGACCGCCACGGAGTTGGGGATACCCGTGCCGGCTTTTTCCTCGGCCTTAAGTTACTTCGACGCCTACCGCAGCGGGCGGTTGTGGGCCAACATGATCCAGGCCCAGCGTGATTATTTCGGCGCCCATACCTACCGGCGCCTGGACAGGGAAGGTGTCTTCCACACGGATTGGAGTCAAAAATGAGCTATTGCGACCAGATGTTCGATCTTTCGGACCGTACGGCGGTCATCACCGGGGGCGCGGGGGTTATCGCCGGCGCCCTGGCCGAGTGCCTGCTCCGGGCCGGTGCCCGGGTGGCGCTCTGGGGTCACCGTGAAGAGACCCTGGACGCGGCGGTGGAGAAGCTGACCGCCGCCACCGAAGCGGGCGGACGGCTTGCCGCCCTCAAAGCTGACACCGGCAGCGCTTCGGACTGCCGGGAAGCGCTGGAAAAAACGGAGGAGCTTTTTTCTGCGCCGGAAATACTCATCAATGGGGTGGGGGGCAACCGGGGAAAGTCCAGCTTCGTAGATACCGACCCTGAGCAGTTCGAGTTCGTGCTCAGGCTCAACCTGTTGGCCGGCCTCCTCATTCCCACCCAGGTGACGGCGGCCTACTGGATCGAGAAGAAAATCAGGGGCTGCATCATCAACATGACCTCCATGGCCTCCTATTTGCCCCTCTCCGGGGTCTGGGCTTACGACGCCGCCAAGGCGGGGGTGCTCAGCCTCACCTCAGCGGCGGCCAAGGAGTTCGCGCCCCACGGTATCCGGGTCAACGCCATCGCCCCGGGCTTCTTCGTGGGCAAGCAGAACCGGGCCCTGTTGATCAAGGACGAGGAGACCGGCGAGCTCACCGACCGGGGCAAAGACATCATCGCTCACACCCCCTTCGGCCGCTTCGGGGATGTGTCGGAACTGGCCGGGGCGCTGTTGTTCCTGGCCAGCGAGCGGGCCTCCGGGTTCGTGACCGGCGTGAGCCTGCCCGTGGACGGCGGTTACCTGATCGACAACATCTAAAACGAGGAGGAGCCATGTTCAGCAAGGAAGACCTGAAGAGCCTGCAGCCGCAGCAGGAATTTTTCATAGGCATCGATTCGGACGGCTGCGCCTATCCGTCCATGGAGCTCAAGCACAAGGAATGCTTTATCCCCACGATCATCAAGCACTGGCAGCTGCAGCCGGTGTCAAAATACGCCCGGGAGGCGGCTGAGTTCGTGAACCTCTATTCCAAGTGGCGGGGCATCAACCGCTTTCCCGCCCTGCTCATGGTCTTCGACCTCCTGAGCGAGCGCGAGGAAGTGCGCCGCTCCGGGGTACGAATTCCGCAAGTGCCGGTCCTCCGTGCCTGGGTCAAGCGGGAAGCCTCCCCGGGCAATCCGGCCCTGCAGGCTGAGATCGAGCGCAATCCCGATCCCGAGCTGCTGCGCACCCTGGCCTGGTCGGAGGCGGTGAACCTGGCCATTGCGGATATGGTCAAGGGCGTGCCCCCCTTCCCGGGTGTGCGGGAGAGCCTGGAGAAGATGAGCGGCCGGGCGGACGCCATCGTGGTCTCCGCCACGCCGGGGGAGGCCCTGGAGCGGGAGTGGCGGGAGCACGGCATCGACGGCTATGTGCGCGTCATCGCCGGCCAGGAGCTGGGAAAGAAGCAGGAGCATCTCCAGCTCGCCGCGGCGGGCAAATATGATGCGGAGAAAATCCTGATGATCGGAGACGCGCCGGGGGATATGAAGGCCGCCCGCGCTGTGGGCGCCCTCTTCTATCCCATCAATCCCGGGGCGGAGGAGGCTTCCTGGGAGCGCTTCCAAACCGAGGGTCTGGAGCGCTTCCTGGCCGGAAAATACGCCGGCAGCTACGAGGCGGAGCTGATTGCCGCTTTCGAGGCGCTGCTCCCGGATACGCCGCCCTGGAAGCGCGCATGAGCGCCATCGGACGCGGCGCCCCCGACCTGTCCCTCGGCCCCGGTGAGACAGCCGGGCTGATGATGCAGGGAATTCCGGAAGAGCTGGTCTCCGGCAAGCGGGTTCTGGTGCTCACCCCCGACGCCACCCGCAGCTGCCCCTTGCCGATGATGATCCGGGCCCTGCACGCCCGGGTTGCGGGCAGGGCGGCGGCCTGCGACTACATGGTGGCCCTGGGATCTCACCGCATCATGACGGAAGCCGAGATCCTGGAGTTGTACGGGATCAGCGCGGAACAGAGAAAAAACGAATTCGCCGCCAGCCGTTTTCTGAACCACCGCTGGGACCTGCCGGAGAGCTTCACCCGGCTGGGACGGATCAGCGAGGAGGAGATCGCTGAGATCACCGGGGGGCTCTTCCGGGAAGCGGTGGATGTGGACATCAACCGGGCCGCTCTGGACTATGATCTGATCCTCATCCTCGGGCCGGTGTTCCCCCACGAGGTGGTGGGCTTTTCCGGGGGCAACAAGTATCTCTTTCCCGGCATCTCCGGGGGGGAATTCCTGCATTTCTTTCACTGGCTGGGCGCGGTGATCACCTGTATTCGCACCATCGGGCGCAAACACACGCCGGTGCGCCGGGTAGTGGACCGGGCCGCGGCCATGCTGCCCACGCCCCGTCACTGCATCGCCATGGTGGTGGCCCCGGGCAACCGGCTGGCCGGTCTCTATGCGGGCGCTCCCGAGGAGGCCTGGTCCCGGGCCGCGGACCTGTCGGCACAGATTCATGTGCGCTACACCGGCCGCCGCTACCATACGGTGCTGGGCCGGGCACCGGAGATGTACGACGAGCTCTGGGTGGCCGGCAAGGTGATGTACAAGCTGGAGCCGGTGGTGGCCGACGGCGGAAAACTGATCATCTACGCCCCCCACATGAAGGAGATCTCCTCCACCTGGGGGCACTACCTGGAGCGAGTGGGCTATCATGTCCGGGATTATTTCCTCAAGCGTATGAACGAGTTCGCGGACATTCCCCGGGGCGTGCTGGCCCATTCCACCCACGTACGGGGGCTGGGGAGCTTCGAGAAGGGGGTGGAAAAGCCCCGTATCCAGGTGGTGCTGGCCACCGGCATCCCGGAAAAGCTCTGCCGGAGTATCAACCTGGGGTATCTGGACCCCAAATCCATCAATCTTGAGGACTACCGCAACCGTGAGCAGGAGGGTGTCCTGTTCGTGGACCACGCCGGGGAAACCCTCTACCGCGAGCGGCCCGACACAGGGCCCGACAAAGGGCCCGACACAGGGGCGGCAAAAAATAAGGAGAACACACCATGAACGAAGTTGCGAAGCATGAGATCGACGGCTGGCTGGAAAAGGCCGTCAGGGCGGACCTGCTGACGGCGGGGGGATTGACTGAAGACGCCGCAGCCCTTAAAGCCGCGGGGGCGCTGCTCTATCCAAACTCGCTGCGGCGCAAAGATGACACGGTCTGCTGCCTGCTCAGGCTCGGCTCAGCCCGGGCCCTGGGAGTCTTCGGCCCCGGCGCCGGGTTCAGCGGGGAGTCCCGGAGCCTGCCCGGAGGAGGGCGGGCCCTGTTTTGTGCCTTGAGCCACGAAAACGCGGAAAGCCTGCGTGCCCTGCTGCCCTGGACCGCTCCCTCGCCCCTGGCCTCACAGAAAACCACCATCGGTTTGGGAGACCGCCTGGGCGTGGCCGGTCCCGGGCACATCCGCACCCTGGAGGACCGCAAAGCCGCGCCGGTGCTGGCCCAGCAGTCGGTGCGGGAGCTGGACCTGACCGGCCGCAGCTATGAGGATGTGCTGGACTCGGCCACCTGGGCGGTGTTCCAGGAGGGCTATGAGCGGCCCTGGGGGGCCGACGGGGATCATCTGAAGACCGAGGAGTGGGTGCGCACGGCCCTGGGAATCGGTTTTACCATGATCACCGCCGATGTCTCCGACTACATCCACGGCGAAAGGGCCGCCCTGCACGGTGATGAGCTCCTGGCGGCCTACGCCGGTCTGCCCGCTTCTTTTCGCCGAACCCTGGACGCGGAGTTTCTCTCCCTGCGCCTGACGCTGGATACCGGCGAAGAGATCCGCTTCGATCCGGAGGGGCTGGCCCGGGCCGCCCTGGTGTACGGGGAGGCCCTGGACCACGCCGAGCGGCTCTATCGTGCGGGTGTGGAGGCCGCGGGGGAGGGGGGCTTCGATTTCGAGCTCTCCGTGGACGAGACCGACACACCTACCACGCCTGAGGCCCACGTGTTCGTGGCCGCCGAGTGCCGGCGCCGGAACCTGGGGGTTACCTCCCTGGCGCCCCGTTTCGTGGGGGAATTTCAGAAGGGGATCGACTATATCGGTGACGTGAAGGAATTCGAGAAGAGCTTCGCTGTGCACGCCGCGGTGGCCCGGCACTTCGGCTACCGTATCTCGGTGCATTCCGGGAGCGACAAGTTCACCGTGTTTCCCGCGGTCGGGCGCCTCACCGCCGGCAGCTTCCACATCAAGACCGCCGGCACCAACTGGCTGGAGGCGGTGCTGGTGATCGCCCGCTTGAATCCCGCGCTCTACCGCCGCCTGCACCAGGGGGCCCTGGACAGCTTCGAGCGGGCCACCGCCTACTACCATGTAACCACCGACCTGGGTAAAATTCCCGCCCTGGAAGACTTAAGCGATGCCGAGCTTCCGGAGCTGTTCGCCAATTCCGACGCCCGCCAGTTGATCCATATCACCTACGGGGAGCTGCTGCGGAATACGGAGCTGAAGCGGGATTTTTTCTCCTGCCTGGAAGAGCATATCGAGGCCTACTGGCAGGCCCTGCAGGTCCATATCGGACGGCACCTGGACCGGCTGGGAATCTGAAACAAGGAGAGAGCCATGGCGAGAGCTTTCCTGGGTGAAGACTTTCTACTGCACAACGAAACCGCGCGGCGCCTCTACTACGACTATGCCGACGGGATGCCCATCATCGACTATCACTGCCACCTGCCGGTGGCGGAAATCGCGAACAACCGGCGCTTCGAGAACCTGACCCGCATCTGGCTGGGGGGGGACCACTACAAGTGGCGGGCCATGCGGACCTTCGGCATCGAAGAACGGCTGATCACCGGGGACGCCTCCGACCGCGAAAAGTTCGCCGCCTGGGCCCGGGTGGTGCCCTATACCATCCGCAACCCCCTCTACCACTGGACCCACATGGAGCTCAAAGACCCCTTCGGCATAACGGATAAACTCCTGAACCCGGACACGGCCGATGAGATATATACGCGCTGTGGTGAGCTTTTGCAGGCTGAGGATTTCCGGGCCAGGGCCCTGATGGAGCATTTCCGGGTGGAGCTGGTCTGCACAACCGACGATCCCACCGACAGCCTGGAGCATCACCGCCGCCTGGCCGGGGAGGAAGGCTTTCCGGTCCGGGTATTGCCCGCTTTCCGCCCCGACAAGGCCCTGGCCGTGGAGAACCCGTCAGCCTTCAACCAGTATGTGGTGAAGCTGGAAGCGGCGGCGGACATGGAGATCGCCGGCCTGCCGGATTTTCTCGAAGCCCTGCGCCGGCGCCACCGTGTCTTCCACGACCTGGGCTGCCGCCTTTCCGACCACGGTTTGGAGCAGCCCTATGCCGCGGAATGCACGGCCGCCGAGGCTGCGGGCTGTTTTGACCGGCTGCGGAGCGGGCAGGATTTGGATTTGGAAGCCGGGTTGAAGCTGAAATCCTTTCTCACCTTCGAGCTGGCTGTTATGGATGCCGAGGCCGGTTGGATTCAGCAGTTCCACTTCGGCGCCCTGCGCAACAACAACACGCGCATGTTCCATGCTTTGGGGCCGGACTCCGGCTTCGACGCCATGGGCGATTTCGAGATCGCCCGTCCCCTGGCCCGTCTCCTGGACCGGCTGGACAGCAGGGATCGACTGGCCAGGACCATCCTCTACGTGCTCAATCCCCGGGACAACGACCTGATCGCCTCATTGATCGGCTGTTTCCAGGACGGAAAGGTGCCGGGCAAAATGCAGTTCGGCTCGGCCTGGTGGTTCAACGATCAGAAGAAGGGCATGGAGGCGCAGTTGAACGCCCTCTCCAACAGCGGGCTCTTGTCCAAATTCGTGGGCATGCTCACCGATTCCCGCAGCTTCCTCTCCTATCCGCGGCACGAGTACTTCCGGCGCCTGCTCTGCAACCTCCTGGGGGTGGAGGTGGAAGCCGGTGAGCTTCCCAACGACTTGCCCCACCTGGGAAGCATCGTCAGGGATATCAGCTACAACAATATTCGCAGTTATTTGGGGGAGGCGTAGCAAAGCGGCGGAGAGAAGTGACGGCGCTAGCGCTTGAGCGGCGAGGTTTCCCGGGCCATGGTACCGGTTTCCAGAAGCTCCCGGATCTTGTAGGTGCCGTACTTGCGCGCCTTGAGAAAACCGTCCCAGGCGGATTCGGCCAGGCGGCCCTCCCTGAGCAGGTCAAAAAGCCACTGGTGGGCGTAGGCCGGATCCTCCTGGGGGATGCCGGCCTGGATCTCCAGCAGCCACTTGCGGTTGAACTCCTCCTGGCTTCCGATGGTGGGCGCCATGATCATCGGGATGCCCAGGCCGCAGAAGAAGCTGAGCTCGCTGGGTTTTGTCCAGAGCAGGTCGGTTTCCCGGATGGCCCGGTTGAATTCGCGAAAGTAGGACGCCTTGTCATCGGCATAGATGATCCGCAGGCTGGGGCTGGCGGGTAGCAGCGCGGTTTTCACCTCCTCAAAATAGTCTTTGACCTCTTTCCGCACCCCGGCCACCAGGTTGAGATGCAGCTCTCCCCGGGAGAGGTGATCACGGAAGCTCTCCGCCAGCTGTGCGCCGATTTCCTTCTGGGCCCCGGCGCCGCCCACCGCGTAGGTGATCGTCAGGGGACGGGCGGAAGCGGCGTGGCAGTTCCCCCGGCCCAGGAAGTGGGCCACATTGCGGCCGTGGAGGGGCCAGAAGCGCATTTCCGGATCCAGATGCAGCAGTCTCTGGGCGGCGTCATGCTTGAGAATATCCAGGTTTTGGCCGCCCAAAAGCTCCAGGTCGAAGGGAAAGCCGGTAAGAAAGATGCGCTCATCGGGTACCCCGTAGCTGCGCAGCCGCATCACCGCCCGCCCGCAGGGCGCCAGGTAGTTGATGCGGCTCGAGCGGGCGTCCTCGGGGACCCAGGCCCGGCTGATCTCGGCGTCGCAGATGATGCAGTAGATGAGGCCGTAGCCGGCCTTGTCCGCGGCGATGGCCGGGGCCAGGTAGGAGGTTACCAGGGGCAGGGGGCGGGTGCGGATTTTCTCGACCATACCGCGGCAGAGCCCCTTGTCGATGAAGGAGCTCAAGAGCCGGACCTGGTAGGAGGGCCTGGACATGTCCTGGATGGGGTAGAAGGGGGGAATATTCTGCAGGGTATCCAGCACCCCGAACAGGGGTTTTCCCACCAGGGGCACGTTGCGCACCCGGGAGAGGAACTCGTAGGTGCGGCGCATGCGCTGCCACAGCCTGCGCTCCTCCGGGTCGCTGGAGGAATCGCTTCCCACAGCCATAATGCCCTCGCAGGCCAGGTGGGCCAGGGGCTGGGTCGCCCGCTGATGGCCGAGACCCATATCCACGGTAACGACCCAGGCTTCCGCTTCCGTCTGCTTCATGATTGCCTCCTCCCTGTGTTCATAATTTCGGCTCGGGGAGGTATAAAAAACAGGGCAGCCGGGCGATCAGTAGCGGTAATGCTCCGGTTTGTAGGGTCCTTCCACCTTTACGCCCAGATAGGCGGCCTGCTCGGCGGTGAGCCGGGACAATTCCACACCCAGATGGTCCAGGTGCAGCCGGGCCACTTCCTCATCCAGTTTCTTGGAAAGAGTGTGTACCGCGGTTTCCAGGCCTCCGGCGGCCAGGTGCAGCTGGGCCAGGCACTGGTTGGTGAAGCTGGAGCTCATCACGAAGCTGGGGTGCCCGGTGGCGCAGCCCAGGTTGACCAGGCGCCCCTCGGCCAAAACGATGATGCGGTTGCCCCCGGGGAGGAGCCAGCGGTCCATCTGGGGCTTGATGGTTTCCTTGCTGCAGTCCGGGCTGTTTTCCAGGAAGGCCATTTCGATCTCGCTATCGAAGTGGCCGATGTTGCAGATAATGGCACCGTCCTTCATCTTCAGCATATGTTCGCCCCGGATCACGTCGCAGCAGCCGGTGGCGGTGACGAAGATGTCTCCCCTCATGGCGGCCTGTTCCATGGTCACCACCTCGAAGCCTTCCATGGCCGCCTGCAAGGCGCAGATGGGGTCGATTTCCGTGACCAGCACCCGGGCGCCGAAGCCGCGCAGCGACTGGGCCGAGCCCTTGCCCACGTCCCCGTAGCCGCAGACCACCGCCACCTTGCCGGCGATCATGATGTCCGTGGCCCGCTTGATGCCGTCGGCCAGGGATTCCCGGCAGCCGTAGAGGTTGTCGAATTTCGACTTGGTTACCGAATCGTTGACATTCATCGCGGGAAAGAGGAGCTCTTTCTTTTCCGCCATCTGGTAGAGGCGGTGCACCCCGGTGGTGGTCTCCTCGGAAACGCCGCGGATGGATTCCGCGATCCGGGTCCAGAAACCTGGATCTTTCGCCTGGCTCATGCGCAGGCGGTCCTGGATGATGGCCAGCTCCTTGTTGTCCGCTTTTCTGTCGAGCAGGGCGGGATCTTTTTCCGCTTTCACCGCCTGATGAACAAACAGGGTGGCGTCGCCGCCGTCGTCGACAATCAGGTTCGGACCGCTGCCGTCGGGCCAGCGCAGGGCCTGTTCGGTGCACCACCAGTATTCCTCCAGGCTTTCGCCTTTCCAGGCGAACACCGCCGCCGAGTTCGCGGCGGCGATGCCTGCGGCTGCGTGATCCTGGGTGGAAAAGATGTTGCAGGAAGCCCAGCGCAGGTCTGCGCCCAGCTCCTTCAGGGTTTCGATCAGCACAGCGGTCTGGATGGTCATGTGCAGGCTGCCGGTAATCTTGAGGCCGCTTAAGGGTTTGCGGGGGCCGTATTCCGCCCTGACAGCCATGAGGCCGGGCATTTCTTTCTCCGCCAGCTTCATCTCCTTCCGGCCCCAGTCGGCGGAAGCGGGGTCCGCGATACGGCAGGCAAGCTTCGGGTCATATTCGGGTTGTTTCATTGTTTTCTCCTTAAGTATTGCGCGCCGTGTAGAGCAGCGCGGTCAGGTTCTTTTTCAGGGCATAGGTACGGGACTCGGAAACGGTAAAGCCCGCCTCGATGAGCCAGGTTTCCAGCTGCCGCCGTTCAAAACCCAGCCAGTGATCCCCGAAGCGGCTGCGCAGGCTCTCGTCCTGGTGCCGGGCGAGCTCAACGAGGATCAGCCCCCGGCGGCAGGCCCTGCCGGTCTCGATCAGCCCCGTACGGGGCTCCGGCAGGTGGTGGAGTACCATGCTGATCACGGCCCAGTCCACCTCCCGGTCGCGTAAAGGCAGGTGCTCGATCTCGCCCAGGCGGAGCTCCAAACCCTTGCCCGAGGCTGCGGTCAGCCGTTGCGCGGCCAGGTCCAGCATGCGCGGGGAGGAATCCACGCCGATCACGGTTTCTGCCCGGGTTTCCAGAAGGGGCAAAAGATCGCCGGTACCGCAGCCCAGGTCCGCCGCCGCCCGGCAGGCCGGAAGGCGGGCAATGATCTCGGCTCCCAGGTCCAGGGAGCCGATGATGCTGCGCTTCATCTCTTCCCAGTCCTCGGCGAGGGCGTCGAAGAAGCGCCGCTTGCGCCTGCGCCCGGCGGCGGCCGCTTCCTCGGCCCGGCGGCGGTCGGAGGCGAAGGGCTCTCCCTCCAGAAGGTAACCCACGGCGGTGAGGAACCGCCGCCCTTCCCCTTCCTCGGCCGGGGCATAGAAAGCCCAGAGACCGTCCTTGCGGGACCGGACCAGGGCGCTGTCCGAGAGAATGCGCAGGTGCCGGGAGACCCGGGACTGCCCCATGTCCAGGATTTCCATGAGCTCGGCCACGTTGAACTCCCTTAAGAGGAGGAGGTTGAGCAGGCGCAGCCGGGTTTCGTCGGCCAGGGCTTTAAAATAGACCAGTGATTGCATAACTATATCAAGATATCCTGATATATTATAGGCCATCCACAGGTTGTTGTCAAGCCGGCGGTTGCTGTTTCTGCTTTCTCAGCCGCGGGTGGGCTTGCCAAGGCCCTGATTATCCTTTATTCTGCGGCAAGATCATGGCAGCAGACCAAAAATACTATTTCAGCTATTCCCAGATACACAAACAAGTCCGCAGGCTGGCCGAGCAGGTCCTGGCCTCGGGCTACCGCTTCGACCTGATCGTGGCCATCGCCACCGGGGGGTTTATTCCCGCCCGCATCCTCAAGACCTTCCTGAAAGTCCCGATCCTGACTGTGGGCATCTCCTACTACGACATCAACAACCAGCCCACAACACAACCCCAGACCGTCCAGTGGATAGACGAGGTGGAGAAAAAGCTCACCGGCAAGCGGATTCTCCTGGTGGATGAGGTGGACGACTCCCGGATCACCCTGGAGTACTGCCTGCGGGAGCTCCTTTCCTACCAACCCGCCGACATCGCCGTGGCGGTGTTGCACAACAAGCGCAAGCCCAAGGGGGGCAGCCTGCCGGATGAGATTTCCCATTACTTCGCCGCCGAAGAGCTGGAGGACCGCTGGATCTGCTATCCCTGGGATGCCGAGGATATCGACAGCCAGCGGCTTTTGGCGGAGGGAGACCCGGCTCTGCAACCCACGGTTTGAGGCTTTACTTCTTTACTGCTTGTTGATTTGTAAAATGCAGCAATATGTGATAATCTTGAAGGTGTAGATTTCTGCTGGAGAAAGCCATGAATCCCAAAGCAGTACGACTTCGTGAAGCGGTGATGTCGCTTGTTCTGATCTTGGCTGCGGTCAATGCTTTCAGCCAGCCGGCGGAAACCGACTACAATACCTACTACCAGTTCCCCTTTTCCCTGGGTGTTGAATACCAGAGCCTGAAGCCCTTCGGCGCCTACTCCACGGATTACAATGTCTTCGAGCTTTCCGCGGTGCTGCGCTATCCCCTGCCGGCCCGGCCCCGCCTTCAACCCCTGGCGCAGCTGGGGATGATCAAATTCGATTCCCTGGATATCGCCGACCCGGAGCGCTGGGATCACAATCACTGGTACGGCGCCCTGGGAATGGCTTACTCCAGCCGTTTCACCAAGAACTTCGAGGTGGCCGGGGAGGCTTCCCTGGGGCTCTCGGAGGCGGTGTTCCCGAACCTGGACCCGGACGAGCCGCGGGGAGCCCTGAGCATCCTGGGCTCCCTGGGGGCGCGGATCTCGCTGAACCCGTCCTACAACCTGAGTATCGACGTGCATCCCAACTTGAAATATCTGCGCTCCTTCAGCCCCCTGGGCAGGTTCAATGGCTTTATCCTGGGCATCGGTTTTGCGGCCAGCTACCGCTTCGGCGAGGACCCGGACGCCCCCCAGGCGATTATCCGCAGCCTGCGGGTCGGCGAGCTGGAGATACCCCCGCTGTTCGCGGCCATGCAGAACTACTATGTCCAACACCCCCTGGGGCGGGTGACCATTACCAATACCGAGTCCCACCCTCTTCAGGATTTGGACATCGCTTTTTTCCAGGCCGGGTTCATGGATTCCCCCACCAAGGTGACCAGCGTCCCCGAGCTGCCCGCCGGGGAGAGCCGCACCGTCGATCTGGTCGCCTCCTTCAACCAGCAGGTATTTACCACCGAAGGCATCACGCCCCTGACCGGCGAGGTCATTGCCGACTATGTTTCCCGCAACAAAGCGGCAACCCAGCGCTTCTCGGTGTCCTATGACCTGCATGACAAGACCGCCCTGACCTGGGATGACGACCGCAAGGTGGCCGCCTTCATTACCCCGGCGGACAGCGCCCTGAGAAACTACTCGAGCTTTATCCGCCAGACCTGCAAGGACGAGGTGATCTCCGGTTTGAGCGAGGAACTGCAGACGGGCATGCAGGTATTCAGCGCCCTCACCGAGATCGGCTGCCTCTACCAGGTGGATCCGACCTCCCCCTTCAGCACCGCCCAGGAGAACACTTTACTGGTGGATTCCATCAGTTTACCTCGGGACACCCTCAAGAGGGCCACCGGGGACTGCGACGACCTGACCGTACTTTTTTGCTCGGTTTTGGAGACCGTAGGCATCGAGACGGCCTACATCACCGTGCCGGGGCACATCTACGCGGCATTCAACACCAAGGTGCCGTCCCGGGAGTACCGGAGCGTCCATCCGGACAGCAAAATGACTCTCAATGTGAACGGCGAGCTCTGGGTTCCCGTGGAGATCACCATGATCGGCACCGACGATTTTTTGAGCGCCTGGCGCCGGGGAATGGAGCAGTACCTGGCCCTGGAGGCAACTCCGGAGCGGCGGAACCTCTGCTTTACCCGGGAGGCCCAGAAGCTCTACCGCCCGGTGGGCCTGAGGGAGACGGATCTGGGCCTGCAGTACGGCAGCCGGGCGGCGATTGTGGCGGGCTTCAAGCGGGACCGGGAAAAGCTGGTGGACGGCGTGCTTGAGGATTACCAGTTTTCGGCCCGGGAGAGCGGGGAGAAGCGGGACTACAACAAGCTGGGTATCGCCTGCGCCCGTTTCGGGCGCTATGCCCAGGCTGAGAAGGCTTTCAACACCGCCCTCTCTTTGGACAGGAACTACCTGAATCCCCGCATCAACCTGGGGAATGTAGCCTACCTCCGCCAGGAATACCAGGATGCGCTGCGTTACTATCACGGAGCCGAGAAGGTGCTCCTGGAACGGAAAGCCCAGACGACCTCAAGCTATCTCAATGTACTGCTCAATATTTCCAAGGCCTACTATGAGCTGGAGAACTACGACCGGGCCACTCACTATTACGATCAGCTGGTAGCTATCGATCCCTCCATGGCTGAGCGCTTCACCTATCTAAGCTCCTCGGGCGGCGACACCCGGGCCGCCCGGATCGGCGGTGGTGATGAGGTGCTCTACGCGGAAGAGGAGGAATAGTGTGAGGGGGCCGGGTGGTGTGATGTCGGCCCGCGGGATTCTCTCTGCTTTGAATTTAGGCCGTTAGAGGGTCCGGCAGGCTGTGATCCAGTACTTCCGCTACTTACAGCTGACTGCTCTGGCGCTGTTGCTCCTGGTTCTGTTCCCGGCCTGCGAAGACAAAAACGAACAGGTGGGGGAGGGCGGTCCGGCGGCGGAAGATACAGCCGGACCAAAAGAGCCTGGAGAGTCCTCGACGCCTGTGGAGGAGCCTGTGACGCCCGCCGCAGCGGCTCCCCAGGCAGTCGCTGAGCCTGCTGCAGCGGCTCTTTTTCCTGAAGGCTCTCCCCGGGTTGTTATTCTCTCCCCTGCGGACATGAGCTACTACGGCCCCACCGTCATGGTCGCCGGACGGGTCAGCGCTTACAAACAGGCCCCGGGTTCCATTGCCGGCCTGAAGGATCTGACCTGGGTTATCCCGGGCAGCGAGCGGGGCGGCAGCATCGACTGCCGGCAGGACGGAAGCTTCGATTTCAGCTACTCGACCCGCGGCATTACGGGGCACCACTTTTTATCCGTGCGGGCGCGGAACCTGCAAAACCGCACCTACGAGAAGGTGATCGCCCTGCTCAGCCGGTCCTTGGACCGGTCCAAGGTGCCGGAGGTGGCTCGGGCCGAGGCCCCTGCCGAGGCCCCTGCCGAGGCTCCTGCCGAGGCTCCTGCCGAGGCCCCTGCCGAGGCTCCTGCCGACGCCCCTGCCGAGGCTCCTGCCGAGGCCCCGGCGGAATTCCAGGCCCCCCCCGAAGTTCCCTCCGGGCCCCCGGCGATCGTGCTCAGCGCCCCGGCCGACGGCGAGAGCTATGACAGGAGCGTGGTGGTGGAGGGCTATCTGCGTCCGGCCTCAGCCGTCCGCTCCCTGAGCTACCGGCTTTCAGGCGCGGGCGGGGAGGAAAACAGCGGCGAGGTGAGCTTCGATGCCGCCACGGGGGTCTTCAGCTTCGAGCTGGACACCCGGGAGCTCTCCGGACCCCGCACCCTGGAGCTGACGGCCGCGGGGGTGGATGGGCGGACGGCCAGCGCGGCAGTCAGGCTCGAGGAGGGCATGCAGGGGCCCCTTATCGACCTCACGGTGCCGGAAAACAACAGTTTCTACCGAACAACGGTTTCTGTGGTGGGCCGGGTGGGGAATTCCCGGGAGGATCCCGAGCGGGCGGACAGGGTGGTTTCTTTGTCCTACCGGCTGGCGGGCGACCCGGCGCGCTCGGAAGAGATCGAGTTCGATCCCAAAACAGGCATATTCAGTGCCGATGTCTCCGCCGCCGGGCTCGCGGGCAGGCAAAACCTGGAGTTCAGGGCAGAAAGCAGCCGGGGACAGCACTCCCGCAAGACCCTGAGCCTGCGGGACGGCAACCTGAGCCCGGAGCTGTTCATCGACTACCCGCCGGAGAACAGTGCTTACGGAGCCTGGGTGGCCATACGCGGCAGGCTGAGCGGGCGTAACGGCGCGGTGCTGCCCGTGGAGGCGGTCCGCTCCCTCTCCTTTCTGGTGGCTTCCGCTGAAAGCTTCGATCCCGACACGGAGATCCGCGGGGATATCGCCTTCGCCGCGGATGGTGGTTTTCAGTTTCTCTTCCCCGGCCGCGGTCTCTCCGGCCCCCAGCAGGTGACCGTAAGCGCGGAGACGCATAACGGCAATGTCGGCGAGGCCTTGCTCTCCCTGGAAGAGGGGGATGGTGATTTTCCCTCTTTCCGGGCCGCCTCCGGCGATCGCCGGGTCGTCTTGCGTTGGGATCCTTTGCCCTTAAGGGCGGTTTATTTTCTCAGCTACGCCGGGGCCGGGGAGACGGCCCGGAGCCGGCGCCTGGAAAACGTCACGCCTCCTCTGGTGGTGGGGGAGCTGGAAAATGGCCGCCTCTATACCTTCGAGCTCGGCGCCCTGGCAATGGACAGGAACGAGGAGTACACCTCTTCCCTCAGGCGGAGTATTCCCCTCTCCCCCGACACCCTGGCGCCGGTTGTGCGCGGGGAGTATGAAAAAATTCGCCTGTCCTGGCCCGCCATTCCCGGGAGCCGGACCTGCGAGCTCTGGCGGGGCGTGGATGATCCGGAAAACCTGCAGCTTTTAGCCTCAGGCCTCGAGGATACCGGGTATGAGGACGGGGAGGTGCTTTACGGCAAAACCTACTTCTACGCGGTCCGGCCCGCTTTGCCGGGGAGCCCCCTGAGCCGGACTGCCTCGGGCAAGACGCTGGCTTTTCCGGTACAGAAGCTCGTTTCCAGCGGCATGAGCCCGGGCATTCGGGTCCTGGCGGTCGCAGCCCGGGGTGCCTACGCCTTCGTGGCCGCGGGCGGCGAGGGTTTGAAGATAGTGGATGTGGCCGATCCCGCCCAGCCCCGGATCGTGGGAGAGCTGGCCAGCTTCGATGCCCGCGGTGTGGACTGCGCCGGAGATTATGTCTACCTGGCCGACGGTGAGAAAGGCCTGAAGGTGGTAGACGTCAGCGAGCCTTCCCAGCCACGGCAGGTGGGATTCCGCAAGACCTTCGCCGCCCGGGAGGTGCGCGTGCGGGGCGATTTCGCCTACGTGGCGGACGGCGAGAAGGGGCTGAAGGTGATCGATATCAGCGAGCCCCGGTATCCTGTGCGGGCCGCCTCCCTGGATACCGTGGATGCCCGGGGTGTGGCCCTGCAGGGTGACAGGCTGTTTATCGCCGATGGCGACGGGGGCTTGAAGGTGGCCGACATCAGCGAACCCGCCCGGCCCCGTTTGGTCGGGGCCTTCCCTCTCCCGGATGTCCATGATGTCGCGGTCTCCGGGAGAACCGCCTGTGTTGCCGCCGGCGGACGGGGAGCAGTCATCCTCGATATAACTGATCCCGCCTCACCGCGGGCAGCGGGAACCTACACCGCCCCGGAAGTCCAAGATGTGGACCTGCGGGGCAAGTATCTGTTTCTGGCCGACAGGCGGGAGGGCATCATGGTGGTCGATATCGGCGATCCCGCCCGGCCGGTCAAATTTGCCGCCCTCAAGAGCGAAGGCGCTTCAAGTCTGGCTGTGAGCAATGAGTTCGCCTACGTGGCCCGGGACACGGGTTTGGAGGTGGTCAGCGTGCGCATCGAGGGCAAGTCCCGCCGGCTGCTCAACCTGGAAACCGAGGGCAGAGCCTACGGTCTTGCCTTAAGCGGCGGCTACGCCTACGTGGCGGACCACCAGCAGGGCCTCCAGGTGATCGACATCTCCCGGCCGGAGGCGCTGGGTCCCTCAGCCCTGACGGGGAGCTGCGATACCGAGTATGCCCGGGACGTGGTGGTCAGGGAAAATTTTGCCTACCTGTCCGACGGACCCGGGGGCCTGAAGATTGTCGACTGCCGGGCCGCCTGGGACGACGATCCGGCTACCCAGCCCCGGGTAGTGGGATCCTTCGACAGTGGTGGGAACGCCCGGGGACTGGCCCTGGAGGAAAACCGGCTCTTTCTGGCCGACGGCAAAGACGGCCTGCAGATCCTCGATATCCGTGATCCCGGACGTCCCGCCTGGCTGGCCGAGGATGGCGGGCCCGAGGCCCGGGATGTGCTGGTGCGGGGGGGGATTGCCTTCGTGATCGGATCGGAGGGACTGCGGGTTCTGGATGTATCCGAGCCGGACAGGCTGCGCAGCCTAAGTTCTTTCGACACCGGCGCGGGCTCCCGGCTGGCTTTGGACGGCGGCACCCTCTATGCGGTGGCGGCTTCCGGTCTCTGGATTCTGGACACCAGCGATCCGGAGCATATCAGGCCCCTGGGTTTTTATGCTTCCCGCTCGGCGGAGGACGTGTTCCCCGCCGGCGGCTACGCCTACCTGGCGGAAGGCTTTGACGGCCTGACCGTTCTGGATGTCCGTGACCCGGGCAGTATCCTGCGCGTCAGCGCCTGCGGGGATATTTACGCCGTGGGGGTGGCGGTGCGGGGCCGTTATGCCTTCGTGGTCGACTCCACCGGACTCAATGTGGTCGAAATCCTTATTCCCCCCTGGCTCACCGAGTAGACGCCCCTGAGGCTGGTTCAGCTCTTCTTGAAAACCTCGGGCATATAGAGATAACGCTTGATTTTCTTGGTTGGGGTTTTCTCGAAGGGCTCGAGCTGCTCGATGATGCGGCTGAGCCGGGAGAAGGCATTGAGTTTCCGGTTTACTCTGCCGCGAAGCTCCTGGATCACCTGTTTGCAGTGTCGGCTCAGCTCGGCGGCGGAGTCCTGGAGCTCATGGAAGCGGATTTTCAGCTCCTCATAGTTCAGGTGGACCCGGGCAACCAGCTGGCCCTGATGCTGGAAGACCAGCGATTCCTGCACGAAGTCGAAGGAATTAAGCAGCGCCTCGATCTCCTCGGGATAGATGTTTTCTCCGCTGGGACCCAGGATCATGTTCTTGAGACGCCCCTTGATGTAGATATAGCCGTCCGCGTGCAGCTGGCCCAGGTCCCCGGTGCGGAACCAGCCCTCTTCATCCAGAACCTCCGCGGTGGCTTCGGGATTGCGGTAGTAGCCGCGCATTACGTTTGGCCCCCGGACCACGATCTCTCCCTCGCCGCTTACGGGATCGGGATTGTCGATTCTCAGCTCCACGCCGGGAAGCACCGGTCCGGTGGAGCGGAATTTCGTATCGGCCGGCCTGGAGCCGGCGATCAGCGGGGAGGTTTCGGTCAGGCCGTAGCCGATGGAATAGGGAAAGGCGGCTTCCCGCAGGAAGCGCTCCACTTCCGGAGCCAGAGGCGCGCCGCCGATGCCGAAGAAACGCAAAGAGCCGCCGAATACATTCATGAGCTTTTTGCCCGCCACCCGGTGCAGCAGGCGCCGGATGGGGGCCAGCCGGTAGAGTCGCCTGATCACCGGCGAGCGGTTGAAGCGGGCCAGCACCGATTTGCGGACGATCTTCTCGATGATCAGGGGCACGCTCAGCATCATGGTTGGTTTGACCTGCTTGAGGGCGGGAAGCATTACATTGGCGGTGGGCGGCTTGTCCAGATAGAACACTGAGGCGCCGGCCAAAACCGGAACCACCAGCCCCAGGGTACACTCCAGGGTGTGGGCCAGGGGCAGCAGGGAAAGCAGCCGGTCTTCCGCGGACACCGATACCAGGTCCGCGCTGGCCTGGGCGTTAGAGACGATGTTGGCATGGGTCAGCATCACGCCCTTGGAGCTGCCGGTGGTGCCGGAGGTGTAGATCACGGCTGCCAGGTCGTCATCCTCGGCCTGGCAGCGGAAGCCTGCGGTTTCCCCGGCCAGGAAATCCTCTTCCGTGCCGTCGGTGTGGAGCAGGCTGAAGGTGTCGAGAAGCACGGTGACCGGCATTGCAGCGCTGTGGGCTCCTAGTTTTTCCCGCAGCTTTTGGGATACGAATACCGCCTTGCAGGTGGCATGCTTCAGGATGTTGGTGATTTCCCGGCTGTGGAAATCAGGCAGGATCGGGACGGCTACGGCGCCCATCCCGGTAATGGCCAGATAGCAGAGCCCCCAATGGGGCATGTTTTCGCTCAATATGGCCACCCGGTCTCCCCGGGCGACGCCGAGGCGGGAGAGAGCGGCCTGCAGGCGCCCGGCCTGCTCGGCCAGCTCCCGGTAAGTGATCGGCCGCTCACCGGCATTGCAGGTGGCCAACGCCGGCCGGTCCGCGAAACGGGCGGCGCTCTTGGTGAGCAGCGCCGGAAGGGTCAGGGATGTCTTTTCTTTCATAGTCACTCCGCTTGGGCTTGCCGCCTTACAGCTGGCGGGAAGCCGGATACTGGATCAGTGCTCTTCCTGAAAAACGCCGGTTCCTCATGGGCGCCAAAAAGGCAGACAATTCAGCACGTAAATATAACATAAATACCGGTTTTCAGCAACTTTCCCCTCCCAGCGGGGGGATCCTGCAGCCGCAACTGCTGCGCCCCGGCGGTCAGAAGCTGAACTCACCCCGCGCGTAGAGCTCGCCCCTCTGTTTCAGCCGGCCGAAACGGGTCTCCTCCGTCCCGGAGACGCTGCGCAGCCCGAATATAAAGCTCACGCCCTCCCGGGGCATGATGCTCAGCTCCGGGTTGACGATTAAAGCCCAGGTTTCTTCCGGGTTTTCCAGATCGTCGATCTCCAGGGCCAGGCCCAGGGGGCCGAGCCGGACGCGTCCGCCGGGCAACGGCCACTCCAGCCCGATCAGCAGGTAGTTCCCCAGGCTTTCCCGGCTGTTCTCGCTGAACAGGCCGCGGACGACCTGGACATTGAGATAGATCCCGTGAGGAAAGGTGAAGTCCAGGCCCGCCAGGGCCTTCCAATAGGGCCGGGTGGTTTCCGTAGTCAGCGGCCCGAAGGCGGCGGTCAGGTCGGTAACCAGCTCCCGCTCCTCGCAAACGAACAGGGCCGTCTCGGCCCACAGACCCAAATCACCCAGCATCCCGGAAAGCTCCACGCTTACGACCTGCTGGCGCAGGTAATCCGCGGTCAGCTCCAGGGGCGCGGGCGGCAGGCCGGTGGCTACGGTATTGGTCACGGTGAAGATGTCGTCCCGGCCCCGGATGTAGGCGCAGGCCACATCCCAATTCCCCAGCAGGAAGGAAGCCCGCACCCCCAGGGTGGCGCCGTCCGGGGCGGCGCCGGGCAGGGGTGTGAAGCTCAAGGTTGAATCCGGGGGCAGGCCGCCGGCAAGCAGGTCTCCCGTCTCGAGCCGGGCGGGGGTGAAAATGGGGATGACCACCCCCTGGACGGTCAGCCGGTCGCCGTACCAGCTGAGCTTGAGCGCGTCGGAGGCCAGGTGACGCCCAAAATCCCAGGGGTCCTCCAGGTCGTCGGGATTCAGGTTGTCCACGATGCTGATTTTGTCCGCCCGGCCCCAGGCGATCCGCTGCCGCCCCAGTCGCACGTCCACAGCCGGCAGGGGGAAGCCGTAGAGGTCGGCGTAGGCCTCTTTGAGCTCGAAGCTCAGCTCCTCGGGCTCCTGCGGAGCTTCCGGAAAACCCAGGCTGCGGAGCCACCCCTGGAAGTAGAGGCGGAAGTCATCGCCGGGTGCGGCGTCGGCGAACAGGTCCAGACGCAGCTCCCGGAGGGTGTAGTCCGGATCGGCCCAGTCGGTGTTTAGTCGAAGATCCCCCAAGACGAGGCCCCCAGCCTTCAAGCTGCCGGCCGGGCCGGTGTCGGCGGCGGCCGGCGGAACGGAGAGCGGTAGAAAGAGACAGACCGCCAGAAGCAGACGGGCCGTCATTGCCGTTCCAGGGTGCGCTGGCTGAAGAGGGCGTCCTCCAGCCCCGTGTCGAAGCGTATCTCGCTGATTAACATGAGGGTGCGGTGATCCCTGGCCAGGTCGTGCATTTCGTGCTCCCGGGCAGTCCAGTAGCCGTCGATCTTCTCGATCCGTGTGCTGGTGAGGCGTTTGCAGAGGGTGTTGCGCCGGTCATAGAACTCGGTTTTGTAAGCAATGAAATTGTCGCTGCGCACCCAGAGGCGCAGGCGGGCGTAGTCGCTGTCCGCTTCCGGCCGGGGCACGAGCTCGAGCAGCCAGAAATCGTCGCCGCTTTTTATCAGGGCGGGGGTGTAGTGATCGCTGTAGTTTTTGGCCTCCATGTCCGCGTAGCTGTAGTCGGTGCCGGCGAAGCGGCTGTTTTTCACGTGTCCTGCGATGCGCTTCACCTTTTTATAGGCCGGCAGGTAGAGGTAGATCAGGCCCTCCGGGAGGGTGAGGACGCTGATTCCCCGCTGGTCCGCAGGCGCCAGAAAGCGGGCCAGCCGGCGGTCCGTTCCTTTCTGAAGCATCTCGATCACCCGCTCCTGGCGGCTGCCGTTTTTGGCGATCAATATAAGCCGGGCCTCCAGCTGCCGGTCCAGGGGTGCGTTCAGGGTCGCGTCCACCCGGGCCAGAATTTCCGCGGCGCTCAGGCTGTGGACGGGGCGGGCAAACAACGCAGCTGCAAGGATGACGGCCGCAGCGATCCGTTTTGTGCACATGTCAAACCTCCTTGCCCGGCGCCTTGTGCGCCGGTGGTTGCGCGAAGACGCGCTTCAGAATGCGCAGGGCCGGCAGCAGGGAACCGCGCCCCGCCGCGGGAGCCGCAGAAGCCGCCCGCGAACGCGACAGCAGCAGCGACGGGAGCAGCAGCAGAGCGCCCAGACCGGAGCAGAGCATGGTGCAGACAATGAGCAGGGCGAAGCGCCGCAGGGGATTCAGCCCGGCCAGGAGCAGGCTGAGAAAGCCGGCGCTGACGGTGACCATGTTGATGAAGATGGCTTCCCCCGTGGCGGCCAGTGCCGCGGCCGCGGCCTCTTCAGGCTGCCTGCCCCGCCTCTGCCTCCGGCAGAGCAGGAGATACCGGCGGTAGCGGCTGAGGAAATGGAGGGAGTAATCGATCCCCACCCCCAGGCTGATGCTGCCCAGAAGGACCGTGACAACGTCCAGGGGAAGGCCTGCTGCGCCCATGATCCCGAAGAGAAGGAAAAGGGTGAAGATAATAGGCGCCAGACCTGTGAGCGCCGCCCTGAAGGAGCGCAGCAGCAGCAGGTTGCAGGCGAAAACCAGAATCAAAGCCAGAACCAGGCTGCGGCACTGGCTTTGATTCAGTGCGTCGTAGAGCTCGCTGTACAGCAAAGCGGAGCCGGCCAGCTGCATGCGAAGCATGTCGACCTTCTCATCACTCAGGGAAGCAATACGGGCGGACACGTCCCGGACGACCTCGGCGATCTCCCGGCTGTTCTGGTTTTCCAGGCTGGCCTGGATCACCGCCTCGCTGGCCTCGGGATTGACCAGCAGGGAGAGTGTCTCCTCGCCTTCCAGGAGAAACCAGAGGTTGGCCGCCTGCTCGCGGCTGGCCGGCAGGACCCGGCGGTCGATCATGGCGTAGCTCATCTCCTCCAGGAGCTCCACAATGGAATGCACATTGTGCAGCTCCGGCCGGGTTCGCAGGTATTCCTCCAATTCCTTCATCTTTTTTAGGACAGCGGGATCCTTGATATCCCCCGAAACCAGGATCTGCAAGGTTTGGGAGCCGCCGAAGGTTTTCTTCATCATCTCTTCAGCCGCCCGGATCTCGGTACCGGGACGGAAGTAGGAAAGTATATCCACCTCCCGGCGGATCAGGGGGAATCCCGCGGCGCTGATCAGCACCAGCAACCCGGCGCAAGCCAGCACGGCCCTGCGCCGCCGCTCTATCAGGCGGATGAGCAGACGGGAAAGCGGCCGTCCGCGGGACGGCCGGCCTGCTGCGGGCGGGGGCAGCAGCGTGAGAAGGGCCGGGATGAAGGTCAGAGAGAGCAGGAGGGCGAAGCATACGCCCAGGGCGCAGAAGAGGCCGAATTCCCGGATCATGGTCAGGTAGGAGCCCCAGATAAAAGCCAGGAAACCCGCCATGGTGGTCAGTGCGGCCAGGGCTACTGGCAGCGCGACCAGGCGGAGGGCGCGGGCGGCATCCGCCTGGTCGCGGGCATGGTCCCCCCGCTCCCGGAAAGCACTGAGCACATGGATGCTGTAGGCGCTGCCCACGGCGATGAGTACCACGGGAATGATGTTGGAGATCACCGAAAAGCGCACCTCCGTCAGGCTCATGACGCCCAGGGTCCAGACGGTGGCGATCAGGGCGGGGAGAAGGGGCAGCAGCACCCCCCGGAAACTGCGGAAGCCGGCGTACAGGCAGCCGGTGATCAGCAGGGCGGCCAGGGGGATGAGACGCAGCAGGTCCAGGCGTACCAAATCGGAGATCTCCACCAGCTGGAAGGGAAGGCCGGCGAAAACAACCCTGGCCTCCGAAGCGAGGAGAACCGCCGTGGAGCGGCGTATCTCCCGGGCCAGCTCCGCCTTATCCGCGTCTTCCCGCAGGCGGGAGACGACGAGCGCCGTTCCGGCGTCGGCTGAGACGATCCGTCCCGGGTACATCGGTTTGGACAGGGTGTAGCGCCGCAGGGCGGCCAGCTGCTCCGCGTCGAGGGGCGGGGCGTCCGGATCGACGAGCCAGCCGATCTCCAGCCAGTCTTCCTGTTTCCGGATATCCAGCACCCGGGTCAGGCTGGTGACGCTCAAGACCCCCTCGAGCCCGCTGAAATGTTCGCTCAAAGCGGCGATATCCCTTAAGACCTCCGGGGTGAAGACATCCTCCGCCTCCAGGGCGACTACGGCCAGCTGGCTGCCGCCGTAGGTGTTGCTGATGTAGGTGTTGAGGATGGTGGCGGGATCGTCCGGGGGTAAATAACTCAGGATATCGGAGTTGATTCTCAGGTCTTTGAGCAAAAACAGGGCCAGCAGCGTCAGGAGGAGCGTCCCGCCCAGGATAAGAAATCGCAGGCGGATGACCAGCCGGGCAAGGATTGTGTCGCGGCGTCGGGCTTTCATGGCTCGAGATTCAGGGAGCTTTCTATGGTCAGCTCCAGGAAATTCAGCACGTCTGTCACCCGGATGCCGATGGCGCTGGATCGGGTGATTTTCACCGTGTTCAGGAGGCCCAGGAAATAGACAGCCACGGCGGTCTGCAGGGTGGCCCGGTTGAATCCGGGCAGCAGCATGTGGGTCTTGCTGGCGGACTTGATCAGGGAGATGAGGAGATCGGTGAGGATCTCCAGCTTCTCCTCGATACGGGTATAGACGATGCCCTCGGAGAGGAGAATGGTGATGAAATCGAGGTCGTTTAGAAGCTCGGGAATGAAGCGCCCGGTGATTTCTTTGATCTTGGCCGCCGGGTGACCGGGCGCGGCCACCAGCTCTTCCAGGCGTGAATAGAGGTCGGTCCAGCCCTCCTCGACAATGGTGCGGATGATCTCCTCCTTGCTCTTGAAATAGGTGTAGATGGTGCCCACCGGAAAACCGGTCTCCCGCACCAGGTCCGAGATGGAGGTGTTGAAAAAGCCCTGGCGGGCGAAGAGAGTCTTGGCGGCTTCCATGATATTCTCTCGCTTGGTTTCGTCTTTCATCCTGGCCATCGGCGGTCCTCCCTGCAAAGATGGAAAAACGAACGCTCGCTCTTTTATCCAAATAAATAAAAAACGAGCGATCATTCTTTTATTACCTTCACTGTAGTGCGAATCCCACCTAGTTGCAAGGAAAAAACAGCTTTCCGGGAAAATTTCGCCTCGACCGGCTTCAGAGGTAAAACGGTTCCGGGCCGCCCCGGGTGCCGCCGGGTTTAGTTTTTTATGAACCGCGGCCGATAAAATGGGTAGAAGGAGTGTACCATGTACTGGCTGGAAGATCTTCGCAGGCGGGAAGAGAGTCTGAAAGCCCTCCTAACCGCGGCCCAACGGGGTGCCGTTTCACCGTCCCCGCTGGACCGGATTCTGCAAACCAGGATCAGGGAAATACAGGCCACCATCGACGACTATCTCTGCGGGCGCAATGCCGATGAATGCTTGTCCATGAGCTACGAGGTGCGGCTCAGTCTGCCCGTGTTCAGCCACCTTTGCGGCATTTACGCCGTGGAGTCCGCCCTCTCCCGCTAAGCGCCGATCAGACCCTCGATAAAATCGTAAAATTCCACCTCCGTTGTATCCAGTCCCCGGTCGTACACGAAACGCGTGGCGATGCTGGTGGCCACGATGGCGTTCAGGTAGCTGGCGGGTACCCGCTTGAGAATCGCCGGGAGACCTACCAGGTTTAACAGCGCTTCCGGGGTGTAGTCCCGGATAACCTGTTCCCGCAAGCCCGGGCGTTCGGGCAGGTCCGAATTCACCACAGCGTCGGTGATGTCATTGATCTTCCTGCTCAAGGCGTTGGTCAACTCCGTGAAGGGAATCCCCTTCTTTTCATGCTCCTGCCAGAGCACGTTGAATTCGGACCGGGCATTGGCGCGGATGATCTTCAGGATCTGCCGGACATAGCGGTCGCGGAACTCCGAAGGCTTTCCGTCCCGGACCACCAGGTGGGCGTTATACTCCTTGTCGCTCAACGCCAGGGAGGCGTACACCTCCAGGGAGGATGAAGTGACTCCGCCCTTGTTGGTGGAGGCGTCCTTGATGACAATGACCCCCTGCTCCTCCAGGCGCAGCCGGGCTTCCTCGGTGATGAACAGGTTGGCGCCCTCGATGATAATGCGGAAGCGGGGTTTGCCCTGATCGTCGAACAGCTGCCGCCAGTTGTTGATGTTCACCGCCGCCGGGCGGCCCCCGCAGGGAACGAACAGATCCGCCCGGGCCAGTGGATTGAGGTGGAAGCTGTTGCGGAACTCTTCACCGTTGGGAACGAAGGTGCCGTCGGGCAGGGTGATTTCCTGATCGTTGACGGCTAAGAAAAAGCCTTCCCTGGACAAACGCTCCCGGTTGAACTGCTCCGCGGGCACCCGCTTCCGGGCCAGCCGCCTGAGCTCCTTCCTGTCCAGTCCCGCCGGATCGTAGAGCACGCCGCTGCCGTCCACCACGGCGATGGTTTTGTCCTTGGAGATCAGGATCTCGTTAGAGCCCAGATCCCCGTCCGGTCCCCCGGTCTGGATCTTGACCATCGATTCTTCCTTGAGGCCCAGCTTCTCCAGCACGCCCAGCACATACTCATGTACGCTGTTGGTGGTCATGCCGTAGATGTCGTGGGGAATTCCGCCCAGCTCCAGGGCCTTGCCGGTGGTGAAGGCCTTCCAGTAGGGATACTTCCGCTTGCGGGCGTAGAGGGCGGCCCAGTTCATCAGCTCCGCGGTTCGCTCGTCCGGGCCCAGAAAGAGGATGTCCTTGTGTCCCTCTTTGTCCAGCACCTCCTCCTCGGGGGTGATCAGGTCCAGCAGGCTGTCGATGTAGCTGATGAAAGCCTCCCGGTCCTCCTGCTGGTTTTGCTGGTGCAGGAGCAGGGTTCCCTTGGCGCCGCCTTCGGGGATGTCCTTGTTCTTCTTTTGCTGGGTGTAGGCCAGGTTGTAGTTCTCGCTGAAGATCGTATTCAGGTTGTGTTTGTACTGGGTATGATGGCGGGAAGTCACGATACGAATCCCGCCCCGGGCGATATCCCGGAAGCGCATGTGGAAGCCAAGGAATTCCTTGCCCACGAAGAAGAAGAGGCCGAAGGGATTTTCCGGGTAGTCCACGGCGGGCAGAACCGTGGGCTTGAGCTTGAAGCTCAGGCAGCGCTTATCCTTGAGGAAGAAATTGGTTTTGATCACCGAGTTGTTGAAGAAGAGAAAGAAATAGAGGATGCAGCGGTCCTGGACCGAGGGAACAAGTTTTTCGATGCTGTATTTCAGCTTTTCCACATCCTTATTCAGGTC
>Ga0272441_10003751_pt1 | contig 28499 bp, 12 predicted proteins | sample SSMProp6N_FD_193582 | JGI IMG/M metagenome (GOLD analysis project Ga0272441, IMG submission 193582) | Marine sediment archaeal communities from Little Sippewissett salt marsh, Falmouth, MA, United States - SSM-Prop-6N | ecosystem: Environmental > Aquatic > Marine > Wetlands > Sediment ... | reverse complement strand
CCGCCGCCCCGGTCTGCACGCCGACGCGGGCGGCGATCATGACGGGCCAGTCGCCGGCGCGCCTGGGGATCACGAACCACGCGCCGGGTCATCCGGGCGGCTTCGCCCCTCCGGGTGCCGCCGTCGGAGAGGCCGACAACGCCAAGTACCTCCCCCTGAAGCACGTGACGATTGCCGAACGTCTCAAGGCCGCGGGGTACGCCACGGGTTTCATCGGCAAGTGGCACCTGTCGTGTCGGCGTGGCCATCGCGGCAGGCCGCCGCTTGAGGCTGGTCTCCGGCCCGAGCACCAGGGCTTTGACTCGAACGTCGGCGGCTGCGACTACGGCGGGCCGCCTTCCTATTTCGATCCCTACAGAAACCCCACCATCACCGACCGGCGCGCAGGCGAGTACCTGCCCGAACGACTCGCCGACGAGTCGATCGCGTTTATGACGGCCCATCGCGACCGTCCGTTCTTCCTGGCGCTGTGGAACTACGCGGTGCATTACCCGCGGCAGGCCCCGGACGACTTGCTGGCCAAGTACAGCAAGCGGAAGGGGCGGGGCATCAAGATCCAGGCGTACGCGGCCATGATCGAGGGGCTCGACAGGGCGCTGGGACGCGTCTTCAAGGCCCTTGATGCGCTGAACCTGGCCGACAAAACCCTTCTGGTCTTCACGTCGGACAACGGCTCGCTCGACGGCGACAACCGCCCGCTGCGCGGCGTCAAGGGGTACCTCTACGAAGGCGGCATCCGCGTGCCGTGGATCGTCCGCTGGCCCGGCAAGGTCGAGCCCGGCACGACGTGCACGACGCCGATCCTCAGCACCGACCTGTACCCCACGATGCTCCAGGCCGCCGGCCTGGCGCCCGAAACGGGGAAGGTGCTCGATGGGGAAAGTATCGTTCCCCTGCTGCGACAGACCGGCGGGCTCCAACGCGACGCGATCACCTGGCACTATCCCAACTATGCGTTCCACAAAGAGAATCGACTCGGCAGCGCCATCCGCGAGGGGCGTTTCAAACTGATCAAGCACTACGACGACAACTCGGTGGAGTTGTACGATCTGGGCGAGGACATCGGTGAGCGGAACGACCTGGCCGGCAGCCTCCCCGCGAAGGCCCGCCGCATGAGAGAGCGACTCGAGCGGTGGCTCGGGGAGTCCGGCGCCAGGATGCCCAAGCGAGTCCTGAAGACGTAGAGCGGAACCCAGGGACCTGCCACATTGGGCGTTTCCCGGGTGGCGCCGCCCCGATTCTTGTCCCGGGTGTTTCGAGCGAATCGGGGAGGGGGTCGCTCAGTACTCGACGAGGTAGTACGGCGTGCGGTCCGCGGCGCCGTCGATGCGGAACGTGCCGTCCTCCACCGTCACTGTCCGGTCGGTCCGCAGACCGTCGTGGTCGAGCAGGGTAACCTTGGGGCTTCCCGGCCGGCGGAGCGTGACGGTCGCCCGGACGGGCTCCATGAGGATGGGCCCCTGGCCTTTGCCCAGGAGCCGCGTGCCGTCGCCGCTGATCTGCATGCCCGTGTTGCGGGCGCGGGCGATGGCGACCACCAGCAACGCCTTGGCCGAGCGGAGGTCCTCGCGCTGCCCCTGGGCGGTCACGTAGATGGCGGCGAAGGGACACTGCGGCTGGAGGGTCACGTCGCCCAGGGCGAACGTCTCGCCCTCGGCGAATCCGACGACGGCCTTCGTTGCCGGCGTGTCGAGCGTGAAGTGCCCGTCCAGTTTCTCCTTCCCCTCGGCCCATCGGAGTTGGCCCGTGGTGGATGTCAGGACGCCACCGGCCTCGTATTGGCTGAGGTCGAACGCCGGCGTGTCGCGGTACGACTCGGTGAACTCGACGATGCTGCGGGCGACGGCCAGCGTGCGTGCGGGCACCTTGTCGCTGTCGAAGGTCTTCAGGTCGTGCTGCTGGCCGACCTGGTCGTCGAAGTCGAGTTTGCCCTCGTCCAGCGACGGCACGTGGACGCGGCGGACGGCCAGGATGTCCGATTCCTTAACGTCGCCGCGCAGCACCTGCCGCGCCACGGCCGGGAAGACGCCGAGCACCTGCGGGACGGTCACGTCCCAGGGGTCGCCGAGCCGGCTGCTGAAGGCGCCGCCGTCGCCGTTCTGGAACATGTAACTCACGTCCCAGCCCTGGAGCCCCATGGCGTAGGCGCCGATGATGGCGGGCCCCTCGACGCCCCACTCGTTCGGGAAGACGTGGATCCACTCGCTCAGCATGAAGGGGCGGTCCGCCACCTGCTGCATGCCGGCGCTCAGCATCCCGGAGCCCGGCACGCGGAGCATGGAGGCGTTGTTGATGGTGCCCTTGCGCCCGCCGCCGAAGTAGTTGTGCCGGTCGATGAGGCCCACGCGGTAATCGCTGTGGAGGTTGTAGTAGTGGCTGGTGGCCCGTCCGGCCTGCCAGTTCGAGGCGAGGATTTCCCCCGTGTAGCCGGCCGCCCGGACCGCCTTGACGTAGCGGTCGTACGCCTCGCACTGGAGTTCGTAGAGGAACCGCAGGGTATCGAGCGACCGGCGCTTACGGAAAGCCTGCGTCCCGTCGAGCTGCTTCGGGTCCCAGAACCACGGGTTGCCGACGGGCACGACGTTGCGTTTGTCGAGGTGCTCGCTGGCGGCTCCGGGCACCTCGCGCTGGAAACTGTCGAGGGCCTTCTCGCCCCAGGCCTTCACGAGCCCCTGGTGGCTTCCGTACTTCGCCTTCAGCCAGTCCGAGAAGCGCTGGGAGGCGATGTGGCGGAGCGTCGCGCTTGCCTTCAGCGGGGCCGTGGAGGTGAAAAAGAGGACGCTCTGCTCGTTGATGATTTCGATGGCGAAGATGGCCGGATCCTTGGCGTACGTCAGGCCCGTGTGCGGATTGCGGTGTTTCAGGAGGGTGACCATCTGGCGGGCGTGGAGTTTCTGAAGTTCAGGCGAGTAGAAGAACGCGCTGTGGGGCGCCTTGATGCGGTTCCTGCGGCCGCCGAACTGGCCGAACTCCTCGGCGTACGGCACGTCGCGCACGTCGGCCGGTCCGATCTGGATGACGCCGAAATGGGCGGACAGTTTGACGTAGATGCCCGCCTCCTTCAGTTTCGCCACTTGGTAGTCCATGCGGTCAAGGCCTTCGGGGTCATACGCAGCCACGCTGTCGGCGGACTGGATGCCCGACCACCCGTGGCCGTCGGCGAACTTGTGCAGCCGCACCGAGTTGATGCCGTACTTCGGGTAGAACGCGGCCCGGCGGTCGGCCAGGTCTTTCTCCGGGGCGCACGTGCCGAAGCACAGATTCAGGCCCCACAGCCGGATCGGCTTGCCGTGGTAGACGAGTCGCTCGCCCTTTCGGACGATGCGGCCGTGCTTGCCCGCCGGCTTCTCCAGCCAGTGCTGCATGCCGATGGCTCCGGGTTCCGGCGTGCTCTTGGCCTCGAACGGGTACCACGCGGACGGCTCGGCGCCGAAGGCGGCGGCGGCCGCCACGGAAAGGGTAAGCAGTGTCAGTGCGATCGTGCTGCGTGTCATTGTGCGTTTCCTTTTGGCGCCGGATTCCCGTAGGCGCGGTCGATGCCGGCCGTGCGTCAGCGATCGGTCTGCTGGTTTCAGGTACGTGCCGTCTTCCTTCAACCGCTTCTGCCGGAGGGGGCGTTGTGCCCGTACCCCAGCCCGACGGACCATCAACAGGCGATCCCGGCCTTCACGTCGTCGCCCGGGATGGCATTCACGTCCGTGTATGGCGGGTCCGAACTGTACCAAGCCCTGGATGGCCCGGCAAAGGGATTTCCGACAGCCAGTCCACTGGCAGGTTCCGTCGAGGACAACCGCTCATGCCGTTCGGGTCGTTCACCCGGAGGCCGCCGCTGGGCGCCCCAGGCGCCCAGACGTGGACCCTGCCCCTGCTGCCGCGAATCCTACGCTGATCGGCTGGCCGGCAAGGGGGGAATCTGACCGGAACCTTCGCGTTCCACCCGTACTAAAACCATATACGGACAGGTCGGGGCATTGATTTGCCGCCCTGCGGTTGGTAACAATGGTGAGGCGCTTTGCCCGGCCAGGCTGGGACGCCTATGCCGAACTCGGCCCAGGTTTGAGGTGACTCGTGATGAAGATGAAGGCGATTGCGCTTGGTGTGGTCATGCTGGCGTCGTCAGGCTGGCTGTCGGCCGCCGCGCCCCCCAAAGCGAAGGCCGAACCAAGCCCCGAGGCCAAGGCGAGGGCCGCATACCAGGCGGCGGTGAAGGCCGTCAAAGACGCGGAGGCGGCGATTGTCCCCCTCGGGGCCGCCTTGCAGAAGGCGGACAAGGCATACGCCGACGCGAGCAAGACGGCCAACGCGAAGCGGCGAAAGGCCACCGAGACGGGAAAGCTGGCCGGCGAGGGCGGGGTCGAAGCCGTCAAGGCGGCCGAGGCCGCCCTGGCCGTTGCCGTCAAGGCATTGGACGAGGCCACCAAGGCCAAGCCCGCCCTGGACAAGGCGTTGGTCGAGGCCAGGGCCGCCGCCAAGCCGCTTCAGCAAGCCTACGATGCCGCTGCGAAGGCGGTCAGAGAGGCCGAGGCCAAGGCGAAGGCCGCCTCCGACGCCGCCAACAGGCTCGACCATGAGGCGAAACTCGCTGCCGCCCAGGCGGCTGCCAGGCGCAGTGAGGCCGACGCCGCCAAGGCCGTCCTGACTCGAGTACAGCAAGCCGTGCAGCGGCTCCAGAAGCCGGCCGCCGCGGCGGCGAAGACACTGGCCGACGCCGAGAACCAGAAGAAGGCTGCCGACCAGGCCTTGGCGGGGGCCAAGCAGAAGCTCTCCGCTGCCACGGCTGCCCAGCAGGCGGCCGAGCAGGCCGCGTCGGCGGCGGAGGCCAACGCCAAGGTGGTGTCCGAGGCAGAGAAGCAGAAAGGCGCCGCCGATGCCGCCGCCAAGCGCAAGGCGGCCGACGCCGCCAAGGCCACCTTGACCAAGGCCCAGGAGAACGAGAAGCAAACCCAGGCCCGGGCGACGGCGGCCTCCCAGAGGCTGGCCGGCGCTCCGGCCCGGAAGAAGGCCGCTGACGCCGCGTTGGCTGCGGCCAAGAAGCAGCTGGCTGCCGCCGTCGCGGCGTCTCAGTCCGCCGAGCAAGCCGCCCAGGCCGCCGCAGCCAAGGCGAAGCAGGTGGCCGGGGATGCCGCCAAGCCGGACGCGGAGAAGAAGAAGGCGACCGACGAGGCCGCGGGCGGGCGCAAAGCGGCCGACGCGGCCAAGGCGGCCTTGGCTCAAACGCAACAGGGTGTGAAAGCCGCACAGGCCCAGGTGGCGGCGGCCGAAAAGGCACTGGCCGAGGCGCCGGCGCAAAAGAAAGCGGCCGACGCGGCCCTCGGCAACGCCAAGAAGCAAGTGGCCGCGGCGACGAAGGCACTCCAGGTCGCCCAGCAGGCGGCCCAGCAGGCAGAGGCGACGGCCAAGGCGATGGCCGCGCGGGCCGGCAGGTCCAAGGAGCAGAACGCAAAGGCCGCTGCCGACGCCGCCACCAAACGCAAGGCGGCCGTGGAGGCCAAGGCCGCCCTGGCCAAGGTGAAGGCCGGCTACCAGAACGCGCAGAACCAGGCCGCCGCCGCGGCTCAGCGAGTGGCCCAGGCCACGGCGCAGAAGAAGAAGGCCGATGCCGCCTTGGCCGGCGCCAAGCAGCGGGCGGCCGCGGCTCCCGCGGCGTCGGCGGCGGCCGAGAAGGCCGCTCGGGATTCCGCGACGGCCGCGGAGGCCAAGAAGCAGGCCGCCGCCCAAGCGGCCGCCAAACGCAAGACGGTGGCGGATGGCGCGGCCGCGCTGGCCCGGGCAAGGACTGTTCAGCAAAACGCGCAGGCCCAGGTCATGGCTGCCGCGAAGAAGGTGACGGAGGTCCAGGTAAAGAAGAAAGCCGCCGATGCGGCCGTGGCGGGCGCCAAGAAAAAGGTCGCCGATGCCACGGGGGCTTTGGCGGCGGCCGAGAAGGCGGCCCAGGTGGCGGCAGCCAACGCCAAAACCGTTTCCGCGGATGCGTCAAAGAGTGCGGAAGAGAAGAAGAAGGCGACCGACGCCGCCGCGGCCAAACGGAAGGCGGCGGACACGGCCAAGGCCGCCCTCGCCAAGGCGCAGCAGGGCGAGAACGCGGCGCAGGCTCAAGTTGCGGCAGTCGGGAAGAGTCTGGCCGGTGCGCAGGCCCAGAAGAAGTCGGCCGATCAGGCGTTGGCCGGCGCCAACACGAAGGTGGCGGCCGCGACCGCCGCGAACCAGCGGGCCCGGCAAGCGGCGAAGACACTCCTCGACCTCGATGCGGCGGCCAAGCAAGCCGCTGCCGATGCGGCTGCCAAGCGCAGAGCCGCCCGGCAGGCGGCGACGGCGCTCGACCCGAAACAGAAGGCGCTGGAGCAAGCGACGATTCGGGCGAGCAGCGCCGCCCAGACGCTGGTCCAGGCCCAGCAGCGGAAGAAGTCGGCTGAAGAGGCCCTGCCGAACCTCAAGAAGCGCATCGCCTCGGCCAAGAAGACCCACGTGGCGGACGAAAAGGCCGCCAAGCAGGCCGAAGCGGCAGCCGTTCCGTTGAAGGCCAGTGCCGACAAGGCCCGGGCGGCGTATATGGCTGCCAGGAAGGTCGCCGACGACAAGGGCGCGCTGGCCCAGCAGGCCAAGGCCGTCCTGTACCGACTGGTCGCCGCCAAGAGAGTGGCAGGCGTGATGGAGAGTCCGAATCCGCCGAAGCCGGGGAACCGGATCGATGAGTTGGTCTTCGCGAAGTTGGCGTCGTTGGGGATCAAGCCGGCCCTGTGCTCCGACGCGGTCTTTATCCGCCGCGCCTTCCTGGACCTCACGGGCAGGCTGCCCACGGCCCAGGAGGCCAAAGCGTTCATTCAGCGTTCGGACAAGAACAAGCGTGTCGCCCTGATCGACGACTTGCTTAATCGCATTACGCATGTCGATTATTGGTCGATGAAGTGGAGCGATATCCTGCGTATCAAGGCGGAGTTCCCGGTCAAGGTCTGGCCGAACGGGGCGCAGGCCTATTACCGGTGGGTGTGGGAATCGCTTGCCGCCAATAAGCCGTACGACCAATTCGCCCGCGAACTGCTTACCTCCAGCGGAAGCGATTTCCGCGTGGGGCCCGTCAACTTCTACCGGGCCATCCAGAACCGGACGCCGGAGGGCATCGCCGCGGCCGTGGGATTGGGGCTGATGGGGACGCGCGTGGCTGGGTGGCCCGAAGCGCGTCGGGCCGGGATGGCGGCCTTGTTCTCCCAGGTCGGTTACAAGCCCACCAGCGAGTGGAAAGAGGAGATCGTCTTCTGGGATCCCCTCCATTCCACCTCCGTGCCGGGCAGTACCGCGCCGGGACTCGACGCCGTCGCCAAGTCGGTGACCGTGACCAACCAGATTCCCCAAGCGTTGGAGAAACCGCTGAGCCCCCCCGGGCCGCTGGCGGCGGTGTTCCCGGACGGCACCAAGACGACGATTCCGCCGGACCGCGATCCGCGCGAGGTGTTTGCCGATTGGCTGATTCGGCCGGACAACCCCTGGTTCGCCAAGGCGATTGTCAACCGGACTTGGGCGTGGGCGATGGGCCGAGGCATTGTCCACGAGCCCGACGATATTCGGAAGGACAACCCGCCGAGCAACCCCGAACTCCTGGCGTACCTGGAGAAGGAACTGGTCTCCCACGACTACGACCTGAAACACCTGAAGCGGCTGATCTTCACCTCGACGACGTACCAGTTTTCTCCGGTCGCGAGGTCCGACAAGCTGGAAGCGGAGGCCAACTTCGCCCACTACGTGCTGCGGCGGGTGGAGGCCGAGGTGCTGATTGACGCGCTGAACCAAATCACCGGCAGCAGCGACCTGTATACCAGCGCCGTGCCGGAGCCCTTTACGTATATCCCCAAAGACATGTCTGCGGTGGAACTGGCCGACGGCAGCGTCAGCAGTTCGTTCCTGATGTTGTTCGGACGCTCCGCCCGCGCCACGGGGATGGAGAACGAGCGCGTCAACCAACTGGCCTCCACCCAGTGGCTGCACATGCTGAATTCGGCCACCATCCAGAGCAAACTCCAGAGCGGCGCGAAACTCAGGGCGATAGCTTCCTCGGGCGGCGGCGCGAAGCAGATCATCGAGCAGCTGTACCTGACCATCCTCTCGCGGTTTCCGACCGAGGCCGACGTCAAGGCCGCAGAGGTGTATGCCAAGGCCGGCGTGGCGAAAGGGCGCGATGTCGCGATCGATGTCGCCTGGGCCTTGATCAACAGTCCCGAGTTTCTCATGCGCCATTGATGGGGACCGAAGCGCCGGGCGATGACGCGCAGGCGTCGCCTGCCCGGCATGGCAATCAAAGGGCACGCCAATAGGGGTTAAAGCCATGAGTACAAACCAGCGTCCGGTCGAGCGAAAGGGTATGTCGCGGCGCGAGGCCATGCGGCGTGGCGTCTTGGGGGCCGCGGGGATCGCCGCGGTCGGTGGCATGGGTTCTCGCGTGTTTGCGGCGCCGGCTACCAAGAAGACGCCCGACGAGGGACTCGCCGAAAAGAAGGCCGCCCGAGACGCGGCGGCCAAGGCCAAGGCGAAGAGCAAGGGCAAGGTCAAGTCCGTCATCCAGATCTTCTTGTGGGGCGGCATGTCGCACAACGATGCCTGGGATCCCAAGCCGGGCACCGGCTACAATTACCTGGGGGAGTTCGATAAGTTCATCCCCACCAACGTGGAAGGGATCCAACTCGGCGCGCTCTTCCCCCACCTGGCCAAGGTGGCCGACAAGTACACCCTGATCCGCAGCATGACCCATGGCATCAACGGCCACGAGACGGCGGCCTACCTCATGCAAACCGGCCACAAACCCGGCGGGCGGCTGGCCTATCCCAGCGTGGGCGCCATCTTCACCTTCTTCAAGAAGGAGCAATACAAAGGACTGCTTCCGCCTTACATCGTGATGCTCAGGGCCGCCGGCCGCTTCTCCGAGGAAGGCTTCCTGGGACCCGCCTACAAGCCCTTTGCCACGGGCGGCGACCCGAACGCCGACCGCTTCGAGGTGCAGGGGATTGTCAACCGGGGCATCAACGACGGCCGGCAAAAGGCCCGCCGGGAACTGCTCGACAAGGTCAATCTGCTGGGCTACGGCCTGTCGGACGCCGCCGAGATTGCGGAGGCCGAGGTCGCCAAGCAGAAAGCCTACGGCTTGATCCTGGGCCAGGGCAAAGAGGTGTTTAACCTCAACAACGAACCTGCCGCACTCCGGGATCGCTATGGCCGACACACGTTCGGGCAGGAGTGCCTGGCGGCCCGGCGGATGGTCGAAGCGGGGGTGCCTTACATCACTATCAGTTTCCCCGGCGGCTGGGACACCCACGCCAATCACTTCCCGACGATGAAGCGGCAGTGTCCCATGCTGGACCAGGGACTGGCGACGCTGCTGGCGGACCTGAGCGAGCGCGGCCTGCTCGATAGCACGCTCCTCTGGTGTACCGGCGAGTTCGGCCGAACGCCGAAGGTCTCCTGGGAGCCGCCCTGGAACGGGGGCCGTCACCACTATGGGGCGGTCTTCACCGTCCTGGTCGCCGGCGGCGGATTCAAAGGCGGCCTCGTGCTCGGCGCCTCGGACGAGAAGGGCGAACACGTGAAGGAGAGGCCCGTCTATCCGGCGGACCTGCTCGGCACGTTCTACATGTTGGCGGGCATCGACGCCGCCGGCAAACTGCCTCACCCCTTGGGATTCGATGCCTACGTCCTGGATACGGAAAAGGAAGGCATGAAGTCGGCCGGCATGCTCGAAGAGATTCTGTAACCATCTGCGCCACTGCCCGGCCGATATGGCAGAACACGGAGGAGCCCAATGAGTCGACTCACAAGGCTGCCGATCCTGGGGCTGGTCATCCTGGTGGCGTCGGCGTCCTCGGTCCTGGCGCAGAACCAGTACATCGGTTACGTCTATCCCGCCGGCGCACAGCGGGGCACCACCGTCTCCGTCAGGCTCGGGGGGCAAAAGCTCCTCTATGCGTCCGATGTGGTGGTCACCGGCGAAGGCGTTTCCGCCCGCCTCGTCGAGTACTACAGGGTGATGAACAACCAGGAACTGAGGTTGCTCAGGAATCAACTCAAGGAGTTGCGGAAGAAGGGCGCCACGGTAAGCGACGCGATGGCCGACAAGATGGCCCTCTATGAATTGCCCGGTCGCGTGGAACCGCCGGAGGTCCGGGGGGTGGTCTGCCCGGCATGCGGTCGGCTCAACCCCGTGGGCGCCACCGTCTGTAGTCACTGCCATGCGAACCTGCCGCAACCGAAGCGCCCTAAACCGCCGGCAAAGAAGGCGAAGAAAGGCGGTCCACCGTCCGCGAAAGAAGCGGCCAGGCAGAAACTGATCGAACGGCTCCAACGGGTTTTCGCGGAAGATGAACGCCAGCCGGCCGTGCGCGCACACTGCGAACTCGTTTTTGCCGAGATCACCGTCGCCCCCGACGCGAAACCGGGCCGAAGAGAGATCCGCGTGATCACCAAGCGGGGGATCTCCAACGCCATCCCCTTCTACATCGGCCAGGTGCCCGAAGTCGCCCGCAGACCCATGAAAACCTGCAAGAAACCCGTGCTCGGCAAGGAGAGTCTGGCCCAGCGCAAAAGGCCCCCCGAAGACGAGGAAGTGTGCGTCACCCTGCCGTGCACGACGAACGGCCAGATTGCCGCCGGCGAAGTCAACCGGTACCGTTTCACGGCGACCAAGGGGCAGCGCCTCGTCATCTGCGTCAAGGCGCGCAAGTTGGTCCCCTACGTTCCCGACGGCGTTCCCGGGTGGTTCCAGGCCGTCCTGAGGCTCTACGACTCCAGTGGCAAGGAGGTCGCGTTCTGCGACGACTTCCATTCCGACCCCGACCCATTGCTCTACTACGAGGTTCCCAAGGACGACGACTACGTGCTCACCATCAACGAGGCCCTGTATCGCGGCCGAGAGAGTTTTACCTATCGCATTACCATCGGCCAAGTGCCGTATGTGACCAGCATCTTCCCCCTGGGCAGCCGGGTGGGCCAACCGGTCAAGATCGAGTTGAATGGTTGGAATCTGGACAAGGCCACGGTGGCGCCACCGCCCAAGGATGCCAGACCCGGCCGCCATCTCATCGCCGCCACCAACGGGACGTTCGTCTCCAACGACGTGCCGTTTGCCCTGGACACGCTGCCCGAATTGATGGACAAGGAACCGAACAACGCGCCGTCCAAGGCCCAGAAGGTGACGCTTCCGGTCATCGTGAACGGGCGGGCGGATCAGCCCGGCGACTGGGACGTCTTCGAGGTGGACGGGAAAGCCGGCGAGACCATCGTCGCGGAAGTCCGGGCCCGCCGGCTCGGTTCCCCGTTCGATTCCTTCGTCAAGGTCACGCGCGCTGATGGCACGGTCATCGCGCTGAACGACGATCATTTCGACGCCGCTTCCGGGTTGAACACCGACCACGCCGATTCCTATCTCATGGCCAAACTGCCCGCCGCCGGCAAGTACTTCGTCCACATCGGTGACACGAGGCGCCAGGCGGGAAAGGCGTTTGCCTACCGGCTCCGCATCAGCCGGCCGCAGCCCGATTTCGAGTTATGTGTGATCCCGTCCCGGATCGTGCTCCGCAGCAAGGCGTCCGCCGCGCTGACCGTCTTCGCCATACGCAGGGACGGATTCGACGGCCCGATCAAACTCGGCTTCAAGAACCTGCCGAAGGGGCTCGAAGCGTCCGGTGTGACGCTGGCGGCGAAGAAAGAGACGGCACGGCTGGCGGTGAAGGCTGGCGCTCACTACATGGAGAAGCCCGTCAACGTCACCGTCGTCGGCAGCGCGAAGGTCGGAGACCGCGAGATCGTCCACGAGGCCGCGCCGGCCGAGGACACCATGCAGGCGTTCCTGTGGCGCCATCTGTTGCCCGCGGAAGACCTGCCGGTCTTGGTGTACAATCCAGCCTACAGGCCGCCAACCGATCGCCTGCGCCCGCCGATCCGCGACGCGGATCGGCCCAAGGAGGCGAAGCGGGACTTGACGAAACGCTCCGTCGACGGGTATATGCGGCAGATCGAACGCCTGTATCAAGAGTGGTTGATTACCGATGTGTTCGCCAACCGCGAGATCGCCGGCATCGAAGGCCGGCTGATCAAGTAGCCGGCAGGCCTCGCCGGGCGCGGCATACGGAAGCGCGTCGTCACACTCCCGGCTGTTGACCTCGTACGGTGCAACGGCGCGTCCGATGCCTGTCCGATGCCCGTCCGACCCCACCGGGCGATCCGCCTCACGGCCGAAACCACTCCGGCACAGCCAGCGTGGTCGACAGGCCGCCGACCGTCACTTCCACCTGCCTCGGAGGCACGTGCCGACAGGACGCCTCCGGCGCGGCCGCGCGGTCGGCGTCCGCGGCCGTCAGCACGTGCAGGAACACCGTGTGGTCGGTCGTCGTACCGGGATCGATCTGCACCACGTACGTGCCGAACTGGCGGTGGAACGCGTTGCCGGTCGCCTCGCCCGCGGCGTGCCCGTCCGGCCCGAACGCGCGGGCGCCGTCCTTGGCGTTGACGACGAGCGTGTAGTCCTTCGGCGCGAGCGTCCGGCAGAAAAGCGTCGCGCGGCGGTGTCGCGGCTTGAGCGCGGCATCGGCCCAGCGGTGATCCGGCGCTTCGTTCGTGACGGTTAGCAGGCGGTCGCCGACGTCGGGGGCGGCAGGGCAGTGCAGTTGCCATGGCCGCCGGATCGCAGGCCCCGCCGTCTCGACGATGTCCAGGACCACCAGGTGCCTGTAGCCGAGCCAGACGAGTTCGCGGATCCAGCGTCGGCACTTGGAGTTGGGATTGGCCTTCGAGAGGTCGCCTCGGCAGCGAGCCTCGCCTTGGCCGACCTGCCAGTCGGTGATGTGCGCCACGTCGTGGCCCGACCGCTCGCGGATGTCCAGCCACTGCTGCCACGTTCGGTGGTCGGACTTGAGTCCGCGGCGGGTGTTTTGGTCCCCGCGGTCGTCCTCCTTCCCGGCCTCGGTGAAAAGGACCACGTTCGTCGAGATGCAGTTGCGGTGGTACTGGTCGGACGGCGAATCGTACGAGCCGTACGTGCCGCTGCGGCCGGCGAGCGGGGCGTGACGGAACACCTGGAATTCCCCCGCCGCCACGCCGCCGTGCACGTTCATCGGGTCGCCCATCCGAAAGAAGACGTGGGTGGCTTCGTCGGGCTCGCCGGGGGCGGGCCAGGCGCTGCGGAAGAAACCGTAGCCGCAACTGTCCCGGCCGAAGAGTTCCGCCAGCGGCAAATCCGTCAGCGGCTTCGCCGGCGGCGCCGCCGCACGGAACAGGAACCGGTGCCCGTACTCCGTGTGATACAGGGCCGGGCCGAACCGTCCCAGCCATCGCTGGGCCCAGGCCCGCCCCTGGCCGTCCCGCGTCACGTAGGCGGCGATGTCCAGCCCCTGGCAGAACTGGTCGTGCGAGTTCCACAGCGGGCGGAAGAGGTCGTTGATGTCCGTGAACGCGAACCCCGGCCGCATGGACCACAGGTAGAACCGGACGATGCCGCCCAGCCAGTCGCCCTGTTGCTCGCGGATCCAGGGGGCGGGGTTGCGGCCGGTGGCCGACCACCACGCCGCGCAAATCGCCGGAAGGTCCACATACGTATAATACATCGTGTAACTCGCCCCTGTGGCCGCCCCGTCCACCCAGTGGTACGCCTGGAAGAAGTCGTTCACGCCCCAGGTGCGCAGCAGGGCGAGGTATTCCTCCGCCTTGGGATGGACGCCCTTGAGGGCGATGCCCGCAAGTGTCACGCCCGCCAGGGCGCCCGGCGTGCGCGAGTAGAAAAACGGCGCCCGGCCGCGCGTGATGTGCTGCACCGCATCGTCGGCCGCCGCGACGATACGCTTCTCGACGGCGCGCCGCGTCGGCTGGTCGAGTTCCTCGTACAGCCAGTCGTAGAGGGTGGCCAGGTTCATGAGGTCCAAGCCGCGTCCGCTCCACGAGCCGCCGCCGACGTTCATCTTCTTGAGGCCTGCGACGGCCGCTTCGAGGTCCTCCGCCTTGCCGTCGATCATCCACAAGAGCGCCCGGCCCAAAGGCTTGGCCCGCCACTTGCCGCGGACCGCCTTGAACTCCTCGCTTGCCGCGGCGGCGCGGAGCCGGGTGACCGTCAGGCCCTCGAAGCCGTCCTTGCGGACGAAGATACGCGGGCGGACGGCCAGGACCGCCGCCTGGAACGGGCTGCCGGCCGTCGCGGAGAACTCCGCCTGCGCTGCCTGCAAGGGAGGGGTGGCCGCCTGCGCCTCCACCGCGACCGCCACGCAGAGTACCGCTAAGGCCGAGCAGGGTGCTGATGTCATGGCGCTCTCCTTGCCCCGTATTTGCTGCAGCACGTTGCAGGGGCGGGCGCGCCCCACTACGGGATTGTCCCATACCCCCCGGCCGGCCGCAACATCGGTGTCCCGGCACCGGTGGTCTCGGCCCCGCGCCGCCGGAGCGGTGGCCGGCGGCGGGACGGGGCTGGAATCACCACGCCTCTTCGTGTACGCTCCGGAGAGGGCAGGGTGGGGCCCTCGTCGCGGGCGCCGGCGAAGAAAGGAACGTGCACACGATGACGCGGATAGCATGGCGCGGCGCGGCGCTGACGGCCGTCTTCGTCCTCCTCGGTCCGGTGCCGGGCCGTGGTCAGGAACCGGCTCGCCGCGAGGCCGACCCGTACAACGCCAAGGCCCTGGCCGCGGACGCGAGCATCCACCGGCCCGTCACCATCTACACGGGCGACAACGCCCCCGCCGTGCCGCGGCTGGGCGCCCTGCCGCTCGAGCAGAGCGTTTCGCAGTACGGCGTCACGTGGACGTTCGCGAAGCCCGCCCGCGTCGGGCGGTTCGTGGGTGGCGACTGGTACGTCGTCGGGCCGGTGACCGTGACGGCCATCGAGCCCCGGCCGCTCTACGGCGACGACATTCCCGCGGGCGAGTTGGACCACATGGACAAGCAGCGCCCTGTGGCCCAGCGCGTTCGCAACGGCTTCATGCTGAATCCCCCGGCCCGGATGAAGGTGGCCTACGACAGCGGCGTCCGGAACTGGTTCGACCCGTCCCTGATCCAGCGCCTGCCCGTGGCGATGACGCCGGGCGACTCGCTCGTCTCGACGATCAGCATACCGAAGAATCTGGTCCTCCACGCGCAACTGAGGAACAAGATTGAGCGCGGCGTGGACGACTCGAGCCCGATTCGCAGCGCGGCCGTTCTCACCTGCGTGGCCGAGCCGCAGCCGGCCGACGCGTTCCGCCCGGCGTTCTGCGACCGCCGGGCCCGCGTCTACCTGGCCCGGAACCTGAAGCGCGATCGGCTTCCGAGCGCCGCCCGGACGCCGAGCGTCCCGAAGTCGCTCGACCTCTTCGTCCGCTTTACGCAACGGCCGTGGGTTGGCACGGGTTTCTTCGGGTTCGAGGAACCGGTGGAGAACATGCCGCAGTACGGCATGGAGTACGGTCGCGTGGCGGGCGTGTGCGCGCTGCTGCTCTGCACGGAATTTCCGGCCGAGGAAAAGGAACGGCTGCTCGTCAACTACGTGCAGGTGGGCATCGACCTGGGCGGCATCGTCCGCGCAGGCCATCCCGGCTGGACGGGCTGGGGCGGGCACGGCAGCGGCCGCAAACTCCCCATCGTCTTCGCCGGCCTCCTCCTGGGCGACGACGAACTCGCCCACATCAACCGCTCCTTCCCGAAGGTGAGTTTCGGCGAGGACGAGCAGACCGCCTACGGCGACTGCTGGACGGGGGCCAAGGTCGTCTTCGCAGGCCATTCGGGGATCGAGGCCGCCACCGGCGCCGGCCGCAGCCGAGGCAACCAGTGGGGACCGTACGAACATCTGCATCCCTCCAAATGGGGCGCCGGCCAGAACACCAGTGAGGCCTACCGCCGCACGTGCACCGGCGGCGGCTGGGTGGCCCAGGCCCTGGCCATCCGGCTCCTCGGCGCCGAGAAGGCCTGGGGCCACGACGCCTTCCTCGACTACCTCGACCGCTGGATGGTTGAGGACGACTCGTCCCAGATCCGCGTCATCAAGGAGGCGACCGGCAAGGACTACGATCACGACTGGGCGCGGCACGGGTGGGCGTGGCAGGAGAAGGAGGCGCTGGTCAAGGAGATGTGGACGAAGCACCGGCCGGCCCTGGCCGCCCCGACGGACGGGTGGAAGCGCAAGCACGACGACCGCCGCTACCGGGCGGCCCTTGAGAAGATGGGACGACCGTAGCCCGCGCCGCCGGCCGGCCTCGCGGGGTCTCGCGATGACCATGCTTGCCGCGTGAGCCCCCAGCGGGCAGTATAGAGAGCCATGAGACCGTTTGCCAAGGCTGCGGTGCAAAGGGAACCGGATCGCTGTAAGAACTCCGTCGGGCGCATCACCCCACCAGCCCCTCCCGTCCGGGACAGACGGCCGGGTGCGGTCAGTGGCACTCCAACGCTCGTGCCCTCGCGCGGGCCCCATGCTATAATCCGTCGGTGCTGCAGCGCCGCGATGCATCCTGTCCAGCGGAGCGAACGGTGAGATCAACTGGAACCCCCTCGTCGGCACTCCTCGGTCTCCGGTCGGTGATCGTGATGTGGGCGGCACTGGCGTGGGCGGCCGCGTGCCCGGCCGGGGAGGAGGCCCTCGTCGAAGCCGACTGGCGCATGCAGGATGGCATCGCTACGGCCCGCGAGCCCTGCACCTACGAGGCGGCCGTCGGACGCACGCTGGCGTGCGGCGCCCGCCTGGTGGCCGACCTTCGGGAAAGCGGTGTGGATCTCGGACCACTGGATGACACGTGGGACGGGCTGGCCCGCGAGTGGCGCCGACTGTCGGAGGATGCCTCGGCCACCGAGACGCAGTGGCAGGACCTCTGGCGACGGGTCCATCGTCTGCGCCGCCGAATCGTCCTGGCCAATCCCCTGGCCCAAGTCGGGCCGCTCGTTTTTGCCAAGCGTGTGCCCAGCGCCTTCAGCCACCAGTTGACCCAGTACTACGGCCGCGACGCCAGGCCGGGCGGCGGGCTGTTCGTACTCGAAGCGCCCGGCCGGTCGATGCGGTGCCGGGCCCTCGCCGCCGAACTGCCCAGGGGCAGTACCCTCCATCCGGAGGTGTCGTTCGACGGGCGGCACGTGCTCTTTGCCTATTGCCGCGTCGAGGAATCGCCCCGCGACCGCGGCGCCCACGCCGACGTCTTCTACCATCTCTACGAGGTTGGGGTCGACGGATCGGGTCTGCGGCAACTGACGGACGGCCCGTTCGACGACTTCGCGCCGTGCTGCCTGCCGAACGGCCGAATCCTCTTCCTCTCCACGCGGCGGGGCGGGTTCCATCGTTGCGGCCGGGGGCCGTGTCCCACCTACACGCTGGCCCTGTGTGAGGGCGACGGCTCGAACCCCCGTAGCATCTCCTGGCACGAGACCCACGAGTGGGACCCGTGCGTTCTGCACGACGGCCGCATCATCTACACCCGGTGGGATTACGTCGACCGCCACGCCGTTCACTACCAGCACCTGTGGACGTCCCGCCCGGACGGCAGCAGCGCCGCGGCATTTTACGGCAACAATACGTTCAACCCCGTGGGCACGTGGGAGGCCCGTCCGGTTCCCGGTTCGATGAAGGTGGTGGCCACCGCCGGCGCGCACCATGCGATGACGGCCGGCTCGATCGTCCTGGTGGACCCGTCGTGCGGGATCGACGGGCCGGCGCCCATCATGCGGCTGACGCCCGATGCGCTGTTCCCCGAGAGCGAGGCCCCGGTCATCCGCGAGACCGGCGGGCACTGGCACGCCCCCGTGGGCGTCGCGAAGCGGCCGCCCGTGCCCGTCCAGCAGAAGCGGTGGCCGGGCCATTGCTACCGCAGCCCGTGGCCGCTCAGCGAGAAGTACTTCCTGGCGGCCTACAGTTACGAGCCGCTCATCGGCGAGCCGACGGGCAACCGCGCCCACATGTTCGGCCTGTATCTGGTCGATTGCTTCGGGAACAAGGAACTGCTGTATCGCGATCCCGACATTTCCAGCCTGTGGCCGATGCCGCTGCGACCGCGGCCTCGGCCTCCGGTCGTCCCCGCGGCCCCGCGCGAGACCGGCGGAGGCGGACGCTCCGCTTCAGGCGGACCCGATTCCGCACAGGCGGGAGCCAGTGAGACGGTCTCAACCGGCCCGTACGGCGAGGGGCCGCAGGCGGAGGGCACGTTCTTCCTCTCGGACGTCTACGAGGCCGATCCGCCGCTGCCGGCGGACGGTTCGGTCACGGCCCTGCGCATCGTGCAGGTCTTGCCGAAAGCCACGCCGCATATCAACGCCCCGCCCGTCGGGTTGCCGAACGCCTCGCCAGGCAAGCACGTGCTGGGCACCGTGCCGGTGGAGGCCGACGGCTCGGCGTATTTCCGGGTCCCCGCGGGTCTGCCGCTGGCGTTCCAGGCGCTCGATGAGCGCGGCATGGCGGTTCAGGTCATGCGGAGCATCGTCTACCTTCAGCCGGACGAGGTGGCCTCGTGTGCGGGCTGCCACGAGGGGCGGATGACCGCCCCATCGCGGCGGGTGGCGGCCGAGGCGCTGGGCCGGCCGCCGTCCAAGATCAAGCCCGGGCCGCCGGGTTCCAGGCCGCTCTCCTATCCGCTTCTCGTCCAGCCCGTCCTCGACGCCCACTGCGTGAAGTGCCACAGCGGCCCGGAACCCAGGAAGGGCATCGTCCTGACGGGCGAACCTCAGGGGCACTACACCCGCTCGTACAACGCTCTGGCGCCGAGGGTCACGTGGTCCGCCTGGGGAGGCCGCGGAGGTGACTTCCGCAAGGTCAACTGCGAACCGGTCAGCCGGCCGGATTTTTTCGGCGCGCGCGGCAGCCCCCTGATGCGAATGCTCCTGAAGGGGCACAACGACGTGACGCTCAGCCCGAAGGAGATCGAGCGCCTTGCCATCTGGATGGACGTCAACGCCCTCTTCTATGGCACGTTCGAGGCGGAGGCCCAGCAGCGGCAGCGCCGCGGCGAACGCATCGCCATGCCCCGCGTCCAGTGACGGTGCAGGGGGGCCGGGCGACTTGAAGTAGCTCGGGATGCAAATGGGTTACGCTCTTCCGAAGGAGCGCGCGCCATGAAACGCCGTCGATTTCTGAAAGCGGCCGTCCTGGCCGCCGCACCGTACGTCGTCCCGGCGTCGGTCGTCGGGGCCCGGGCGCCGAGCAACCGCATCCACGTCGGCTGCATCGGCACGGGCAACCAGGGGTCGCAGGTGATGAAGGGATTCCTCCAGGAGACGGACGTCCGCGTCGTCGCGGTCTGCGACGTCAACACCGCCAGCCACGGGTACAAGCACGCCTCCCAGTACCTCGGCCGGGAGCCCGCCCGCAAGACGGTCGAGGCGCATTACGCCGAGCAGACCCGCAGCGGCACGTACACCGGGTGCGAGGCCACGACGGACTTCCTCCGCGTCCTCGACCGCGACGATATCGACGCCGTCACCATCGTCGTGCCCGACCAGTGGCACGCCGTCATGGCAATCATGGCGGCGGAGCGCGGCAAGGAGATGTACTGCGAGAAGCCGCTCAGCCTGACGGTGGCCGACGGCCGGGCCATGGTCGACGCCGTTCGACGCGCGGGCGTGGTCCTTCAGACGGGCAGCCACGAGCGGTCCCGGCCGAGGACACGCTTTGCGTGCGAACTCGTCCGCAGCGGCCGCATCGGACGCCTGACGCGGATCCAGACGGTCGTCGGCCCGCACAACAAGACCGCGCCGCCCGCCGACTGGACGCCCATGCCCGTCCCGGACGGCTTTGACTACGAGCGCTGGCTCGGCCCGGCCCCGTGGGCGCCGTACCACGAGGACCGGTGCCTGTACTCGTTCCGCTTCCTGCTCGATTACTCCGGCGGCCAGGTGACCAACTACGGGGCCCACGCGCTCGACATCGCCCAGTGGGGCGCAGGGATGGAGCACACCGGGCCCGTCGAGTTCGAGGACCTCGGCAGCGTCTGGCCGGAGGACGGCCTCTTCGACGTGGCCCTCACGGTGCACTTCCGCGCACGGTATGCCAGTGGGTTGGAACTGGAGTGCATCACCCGGAAGGATAACATGTCGTGCCGCTTCGAGGGCACCGACGGTGTCGTCGAGATCGGCTACGGCGGGTTCGTGACGGAGCCGGAATCGCTCAAGCGGTCCGTCATCGGCGCCGGCGACGTCCACCTGTACCCGAGCGACAACCACTACCGGAACTTCCTGGACTGCGTGCGGACGCGGCGGGAGCCGGCCGCCCCCGTCGAGATCGGCCACCGTTCCGCCACCGTCTGCCACGCCGCCAACATCGCCATGCGCCTGAAGCGCCGCCTGCGGTGGGATCCGGACGCCGAACGCTTCATCGGCGACGACGAGGCGAACCGCATGCTCACCCGCCCCAAGCGGAGCCCGTGGAGCCTGTAATTCTCTTTCTCGAACGCGGCCTGCCGGGCGGTGCTGCCATCACCGGCCGGCGCTACGGCCCGAACGTCAGCCCCTCGACGGGCGAGCCGTCCGGCCGGCAGATCCGCACGCACGCCCCGCAGCCCAGCGTGTGCTGCGTGATCTTCAGGAGGAACGTGTTCGCCCCTTCCTTGAGTTCCGCCTCGGCCTTGTCCTGGCCGGGCGTGAGGCCCCGCACCGCGTTGTTCGCGTGGACGAGACGCCCGTTCACCCACACCTTCACGCCGTCGTCGGTGCCGATCTCCAGCCGCACCGGCTGGGCCTTCGGCGAGCGGACGCGGGCCTTCAGGTACATGACGCAGTGGTTCCCGCCGACGAGGCTCCCGAGGTCGGCCTGCCACGCGAGGGCCGGGTCCGCCGGCGTCGGCGCGGGTTTCCACGCCACCTTGGCCGCGGCCTCCGGCCGCTCCGGGTGCTCCGGTGGGAAGGGGATGTCGAAGAGGGCCTCGCACTCCTTGCCCTGCTGCCGATACGGTCCGGCGGCCTGCCAGCCCGTGATGTACCCCTTGAAACGGTCGAGGGTGCCGAGCGCTTCCTTGGCCTGGGCGCGGAGGGCGTCGTCGCCGGTCTCGTCGACGACCTTCTTCAGCGCGGCCCGGGCCGCGGACGGGTGTTGTGGGCCGATGGCGGAGGCAATCTGCACGCACGCCCGCTGGGCTTCGGGCCGGACCGCCTCCTCGCCGGCGAGGTCGCCGGCCAAGCGGAGGGCGTCCGGGTGCGCCACCTGTCCGAGCACCGCCAGGGCACGCTTGCGGTCGTCCGGTCGCCGTGCCGCCTTCAGCCCCTCCCGGACGAGCCGCAGCCGCTCGGCCGGGGCGAGGCCCGTCGCCTCTCCGAGCATCCGCCAGTACCCGCGGAGCGCGAGCACGCGATGCGTCTCGTCGTCTGCCTCGCGCGCGAGGCGCAGCAGGTCCGGCGCCGCCGAGGGGCCCGCCACGTCGGCCAGCGTTCGGATGGCCGTGTCGCGGACCGCGGCGTCGGAGTCACCGGTCGCCTTGCGCAGGGAGGCCAGCGCCTTCGGCCCGCCCAAGTGACCCGCCACCCGAAGCAGGGCGCAGCGGACGGCCGGGTCGCCCTCGTTCGCGTGTGCGAGGACCGTCGGGACGAGGGCCGCCGGCGCGTCGCTCCGCAGGCCGACGGACCGGAGGGCCCGCTCCAGCGCCTGCCGGTCGGCGTCGGTTGGCGCGCCGACGAGCAGGCCCACCAGGTCGCCGGCCGCGTCGTCGGCGGCCAGGACCGCGAGCGCCCCGACGGCGGGCCCGCGGACGGTTTCGTCTTCCGCTTTGGCCATGTTGAGCAGCGTCGGGACGGCCTTCCGCTCGCCGCGACGGGCGAGGGCCCCGAGCAGTTCTCCCCGGACGGCGGGGTTGGCGGCGAGAGCGCGGGCGAGGATCGTGTCGCGCACCTTCTGGCCGCGCAGACGGACGAGGGCGTCGCGCGCGGCGTCGCGGCCAGGCCCTTCCGCGCCGGCGGCCGCACCCGCCAGGACGGGGATGGCGGACGCGTCGCCGAGTGCGCCGAGCGCCCCGAAGGCCGCCACGCGGACGGTCGGGTCGGTGTCCTTGGCGGCAGCCGCCACCGCGCCTGCCGCGGACCGGTCCCCGCGGTCCGCCAGGGCCTGGAGCAGGGCGACCCGGACGGCGGCGCCGACCCGCGGGAGGAGGGCCGCGATCGTCTCGGTCGGCACGTGCCGCCCGTCCGCCTGGACGAGGCCGAGGGCCGCCACGCGGCGGGCGCGCTCGGAGCCTTCGAGCGATTGTTCAAGCAGTGCCCGCGCGGCGTCGCCGGAGGTCAGCACCCGTCCGCGGAAGGCCGCCACTCGCACGTGCTCCGGGTACGAGGCGTCTTCGAGTTTGGCATAGACAGCCGCGGCCTTCTCGGCCGTGCCGGCGGCGAGGTGCCGCTCGCCGCAGGCGAGGAGGGCGTCGCAGACGGCGAGCCGTACGTTGCCCTTGGCCCCACCCAGGGCGCCCGCGAGGGCGGCCTCGGCCTTCGCGGTGCCGATGTGGCCGAGGGCCATCGCGGCTGCGGCGGCGACGTCCGCGTCGTCCGCATGGAGTAGCGGGACGAGGGCGCCCACGGCCTCGGTGTCGCGACGGAGACCGAGCGAGTCGATGATGCCGGCCTTCGTGCGGCCGGCGGTGTTCGCGAGCGCCGCACGCAGCGCCGCCCCGGCCTCGGAGCAGGGCATGGATTCCAGGGCCGTCCGCGCCCAGTCGGAGAGGTGCTCGTCGGTGAGCAGCCGTGCGAGGGCACCCACGCTGCGGGCCGTGCCGATGCGTTTCAGCCGGTCGCACGCGGTGCACCGTTCAGTGAAGGGGCGGTCCGAGTCGATGATGGCGATGAGGCGCTGCTCCTCGTCGGCGTCGGCGGCCGGGGCGGAGGAGGCCACGCCCGTCAGGAGGATGGCGGCCGCGGCGGCCATGAGAATCCGCATCGTCATCAAACGGCTCCTTCTCGTGGTGCGTTCTATATCCGCCACGGCGACCGTTTGGCCAGCGACCGCATACGGTTGGCCTCCGCGTCGCCGATGAACTGTTCGCCGTCGGGGTTCCACCTCAAGGGCCGGCCGAGGTCCTGCACAATGCCGCCCAGGACGAGGACGCTTGCGGCTCGGTGAGCGGTCTCGACGTCGCAGATGGTCCGGCCGCGCGTCCGGACGCACTCCAGGAAGTTGCCGGAGTGGCTGTCGATGGCCGGCAGGCGGACGTCATCCGGGCCGAGGGGTTCGCGGGCAAGGTGGGGCGGGTCGGAGACCAGGGCCCCGCGGTCGACAGAGATGCGTCCCTCCGTGCCGACGAAGCAGGCGCCGCCCGTAGCGCCCACGGAATCGCCCGGGTATGGCCGGCCGTAGACCGTCACGCCGCTGGCGTAGCGGTAGACGGCCCGGCCGTCTTCGACGTCGAGTTCGACGGGGCCGGTGCGGTCGGCGCCCAGGACCCACTGGACGATGTCGTAATGGTGCTGGCCCCAGTTCAGGTTGCCGGTCTGGAAGCGGTGGGCGCCGTGATTGCCGTCGAACGGCATCCAGGGGGCGGGGCCGAGCCAGAGGTCCCAGTCGAGGCCGTCGGGGACGGGCCGGGGCTGGCCGAAACGGAGCCAGGAAACGCCCCCGCCGCCGCGCCACGCATACACTTCCTTGAGTGTGCCGATACGGCCGCTGCGGACGAGTTCGCACGCCCGGCGAAACCGGCCGGTATACTCCGACCGCTGCTGCGTGCCGGCCTGGAAGACGCGGCCGTAGCGGAGGACGGCGTCTCGGGCGGCCTGGCTCTCGCGGATGGTGACGGCCGTCGGCTTCTCGCAGTAGACGTCCTTGCCCGCGCGGGCCGCCAGGACCGTCATGACGGCGTGCCAATGGACGGGCGTGCCGATGAGGACGGCGTCGATGTCCGGCCGGGCGAGCAGGTCGCGAAAATCGACGTACCCGTCGCAGGCCTTGTACGATTGCTTGCCGAAGCGCTCGGCGTAGACCTCATCGGTGCGCTGGCGGGCGCGCTCGCGGTGGGCGCGGAGGACGTCGCAGACGGCCAGGACGTGGACGTCCTCCCGTCCGAGGTAGCCGCCGGGCAGATAGGTCCACGCGCCGCCGGTCAGGTGGCCGCCGCCCTGGCCGCCGATCCCGATGAAGCCCATCGTGATGCGGTCGCTCGGGGCGACGGCGCCGTCCTTGCCGAGCGACGTGGCGGGGACGACGAACGGCGCGGCCGCGGCCGCCGCAGCGGCGGTCGCGCTGCGCCGCAGGAACGCACGGCGGGTGAGCCTCGGTCGGTGAGTCACTGGGTGCCTCCTGATGGGTTCGGGACGCATGTGCCTGGTGGTGTCGCGGGGCCTTCAGGGCCGCACGCGGAGCACCTGCTTGCCGGCGTCGGGGATCGCGAACGGTCCGGGCAGGGGGTTCTCCGTATTCCGTTTCCGGTTGAGGTAATCGGTGTCGAGTCGGTACGGCGCGGCGTCGGGTTGCTCGTAAGGCAGTTCCGGCACGGCCGCCCGGCCGAGACGTTCGGTCGTCACGAGGGGACGGCGCTGCTCGCCGGCCCACGCCTTCTCGAAGGTGATTTCGAGCGCCACGCCGTCCGGGTTCTCGACCAAGCGGATGCCGGGGTCGAACGCTTCACGCACAAGGGGGTCCTTCTCGTGCTTGGACGGCTTCGCGCCGTTCAGGAAGACGTTGCCGTCCATAAAAACGGGGCGCTTGGCACCGTCGTAGGCGGCGAGGCCGGCGTTGGCGACGAAGAGGTTGTTAAAGAACCGGTTGTCGCCGCCCTCAATGTTCCGGAGGCCCGCCACGTTGGTGGCATGGGCCGGGTGGAACGGGGTCTCGCGTCTCAGTTCCGGCCGCTGCGCGATGCGTCCTGCGAAGACGTTGTGGGCGTAGGCCCCGCCTTCGCTCATATCGAAAAGCGAGATGGGCGAGAGGAAGAGGTTGTGGTCGACGAGGAACGGCCCGTGGTTGACCTCGACGAAGAGGTCCTCGCGCGGCCCGTTGTCGTGGAGGAGGTTCCGCGTGACGCGTGTGCCCTGGGCCATCCAGTCGAGCCAGATGCCGCGCGTCGTGTGATGGATGTGGTTGCGTGCGATCGTGGCGTCGATGGCGGCGTGGATCTTGATGCCGGCCATCTCGGCGCCCGTAAACAGGCGCCGCACGTGAATGTCGTGAATCACGTTGCCGGTGATGGTGCTGAAGGCCGCCCCGAGGCTGCCGACGAGCCCGGCCTGCTCGCAGTGGGCAATCGTGTTGTTGCGGACGACGTGATGGCCGATGTTGTCCCGGGACCAGCCGTTTTCCAGGGCGCGGTTGATCGTGCCGACGTACCCCTTGGCGGATTGGGCGCGGTTGTCCCACTCGTCGCCGTACTTGCCGAGCGTGATGCCCGTGCACGCGGAGTAGCGGAGGGTGTTGTTCTCGATGATCCAGCCCTTGCTCCAGTGCGTGCCGACGAGGCCGATCTGCTCGGCCGTCGGCGGTGCCCAGGGCGTGGCCGCCTGCATCAGCGTGAAGCCGCGCACCGTGATGTAGTTGCGCCCCGGTTCGTCCGGGTAGAAGACGGTGCGGCGGACGTTCACCTCCACCTCGGCCCCGTTCGGGTCGGCTCCCTTGAACTGGGCCCAGATCGTGGTCTGGTTGTCGCCGGCGGCGGCAAACCAGAGGGGCGTGTCGTCGGCAGGTCCGAGCACGTCATCCTTTTTCGCCGCTTCGGTCAGCCAGTGGCCGTTCAGATACACGGCACCGGTGTGATGCTTGCGTCCCTTTGGGTTGAACCAGTCGCCGTGAATCAGGTCGTCGAAGGGGTTGAACTCGCCGAAGAAGGTGTTCGGCAGCGTGACGGTCCAGGTGTCGTTCCGGACTTTCTTCCAACCCGTGACGACCTCGGAACCCTTGACGACGACCGTTTCGCCGGGGGCGGCGCGGTAGACGATACGTTTGTCGTCGGACTGGCCTCCGCGGGGCGGATTGATGCGTTCGCGATACACGCCCTCGTGCACGGTAATCGTGTCGCCGGGCTGAGCCTTCCCGGCCGCGGCCGAGATGGTCTTCAGCCTACTCGAGGCCGATCCGTCGCTGGCATCGTTGCCGGCGGGCGAGACATGGTACTCCCGGGCCGGAGCCGCGCGGGCGCCGAGTCCAAGGGCTGCGGCGACGGCGACGCACAGCGCGAGCCGGCGGTATGGCCTCTTCGGTTTCATTCGATCTTCCTTTCAGGCGGTTCCCCGGCTCATGGCCGTGCGGGTGCCCGGCGGCGCGGGGACGCAGGGGGTTCGGCGCCCTTATGGAGCCTTCACCGGGACTTCGAGGGCCAGGAGGTTGTAGCCGGCCCAGGTCTGGTTGCCGGCCCGCTTCGTGCACCGCACGCGGACGTACCGCGCCTCGACGGGGTCGAAACGGGCGCGGTCGGCGGCTTCCCACGTTTGGTACGGTCGCTCGGTCGCCGTGTGAACGGTGGTCCAACTGGCCGGCTTGTCTGGATCCGAGCGGGCCACGTCGATTGTGAACGCCGACGGGTGAATCTTCCATCCCCACAGGAGGTTCACGCGGTCGACCGTCCGGACGGCGTCGAGGTCCACGTATAGCGAAGCCTGGTCACCCTTGTCGGCGGACCAGGCGGTGAAGGTGTTGCCGTCGACCGCGGCGTCCGGCGTCTTGCCGGAGGAGGCGGTGACAGGCTTGGCGCGGGCCGCGTCCACCATCCCCACGGCCACGCGGACGGTGTTCGAGACGGTCGTGAGGCCGGCGTCGTCCTCAGCCCGGGCGGTCAGGTCGTAGCAGCCGGCAGGCGCATCGTTCCAGGTGAAGGTGTACGGTGCGGCTTCGACGGTGCCGATGGGCTTGCCGTCGGCGAGGAACGTGACGCGCCGGACCTGGCCGTCGCGATCGACGGCGTAGGCCTGGAGGGTGGGCGGCTTGTCGGGGAACCAGGCGGAGCCGTCGTCACGCGGCTCCAGGATGCCGACGTGCGGGGCGATGGGGCCGGGGCCGAGGGGCGGCAGTTCGTCCAGCGTCACGATGAAATCGTGGCGCATCGTGCGGGTGGCCCAGTCGGCCGGCCGACGGGCGCTCGGCGCGCCCCACCACGGAAGGGCATAGAGCCATACGGGGAGGGCGCCGGCGGCGGTCTTCGCGGGGTCCGGGATGGCGTCGCCCTCGCCCATGGCAAGCATCTTGCCGGGGGAGACCTCGGCCATCACGTTGTAATAGTCGCGGTAGGGCTCGACGTCGGTGCGGAAGTCGACGCCGTAGATGTCGATCCCCGAAATATCGACGTACTGTGCCCCCGGATAGAAGGGCTTGCGGTACGCCAGGTCCTTCGTTTTGCCGACGCCCGCGCTGTAGACCCAGATGAGGTTGTTGAGTTTGCGCTCGCCGGTGAAATAGTCGAACATCATGCGCCACAGTTTGGCGGTGTTCGACGGGTCCTTCCTGTCCGTCCACCAGAACCAGCCGCCGTCGATTTCGTGGAGCGGCCGCCAGAGGACGGGAACGTCGGCGTCCTCGAACGCCTGGAGTGTGTCGGCGGCCCCCGCGAGTTCCTTCATGCACTGGGCGTGCTCCGGCGTGCCCGGCGTGACGAGCCGGCCGACGTCGACCTTCGTCTTGCGCTTGCCCTGCCAGGCGGAGTCGCCGTCGAAGAACCAGTGCCAGTGCAGCGTGAGGATGGTGCCGTGGCGGGCGGCGTGAGCGGCCACCTTATCCGGGTCGTCGCTGAGCCAGCGGATGTCGCGGCCCCAGACGGCGGCGTGCTTGCCGGTCTGCTCGTAGTCGTCCGGCGTGTGGACGTACACGTTGTAACCGGCGAGCATCTTCTTGCCGTAGACGGACTCGAGGTAATTGAGCACCTTGCGGGCGGTGGGGTTGAGGTTGGGGTTGGCCGGCTCCATGGCGGCCGCGGTCGCCGTCGCGAGGGCTGCCAGGAGCAGCGGAACGGCGAAGCGGATGATGCGCCGAACGCGGGGCGTGGTGCTGTTCATCGTTTCATGCCTCCTGTCGCAGCCGTGTTAGTGCCGCCCATCGTACGCGAGAAACGCGTGCGGCATCAACGGCAAAGCCGCCGTCGGCAATCCGTGGGCCGGCGGTCCGGTGGTGCGGGACCCGGCGGCGGACTACGGGGCATCGCTCGGGACGGCGATCTCGACGGACTCGCACGCCGGGTCGCCGTCGGCCGTCACCTCGTACGGTCCCGGTTTTTCCAGTGTCACGGTGTGACGCTTGCGGTCGGCGCCTTCACGCCACGTGTGCGTGATCGTCACGGGCCGGGCCGACGGCCGGCCGTCGTCCAGACAATGGGCGTAAATGTGAACGTTGTTGAGCGCCGGGTCGCCGTCGTAGCGGACGAAGACGCGCTCGGCGGGGCGGTCGAGGCGGACCTCGCGGCAGGCATTCGTGTGCCAGTGCTGGACGTCGGCCGGCATGTCGGCGCGGTAGACGTCGCGGAAGTCCGTCGGCTCGCCCGGCGCCCAGGCCATTGTGTTCTTCGTGTTGCGGGCGGCCTCGCCCTGGTGGGTGCGGAAACTTCCCTGGGCGGAGAACCAGGCGATCGTCGCCCCCGGCGGGGCCTCCACCTTCACGACGACCGGACCGCGGATGCGGGCCGTCTTCCGCGACGGGTCGTAGTCGGCGG
>Ga0272441_10003749_pt1 | contig 28503 bp, 21 predicted proteins | sample SSMProp6N_FD_193582 | JGI IMG/M metagenome (GOLD analysis project Ga0272441, IMG submission 193582) | Marine sediment archaeal communities from Little Sippewissett salt marsh, Falmouth, MA, United States - SSM-Prop-6N | ecosystem: Environmental > Aquatic > Marine > Wetlands > Sediment ... | reverse complement strand
CGATCGGCAAGAACCGTCGCCGTTGTGCCGATCCGTTCGCCGGATGCGTCGGTCCACACGATCTCGTACGGCGGCCGACCTCCATCGACGGTCGCGACGAGTTCGACTTCGCTGACAGTGCACGTCAGCGTTCCGGCGGCCGAAGCCGAGACGCTCGGTGGGGTTCTATCCTCGGTGACGACGACGGCACCGGAGGCCGTGCAGCCGTTGGCTCCGGTCACGGTGACGGTATAGCCGCCCGGCCTGTCGACGACGATCGACGGAGAGGTCCCGATACAGACCCCCGTCGCGTCCCGCCAGGTCGTCTTGAACGGCGCCCGCCCGCCGGAGACGGCCGCATCCAGCGTCACGTGCGGTGTCTTGCACGTCAGAATTCCGTCGGCCGAGGCGAGAAGGACGGGAGGTTCCTTGTCCTCGGATACGAAGACGGCCGCGGAGCCCGAGCAGCCGTTCGCCCCGGTCACGCTGACCTCATAGCGGCCCGGCTCATCGACCACGACCGACGGGGACGTGCCGATGCAGACATCGATCGCGTCGGTCCAGACGATCGTGTACGGTTCGCTGCCGCCCTCGATCGTGGCGACGAGCGCGACCTCGCCGGTCACACAGGTGAGGATTCCATCGACCGAAGCGGAGACGGCCGGTGGGGCCTTGTTCTCGGAGACATCGACCGTCGCGGACGTGGTACAGCCGTTCGTTCCGGACACCGTAACGGTGTACCGTCCGGCCCGATCGACTTCGACCGACGGCGACGTCCCGATGCAGACGTCCGATGCATCGGTCCAGGCGATCGTGAAGGGGGCGCGGCCGCCGGAGATCTTCGCAGACAGCGTGATCGCCGTGACGGCGCAGCTCAGCGTGCCGGGGACGGACGTCTCGATCACGGGAGTCTGCGTATCCTCGTCGACGTCGACCGCCGCGGACGCGGCACACCCGTTCGCTCCGGTCACCGTGACGGTGTAGGGTCCCGGCTCGGTGACGACGACCGATGTCGAGGCCCCGATGCAGACGCCGGCGGCGTTCGTCCACGCGATGTCGTACGGTGCCCGGCCGTCGGAGATGTCGGCGGAGAGCTTGACCTCACAGGTCGAACAGGTCAGGGTCCCATCGACCTTCGCCTCGACGATCGGCGGCTCGTTGTCCTCGTCGACGACGACGTTGGCAGAGACGGTGCACGCATTCGCGCCGGTGACCGTGACCGTGTAGCGGCCGGGTTGGTCGACGACGACCGATGGGAATGTGCTGATGCAGATGCCGTCGGCATCGTGCCAGGCGATCGTATACGGTGTGCGACCCGCGGAGACGGTCGCGGACAGCGTGACCGCGGTGTCGACACAGGTGAGATCGCCGGAGACCGAGGCTTCGACGACCGGCGGCTCGTTGTCTTCGTGGACGACGACGGCGGCGGATGCGGCGCAGCCGTTCGCGCCGGTGACCGTGAGCGTGTAGTCCCCCGGTTCATCGACGATGACGGAGAGCGCGGTCCCGACGCATGTGCCGTCGGCGTCTCGCCAGGCGACCGTGTACGGCGCACGACCTGCGGAGACGGTCGCGGACAGCGTGACCGCGGTATCGGCGCAGGTGAGATCGCCGGAGACCGAGGTTTCGACGACCGGCGGCTCGTTGTCTTCGTGGACGACGACGGCGGCGGATGCGGCGCAGCCGTTCGCGCCGGTGACCGTGAGCGTGTAGTCCCCCGGTTCATCGACGATGACGGAGAGCGCGGTCCCGACGCACGTGCCGTCGGCGTCGCTCCAACGGGTCGCATACGGCGGCCGACCGCCGGAGACCGTGGCGGACAGCGTGACCGCGGTATCGGCGCAGGTGAGATTGCCGGAGACCGAGGCTTCGACGACCGGCGGCTCGTTGTCTTCGTGGACGACGACGGCGGCGGATGCGGCGCAGCCGTTCGCGCCGGTGACGAGCACCGTGTAGGCCCCGGGCTCCACGACCGCGACCGTCTCATCGGTCGAGACGACGCGGCCGGACGCGTTCGTCCACTCGTACGTGTACGGCTCGCGTCCCCCTCGGACGGTGGCCCGGACCTCGACGTCGGCGTCGGCGCAGGTCAGCTCGCCCAAGGCCGAAGCGGTCACGGAGGGGGCGGCGAGATCCTCCTCGACGACGAGGGTCCGCTCGCTCGTGCACCCGTTTCCACCACGAACCCGCACGGTGTACGTCCCGGGCGCGGTGACAGAGATGCGCGTCGACGATCCGATGACCGTGCCGGACGGGCCGAGCCACGAAACCTCCACCGGTTCGCTTGTTTCCGTGATCGTCGCACTGAGGGTCACGACCGAAACGGCACAGCTCAGCGGTCCGGACGCGGCGACGTCGACGACCGGCGGTGCGATGTCTTGTTCGATGCATACGCTATCCGAGCCGGTGCAGCCGTTCGCGCCGGTGACGGTCAGCGTGTACGTTCCGGGCGAGTCGACGGTCAACGACGGCGCGGTGCCGACCGTATCGCCCGTTTCGTTCGTCCACCGGTAGACGTAGGGCGTGCGTCCGCCGGACGCGGCCCCGTCCAGTGCGATCTCGGTCTCGAGGCACGTCAGCGTGCCGTCCGCTCCGGCATCGACGATCGGAGGCTCGAGATCCTCGAGGACCTCGGCCGTCGTGCGCGACGAACAGCCGTTGGCGCCTTCGGCGACGACCGTGAAACGGCCCGGCACGTTCGTGACCCACGTCGTTCCGGTGCCGAGCAATGCCCCGGCCTCGTTGTACCAGCGGACGACGAATGGCGGTCGCCCTCCGAGGACCGACGCCGTCAAGACCACCTCGCGGACGGCGCAGTCGAGGACGTCCCCGACGTCGATCGACAGCTGTGGCGCCTCGATATCCTGGGTAATGACGATCTGTTGGCCGACACGGCACCCGCCGACCATCACGGCGACGGCCGAGTACGCGCCCGGCTCGGTCACCGTCAGGCTGTCCGACGTTCCGAGCAGCTGGCCGCCGTGCCCACGCCACTCGAACCGATACGGCGGCGTTCCGCCTTGAACGGTGACGTGAAGCGTCGTCGACGGCGCGGCGCACGTCAGCTCGCGGACGCCGGTGACCTCGAGCGAAAGGCGTGGGGGATCGGGCAATCCGACGTAGTCTTCCACCCGTTGCAGTTCGTTCAGGTGGCACAGCCCGTCCACCGGACAGGTCGGTGCATAGCAGTCGTCCGCGTCCGGATCGCACGCCGAAGCGACGGCATCGGGTAGCGGCTGCGTGACCGGGACGCCGGCGAGCCAGTAGGCGACGATCCGCTTCAACATGTGGTATCCGACGGTGTAGCCGCAGGTATGCGGCACCGGCGAGTTCGAGAGCCAGAACTCGAGGGCGCGCTGGACCTGCGGAAACGCGATGACGTCGGATAGGGTCGCGTCGAGGCGGTCCTCCTCGACGTCCCAGCGAGAGATCGCGAGCAGCACCGGCAGGCAGTTCCACACGTACGCCTCCGACTCGCCGAGGACGTCTCTCTCGCTGCACTCGAGACCGCTCGAGATGAAGCCGACGATATCCACATCGGTGCCGCAACAGCCGTCGTACGTGCTCAACGTGTCGATCGTCGACGCGACCACCTCGACGAGATACTCGACGGAGATCGTCTCCCCCTTCGGGAGACGATCCGGGTAGATCCACTCCGCATGCGAGGGGCGGTAGACGAAGCCCGGGTGCTTGACCGGCGTGACGCGCCACGTCTCCGGGAAGTATTCCGCCAACCCGATGCCGTACGCGTCGTGCGAGCCGCTGATCTCGACGGTGACGGAGAACTGCCGTGCGGACAGGCCCGGATCGAGGCAGCCCTCCGGCAGCAGGACGGAATCGCACGGGAGGAACGCCTCGAGGGTCCGCACGGCCACGAGTTCGGGATCGATCGACAGCGGGAGCGGTTCATCCACCTCCAGGCAGACCTCGTAGATTCCGGTCAGCTTCTCCATCATCGGCAGGTCGATGATCTCGCCTTCCGTCCACGGGACGGCGGCGTTCATCGACCAGAACTCCAACGCGCGATTCAACTGCGCGAGGCTGATCCGCTGATTGAGACGAAGATCTATCGTGTCCGGTCCATCCGGCGATGCGGGGATCAGATGGGCAACGGCCTCCGGGATCGGAAGCGAGGAGCTGATTTCCACCGACGTATCCCCGGGAATCGGGATCTCGAATCCGGGTACGGTCGACTGGAACGTCCCGGTAATCTCGAAGCATGTCGGCAGCGTATCGGCGTACAGACGATCGGCCGGCGGAACCGTGACCTCGTACACCAGCACGATCGTCGAGCCTTCGGTCAGCCGTTCGGGGAAGACCCACATGTCCTCGGAGCGCTTGTAGGCGGCGCCGTCGGTTTCCACAGGCTGCACAGCCCAACCCAACGGCAGGACCTCTCGGACGCCGACACCCTCGAGATTGCTCAAGGGCTCGATCTTCAGTGTGACCCGGAAGGTGCTTCCGGGTAGCGCGTGGGCCGTCGAAACGGTCCGCTCGAGACGGACCGCCGCCTCGGCGGTCTCCCCCTGCCCCAAGGCCGGCAGCACGGCCGAAAGCAGCAGAAACGCGGCGGCGACCGCCGGTAGAATCATGCGACGAAGCAATGGTGTAGTCACGGTCTCAGCTCCTCTTTTCATCGGGTCTTCCGAAGGCTCTCCCTATTGTCTTCATTGCGCCTCCCGATGTCTGTGATGGGGGTCACAGCAGAGACTTCGGCGCTTGAAGGAACGTTCGGCTCGAAAGGCGTTCGAGAGGCGGGTCGGGTCGATCTGCGATTCTTCAGGAGACCGCGTCAGGAAAGAACGGCATAGAAGAAAACCTAGAGTAGGGCTTGACTGCGTTCGCTTTGAGGTGCTAGCGTCTCGTGGCGATCCCGTGCGAGGGCGGCAGGTGGCCGATGGGAGGGGGAACGGGATGAGCTTGCGTATTCAGACGGTCTTGGCGTTCGGGTTGGTGTTGCTCGTGATCTTGGGCGTCCTATTCGGTATCGTCGCTCCCACGCTTTCCCGGGCGTTCGCTCGTCTGGAGGTCACGGAGGTCCGTTCCCATGTGATCCGTGTGGTCAACGCCGTTTCGGCCGACTTGGCGACGCTGGAAAGCATCGCGGGAGACTGGGGGGCATGGGACGACACGTACGAGTACATCGGCGGCGAGATGCCGTCGTTCTACGACGACAACATGACCCCGTCGTCCTTGGAGGTCCTGCGGTTGAATCTGATGCAGATCAGCGATCCGGGCGGCGCTCCGATTGCGTTTGCGGGCGTCGACCTCGAGAACGGAGAGCCGATCGGGCCTCCCGGCGAACTCAGCGACCCGTCGACGATCTCGGCTCTCTTCTCGGAGGTCCTCGACGGAGAGACGATCCGCGCCAGCGGGCTGCTTCGCCTGGACGAGGGCATCCTGCTCGTTGCGGCCCACCAGATCCTGACGAGCCAAGAGGAAGGGCCGAGCCGCGGTGTGTTGATCGTCGGACGATTCCTCGATTCCACGTACGTTGCGCAGCTGGCGGAGCAGACCCATCTGACCGTGACGGTGCGCGATCCGAACGCATCCGGCGTGGATCCGCTCGTTGTCGATCGGCTGACCGGCGACCCGACCGTGCACGAAGAGATCTTCATCCATCCCGTCTCGGGAGCGTCGATTGCCGGGCACACTCTGCTGCGGGATGTCGCCGGGACGGGCGTGGGCATCCTATCGATCGAGACGACGCGTGACACGTACCAGGCCGGGCGGGAGGCCATCAGCTACGTCGGAGAGGCCTCGGTGGGAACGCTCGTCGTGGCGATGGTCGTTCTGCTGTTCTTGCTCGATCGGAGGGTTCTCGCGCGCATGTCGGTCCTGTCGAAAGGAGTGGCCCGCATCGCAGCGCAGAGCGTGCCGAGCGGCCGGGTTGCGGTGAAGGGACGGGACGAGATCGCGAGGTTGGGCCACGGAATGAATGAAATGCTGGCGACATTGGAGACATCCCGTCGCGACCTCGAACGGAGCGAGAGGCAGTACCGGACGCTGTTCGAGTACTCTCGTGACGCGATCTACATCACGTCGCTCGAGGGGCAGTTCATCGATGCGAATGCCGCGCTGGTCGATCTCCTCGGGTATCCTCGCGACGAGCTGATGCGCCGGGACGCGGGTTCGTTCTACGTCGATCCGACGGCCCGTGAGGGGTTCCAGCAGGCGATCGCACAGCGCGGCTTCGTGATGGACTACCCGGTTCAGCTGAAGCGGCAGGATGGGATGCTGCTCGATTGCCTTCTGACGACGGTGGCGCAGACGGATTCGGACGGGCAGGTCGCCTCGTATCAGGGGATCATCCGCGATGTGACCGAGGTGAAGCGGCAACAGGCGGAACTCTCCTACTTGGCGATGCACGACCCGCTCACCGGGCTGCTCAACCGGGCCGCCCTCGAGGACCGTCTGTCGTTGGAGCGGGCGCGTGCCGAACGGAACCTCGAGCGACTCGGCGTCATGTACGTCGACCTCGATCGATTCAAGGAAGTGAACGATACGCGGGGGCATGCCGCGGGAGACCAGATCCTGCGACAGGTGGCGGAGCGACTCGTCGGGGCGCTTCGCGCAAGCGACTCCGTGGCGCGCATCGGCGGAGACGAGTTCGTCATCCTGGCTCCGGGTCTGGAGCGACCGACGGACGAGATCGATATCGCGGAGAAGGTCCTCGAGGCGCTCCGAGAGCCGTTCCGAGCCGAAGGCGGCACGTGTTCGTTGGCGGGAAGCGTCGGCATCGCCGTCTTTCCGGACGACGATCCGACCGGAGAAGATCTGCTCCAGTTCGCCGACGCCGCGATGTACCGCGCGAAGCAGCAAGGGCGGGATACGTGGCAACGGCACCAGGACGGGGCGTCGCGGCGCTAGGGCCGTAGCCAGCGACGGATGGCGCGGCGTCCGTCCGCGGTAACGGTGAGGCCGGCTTCGTCTGCGACCGATCCCTGGCGGATCAACTCGTCGAGCGTTGTGCGTACGTCCTCGGGCGTGACCCGGTGGGCGTCGGCGATGCCGAGCGCGTGGAGCGTCGGCATTCGACGGAAGTCGAGGGTCTCGACGACGTCTTGTACGAGCGTATCTCGGGCGATCGGCTCCCGGTCCGCGATCCAGACGATCAGCCAATCGCGGAACTGACGATCGCGCAGGCGTCCGTAACGCTCCCCAGGACCGAAGCGGTAGCGCGAGAGGTCGATTTCCTCTTCCCCGCGGGTGCGGATGACGTCGACGAGCAACTCGATGGCGCTCTTCAGGATCAACAGCGCGATGATCAAGCCGACGATGCGATCGAGCCATGCGAAGTGCAGCAGCGACGCGACGAGCCCGGCAAGGACGCCGCCGGCGACGATGACATGGTTGCGCGAGTCGATCGACTGGGTGATCAGCGCAATGCTGCCCGATCGCAGACCGATGTACCGTTGGTACGCCCACAGCCCGGCGCAGAGAACGGCGGAGACCGCGGCCGCGGCGAACGCGATCCAGTCGACCGTCATCTCCTGAGGCGCGAGGAAACTCGCGATCGCTTCGGCGAGGGTCCAGCCGCCGGTGCCGAGCATGAACAGGACGAGAAGGACGTTCGCCGATCGCTCTCGGTTCCAACGGAGCCCGAGGAAGACGAGGATGCTCGAGGCGCCGTCGAGCAGCGTGTCGACCCCGTCGTTCAGCAGTGCCACCGACCCGGAGAGCAGCGCGGCCGGCAGTTTCAACGCGGCAAGGAATACGTGGACCGCCAGACTCGCTTTGGAGACGGTGACCGGCTCGAGCAGCGTCGCGATCACCGCACGAGCCCGGCGCATGTCGGCGAGGATCTTCGACGCCTCCGCTTGGCCGCGCTCGGTGAGCGCGTAGCGTTCCCCCTCGGTCACCGCCCAACCACGGGATACGGCGTCGTCGAGCGATGTTTCGACGAGTTGAGCCGTTCGGTTCCGTCGCCGCCGACGACGCATCCTCCCGGATATCGCGAACATCCCGGCAAACCGGAGGTAGTTCTGGAAGTACTCGGCGACCTCGTCCGCCGTCTTCGGCCCGTCGAGCAGCGCCTCCGCCGCCACCCATACGTGGCCGTACTCCCGGTCGCGTTCCATACCCTCTCGAACGGTGGACATCTTGGTCGAGGAGGATAGGGAGACCGGGGGCCCACATCAAGCGAGCGGCCGTCCGAGCCGGCGGGGTTGCGCCGGGACGCGCGATCGATGACCCTGAGTTCATCGATCGGAAGGAGCAGCCATGCTTGTAGGTCATCGCGTCATCCTTAGGCCGTTTCGGCGGTGCGACCTGGATGGACTGTACGATCTCGTGGCCGACGTGCGGGAGATCGGGCCGTTCTGGCCGCTCGGGTGCATCTCGGAGCCGCAGTGGTTCAAGCGATTCGACGAGACCGGCTGGTGGACGGATGAGTACAAGCTGTTTCTGATCACCGATCGGGACGGCCGGCGGGTTGGGCAGATCAACGTCTACAAGGCGTCGCACAGCTACCAGGGATGGGAACTTGGCTACCGCATCTACCGCCCCGAGGATCGGGGCCACGGTTTGATGACGGAGGCGGTTCGTCTTGCGACCGCCTACCTGTTCGGGCAGCGTCCGATCGACCGGGTGCAGATCGTTCTCGATCCCCGGAACGTCGGGTCGAGGACGGTTGCCGAGCGAGCCGGCTACACGCTCGAAGGGACCCTGCGCCACGCTCTCTACGACCGCGGCGAGCACGTCGACCTGCTGCTCTTCTCGATTCTTCGGCCGGAAGTCACACCGCTTGGCGAGCTGCTGGCTCCGCTCGAGAGGTCGTAGCCGAACGAGGACGCGATCGCGCATGAAACCCTACCTGCGGCACATCGATACGCACACGGCCGGGAGCCGCAACGACGTCACACCGCTGTTCGCGGACCGTGAGGCCTTCAGGCAGCTCTCCGACGACCTCGCGGAACCGTTTCGCGACGCGCGGATTGACGCGATCGTCGCGATCGACGCGCTGGGATTCATCCTCGGCACGGCGATTGCGGAGCGGCTCGGCATCGGCGTGGTCGCCGTGCGAAAGGGCGGCAAGCTGCCGGTCCGGGTGGAACGGGTCGAGTTCGTCGATTACTCGGGCGATCGGAAGGCGCTCGAGATCCGAGCGGACGCGTTGCGCGAAGGGATGCGCGTGCTGGTCGTCGACGAGTGGGTGGAGACCGGCGCACAGGTCCGGGCGGCGATCGAGCTCGCCGAGCGACTCGGTGCGGAGGTGGCCGGCCTGGCGACGATCTGCATGGATCGCAGCGACCGTACGGCGGAACTACGGCAGCGTTACACTGTTCACGCCGTCTGGGAGGACGACGAGCCGAACGCGGCGAGCAGGCCGTGAAGCATCATCCGTCCTGACGTCGCGCCGAGGCCCGTCAGGCTCGCCGCAACATCGCGAATCTCAGCATCGGTTGCGGTCTCGACGCCGAGCAAGGCGACAAGATCCCGCAGCGGCTCGGGGAACGCGCCGTCGAGTGCCGCGCCGAGCATCTGGGCCGCAGCCGCCGACGTTCTGCGGCGGAACGTCATCTCCGACAGGACCGGCCGAAGGACGGCGAGGTCCCCCGCGGCGTGATCCTCGGCTCTCTCGAGTGCGGTCCAGCCGGCGAGCAGACCGACGAGCACATCGTCACCGGCCGGCGTCGAGCCGGAGCCGAGACCGATCAAGGCGGGAAGAATGCAGACCTCGCCGGTCGTTCGCCAGCCGGCCAGCGCGCTGTCGATCCGCGACTGGAACGGATCGGACCGATCGGAGAGCGCCTCGGAACGACACACTTCGAGCGCCGGGATGGCTTCGAGCATGCGTCGACGCTGCGCCCGATCGTAGGGGGTGATGCGTAGGTCGTGGAGCACGGCCTGACGCCACGCAACGTGTGACGAGGCCAGGTGCAGTGCCTCCGGACTGACGGTCACGACATCGTCGATCGCGATGCGTTCCCCGAGCGCGACGACCTCCATCCCCCATGGATGCAGCGGAACCTTCGGAGTTTGGATCGACACGAGCGTCGGAGCCGTCCCATCCTCGAACAGGATGTTCAGACCGTCTCGAAAGCGCGAAGCGACACGCCCGGTTCTCGATGCGGTCGCGAAGTACCGATACGCATGGCCTCCGATGCGTTGGGCTGTTGCCCTTTCCATGTCACGCCCTACGTGTGTTTCCCCGAGTGCCGCGGGTCTGTCCGGCAACTCGGTGTGAATCAGTCATCTTACACGATTTTTCAGCGGACATCCTACCATCGTGTGACCGCAGACGATCGATCCGAACCAAGCCGGCGTCGCGAAGGCATGCCCGCTCGCTGACTCGCCGTGGACTCGCCACTACCGATGGACGCGAGTCAGGATCAGGTGCGTCCCACGGCATGCAAATGCGGGTTCTTGGCGCCGGCGACGTCACCGAAACGCGTCAAGACGCACTCGGACTTGATCTGCATCAGCTCGTCGTACCGCTCGTCGTCGACGATCGCGACGATCCGCGAGATCGAGCTCTCGCCGTCGACGAACCGCCACGGGAAACAGCCAATCGTCGCCCGCTGGTTTAGCAGGAGGTCGATGTCCCCGCCGACGCACTCGGCGTGGATCAGCCCCTTGTCGAACAGCTCGAGATGCATCATCTGATACTTCGACGGGTCGAGCCGCTCCGCCATCGGGACACCGTACGTCTCGCGGAAGTGGGCGTCGGCCTCGGCGGCTTCGCGTGGCATCCAGTCTCGGATGATCGTGTTCATCGGATGGTCGGCGGAGCCGCAGTCGACCCCGATCCAACGGAGCTTCTTCTTGAGTGCCCAGTGGACGAACTCCCGGTCCGGGCCGGGGTGTTTGACCATGTATCGAACCTCGTCGGCCGCCGGCTGGTCCCAGCCGTAGTGGTGGTACCCGGTGTGGATGATCAGGATGTCGCCCTCTTTGACCTCGACGCGCTCCTCGACCATCTCCGAGGTGTAGATGTCGTAGTCGCCGACGGCGTCGGATAGGTCGACGATCGCCCCCTCGTGCACGAGGAAGCCGAAGTCGAGCTCGGCGATGTCCTTCCCCGAGGCGAAGAAGTGGATCTCGCCGTCGAGGTGCGTCCCGACGTGGTTCGAGTGGGTCACCAGCTGTCCGTTCGCTCCGTTCGGCGCGAGGCGCTTGAAGTACTTCACCTGCAGCGGCTCGTACGTCGGCCACGGCGGCGTGGCAATCCCCAGCGGAATCGTCAGATCGATGAACTTCATGACTTCACTTCCTTTCTTCTGTTCGTCAGCTTCTCTACGTCATCCAACGGGAGTTCGCCTCTGGCGAACTCCTACGAACCCGCCAGTGAAGCAGCGAGTTCGCGGGCCGCTTGCGCGAAGCACTCAAACGGTGGGGCGACCAACCCGGCGCCGACCATGCCGATCCCCGGTTCCTTGTGTGCGATCCCGGTATTGATCGCCGGGACGATTCCGGTTTCGACGACCTTTTGCACGTCGATTCCGGTCGGCGTGCCACGGAAGCCGAGCGCCGGGATCTGGTAGGCGCGGCTCTCGGCGAGGGTGATCCGGCGCATCCGTAGCGTCGTCTCGAGTGCCAGGTCCGGCGAGCCGCCGACGAACTGGACGATCGCCGGCGCGGCCGCCATCGCGAAGCCGCCGTAGCCCGCGGTCTCGGTGATCGCCGAGTCGCCGATGTCAGGTGCGGCATCGTCGGCTGAGAATCCGGGCAGGTAGAGGCCGTCGACGATCGGCGCCGGCGCCGTGAACCACCGATCGCCGGTGCCCGACAGGCGGATCCCGAACTCGGTTCCGTTTCTCGCCATCACCGTAACGAGCGAACTGGCTTCGATGTTCGCCGCGGCGTCGAGGGCGCACTTCCCCGCCGGCATCGTCAGGTTCAAGAAGAAGTGGTCGTTCCCGTTCAAGAAGTCGAGAACTCGGGCCACCGCTTCGGCCGGCTCGTCGAGGCGGACGAGGTACGGCGCCAGCTCGCGGATCAGAAGCGAGGTCCCGGCGCGGTTTCGGTTGTGCCCCTCGTCGCCCATTTGCAGTGCCTGGGCGATCAACGATCGCAGATCGATCGGGCCGTGGGCGTCGAGGGCGGCGGCGAGGATCGGCGCCAGCTCATCGCGCATCCAGTTCAAACGATCGATCACTTCCCCCGAGAATGCGCCGTAGCGGAGGACCTTGCCCAATCCTTCGTTCAGCGTGCAGTACGCTCGGTTTCCCGCGGCGGCGTTCTCGACGATCCACACCGGCATCGAGGCCGTCATCACGCCGGCCATCGGCCCGACGGCCGCGTGATGATGGCACGGCTCGAATGCGATCTCGCCGCGGGCAGCGAGTGCTTCGGCCTCGTCCGGCGATCCGGCCAGGCCTTCGTACAGGAGGCCGCCGATCACGGCACCGCGCATCGGCCCGCACATATCCACCCAGGCTACCGGCGGGCCCGCGTGGAGGATCGACCGATCGGACATGCCGGGCACGACATCCCGTGCGATCCCGATCCCGACAACCGTCGGCTCGGCCGAGAGCAGCCGCTCGACCGCCGCGGCATTGGCGTCCCGGATGCGTTCGCCGTGGGGCACCAACCTGTCGAGCACGCCGAGCAGGTCGAGATCACCGCCCGCGGGCGGCTTCCAGTCCAGTTCGACGACCGGCGTCCCCTGCGTCCGCAGTGTCTCGGCGAACGACGCGAGCCCGAGGCTGACGACGTGGAGCTCGTCCACGAAGAGCGCGGCGACCCGCGAATCGCTCGTCATGGAGTTCCTCCCTTCAGCCGCGTCATCGCGAGCCGAGCTGCGTCGGCGTTGCTGTCGGCGACGACGACACCGGCTGCGACCAACGTTTCGACCTGGCTGCGGCGCCGCTGCGGATCCTCGTCGGTTCCAGTTACCGACGCGACGATCGACAGCTCGCTTCCACGCGCTTGGGCGTCGGCCAGGGCGGCGCGAGACGCTTCGGCGAGGCTGCCCGCGGGGTCTTCATGCGCGCCGTATCCGAGGACACAGTCGACGAGGAGGAGTCCGACGGAGGGATCCTCCCCGGAGCGGACGACCTCATCGTCGCGAAGCGACGGCGCAATCATCGGGTGGGGTTTGCCGACCGTGAAGGCATCGTCGCCCAGATCCCACAGGACGTGGCCGTCGATCGGCTCCTCCGGATGGACGCGTTTCGCCGGATCGCCGGCGACGTTGGAGCGGACATCGAAGCCGCCGCGATCCATCAGGTTCCACGCCTCCTGGCAGAGCGTCCCACCGCAGAATAGGCCGACCAGGCGGCCTCCGGGCGACGGATAGGAAGGAGTTCCGGCTTGCGCCGAAGCTCCTGTGGTTGATCGTTCCGGGAGCCGGACATCGATCGCACGACAGGCAAGGAGGGCGGCATCGGCGAGGGTCTCCGCGAAGAGGATGTCCCCCGCCGGATTGCGGCGCTCGCCTCCGACGAAGCTGACCACGCCGGGCTTGCCGGCTTCCGCGAGCGCCTCGATGACTCGATTGCCGACCTCGGGCGCCGGCGTCTTGGAGACGACGACGATGACTTCGGTCCGCGGGTCGGCCGCGAGTGCGTCGATCCCGAACCGGGTCATCCGCGCGTCGACCGCCGCGGACAGATCCCGGCCGCCGGTCCCGATCGCCTGAGACAGACCGCCGCCGTGGCGATGGACGAGCGACGCGATCTCCTGGATTCCGGTGCCGGACGCGCCGACGAGGCCGACTGCGCCGGCCCGGCAGACGTTGGCGAAGCCGAGCGGCACGCCGTTCAGGATCGCGGTGCCGCAATCGGGGCCCATCATCAGAAGGCCTCGGCCGATCGCGTCTTCCTTCAGTGCGATCTCATCCTGGATCGATACGTTGTCGGAGAAGAGCATCACGTGAAGGCCCTGATGCAGGGCCTTTCTCGCTTCGCGCGCCGCGTACGCTCCGGGAACGGAGATCAGCGCAAGGTTCAGGGTCGGGTCGATCTCGATCGCCTCGGCGAGCGACGCCGGGCGGACCTTCGTGGTGCGATCCGAAGGCGCTGCGCCGGCGAGCAGCTCTTCGAGTCGGGCGTGCGCGGCGGCTACGTCCTCCTCCGTGTCGACGTCCAGCGCAAGGAGGAGGTCCTGGGGCGTGATGGGGCCCCGATCGTCGAACGCAAACCCAACGGCCGCAAGGTTGTCGAGATTCGCGGGGGTTCCCATCGCGACGGTCGCGTGGGAGACGCCGTCCAGCGCCTCGAGCTGGAGGCCGATCCGCATCAGGAAGACGGAGTCGACGTAGCGGTTCCGTTCGACGAGGACGCGTCTCATGCTCGCTCGCCCGATTCGAGGATGCGCAGCAGGATCCGCTCGTAGTTCAGCGGCAGGGCGGTGAACTCGATTCCGAGGGCGTCGAAAAGCGCATTTCCGACGGCGCTCGGCACGCTGATCATCGGATGCTCGGCGATCCCACGGGCCCCGTAGGGGCCGCCCGTCTGCGGATACTCGAGCAGGATCTGCTCCGTCTCGCGGGGGACGTCCTTTGCCGTCGGGATCTTGTAATCGACGAAGGAGGGATTGAGGAACCGGCCGTGCTCGTCGAAACGGAATCCCTCCCACAGCGCCGAGCCGAGACCTTGCAGCACCCCGCCGACGACCTGGCCGTCGGCGAGCTTCGGGTTCAGCACCTTCCCCGCGTCGATCGCCGTCACGATCTTCAGGATCTCGATCTCGCCTGTCTCCGTATCGACTTCGATCTCGACGGCGTGTGCGCCGTAGGTCCAGTACTGCGCCGGGAGTCCCTGGCCCGTTTCCGGGTCGAGATGGGTCAGGCCGGTCGCGATGTACCGCCCATGCCCGATGATCGGCCCGCCGATCGAGTTCCCGTTCGGGAAGGAGTAGCCGAGCGAGAGATCCGCGTAGTCGAGTCCCCGTTCGGGGATTCCGTCGACGAAGACGCGTCCGTCCTTGCACACGAGGTCCTCGGGCGAGACATCGAGGGCCTGGGAGGCGACGGCCTTCAGCTGGCGAACGCAATCCGCCGCCGCTTCGATCACCGCGTTCCCTCCCATGAACGCAAAGCGACTGGCCACCGTTTGCCAGTCGTACGGCGAGAAGGAGGTATCGCAATCCCACGTGACGTGCGCCTTCTCGATCGGGAGCTTGAGCTCCTCGGCCGCGATCTGCCGCAACACCGTGTAGGTTCCCTGGCCGTAGTCGACGCCGGAGATCAGCACGTCGGCCGCTCCGTCCTCGTCCAGTTTGATCACCGCCGCACAGGACGTGTACGTCGGCATCGCCGGCGCTTTGTGAAGCGCCGCGATCCCCTTGCCTCGGACGCGATGCGGCGTCCCCGGCGGCGCGCTCGGCATGCCCCAATCGATCGCTTCGGCGGCGGCGTCGACGCACGCGACGGGGTTCCCGTGCCCCGCGGTGAACCGCTCGCCGGTGATCGTCGTATCCCCTTTCTCGAGGAGGTTCGCACGGCGAAACGCGACCGGATCGATGTCGAGCCGGCGCGCCATCATGTCGATCGCGCGTTCGATCCCCCAGAGGATCTCCAGATGCCCGAAGCCGCGGAAGGCGGTCCCGAAGATCTTGTTCGTGTAGACGACGCGGGAATCGATCCAGCAGTTGTCGATCGAATACGGCCCGGCGCCGGAGTAGGCGGCCGCGCGGCCGATGTTCACGCCGTAGTCGGCGTAGGCGCCGGCGTCCCACGTGTACGTCGCCTTCAGCGCGGTGATCTTCCCGTCGTTCGTCGCGCCGATCCGGATCGCCGCGTGGAGCCCCTGTCTCGACGGGAGCGTGTTGAACTCCTCCTCCCGTGTCGCGACGACCTTGACCGGACGTGCGGCGGCGCGCGCCAGGACGTAGGCGAGTGGCTCCAGGCCGAGGCCGGCCTTCCCCCCGAATCCGCCCCCAACGTACGGGACATGCACGCGGATGTTCGCATGCGGCAGCCCGAACGCGACGCTCATCAGGTGGCGCACGGTGTACGGTGACTGGCTGGAGGTCCAGATCTCGACCCGCCCCTCGGGCCGAACCTCCGCGATCGTCGCGTGCGTCTCCATCGGCACGTGCTGCACCGGCGGATTGGTGAAGGCTGCCTCGAGCGTCACGTCGGCCGACGCGTAGGCGGCGTCGAAGTCCCCTTTCCGGATCTTCTGGTGGTGGGCGATGTTCGTCTTCGGCTCCGGGAAGAAGACGCCTTTCATGTGGTCGTAGTCGCCGAGATCGGGATGGACCAGTGGAGCATCCGGCTCCAGCGCTTTCTGCGGATCGAGCACCGGCTCGAGCGGTTCGTACGATACGTCGACCAGACGGCAGGCTTCCCGTGCGATATCGAGCGTGTCCGCGGCGACGGCGACGACGGCCTCCCCTTGATACCGGACGACCTTCCTCGCGAGGATGCACTTGTCCTGCATGTAGAGGCCGAGGCGGTAGCAGAGGCTGTCACCGGTCAGCACGACGCGGACGCCGGGGAGAGCCTCGGCCGCCTGCGTCTCGATCGAGACGATCCGCGCCGACGCGTGCGGCGAGGTCAGCACCGCCGTATGGAGCATTCCGGGACGCGAGAGATCGTGCGTGTAGCGCGCGGCGCCGCTGACCTTGTCGACCCCGTCCTCGCGCGAGATCGGCTTGCCGACGTACTGCAGCCCGTCGCTCATCGCTCACGCCCCTTCCGATCCAACGTGGGGCTCGCGTTACGATCGGACGCGAGATGCCCTCCGCCCGTGGCGTCTCGGGCTCGCGCCCGCTCGGCCGCCAGCCGAACGGCCTGCAGGATCGCCTGATACCCCGTGCAACGACAGAGATTCCCGGCAATCGCCTCGACCATCTCCTCGTCGCTCGGATCCGGGTTTCGCTCGAGCAGCGCGCGGGCGGACATGATCATGCCCGGCGTGCAGAAGCCGCACTGGATCGCGCCCGCGTCGATGAACGCCCGCTGCAGCTCGGAGAGCCGGCCGTTCTCGATCTCCCCCTCGACGGTCCGCACGTCGCGACCGTCGCATTCGACGGCGAGGATGAGGCACGACGTGACCGGAGCCCCGTCGAGCAGTACGGTGCAGGCGCCGCACTCGCCGATGCCGCAGCCTTCCTTCGTCCCGGTTAGATGGAGCCGTTCGCGGAGCAGCTCGAGCAACGTCATGCCGGCGGGAACCTGCACCTGTTCGCGTTGCCCGTTGATCGTCATGGCGATCTCGTGCGTCACGGGGCACCTCCTCCATCGAGGAGTTGATCGATGAGCCGGCGGAGCAACACCGGAAGGATCGCTCGGCGGTAGTCGGCCGATGCGCGAACGTCCGAGATCGGCGACGTCGCCGCCGCCGCGAGCTCGACGGCATGCGCGACGACGGCCGCGGTGGAGCCGGATCCATCGATCGGCTCGAGGAGGACGGGCGTCGGCGCACAGCTGCCGATGGCGATGCGCAGACGCTTCGGACTCGGATCGTACGCTCCGGCGACGTTGACGACGGCGAGATCATGCCCTCGAATCCGTTGCTGCTTCAGAAACGCGGTTCGCACGTGCCGCTCGGGCCGTGGGATGTGGAGATTGGTCGCGATCTCGCCCGGCAACAGACAGGTACGCTTCACGCCGGTGAACAGCTTCGAGACGGGCACCGTCCGTCGGCCGTCCGGGCCGGCGACGGACAGCGAGGCGTCGATCGTCATCAGGACCGGCGCCGAGTCGGCCGCGGGCGAAGCATTGCACAGGTTCCCGGCGAGCGTGGCTCGATTGCGGAGCTGATAGGTGCCGATCGACAGGGCCGCGTCGGCGAGAGCGGGGAGGGCATCGCGGACCGCCCGCCGCTCGGCGAGCACATTGAGCGGGACCGTCGCTCCGACGATCCACTCCTCCCCGTCGGTGTCCAGGTGGCCGAGTTCGTCGATTCCCTTCACGTCGATCAACAGGTCCGGGGAGCGGAATCCGTTGCGAATTTCGACCAACAGGTCCGTCCCTCCGGCAAGGATCGATGGATTCTCGGCCTCCGCGAGCGCACGGCATGCCGCCTCGATCGACCGGGGACGAACGTAATCGAAGCCTCCGAGCACGGCAAGCTCCTTTCCGCGGGCGTGCCGTCGCGGACACGCTCGCCGAAGCGAGAAACGACAGGCTGCATCCGTCCCGTCGTGAACCCATCATAGGGGACCGATCGAAATTCGCCAAGTCGTATGACAGGTTCGCCGCCGTCGCGGACGTCGGGTACGATCGAGCCGTGAATCCGGAGAATGGCAACGAACCCAGAATCGACGAGCGCGCGGCCGCGGTTGTCGCGCTGGTCCGATGTGACTCGTACGACGCGGCGGATGTCGAGCCCGCCGTACGCCGTGGGATCGAGCTGCTCGGCGGGATCGATCGGTTCGTCTCGCCCGGGGAGTCGATCTTGTTGAAGCCGAACCTCCTCGTGCCCCGCGACCCGGCCCGAGCGGTGACGACGCACCCGGCGGTCTTCCGTGCGGTGGCCCGACGGTTCATCGACGCGGCCGCGGCGGTGACGTATGGCGACTCGCCGGGCTTTGGGCAGCCCGCCTTCGTCGCGCGGCGGGCCGGTCTGACGCCGATGGCCGAAGAGCTGGGGCTCGATGCGGCGGATTTCACGCGCGGACGGGCTATCCCCTTTCCGCAAGGACGGTTGATCAAGCGGTTCACGATCGCCGAGGGGGCGGCCGCGGCGGATGGGATCGTGTCACTGCCGAAGCTGAAGACGCACGGGCTGACGCGGATCACCGGCGCGATCAAGAACCAGTATGGCTGCATTCCCGGGGCGCTGAAGGCGGAGTTTCACGCCCGGTTGCCGGACGTCGACCGCTTCTCGCAAATGCTCGTCGATCTGAACCGGCTGCTGCGCCCGCGGCTTTACGTCATGGACGGGATCGTCGCGATGGAGGGAAACGGCCCCCAGAACGGATCGCCCCGTTCGCTGAACGTCCTGCTGTTCTCCGATGACCCGGTGGCGCTCGACGCGACGGTCTGCGACATCATCGGACTCGATCGGCGGCTTGTCCTGCCGATCGTCCATGGCTCCGCCGCCGGGCTCGGGCGCGCGATCGGCGTTGAAATCGTCGGGGAGCCCGTCGCATCGTTCATCGTGTCCGATTTCGATGTGAACCGTCGTCCGGCGTCGACGACCGGCAAGCCGGGGCGCTACAGTCGGCTCGCCCGACGATTCATCGTGCCCCGGCCGGTGGTTCGTCCGGAGCGCTGTACGCGGTGCGGCACCTGCGTCGAGGTCTGCCCCGTCGAGCCGAAGGCGATCCGATTCCCCGGAGAGGATCGATCGCGTCCACCGGTCCACCGGTACGACGCGTGCATCCGCTGTTACTGCTGTCAGGAGATGTGCCCGGAAGGGGCGATCGAGCTGGATGTCCCGTTCCTCGGACGCGCGATCCATCGCCGCGCTTGACGCGGGCTTGGCGTCTGTCGACGATCCAGTCGGAGGATCCCGATGAGCCACGATTCGCATCCTCATCAGACGATCGGCAAACGAATCGGGGTTGCGTTCTGGTTGAACCTCGGGTTCGCGCTGCTCGAAGTGGCCGGCGGTCTGTGGGCGAATTCCGTCGCCGTTCTGTCCGACGCGCTGCACGATTTCGGCGATTCGATCGCGCTCGGCCTGACCTGGCATTTCGCGCGGGTGTCGGAACGCAAGGGGGACGAGACGTTTACGTTCGGATACCGGCGGTTCTCGCTCCTTGGCGCGCTGATCATGTCCTTCGTGCTGTTCGCCGGCGGCTTCGTCGTGCTGTTCGAGGCGATTCCGCGACTGCTCTCGCCGGAGGTGTCTAACGCGCGCGGGATGATCTACCTCGCGATCGCCGGCATTCTCGTCAATGGGATCGCCGCGCTGCGAACGCATCGAGGGCACTCGTTGAGCGAACGGCTCGTGACCTGGCACTTCGTCGAAGACGTGCTCGGTTGGCTGGCGGTGCTCGTGGCGGGGATCGTCATGGCCCGAACCGGCGTGGTTCTCCTCGACCCGATCCTATCGATCCTGTTGACGCTGTACGTGTTGTGGAATGTCGGACGCCGGCTGAAGGACACCTTGGTCATCCTGTTGCAGGGGACGCCGGAGGGCGTGTCGGTGGCCGACGTCGAGGCGGCCGTGCGCCAAACGGAAGGCGTTTGTGATGTGCATCACACTCACATCTGGACGCAGGACGGCGAACGACATGTCCTGACGATGCACGTCGTGTCCGACGAAACGACGACGCTCGAGGGAAGCGGCGCGCTTCGCCGACGGATCCGCGAACGCCTCGAGCCGTTCGGGATCGTCCATGCGACGATCGAAGTCGAGCATCCGGCCGATGCGTGCCGCGGCACGAACGAGACCTGTCACATGGCGTAGCGCCGGGTGAAACCATCCCGTCGCTCGCGTGTACATCCAGCGAGGAGGTGGGCTCTATGTGTCTAACCGGTTGGCTGCTCCTGTCGTTCTTCTGGGCGTTCTGGGTATTCGCCTTCGGCGGCTGGTGGTGCGGCGGCATCTGCTAGGCTGTGCGATCGGCCGCTCTCACGGGTGATCGATCGCAAGATGCGAGGGTCCTTTCTCAATCGACGCGAGGCTCCATGCGAGCCTCGCGTTTTCGTTTCGATCGCCACAGCATCCTCACCGAACGCTCAACACGCGCCGGCAGCCGTGCGTAGGCTGGGGCTATCGGACCGGCGCAGGCGGTCTCCGGTAGAGAGCGAGGTGACGACGTATGTTGCGACGTGAGCTGAAGATCGAAGGCATGCATTGCGCGTCTTGCACGCAGGCCGTCGAACGGGCTCTCTCCGAGGTCGAGGGGGTGCATTCCGCGTCCGTCGACCTTCTGTCCGAGCGTGCAACGGTCGAGTCCGGGGACGGGACGGCGCTTGACCGACTGATCGGTGCGGTCTCCGCCGCTGGCTTCACGGCGCGTCCCGCCGTCGCCGACGATTCCGTGGGGCCCGATGAACGGTACGTCCACGAGTCGGCACGTCGAATGTCGATGGCGTGGGCCTTTGCCGTCCCGATCATCGGGTGGATGATCCCGGAGATGTTCTTCGGGCGGATGTGGCCGAGCCCGCTTCTCTTTCACATCGGCGTCCTCGTTCTTGCGGCGATTTCACTGGTCGCCGTCGGCGGTCCGACGATCCGTTCCGGTGTCCGAGCGCTCCTTCACCGGAGCCCGACGATGGATAGCCTGATTGCCCTCGGGGTCACGGTGTCCTTCTCGAGCGGAATCCTCGCGGTGTTCGGGGAGTTGGGCTGGTCGGCGCGGTCGTTCAGCTACGCCGGCCTGTCGGCGATGATCCTCGCGATCCATTTGACGGGGCGGTGGATCGAGGCACGGGCAAAGGGGCGCGCTTCCGAAGCCATCCGCCGGCTGATCGAGCGGGGGGCGAAACGGGGACGGCTGCTGCGCGACGGTGTGGAGGTCGAGGTTCCGATCGATGCGGTCGCGGTGGGCGATGTGATGATCGTTCGTCCGGGAGAGAAGATCCCCACCGACGGCCGGGTCGTCTCGGGCGAGAGCCACGTCGATGAGTCGCTGGTGACCGGGGAATCCCTCCCGGTGCGGCGGACGGCCGGTGACGCCGTCGTTGGGGCGACGGTGAATGGGGAAGGCCTCCTGCGTGTCGAGGCGACGAACGTCGGGGAGGCGACCTTCCTCGCGCAGGTGGTCCGACTGGTCGACGCGGCGCAGAGAAGCAAGGTTCCGATCCAGGCGTTCGCGGATCGGGTAACTCGGATCTTCGTCCCGACGATCTTGCTGATCGCCGCCGTCACGCTGGGCGTTTGGGTCGCGTTCCCGAATGCGATGGGGGCGGTCGTCGAGTGGGCCGGGGCGTTCCTGCCGTGGGTCGACCCCGAGATCGGCATGCTGGCACGCGCCGTTTACGCGGCGATCGCGGTCCTCGTCATCGCCTGTCCGTGTGCGTTGGGGCTGGCGACGCCGACGGCGCTTCGGGTCGGAGCCGGGATCGGCGGCGAGAGTGGGCTCCTGTTCCGGACGGGAGATGCGATGCAAACGCTTCACGAAGTGAGGCGGGTTGCGTTCGACAAGACCGGGACGCTCACGGTGGGGCGCCCGGATGTGACGGACATCGTCCCCGTCGGAGCGGCCGAGTCAGAGCACGAGCTGCTTCGGATCGCGGCAAGCCTCGAGAGCGGATCGGAACATCCGATCGGGCGGGCGATCGTCCGCGAGGCCGACGTGCGAGGACTCGACGTCCTGCCTGTCTCGGCGTTTGCGGCCCGGACGGGGAAGGGCGTCGAGGGCGTCGTCGACGGTGCGCGAGTCCTCGCCGGGACACGGGAGTGGCTGGTATCGACCGGAGTCGACCTGTCGGCGGTGGAACGGGAGTGGGATCGGCTCGCCGGCGAGGCGAAGACGGTGGTCGGCGTCGCCCACGAAGGCGTCGCCCACGAAGGCGTCACCCTTCTCGGACTGATCGCGATCGCCGATCGGGTGAAGGACGATGCGGCGGAGGCGATCGCGTCGCTACGGGCGATGGGGCTCGAACCGACGTTGGTGACGGGCGACCACCGTGCGACGGCGGAGGCGATCGCACGGCAGGTCGGGATCGATCGTGTCGTCGCCGACGTGCGTCCGGAGGGGAAGCTCGACGTGATCCGGCGGCTGCAGGAGGCCGGCGGACCGGTGGCGATGGTCGGGGATGGGATCAACGACGCCCCGGCACTGAAGGCGGCCGATGTGGGTATCGCACTTGGGACGGGCACCGATGTCGCGATCGAAGCGGCCGGTGTGACGCTCGTCTCCGGAGAGCTGGACGGGCTGGTTCGGGCGGTTCGACTGTCGCGTGCAACGTTCGCGAGGATCCGACGGAACCTGTTCTGGGCCTTCTTCTACAACGTGTTCGCGATCCCGCTGGCGGCGATCGGATGGCTCCACCCGTTGATCGCCGAGGCGGCGATGGCGCTGTCGTCGATTCACGTCGTGACGAGCGCGAATCGCCTGCGGCGCGTCGGTCTCGGCCCGCACCGCCGGGATCGGCCGCTCTCATAGAAACGCCCGACATCCCTTCGGTTGTCCGGTTCGCATGCGGGGGGTATCATCGTGCCGTGCCAGTAGCAGGGTTCATCGCTATTGGCATCCATCCTTTGTGTGGGAGGTGGGCGCGAACATGAAGGTCACGCTCACAGCGATCAAGGCGGACGTGGGAAGCATCGGCGGGCACATCTGCCCAAGCGAGAAGCTTCTGGCGGCGGTCGAGGCCACGGTGGTCCGAGAGGGCGACGGGTTGATCCTCGACTACGCGTTGAACTACACCGGCGACGACGTCGCCATCCTCCTGACACACAACCGAGGGATTGATCACGAGGACATCCACCGATTGGCGTGGAACGCGTTCCTCAAAGGCACGGAGGTAGCGAAGTCACAGGGCCTGTATGGGGCAGGGCAAGATCTGTTGAAGGACGCGTTCTCCGGCAACACGCGGGGACTCGGGCCGGCGGTGGCGGAGATGGAGTTCGAGGAGCGGCCGAACGAGCCGTTCCTGATGTTCACCGCCGACAAGACCGAACCCGGAGCGTACAATCTGCCGCTTTTCCTGGCATTCAGCGACCCGATGTACAATGCGGGACTGATCCTGTCACCGAGCGGCGGCAAGGGGTACAAGTTCACGGTGATGGATGTCGACTGCAGCGAAGGCGACCGCGTCATCGAGCTGGTCACCCCCGAGGACACCTATGACTTGGCGGCGCTGCTACGCGACAACGGACGGTTCGTGGTGGAATCGATCCACTCCCGTCACGACGGGGACATCGCCGTCTCTTCGTGTACGACGCGGCTGCGAAACATCGCGGGCAAATACGTCGGGAAGGACGATCCGATCATGCTGATCCGAACGCAGAAGACCTTCCCGGCGACCGGCGAGGTCCTCGCGCCGTTCGAGATCTGCCATCACGTGTCGGGGTTCATGCGCGGCAGTCATGTCGGTCCGCTGATGCCGGTCAAGGCGAGGACCTCCGTCTCGTTCTTCGACGGCCCTCCGATCGTTTCCTGTCTCGCGTTCTCGATTCGAGAAGGGAAGCTGACCGAGCCGGTCGACGCGTTCGATCATCCGTATTGGGACTGGATCCGCCAGAAGGCGGCCCAGAAGGCGCACGACATCCGACAGCAGGGCTTCTCGGGTCCGGCAATGCTGGGCATCCACGACCTGGAGTATGTCGGGATCAGCCATCGCCTTGATGCGCTCGACGAGCGGTTCACCGTGCGCGAGGGGACGCCGGGCGGATGAAATCGGAACGGATCGACGAACACATCGAAGCCGTCCTCTATTCGGAGGATGCGATCCAGCGGCGGGTCGGCGAGCTGGCGGCGGAAATCGCCTCTGACTACGCCGCACACGGCTTCGCGAAGGATCCCGAGGGGAGGCCGGTCCTCCTCGTCGGGATCCTTCGGGGTGCGCTCGTCTTCATGTCCGATCTCGCTCGCCGGTTTCCGATGGCGATCGAGATCGACCTAATCTCCATCTCGTCCTACGGGAACGGGACGGTGCCCGGTGCGGTTCGGCTGGTCAAGGATCTGGAGAAGCCGATCGGTGGACGGGATGTCCTGATCGTCGAGGATATCATCGACACCGGGTTCACGATCGAGTACTTGAAGCGGAGCTTCGCCGCGCGGAACGCCGCTTCGGTCCGGGTGTGCACACTGGTCGACAAGACCGTCCGGCGGGAGATGCCGGTCGACATCGACTACGTCGGTTTTACACTCGAGGAGGATGCGTTCGTCGTCGGATACGGGATGGACTACGCCGAGCTGTACCGGAATCTGCCGTTCATCGGCGTGCTGAAGGCGGATTGCATCCGATGAACGGGGCGACCGGGCACCTGACGCTGGGGATCGAGACCTCGTGCGATGAAACGTCGGTCGCGATCGTTCGCGACGAGACCGATGTCGTCGTCAACCTCGTCTACTCGCAAGCCGAGCTGCACGCGCAGTACGGAGGGGTCGTCCCCGAGGTTGCCTCCCGAGACCATGTGCGCAAGCTCCCGTACCTCGTGCGGGAGGCGGCGCAGACCTCCGGTGTGCCGCTTCGTGACCTGTCGCTGATTGCGGCGACGTACGGACCGGGCTTGGTCGGTCCGCTGTTGGTCGGCCTGTCCCACGGCAAGGGGATGGCGTTCGGTCTCGACATCCCGTTTCTCGGCGTGAACCACTTGGAGGGGCACCTGTTCGCACATCGGCTCAGCGAGCCGACGGTCGAGCCGCCGTTTCTGACGCTGATCGTTTCCGGGGGCCACACCCGCCTGATCGACGTGCCGGCGTACGGGACGTACCGGCTGGTCGGGCGAACGGTCGACGACGCCGCCGGCGAGGCGTTGGACAAGATCGGCAAGATGATCGGGATCGGCTATCCGGCCGGCGCGGAGATCGATCGACTGGCCGGCGAGGGCGATCCGAAGGCGATCCCCTTCCCTCGTCCGATGATCGGCTCGCCCGGCTTCGACTTCTCGTTCGCCGGGCTGAAGACCGCGGTGCTGTACCATCTGCGGAAGCACCCGCGCGAGCGCGCCGCGGACGTCGCTGCCTCGGTGCTCGCCTCCGTCGTCGGGATCCTGACGAAGAAGTCGATCGAGGCGACGCGACGGTACCATCGCCGTCGGCTGGTCGTCGTCGGCGGCGTTGCGGCGAACAGCCATTTGCGAGAGGCACTGACCGCGGAGGGTGCGGAGCGTGGGATCTCGGCGTCGTTCCCGCCGCTGTCGCTGTGCACCGACAACGCGGCGATGATCGCCGCCGCTGCGGCGTTCCGGCACCGGCAGCTCGGCGAGACCCATCCGCTGTCGTTGTCGCCGAATCCCGCACTCAGTCTCGGCGAGGACGACGAGCCGTCGAACACGATCTCGTAGTTTCGTTCGGGATGTGCGATGGGCGGCGCGAAGACTACTCGGCCGCGACCGGTTCGGCCTCGACTTCCGGTGCCGGTGCCCCGACGCCAAGGACCGTCTTCAAGACCGTAAGGGAAACCTCGAGCATGCGGTCATCCGGCTCGGCAGTGGTCAGTCGCTGAAGCCATAGACCCGGCTGCGCGAGCAACCGAACCCACCAGCGGTCGAAGTTGCGGCCGGAGAAGCGCAGGACCTCGTACGATACGCCGGCGACGACCGGCAACAGCAACAGCCGGGAGAGGATCTTCAGCCACAGGACCGGGTTCCCGGCGAGCGAGAAGACGAGGATCGCGATGACGAAGACGGTCATCAGGAAGGCCGTGCCGCACCGCGGGTGGAGCGTCGTGTGTCGCTTGGCGTTTTCCACCGTCAGCTCTTCGTCCGCCTCGTACGTATAGATCGCCTTGTGCTCCGCGCCGTGGTACTGGAAGACGCGGTGGATGTCCTTCATCCGCGAGATCACGAACAGGTAGACGAAGAAGAACGCTAGCCGAATCATCCCTTCGACGAGGTTGAAAACGACCGAGTTCCCGAGCCGCAGCCCGGCGATCGAGTTGGTCAGGTACAACGGCAGCACGATGAACGCGCCGACGGCGACCGCGATGGCCAGCGTGAACGTCAGAAAGGTTCCGCCTTGACTGAGCTGCTCGTCTTCGGGAAAGGCGAGTTTCGTCGACAGGTTCAGCGCTCGCAGCCCGAGCGACATCATGTCGTACATCCGAAATAGGCCGCGCAGGAACGGGATCTTGCCGAGCCGCACGAAACGATTTCGAGCCGGCATCGAACGAACGAGGATCTCACCGTCGGATTGACGACGAACGGCGACCGCGACGCGGTCGCCGTTCTGCATCATCACGCCTTCGATGACTGCCTGTCCGCCTACGGGCGGCTTCACTTACTCGTCCTTCGCTTGAGCGTACTTCCGGTTGAACCGCTCGACGCGGCCCTCGGTATCGACGAACCGCTCCTCGCCGGTGAAGAACGGGTGGCACTTCGAACAGATGTCGACGCGCATCTCCTCCACCGTCGAGAGGGTGTCGAACTCGGCTCCGCATCCGCAAAAGATCTTCGCCGGTTTCAGCTCGGGATGAATGCCCTGCTTCACGATGCCTCCGTTTGGATCCCTAGCGCTTGGAGTACTGCTCGCTCTTGCGCGCCTTGCGCCGGTTGATCTTCTTTCGCTCGACCTCGCGGGCATCGCGGGTCAGCAGTCCGGCCTGCCGTAGCGGCAGCTTGTACTCGTCGGTGACGCCGACGAGGGCGCGAGCGATCCCGAGGCGGACGGCCTCCAGTTGGCCGGTGAATCCGCCGCCGCGCACGCGCGCCTTGACATTGTATTTTCCGACCGTTCCCGTCACATAGAACGGCTGCTTCAAGCTCTTCTCCAGGTACTCGGTCGCGTTCAGATACGGCGAGAAGTACTCGTCCGCTGGGCGGCCGTTGATCACGAGCTCGCCACCGCCCTCAGAGAGGTAGACACGCGCCGTCGCACTCTTCCGGCGACCGATGGCGTGCAACGCCCCGTTTACCCGTTTTGGCAATCGTCGTTCACCCTGATCCACGAAAGGGAAACACCTCCTGCAAACATACCCATCGACAGATGGACGGATGATACCGGACCCAAGATGGGGTGTCAACGCCCATCGATTGGCTGTTTGGAGATCGTCGGACGTCGTTTGGGCTCAGAACAGCCAGCGGACCAGACGGCGAAGGAACGGACTCTCCATCCGGTTCATCATCCAGCGTTCCGAGACCCGTTTGGTCAGAAACGACATCGATGGGAAGGCGTGCTGGAGGAACATGATCTTATGGAGACGAAGGCGATTCTGAATCGCCAGCCCCCACTCGTTGATCATCTCGCCGGCGCCTTCGCCGATGATGCGGACCCCGTAGATCCGGCCGGTCTTGCTCACGTACGCACGGACGGACCCGATCGCGATTCCCTCGGCGATCGCCGCGCCGTAGTCGGCGTAGCGCTCCTCGATGACCTCGTACGGAACATCGTTCGCCTTCAGGTCGCGCTCGAGGATTCCGACGTGCGCGATCTGCGGCTCGGTGAAGACGGTCCACGGGACGAGGTACTTGCGGAAATCGAAGCGGAACGGCGCCGGCACGCCGGCGTTCATCAGCGCGACCATTCCCTGATGCATCGCCGCATGGGAGAAGAGATGGTGTCCGTTGCAGTCCCCGGGGGCGTAGATATGGGGTACCGACGTGCGCAGACGCCCGTCGACGACGATGCCGCCGCTGCCGTGGTTCACTCCGGCCGCGTCGAGGTTCAGCTCGCCGAAGTCGAACCGCCGGCCGGCGGCGACGAGGAGACGATCGGCGCGGAACAGCTCGCCATGGTCGGTCTGCATCGTGATCACGGCGTTCTCGCGTGCGATCCGGCGAACGCCTCGCGCGTTGTAGACGGAGATCCCCTCCTCGGCGAACACCTCCTCGAGGAGCTTGCCCGCGTCCCAGTCGCCGTGCGGAAGAAGGTGGGGGTCGAGGTGGACGATCGTCACCCTCGAACCGAGCCGGCGAAAGGCCTGCGCCAGTTCGCAGCCGATCGCCCCGCCGCCGAGGACGAGCAGGCTCTCGGGAATCGTCTCCAGTCCGAACACGGTCTCGTTGGTCAGGTAGTCGACCGCGTCGAGCCCGGGGATCGGAGGGACCGCGGGACGCGTTCCGGTACAGATGAAGATCCGCTTCGCGGTCGCCGTCTTTCCGCCGACGGACACGGTATGCG
>Ga0272441_10003748_pt1 | contig 28507 bp, 15 predicted proteins | sample SSMProp6N_FD_193582 | JGI IMG/M metagenome (GOLD analysis project Ga0272441, IMG submission 193582) | Marine sediment archaeal communities from Little Sippewissett salt marsh, Falmouth, MA, United States - SSM-Prop-6N | ecosystem: Environmental > Aquatic > Marine > Wetlands > Sediment ... | reverse complement strand
ATATGCCGGATATTTATAATGCCTCCGATGTGCGATTGTCCTTAGCTGAAAGTCAATATCTGTATGACTTAAGGCCTATACGACAGGTCGTATCGAATCCCGGCCAGCCTGTTGAGGTTTCGCTAAGAACGATTCAGGGTTTGACGCAATACATTCTTTCTTTATACCAAAAGAATGATTATTCCGGCATTTATGTCTATGTCCCGGAAGGGGCGATTAAGGACGGCACGGAATTGGTCAACGGCATATTGCCCATCAACGTTCTCGAAGCGCCTGTCACGGAAATCAGAATCAGCTATTATGACGAGGATAGAAACGAGCTCGAGGAAGGTTATCTCCGACGGTCCGCGCTGGAGAGTTGGTCACCGATCGAACGCGATAAGGTCGCCAGTCAGAAAACACTGGATTATCTGGTCAATCTTCTGAATCTCAATCCGGACAGACACATTGCGGCGGTTGTCTCCAGAGGCGCCGAGCCGAATACACTTGCGATTGAATATGATATCTACGAAGTCAACCCCTGGCACTTCTTCATCCAGGCGGATAATTCCGGTACGAAAGACAGGCAGTGGGCGCCTCGGGTCGGCTTGATCAATACGAACCTGTTGGGGATCGATGATCGTTTCACGGCCCTTTATCAAGTGGAACCGGATGCCTGGGATGACAATTATTCGCTTTTTGGAAGTTATGATTTTCCCGTCATGGGGCCGCGTCTTCGTTTGAACCTCTATGGGGGTTATAGTGAGTTCGACATACACCCCGAAGGAGGGATCATTGATTTTCTTGGCGGCGGAACTTTTTATGGAGCCGTGTTGCGTTACAATCTTCTGCAGCAAGATGGATGGTTCTTCGACGTCAGTGGTACCTGGAGTCATGAGGAAAGTGACATTACGCCGACGCTGTTTCCTCAGTTTTTTACCAGTGACCTCGAGTGGGATCTATGGGGATTCGGCGCCAGCCTCCATCGCCGGAATGATATGTCCACGACTTCTCTGTCGGCCAACCGCGTTCAAAGTATGAACACATCCAGCCAGGCGCGGTTCTGGAGTACGGCAACGAGCACGGGAGCACGAACGAATGCCGACGCAGATTTTGCCATTCACACCTTCACCGGCAATCACAATCAATACCTGGACGAAAACAAGATCCAGCAGTTGAGACTTGCCGGTCGATGGATCGACGCCACCGAGCGATTGGTCCCGGCGAAGATGACGTCTTTCGGCGGCATGTATTCCGTCCGTGGATACGATGAGTATGAAATCGTAGCCGACGGCGGGGTTTTGGCGTCCGTTCAATATGAATATGATCTGGTCAGGCACAGCCAGGCCATCGATGGGCAGGAAATTGGAGCGGACGTCGATTTGAGGAAACTGGCTCCGCTGGCCTTCTTCGATTTCGGACGCAGTGATGTAGAAGATCCCGTGGCCGGTGAAAGGGCTAATACAACCCTCTACTCGACCGGGGCCGGTGTACTCTTTGAGATCGGGGATAATTTCAGTGGCGCCATATATTACGGCCATCCGTTAAAGGAAACGGATGACACGCGGCAGGGCAAAGGTCGATTGCATGCCAGCGCCATGCTGAGGTGGTAAACGTTTTTCCCAACCGTGTGGTGGGGAGGGTGATAGAGGCCATGGACTGAAGTAGAGTTCAAGGAGGAGGTTAAAGAGAAGATTATTTTGACTATTAATTGAGGGGACGGATGATGAAAAGAATGAGACGTAGTGTGAGGGGGCATTTTGTCAGGAGGGTCATTACCTATGTGTTGGTGGGGTGTCTGGTGATGAACACCTCCGTGTCGACGCTACTGGCCCTTAGTTTGGATCCTTCGCATCCTTTCGATCCGACAGCCGGCGTTTTAGGCTCTGACTGGATAACGGATCCTGCTAATCCGGTCATCAATACCGACCACGGTGCAATCATTCATTGGAGGAGTTTCAACACGGGCGGAGCGACCGGACACGATAGTATTACGTTCAACCAGTCGATAGGTGGTGTTCCGGATTCGATGTCGGCCGTGCTCAACCGGATCACGTCAGGCTTCCCGACCCGGTTTTTAGGAGATTTGAACGCGAACGGCCGCGTCTTTGTCGTGAATCCTGCGGGGGTGATGTTTGGGCTTGATTCGACGGTCAATGTCTCTCAATTGGTCGTCTCGGGTCTGGGGATGACCAATGACGCCTTCAATACGGCTATCGCGGATTCGGCCAATCCCATGGTATTTGACGCAGGCGGTACTGGCAGTATTGAAACTAAGGGCGAGATTCACGCGGATAGCGTGATTCTTGCTGGTAAAAAGGTTAGAAATGCAGGCTCGATCATAGCTCCGGATGGGTTGATTGTTATGGCGGCCGGCGAAAAAGCGTATATTGCTCAGGACGGCAGTAGCGTCTTAGTGGACGTATCGGAAGGGTATTATAGTGAGGGCGACACGACGCCGGATACGGAAAATAAAGGTCTGCTCAGGGTCAATCGTGGGCAGATCGTTCTTGCCGCGGGTGATAGCTTTTCGAGGGCAATCGATAACTCCTCCTGGCTTGTAGCAAAGGGAGGCACCATAACGGCCCATGCGGCGCGTTTTGAAAGCGAAGGGGCAATCACCACTTCGCCCTCTACTTCGGGAGATGGAGGCGCGATACATCTGACGGGAAACGAGGCGGTTGTTCTTCAAAATGGTCACACATCCACAACCGGGATGACGACGGCGAGTGGCTCGCTTTCCGGTAATGGTGGAAGTATTACCATCGAGAGTACAAATCCCGAAGGTACAGGCACCGTAACGATTCAAGAAACGCACCTTATTACGGCGCGGGGCGGCACAACGAACGGTAATGGTGGTAACATAAAAATCACCGCCGATCATATTGAAATCGCGGGCGATATTGATGCCTCGCCTCGGAATCCGGCCTTCGAAAACGGGACGTTGACGATTGATCCGTCGGACATCACGATTGCAAACGGCGTCAACGCCGGGGCGGTGGATACGATCTATGAAGAGGATATCGAGGCGCTCTCCACGGGCGGCACGAACCTTGTCGTTGTAGCCGGCGAGAGCATTACGGTCCAGGATATTCTGGACGATTTGATTGCCGGGGGCCGGGGGGACATTGAATTGCATGCACCGACGATCCATTTCGAGGATACGGTCGCGACGGACACGGTCAGTACGACGACGGGTGATCTCGTCATGGTCGGTGGCGCCGGCGGCATTAATACCGGCCACCTGGAAACCGGCGCGGCTGGTCTGGGCGCCGAACCCGGCGACATTCACCTGAGCACTACCGACGGCGGTGATATCACCACCCGAGATCTGACGGTCAAAGGCGGTCAGACCAAAGGGGATATCCATGTGAACGCTGACGGTGAACTGACGGTCGGAACGGTGGTGGTGGGAAGAGATTCCGCCATCGATAATGATGTTATAGGCGGCAATGCCGAAGCCACCGTTTATCTGGGATCCGGGGATGACATGTTCCTCAACGGTCCCGTGACGGCGGAGGCTCATACGACCAGTTCCGGGGACGCCACAGCGAGCGTTCGGGTCTTTGCCGGCCTGAATGGGGCGACGTCCGGTACCGGCGATGCGACGATCAGTGATGATCTTCTCGCCCGGGCCGAGTCCGACGCGGGGACCTCGTATGCATTGGTCGAGGTCGATACTTATGGTAAGATAGAATGGGGACCGGACGCAGATGCGACGGCGATTGGCGACGCCGCACAGGTCCTGGGCGTCCGTGAGACGCAAGACGATGTTGATGGCGCCGATGAGGCGCATGTCATCATCAACGAACGGGGTCTCGTCCCGGATCTGGAAGCCTTCCCGGATGCAGAAGAAACCCATATGGGCGATCCCGTCTCGGGCAACGTATTAGATAATGACGTTGATCCGGATGGTGGCGACATTGATGTCCTGGATCATACTGATCCGTCCCACGGCACGCTTACATTGGATTCGGAGACGGGATCCTTCACCTACACACCGGATGATCCGGGCTTCGTGGGTGAAGACACCTTCACCTATAGAGCCACAGACGAAGAGGGTACGATTACGGATCCGGTCACCGTGACGATCACCATGACCAATGATTTGCCGAGTCCGGTGGACGATGTGGCGAATACGCATATGAACCAGTCGGTTGAGGGCAACGTGTTGATTAATGACACCGATACGAACGGTGATCCTCTGAGCGTCGTTCTGGACGGCACGGCGCCGTCGCACGGGACGGTAACGCTCGCTGAAGACGGGTCTTTCACCTACACGCCGGATGCCGGCTACACGGGCGAAGACACCTTCACGTATGAGGTCACAGATGGCCAACTCGATGCCGGCACCCCCGCGGTGGCCACCGGGACCGTGACGGTCCACATCGGCAACAATCTGCCTGTGGCGAACAATGATGAGGCGACAACGATAACCGGCAATCCCGTCAGCGGCAACGTTCTGGGCAATGATACCGATCTGGATGGCGATGTTCTGAGCGTCGTGTTGGACGGCACCGCGCCGTCAAACGGCACGGTGACGTTGAATACGGATGGGTCCTTCACCTATACGCCGGATGCCGGCTTCGTGGGCGAAGACACGTTTACTTATGAGATCACCGATGGTCAGGGCGGCACCGAGGGGCCGATCGTGGCCACTGTAACGATTTGCGTGGAAGCCAGTCTGGCGCCGAGCTTGTCTCCGGTCGCTCCGGGTCTGGAGCGGAAGGCCATCGAGTATTCGGGTATCCCGGCTTTGGCCAAGTGGGTGGCCAAAGAGCTGGGCGTGCCGGAAGCTCAGATCGAGATTTGGATGGCCAATGGGCTGGCGTCTTCTCGGGACATCCCGCCCTATGAGACGTACGCACGGTTCAGGACGGCGGCGGTTATCCTGAAGGATGATGCGGGCAGGCATATCCGGGCGCTGACGCAGGTCATCAACGAATTTGCATCGAGCACGGCGCCGCCGACGGAAGAGCAGATGGCCTCCATTGCCGATGCGATTGCCAGCAACGCGGGTGCCGACAACCAGTATGGACTTGCCGAGGAGTATCTCAACGCCCTGGCCCAGTACATCAGCATCTTGAATACTGACATGGGCTTTTCGATGAGTGAGGCGGTAGAGCTTGCCACGGCGAATTATGTGAACCAGTTGGAGGTGCGTGGGAACGCGAACGTCGCGGCCTACGTCAAGTCAAGGCTGGCCGCACTCTAAAGATCAACGCATCGGCCGCAACGACCGGTGATAGAGATTCGTAAGGTGGCCGTCAGGAACTCATCCAGTGTTCCTGACGGCACCTTTTTTTGCCTAAAATCATTCCATGGCTGTTGCGATTTGCGCATGGGCAACTTGCTGTTGCAGGTGAATCTCTTCAATTTGCTGTTTGAATTTGGTAGCCTCTGTTGTGTTTCCAATTTGATGATGTAATTGAACGAGGGTCTCCAGCACGTCAGCCACCATCCGATGATCCCGTTCATAAAGGCTTTCGAGCAAGCCCAATGCCCTTTGGCACAAAGGTTCAGCTTTGGAATACTTGCCCTGATCGACATAGATTTTTGCCAGATTGTTGAGAATGATCGCCATGCGGTCGCTCTGAGCGTTTTCGACGGTCTCCAGGATTTGCAGGGCCTTTTGGAAGGCATGCTCGGCCTTATTGTATTTTTTACTCCAAATATAAAATTCTCCCCACCTGGTCCAGACGTCGCTTTTTATCAGGTATCCCGGTGCGGGGTGGTTTTCAATCGCGTCCAAAGATTTTTGGAGAAAGAGCCGTGTACGCTCCAAATCCTCTTTGGCCTGGTAGATTCTTGAGGCGGTTAGCCAGAGGGGTACGAGAAGATAGTGGTCCGGTCCAAAGACTTTCTCCTGGATCGGGAGTGCTCTGGCGATGAATGCATCGGCCTGGCTGTACCGTTTCTGCAAAACGTATAGTTCCGCCATATTTGCAAGCACTTTTGCGGTATAGAAGTGTTCGGGGCCGTAGACGGCTTCGATGGTTTCGATCGCGTCTTTGAAGTACGACTCGGCATGTGCAAAGGCGCCTTGTGCGACGAGCAAACGAGCCATATCCACCTTAAAAGGTGCGAGTTCCTGATCGTCTGCCCGACCGACATCACGTATAATCGTGATCGCGCGCTCGAGAGCGCTTGCGGCTTGCTGGTATCGTCCCTGCCTGCGGTATATCTCGCTGAGAATCCTCAACGTGTGGGCGACATAGGGATGGTTTGGGTGATAGGCTTTCTGCTGGAGGGCCAGACCTGATTGGCACATGGTCTCAGCCGCCATCAGTCTGCCCTGGTTCTTATACAGATACGCCAAATCGAGCATACAAGCACACGCTTCCGTTTCGGAGGCGTTCGTCTCCTGGGCCATGTGAAGCGCTTTCTCTAAGAAGGGCTGTGCTTTCGCATAGCCGCCGGAAGCCATGTAAATCCTTGCCATCGATCGCAAAGAAGCACATGAGTCGGTGGTCTCGGCCGATGCAATAGTTAATATTGGACTACAAATAAGGAAGCTATAGAACAAAACCAAGGCAATACGCTTCATATTTCGGTGTTTGATAGACGCTGATTCTGCTCCAGGCATTATGAGATACTCCACCCTATGCTCGTCATGTAAAAAAATACCGTCCAATGATATATCGGGCGATTTATCCGGTCAGTTTAGTCCACTTCGGCGGATTCTTGATTCCGGAGTCTCATTTATTGCTCGTCGCGTGTCGCGTATTGAGGCGGCGTGATTTTCCGGGAAAAGACTGGAAAATAAATTGTCACAATCGTATATTCATGGTATAGCATTCGTTGTTTTCGGTCAGTTGGCTGTTTTTCTTTGGTAACGAAAGTGTGCTCGCGGGCGTAGCATAGTGGTAATGCGCTGGCTTCCCAAGCCAGCTATGAGGGTTCGATTCCCTTCGCCCGCTTTTCACTCAACCCAGATCCTTTTTCAGCGTAAATGAGGTTTCACCTCGAAATTCACAGATTTGGAGTTATCTTTTTCTCTTTTTTAGGGAAATGCTCATCGTGATTTAGGCCGATATTCACTTTGACAAATGAACGGTTGATATGGTATAAAAATACAAACGTTTGGGTGAGTCTAAAGTTAGTTGCGAATACCCTTTCCAAGAAAGGAAGTGGTGGTATATCATAGAGAATCATCTGGAGAGGAAAAGTAAAGCAAGGCGAAGATTAACATTATTATTGGTCGTTCTTTTTTCAACCTTTGGTAAGGAGGATTATCATGTGGAAATCATTAGTTGTAGGTGTGGTCGTATCTGTGCTTCTATTGAGCGGCGCAGTGCAGGCGGGGCGCGACGTCACGGGCCCGCTGGACACCGTGGTGGGAGTCCCGGACGACGGTGACTGGCCGCCCAATGAAGTACCGCGTTTTGCCTGCGACGATCAGATACTCACAAAGTATCTGCACTATAAAGGTGGTACCCAGGCCACGGGATTTCGAGTCACGCCTGTCGCTGGTGCGACCGTGATAACCGGGCTAACGTTCACCACGGCCAACGACGCGGACGGACGCGACCCCGTCGAGTATGAGCTGTCCGGCTCCAACGTCAGCATCGACGGGCCATACACCTTGATCCACGCAGGACCCATTGTGGATTTCTCCGGCGCTGCAGCCTGGCCGCGACGTACAATAAACGAGACGCCGATCGTGTTCGAGAATGACATCGCGTATGAGCACTATCAAGTGGTATTCCCGGCCATCCGCACGGCGGGCAACTACATGCAGATCGCCGAGGTGGAACTGCTGACGCCCGTTTACAAGGCCTCTGATCCTGACCCGGTCGATGGCGCTATCCATGAGGATACATGGGCGACCCTTGGCTGGACGGCGGGAGAAGCGGCGGTTTCTCACGATGTGTACATGAGCACCAGTCGGGCAGATGTGGAATCGGGTGCGGCCGAGGCGTTCCAGGGTAACCAGGCTACGAACTTCTTTGTTGCCGGTTTTCCCGGATTTCCCTATCCGGAAGGGCTTCAAACAGGCACTACGTATTACTGGCGAATCGACGAGGTCAATCCGGCGCACCCGGATAGTCCATGGACAGGCGATGTCTGGAGCTTTACGGTCCCCCCCAAGAAGGCCTGGAGGCCCAATCCGCCTGATGGCGCCAAATTTATTGATGTGGATATGGACCTGAGTTGGACGCCGGGCTGGGGTGCGAAAATGCACACCGTTTACTTCGGTGAGACCTTTGACGATGTGAACGACGCATCCGGTGGTATGATTCAAATTAGCACTACCTATCCCCTTGATACCCTTGAAATGAAAAAAACTTACTATTGGCGAGTCGATGAGTTCGATGGCGCTACAACATACAAAGGCGATGTCTGGAGCTTCACGACGACCAGTGGTGAAGGGGGCGTCTTGGGTGAGTACTTCAATAATACGACCTTGAGCGGAGCGCCGGTCCTGACGCGCATCGATCCTCAAATCGACTTCAATTGGGGTGCGACGACTCCCGGTGCACCGCTGCAGGACAATAACTGGTCGGCGCAGTGGACGGCAGACCTTAATGTCCTCTTCACGGATACCTATATCTTCAGTGTCAACAGCGAGGGCGGCACCCGGCTGTGGATCAACGACAAGCTCGTCATTGATATGTGGGTGTCCTGGGTCCCCACCCGGTATGCCTCGTTGCCGATGTATCTGGAAAGCGGCATCCATTCACTGCGCCTGGAGTTCGCGGACTTCGACCGCAATGCTCAACAGCAGTTGTACTGGTCGGCGCCGTCGGTCGCCGAGCAAATCATTCCCACCGGTCCGCTGCAGCTACCCTATCTGGCCCGTAGATCGAATCCATCTGATGGCGCCGTGGATGTAAAGCAGACGCCAACACTCAGGTGGGTTGCCGGTTATGGCGCCGCTTCGCACCAGGTCTATTTCGGCACGGATGCAGATGCCGTGAGTAGCGCCGGTACCGGATCGCCCGAGGACAAGGGCGCCAAAGACCTCGGTGATGAGAAGTTTGTTCCCGGGCAGCTTGAGTCGGGTGTCACTTACTATTGGCGCGTTGATGAAGTCAACGACACCAATCCCAACAGTCCGTGGGTTGGCAACGTCTGGAGCTTCACGACGGCCAATTTCCTTATCGTGGATGATTTTGAGGACTATACCGACGATGATACGGCGGGCGAAGCCGTTTGGCAAACCTGGGTTGATGGTTTTGGCGTCGCAACGAATGGCGCACAGGTCGGCTATCTGGTTCCGCCGTATTGTGAGAAGATCATTGTCCATAATGGCTTGCAGTCCATGCCGTTCCTTTATAACAATACGCTCGGCGTATTGAATTCGGAAGTGTCACTCGAGCTGGGCGGAATGGACTTAACCCAAAAAGGCGGCACGACGCTGAAGATCTGGTACAGAGGCGATACGGCAAACGATGCCGTCCCGATGTATGTCGCTCTCGATAACGCGCGGGTCAATAATCCCGATCCTGCGGCGACCCAGGTTGGACAGTGGGTTGAAATGGACGTTGATTTACAGAGCTTTGCGGGTGCCAATCCAGCCAATGCCAACAAGATTGCTATTGGCGCCGGTGACGGCACCGCGGCATCGGCCGGTACCGGGACGCTGTATATTGATGACATAGGTGTTCATTAATCTGGTCTGCAAGCCGGAACTCGGCGGGTAGGGTGCGATGAATCGCACCAATTTTCCAGCCGATATGATTAAAGTGGTGCGAAATATCGCATCCTGACATGGTTGTTTTTGAGTTCGGGGCTTATGCCGATCCGTTCGGTATAAGCCCCTTTTTAAAAACTGAGGGGTGCGACAGCTCGTGTATTGTGACCTAAGCATCAATGTTCTGGCGGGCGTAAACGAGAAAATGAGCCGGAAAACCGATTTTGCAGGAACTCACAGTCTGAAAGTGAAATTTACCGGATCGGAGCGGATAAGTCTCATTTCAGATTTTTGACAGACTGTCCTTTGTTTCTTAGGCCCTTTTTTCATAAATCCGCTTTTTTTATGCCCAGGGTTTTCAGTGCACTGAATTTTGGGGGGCAAATTTGTGCCGGGCAGAAATACCAATCTCCATGTAACTATGCTTTCTTTGAGGTAGAATGCCTATTTTCTTCAAAAATCGCCAATGTTTCTCTTGACGGGCCCAATAATTATTTGGTATAAATGATGACTGGTGAAGCGTGTGCCCGTATCGGTGCATGTTTGTGTAATATTGTCTTTTTGATCGATGGGTTCTCTTGGGCTCATTTTAGAAAGACAAAGGTGTAGAGTGTGCACACAACGAACGCATTCGTATCATTCTCCGGGCGCTTCCTTCAGCCTAATTAACTGACTACTGGCTTTCGAAGAAAGGAGGTGGTGGCAAATCGCAGAGAATCATCCGGGGTGGATGTCGTGAGAGGGAGGTTGAGGTGTAAAATGTTATCGGTCGTTCTTTTTTTAAACCTTTGTGAAGGAGGATCATCATGTGTAGAAAATTGATTTGTTTGGCTTCCATTGTTTTTGTGTTAAGTTTAGCCGGAGTAGGGAAGGCCCAAGTTGATCCGGCTCTCGTTGGCTGGTGGACGTTTGATGAGGGATCCGGGGCGGTTGCCGCGGATTCTTCCGGCAATGGGAACGATGGCACCCTGAACGGCCCGGTGGAATGGGCCGAAGGGAAGATCGGCGGGGCGATGAAATTTACCGGCCCCTATAATTACATCCAAGTCCAGAGCAGCAATTCGTTGAACATGACTCGGGAGATTACGATCGCGGCCTGGATCAATCCAAGCTGGACGGGCAACAACAGAATCATGCAAAAAAGCTCGGGGGGAGGAGACAACCAGTATCGTCTTCTCAAAGAATGGGGCGACAACATGGTGTTCCATTTGCCCGGACTCTCACCGGATCGACTTGAGTTTGTTGGCCTGCCGCCGTTGGGCGAGTGGACGCATCTTGCCGCGGTTTATAACCGCTCGAAGATGATCGTGTACTATAATGCGGAAGTGGCCGGCGAACAAGACTCCAGTGGAGACCTGGGGACTTCCGACGGGACTCTCTGCATCGGAACGAAACATGAAACAGCGCCGGCGGGCGATGAATTCAACGGGATGTTGGATGATGTACGCATCTACAACCGGGGGCTGTCCGTGAGTGAACTGAAGATGCTGGGGGGGGAACCGAAGGCCACGAATCCATCTCCGGCTGATCGTGCCATCCATGAGGATACCTGGGCGACTCTGACCTGGAGTTCCGGAGCTTGGGCTGTTACACATGACCTATACTTGAGCACCAATCTGGATGATGTGCAGTACGGTCTGGCCGATGCGTTCCAGGGCAATCTGGCCACAGCGTATTATGTGATCGGTTTTCCCGGATTTGCCTTTCCGGAAGGTCTGATACCCGGGACGACCTATTATTGGCGAGTCGATGAGGTCAATGAGGCCAATCCGAACAGCCCCTGGAAGGGGGATGTCTGGAGATTCACGGTTCCGCCAAAGAAGGCGTGGAAGCCCATACCGCCGGATGATGCCAGACTCGTGGATCCGGATACGGATCTAAGCTGGACGCCGGGATGGGGTGCCAAGATGCACACCGTCTATTTCGGTGAGACCTTCGAGGAGGTCGATAGTGCGGCGGGGGGTTCGCCTCAGATCAACACCACCTATGCCCTCGATACCCTCGAATTGGGCAAAACCTACTATTGGCGGGTCGATGAGTTCGATGGCGCTGCGACGCACAAAGGCGATATCTGGAAATTTACAACAGGCGACGCCAGCCTTGGCGGTATCAAGGGAGAATACTTCAACAACGTGAATTTGGCCGGCGAACCCGTACTGACTCGAATCGATCCTCAGATCGACTTCAATTGGGGCGGTGCTACCCCGGGACCGGGCGTTGATGCTCCCCTGTTCTCGGTCCGATGGACCGGCATGTTGAACGTACCCTACGCTGAGACCTACACCTTCTACGCCAATGTATTTGAAGCCGTGCGTCTGTGGGTCAATGACGAGTTGATCATCGACAACTGGATGGCGCATCATATGGTGATCGAGTACCAGGCCAAGATCGACTTGGTGGCCGGACCTTGCCCGGTTGTGATGGAAATCGGTAATGTGGCTGGTGGAGGATACGGAGGCGGCGATAACATGCAAGCGCAGCTCTCCTGGTCTAATCCCGCTTTGGCCAAAGAGATCGTTCCTCAAACGGCGTTGTTGCTGCCCGTCTGGGCGGTCCGGCCGAATCCGGGCAATGGCGCCGAGGGCGTCAGGCAGACACCGATTCTCAGATGGACCGCCGGCCATGACGCGGCATCGCACCAGGTCTATTTCGGCACCGACGAAGATGCCGTGCGCAGCGCCGGTCCCGGATCGCCCGAGGACAAGGGCGCCAAAGACCTCGGTGATGAGAAGCATGATCCCGGGCAGCTTGAGTGGGGTGTCACCTACTTCTGGCGCGTCGATGAGATCAATGCTGCCGGTACGGTATTGACCGGAGAGGTCTGGAGCTTTACGACGGCGAGCAACCTCGTTATCGAAGACTTCGAGAACTTCACCAATGATGACGCGGCCGGCGAAGCCATCTGGCAGACCTGGGTCGACGGCTTTGGCGTTGCGGACAACGGCGCGACGGTTGGCTATCTGGTTCCGCCCTATTGCGAGCAGACCATTGTCCATGGCGGTATTCAATCCATGCCGCTCCAGTATGAGAACTCGCTCGGTGTACTGAATTCAGAAGCGACATTGGCGCTGGGTGGGATGGACTTGACCCAGAACGGCGGCGCGACCCTGAGGATTTGGTATCGAGGCGATGCGGCGAACACGGCTGTTCCGATGTATGTCGCTCTCGATGACGCGCGAATCTATCATACCGATCCGGCGGCAACCCAGGTTGGCGCGTGGATCGAATTGGATGTCGATTTGCAAGGCTTTGTGCTGCTGGGCGCGAATCCGGCCAATGTCAACGAGCTTGCCTTGGGTGCTGGTGACGGCACCGCGGCCTCTGAGGGTTCGGGTACGCTGTACATCGATGATATTGGAATTCATTGATCCAGATCAGAACGGTGCGAAATATCGCACCCTACATGATTGTTTTTGAGTTCGGGGCTTATGCCGAGCAATACGGCATAAGCCCCTTTACAAGCTTGAAGACAGAGCTGTTCTTTTTTTCGTAAAAGAGTCATTTCAGAGTTCATTGAAGGAGGATTATTATGAACAGAAAAGTGATTTATTGGATTTCTCTTGTTTTAGCGCTGGGTCTGATCGGTGTGGCCAACGGCGCCGAGGGCTTGTTGGGCCAGTATTATCACTCGGCCGGCGGGGGGCCTCCGACGGATCCCTGGGAGACGCTCGTCATGGAGCGCTTAGATCCTACTGTTAACTTCAACTGGGCTGCGGGATCGCCGGACCCCTCCGTCAATGTCGATAATTTTTCGGTACGGTGGACCGGTGAAATTGAAGTGCCGACCACTGGATCCTACACGTTCTACACCCAGACGGACGATGGCGTTCGTCTGTGGGTGGGCGGCGAACTGATCATCGACAATTGGGCGGAAGGGAACACCAGTGACAACGGCGGCATTGAATTGATTAGCAGACAGCGATACGAGATTAAGCTGGAGTATTATGAGAATGGCGGTGATGCCAGGTGCGAGCTGTACTGGATGGGTCCGGGATTCATCCGCGAGGTGATTCCAAGCCGGTATCTGTGGGTAGGCGGGAATAGGCCGAATCCCCGTAATCCGGATCCGGCGGATGATGCTGTGATTCGAAATACGTGGGCAACGCTTATATGGACACCGGGGGATTATGCCGCCTCACATTCCATTTACGTTGGTGAAAACTACGACGAAGTGGAAGCCGGGACGGGTGATACGTTCCGGGCCAACCAGACCGACACGTCTTACGCTCTCGGCTTTCCCGGATTTCCTTATCCCGACGGACTTACGAAAGGCACGACCTACTGCTGGCGAATTGAAGACGTGGAGGCCGACGGCGTCACGATACACAGTAGTCCTGTCTGGAGCTTTTCGGTGGCCCCCAAATCCGCTTACAGTCCGGATCCTCCTGATGGAGCTGAAGCTGTAGATCCGAATGTCGTCTTGAGCTGGGAGCCGGGCTACGGTGCGATTTTGCATAACGTGTACTTCGGCGAGGACTACGACACGGTGAACAATGCCACCGGTGCGATTCCCCAGGGGGCTCTAACCTATACTCCCGGAACCCTCGCATTAGGCAAGATCTTCTACTGGCGAGTTGATGAGTTTCATGGCGTAGAGACCGTTAAGGGCGATGTCTGGTGCTTCACGACACCGGGTGCCGTCGGAAGCCCGAGACCGGCCCATGGCGCCGTGAATGTCAGGCAGGACCAGATTCTCAAGTGGTTGCCGGCTGATAAGGCCACGTCGCATCAGGTCTATTTCGGCACGGACAAAGATGCCGTACGCAATGCTGGCGTCGGGTCCCCCGAACATAAGGGCAGTAAGAATCTCGGTTCCGAGAGCTATGATCCCGGACAGCTCCAGAAGGCCGCCACCTATTATTGGCGGATTGATGCGGTCGATAGTACAGGCACATTAAAAGGTCTCGTGTGGACTTTCACAACGGCTGATTTTCTTGTCGTGGAAGACTTCGAGGACTATACCGACAACGATACGGCCGGTGAAGCCATTTGGCAAACCTGGATCGACGGTTTTGGTGTTGCCACGAATGGTTCGCAGGTCGGTTATCTCATGCCTCCGTATGCCGAACAGACCGTGGTCCATGGCGGCTCCCAATCAATGCCGCTCTTGTTCGACATCGATATGAAGTATGCTGAGGCGTCCCTGACGCTGGGTTATCCGAAAAATTGGACGCAAGACGGCGTGGATACGCTGATAGTATGGTTCCACGGTCATATCGTGAATCCCGCGGCGCCGCTCTATGTGGTTCTCAATGATAATGCCGTCGTGGCTCATGATGATCCGAGCGCGACGCAGATACACGCCTGGACGAAGTGGAGTATTCCCTTGCAGGCATTTGCCGATCTGGGAGTGAATCTGACGAATGTTAATACGTTGGCCGTTGGCGTCGGCGATAAGGCCAATCTGCAGGCCGGCGGTTCGGGTACGATGTACATTGATGATATCGGGCTGCATTAAACATCAAGTGAGCTAAAGTGACTAAATTGAACTAAAGTGAGCTAAAGTTTTTTGAGCACTTTAGTCACTTTTCACTTTAGGCATTTCGAACAAATTTGGGGCCTGTGTCGAGCAATTCGGCACAGGCCCTTATCATTTCCAGATGAATCTGTTAGTATCTTATGCCTGACTTCAATTTAACAGAACTTACGGCAATGTCATGATTAGGAGAGTGTCTGATGGCACAAGAACAGCTTAACAGAAGGCGATTTCTCGGAAAGACAGCCATAACCGCCGCCGACACGGTCGTACCCCGGCATGTGCTGGCGGGGGCAAAAAGCAGTGCGCCCGGTGAGAAGCTCAATATCGCCGGGATTGGTGTCGGCGGTATGGGCAAGAACAACCTGCGGCAGCTCGAGACGGAGAACATCGTCGCCCTGTGCGACGTGGACCACGCGTACGCCGCCGGGACGTTCAAGAGGTATCCCAAAGCCAAGGTTTATACCGACTATCGCCGAATGTTGGATAAGCAGAAAGATATTGACGCCGTGGTGATTGCGACGGCGGACCATACACATGCCGTGATTAGCATGGAGGCGATGCGCCGGGGAAAGCACGTCTATTGTCAAAAGCCCCTGACGCACGATGTCTATGAATCCCGCATGTTGGCCAAGGCGGCGAAGGAGACCGGCGTCGCCACCCAGATGGGGATTCAGGGACATTCGGACGAAGGCGGGCGCCTGATTTGTGAGTGGATTCGGGATGGCGCCATCGGCGATGTCACCGAGGTCGATGCCTGGTGCAGTCTGTCCTATTATCCCTTCGGCCACGCATACTGGAGTTCGAAGTGGAGCCGGCGTCCCAAAGAAACGCCGCCGGTTCCGTCCACGCTGGATTGGGACCTTTGGCTGGGACCCGCACCGGTGCGGCCTTATCACCCGGCGTACCATCCGGGCGTCTGGCGCTGCTGGTGGGACTTTGGCTGCGGGATGATGGGAGATCGCGGGGCGCACACACTCGATCCGGTCGTCTGGGCCTTGAAACTGGGACACCCGGAAAGTGTAGAGACCACGTCGCTCGATCTAAATTCCGACACGCATCCGGTGGCGTCCATTATGACGTATAGATTTCCTGCTCGTGGTGAGCTGCCGCCTGTGAAGCTGACGTGGTATGATGGTCTTCGCGCGCCCCGGCCGCCGGAGCTTGAGGACGGCCGGCGCATGGGCCACGTCGAAGGCGGCTCGCTGTTCAAAGGTACAAAAGGCAAGCTCGTCGCCGGCGTATATGGCGAGGGGCCGCGTCTGATACCCGAAAGCCGAATGAAAGCGTACAAATTACCGGAAAAGACTATTCCAAGAGTCAAAGACTCACACGAGCAGGATTGGATCCGAGCGTGCAAGAGTGGGCACAAAGCCGGGGCGGATTTCGAGTATTCGGGCCTGCTGACGGAAATCTGTTTGCTTGGAAATGTTGCCAGGCGGGTGGATGGGCGAATCAAGTGGGACGGAGCCAATATGAAGGTGACCAATCTGCCGGAAGCCAATCAGTACGTCCGCACGGAATATCGGAAGGGCTGGACATTATGAAGAAACGAACATCCTTGATTTTCTTGTGTCAAATATTGATTGCTGTCGCGTGTCTTGCCGAGAATAGGAAACCAGACAAAGGCTGGATTCGGACGGGTGCGTTAGGAGCGAAGCCCGAGCGAGTAACCGATGCCTTTCCACTGTCCGATCAGGCGAATGAAGGCGACTGGACAAAGTATAAGATAATGAGCGATGAGTTCGAAGGCTCAGAGCTTGATCCAGACAAATGGCATCCGACGAATCCGCGCTGGCTGGGCAGGCAGCCGGCCTATTTCTGGGCGGGCAATGTGAAGGTCCTTGACGGCAAACTGAATTTGACTATGCGAAAACAGGAAGTATCCGAGATGCCGAAGGACAAGGGCTATCATACGTACACGTCCGCTGCAGTTCAAAGCAAGACAAGAATCAAATACGGATATTTCGAGATCAAGTGCAAGCCTATGAAATCGCACGGCTCCAGCTCGTTCTGGTTCTATGACAATACGCCCGAAATATGGACGGAAATCGACGTATTCGAGATCGGCGGCGGGGCGCCAGGCTTCGAGAAGAGATACAACATGAACGTGCACGTGTTCAGGACGCCTACGGAGAACAAGCACTGGTCGATGCACGGGCATTGGATCGCTCCTTCGAACCTCGCCGACGATTATCATGTGTACGGTCTCGAATGGAACGAGGATAGAATTGCCTGGTATTTCGATGGCGTTCTTGTTCGGTGGGTGGAGAACACGCATTGGCACCAATCGCTGACTTTGAATTTCGACAGCGAGACGATGCCCAAATGGTTCGGGCTTCCCAAAGACAGCGATTTGCCGTCCACATACAGCATCGAATACGTGCGGGCGTGGAAGAGCGGGAAAGTGAACTGAAATCAGCCTATGCGAATTTTGGCCCTTGAACCTTATTATGGCGGCAGCCACAAGGCGTTTCTGGACGGTTGGATGGCGATCAGCCGGCATGAATGGACGCTGCTCCATTTACCGCCGTATAAATGGAAGTGGCGCATGCGTCATTCGGCGGTGACGTTTGCTGATGAGGTCCGGCGGCTTGTTTCGGAGGGACAGCGTTGGGATGCGATCTTCTGTTCGGATATTTTGAATCTGGCGGAGTTTTTGGGTCTGGCGCCACGATCCGTTCAGCTATTGCCAGCCATTGCATATTTCCACGAGAACCAGCTTACCTATCCCGTCCGCTTTGAAAGCGAGCGCGATTATCAGTTTGCCGTGACTAATATGACCAGCGCGCTGGCGGCGACGAGTGTGTGGTTCAATTCGGCGTTCCACCGGGATTCATTCCTTAAGGGCTTAGCGGCTTTTTTGAAAAAGATGCCGGACTATCACCCCACCGATATCGTCGAACGAATCAGGAGCAAAGCCGCCGTCTATCCGCCGGGCGTCGAGGCGATTGCAAGACGTGGAGATAGAGAAGCGGGGCCTATGCGAATTCTTTGGGCGGCCCGTTGGGAGCATGACAAGAATCCGGAAGACTTCTTCGAGGCGTTGAAGATTCTCAAGGGCCGGGACATCGAGTTTCGTATCAGCGTCATCGGAGAGCAGTTTCGCGAAGCGCCCGAGATCTTTGAGCGGGCCGGTCACTATTTTGCCGAACAGATTGATCGCTGGGGCTATCAGGACAATAGAGCCGAGTATGAAAAAACGTTAACACAGGCGGATGTTTTTGTCTCAACGGCTCAGCACGAATTCTTCGGCATGACAGCCGTCGAGGCCATCCTTGCCGGTGCATACCCCGTATTGCCAAAGCGATTGGCGTATCCTGAAATACTGAAGCTCGGCGATGAAAAATATGCCGAAGTATTTTTTTATGATGGCACTGTGAATGACTTGGCGAACAAGTTGACAGATTTGGCGGAACACATTAGAAACGGTTGCCTGTGGACAGAGGGTGCCGGGCAAGTGACGCAATCGATGGAGCGATTCACATGGCGTTTTCTTGTGGATACTCTCGATGAGGCTGTTCATGAAGTGTGAGTTAATCATTAGGAGATGATATCATGAATCGATCGAAAACAGCGCGACGTGATTTTTTACAAAAGACTTTGGTGGGGGCTATGGGAATAACGCTAAAAGGAACGAGCATAGCGTCGGCAGGGGCGTCCGGATCGATTCGAATCCACGAGCCGTTTCATGGGGCCGTCTTGAATCATCGGCACGGTAAGCAAACAAACGACGGCCTGGAAATTCGGGTTTCCGGCCGGGCGCCGCTCCGCGACCGGGTGACGGTCAACGGCTCACCGGCGCAGCGTGCGGGCGCCGGATTCACAGCGAAAGTGATTCTTCGTCAAAAAGAAACGGACATCGTCGCCTTATCCCAAGGCAGCTCCGGCCGGCACGAGCATCGCGTGCGGGTGGTCTGGGACAAACATTCTTTCCCTCGGTACCGATTCTCGATTGACGACAACAGCTTTTTCCTGCGTGACATCGCAAAGCAAGACTATCCCTCTCTTTTTGACTGCTTCTACCTCAAGGGCCTCCGAGAATTGCATACGAAATACGGCGCGAAATTCGTTCTGAACATCTACTACACAACAGAAGACGGATTCATTTTGCCCCGGTTTCCCGACCGCTACAAGGGCGAATGGAAAGATAGCGCAGATTGGCTCAAGCTCGCCTTTCATGCCTATGCCAATAAGCCGGACCGGCCGTATCAGTACGCCCCGACGTCACAGCTCATCGCGGATCTGGATCAGGTGGCCGAACAAATTCGCCGCTTTGCCGGCGAGCAGAGCTACTCGCCGCCGACGGTCATTCATTGGGGGCAGGTGCAGCCGAGCGCTTTAAAGCCGCTTTATGATCGCGGTGTCCGCGTGCTGAGCGGCTATTTCCGCCGGAGCAGTACCGGTTGGGATGTGAACTACCTCTTCGATGACGTCCGGTCCGAGTATCTCTCCCGCCATGATGCGCTGATGGATTTCGACAGCGGCATCGTTTTTTCCCGGGTGGACATCGTCTGCAACAGTACGCCTGTCGAGCGTATCGTGCCCACGCTCGAACCGTTCGCTAAAGACCCGAACCAGGCGGAGATTATGGACCTGTTCACGCACGAGCAGTACTTTTGGCCGTTCTACTCCCATTATCTTCCCGATCATTTCGAAAGACTCGATGTTGCCATTCGCTGGGTCACAGAGCATGGATACAAACCCGTCTTTTTCCATGAGGGCTTTCTGGGCGGGCCACTGTAGCATGAAACAGGGATGCTTTAGCATTGAACTATCGTTCAGTTTAATTGATAATGGCCACGACAATAGTGCAAAATTGAGGATTCTCATTGATCGAATTCAGGAGATCGTTATGTCTGGTAATCACATGAATCGCAGAGAATTTGTCGGACTTACGACAGCGGGTCTTGCTGGCGGCGTTCTGGGTCTTGGCACGCCGACTGTAGCCGGAGCGAAAGCAAACGAATGGAACCCGGATCGACCGCTGATCTTGACCGGTAAAACGCTAAACGTCCAGCCGGTTTTGATGTATCGAACGCCTCAGCGAAGAGAGGCCACCTCCTGGAAATCGTGGGGGGGCGTACAGACCGAGCAAGCCGCCTCAGATGAGGCCAGTAGAATAACAAAAGAGCTCAATGCCTTGTCGTCGAGGGCGAATTTCCCCATGAATATCCTACCCGTCGTCAAGGTCAAGAATCCCGAACAGGCCTCGCAAGTGCATAAGATGGATTATGACGTTGTCATTGTTTACCCGGCTACGGGCTCGGGCGATACGCTCAGGGCGTGTTTTGCAAAGGACAAAGCCAGGGACACGATTGTGTTTGCCCGACACAACTCCGGCCCGGTCTATTATTGGTACGAGGCGTTGAGCGTCAAATACCTCAAAACCGACGAGGGTCCGTTCGAGCAGAACAGCTACAAGGACCATGGCGGTATGCACGTGAACGATGTCGTTATCGACGATCATCAGGAGCTTTTATGGCGGCTGCGGGCGCTCTATGGAATCAAGAATTTCATCGGGGCGCGGATTGTTGCGCTCGGCGGCCCGTGGGGTAAATACTCGCCGGAGGCGCCCGACGTCGCAAGAGAGAAATACAGAATCGAAATTATCGACGTCGGTTACGATGATGCGGCCAAACGGATCAAAAGCGTTATGGCGGATCGTAATCTTTTTTCAAAAGCGGAGCGATGGACGAAAAAATATCTTTCTTTGCCCAATACGATTCTTCGGACCGACGAGAAGTTTGTTGTGAATGCATTTTTGTTATACCGGGTTTATAAGGATTTGATGCGCGAATGTGACGCCCCGGCATTCACCATGAAAAGTTGTATGAACACGCTGATGCCGATACAGAAAACGACGCCCTGTCTGCCATACAGTCTGATTAATGATGAAGGACTGCTCGCGTTCTGTGAATCGGATTTTGTTGTGATTCCTTCGGGAATCCTGTTGCATTACATAGCCGGCAAACCGGTGTTTTTGCATAACTCCACCTTCCCGCACGATGCGATTGTCACCTGTGCTCATTGCACGGCCCCTCGCCGGATGGATGGATCGACCTACGAGCCGGCCAAAATCCTGACTCACTACGAATCCGAGTACGGCGCAGCGCCGAAAGTCGAGTTGCCTCAAGGCAAGGTCGTGACCTTTGTCGATCCCGAATACAGCACGGGCCGATGGGTCGGATTCAAAGGCGTGGTCAAGAGCAATCCGTTCCTGGATATATGCCGTTCCCAGCAGGACGTCGAAATCCAGGGCGACTGGAAAAAACTGCTCAAAGAGGTCCGTGATTCCCACTGGATGATGGTGTACGGCGATCACCTTAAAGAGCTCGGCTACGTCAGCCGAAAACTCGGTATAAACTGGGACAATATCTCGCGAGCGTAGGAAAGGGTGAGGAATAGAATGAACCGAAGACAGTTTCTTTCACTTTCGGCGATGACGTGCCTTGTCGCAAACCGCGATATATCGGTTATCGCCGGATCCGATCCAAAGGATGTTCGCGATTTTGACATTGCTTTTATTACCGACGTTCACATCGAGCGGGGCAAGCTTGCTGTTTCCAAGTTCAAACATACCATTTCCGAGATCAACGCCCTCAAGCCTGCGTTCGTATGGGATATGGGTGACATGAGCCTCTACCCCAACTCGGGTGAGGCCTATCTTGATTGTGTCAAGCAACTCCAAATGCCGCTTCATGCCTGTCCCGGCAACCACGATATCGCTCTGTACGACCCAAACCCGCGGAAGCTCTTTAACGATTGCTTCGGTCCCGCATATTACTCCTTCGATTATGGCGGCGTTCACTTCATCACGCTCGACGGCAACACCGTCGTCCGGCGCCAGGGCAAAAACACCATCGATGCCTGTCTCGATCCACGCCAGATGGCCTGGCTGAGAGCTGATCTTGAAGCCGTACCGCCGCAGATTCCTATCATCTGTGGTGTTCACATTCCAATTATTTCAACCTATATCAAACGACGAGGCGGCGGGACTTTTCCTGAAGACTTTCCCATCGCGCCACAATTTAACGATTCGCGGGCTGAAGCGCTTGTCGATCTCCTCTCGTCATATAACGTCAAGCTTGTCCTCCAGGGGCACGCCCATGAAAACGAGCGCATAACCGTCAAGGGGATTGAGTTTGTATCGAGCATTTCGGTTTGCGGCTGTTGGTGGCGTTCGGGCGAAGGTTTCGAACGCGGCGTCGATAATGTCCCGCGGGGCTACCGCATCATCGAAGTCAGAGGAGGCCGGATCAGCCATCGATATGTCTCAAGTGGCGAGTCCAAAGTAAATCACCAAGGCAAATTCGTGGGTCTCGATGTTCCGGTCATACCGTCTAAAAACACGGCGATTATTTTCAACTGCTATGACGCACCCAATGGCTCGACGGCAGAGGCGCATATCGACTCCGACCCGTGGGCACAAATGCAGGAATACACCGACAAAGGCGGCTACATCAAGATGCAAATGCCGCACCACTTCATCCTTCGTACAGATACGACAAAACTTGCCCCCGGAAAGCATCAAGTTACTGCCCGTGTAACCTGGCCTGATGGTACTGTTGTAAGGGAGACAACCGATTTTTCAACTGTCCAATCGTCCCTTAACTTGGCCTTGTCATTCAGCGTCGAGGATGGCTTTGATTTCTTTGAGTGAAACCAGGCCGGTTGTGCCGAGCTTGATGTTGCCTCTTCGGTCGATGAAAAAGCTGCTTGGGATGGCTCGTATGGCATTGTAGGGAGCCGGTAGGCTGCCCCGGTCGAGCAAGACCGTATAGTTGAGTTTGGCCTGGGCGGCGAAGCTCTTGACCAAATCCGATCTCTCATTCGATATGGCCAGCATGGCCAGCTCGCCTTCGCTGACCGTATTTCGCAACTCGATTAAATAAGGGATTTCCATTTTGCAGGGTCCGCACCAGGTGGCCCAGAAAACGATGATGACATTCTTACCTTTATAGTCGCTGAGCTTGTGCCTTTTGCCGGTGATGTCAGTGAGCGTGAAATCCGGCGCCCGCTTACCGTACCATCCCTGGAAAGAGCTGCGCCAGGTCCTTGCGGCTTTGATGATGTCGTTAAGGTCCGCCTTCGCAGTGACTAGTGGAGTCTTATCGACTTGCGTTTTGCGGCCGGCCCAGATGCCGGCAATTTCGTGCGCAACAGCATCAACTTGCTCTTTACTGTTGTGGAGCGCAAAGTCGATAGTGAAAGAGCTGCTCTGGTGAGGTCCCAGCTTGGGAACCCGGCCGAACTTTCGCTCTATCGACCGGTTACATGGAAAACCCGTGCCCGGCTCCAAACCCGTGACGTATCCGTCTTCGAGGGCGACCGGATTCTTCCAGAGCGTAAAGAAGGGCAGTTCCTCGACGGAATAGGCCATCGACACGGCCTTGTCAGACGCGGCGTTGTGAAGCATGACCTTCGTTCGATTGTTGTCGTCGGCCCACAAACTCAGACAATAGACCTGCTCGAAGAATCCCGCCTCCGGGGCGCGATAGATATTATAATCCGAAACATATCGAGCCGCATGTTCGTTGATCGGCGTGACCCGGCGTGCCGGGCCGAAGAACCTCGCGCCTTCTTCCAATAACGGCGGGCCGTAGTTGCCGTGATAAAGGATGCCGAACTCCTGTTCGACGCCGCTGCGGTTGGTAATCGTATCGGAGATTCGAAAAGTGCTCGCACCTGGCTCCGTCGAGATTTCGGTCCATATTTCGAGTTTCGGTCCGTGCAACAAGGCCTCTTCGACCATGCCGCGAAGGGCGATGCGATAGGGGGCCTGACGTTCGATGACGACTTCCACCTTCGAGGCCGGGATATTGCAAATCTTGCCGTGGAGCGTCAGGTCCATTTTTGATACCAGGCCGGTGTTGTCGATGAATTCATCGGTCCCGGGCGCGCCGAAAAATTCCAAGCCGCACCGAACCATCCATTCATTGAAACCTTCCAGCCAGCCCAGACCCTGGCGCGATTCGAGGTTGATGTATTGCGGGTGCACGAGCCCCTTGACCGGCGAGTCCCAGCCGAGACGCAGATCACCCATGAGCACATGCTGAATGGACATCCCGCGCGTCGGAACGACGGTAAAGCGGAGCTTGCCGTTATCGACCTCAATGATCTCGACGCCTTCCTGCCTGCCGCCGTGGAGGACGTCCTTGCGGATCGACCAGGCGACGGGGCAATCAGGCGTCACATCGCTCTTTACGATGCGCGCAGTTTCTTTGTAAACGTTCCGTTCGATATCCGTTATCACTAAACGAAATGGCTCGACGGCCTGGGCGACGGATACACCCGCAATGATTATCATAATGGACGCCAGCTTCGACATGACTTCTCTGCCTTTCTGCACAATATCTGATATTTCAAATTTGCGATTTCGAATCATAATGTACAAAATCGAGCTTGTGTTCTCAAGAAGGATTTGATTAAATGGCGGCTGTCATACTCATCGGTATGGCTACCCAACGGGCAGAACGGCATGAAAGTGCTCAGATCAAGTTGTTGTCGCATGTAAAAGGAGCTAAAAATGAGTTTCAAGAGAATTGGTTTTAGTCAGTCAGTCATTTTGATTCTTTCGATCGTTTTGGTATTGGTCGGTGCAGGTGCGGCGTTTGCTGATATTCGGCTGCCGGCGATTATCGGGGATAACATGGTCTTGCAACAAGATCAGAAGGTCTCGATCTGGGGCTGGGGCGATCCGGGTGAAGAGGTCATGGTTGGCGTAAGCTGGCATAATATGAAGTGGGCGGTGACCGCCGATCGGAACGGCAAGTGGGAGTACAAGATGAATCCGCCGAAAACGGGCGGTCCTTACGAGATGACGCTGAGCGGCAAGAATACGATCACGATCAAGAATATCCAGGTCGGCGAGGTCTGGATCTGCTCGGGCCAATCGAATATGCAATGGTCGGTACAGAATTCAAACAATGCAGAGCAAGAGATTGCTGCGGCGGATTATCCGAGCATCCGGCTCTTTACGGTGCAGCGAGAGGTGGCTGAGCAACCGAAGTCGGATTGCACGGGGGAATGGACGCTATGCAGCCCGGAGACGGTGCCGGGTTTTTCGGCGGTGGGTTACTTTTTTATTCGAGAGTTGCACCAGAAACTCGACGTGCCCGTCGGTATGATTCATACCTCGTGGGGCGGAACGCCCGCGGAGGCGTGGACCCGTCGGGGCGTTCTCAAGTCCGACACGGATTTCCGACCGATTTTGGAACGTTATGACGAAGCCATTAAAAAATATCCGGAAACCAAAAAAGAGCACGAAAAGAAGCTCGAGCAGTGGAAAGAGGCCGTTGCGAAGGCCAAGGCCGAGGGAAAGAATCCACCTCGCAGGCCGCGTGAGCCGTTTGGGCCGGGGCATCCCCATTCGCCTTCGGGTTTGTACAATGCAATGATCGCTCCGCTCATTCCTTACGGCCTTCAAGGCGCTATCTGGTACCAGGGCGAGTCGAATGCCGGCCGGGCCTATCAGTATCGCAAGCTCTTCCCGGCCATGATCAAGAACTGGCGCGCCGATTGGGGGCAGGGAGACTTTCCTTTCCTTTTCGTGCAGTTGGCCAATTTCAAGGCCGTCAAGCCCGATCCGGACGAAAGCGACTGGGCGGAGCTGCGCGATGCGCAGCTTATGACCCTGGCCGTGCCGAATACGGGGATGGCTACCATCATCGACATCGGCGAGGCGGATAACATTCATCCGAGGAATAAGCAGGATGTCGGTAAGCGTTTGGCGTTGTGGGCGCTGGCCAAGACCTACGGCAAGGACATGATTTATTCCGGACCGCTTTATAAGTCGATGGTGGCCAAGGACGATCGAATCATTCTGCATTTCGATCACGTCGGCAGTGGTCTTGTCGCCGCCGGTGGTGAGCCGCTGAAAGGTTTCGCCGTTGCCGGAGCGGATCGCAAATTCGTCTGGGCCGATGCGAAGATCGAGGGCGATACGGTGGTCGTGAGCAGCGATGAGGTCTCTAAGCCTGTTGCGGTGCGATATGCCTGGGCGGACAATCCGGTCTGCAATCTTTATAACGAGGAAGGGCTTCCGGCATCGCCTTTCCGAACGGACCCATGGCCCGGTGTGACCGTGGATGCCAGATAGTCATAATGTTTGACGTTCTTGCTACAACTCCGGCTGAAAGTGAAAAGCTAAATATCATTCTGCTCATCGGCATTGCCCTCTTCGGCGGCACGATCGGCGCCCGGATCTTTCAACGTCTGAGCATCCCCCGCATTGTGGGCTATGTCGCGATCGGTATTCTCCTGGGGCCTCTGTTCGGCATTATTTCCGAGCGAACCCTTCAGGATCTTGAGCCTTTCAACATGTTCGCGTTGGGCCTGATCGGTTTTCTCATCGGCGGCGAGCTTAAGCGGGATATCTTTGTGAAATTCGGAAATCAGGTCTTTTCCATTCTGCTTTTTGAGGGGCTTGTGGCGTGCCTTCTGGTAGGTTTGATGAGCTTCGCCATCATGTCCTATTATACCGATTGGAAAACGGCGTTGGCTGTCGCCGTCGTATTCGGGGCGATCTGTGCGGCGACGGACCCGGCTTCGACGATGAACGTGCTGTGGGAATATAAGGCCCGTGGACCGTTAACCTCGATGCTGACCGCAATCGTAGCGCTGGACGATGCCCTGGCGCTCGTGCTCTATACAGTTTGTGTTAGCATTGCGGCGGTTGTCATTGGGCATGGTGAAGCGGGACTTTTGCCGGCGTTGCTGAGATCATTCTACGAGATTGTCGGCTCGCTGGCGATTGGCGTCGCTGCGGGATTCGTGTTGAACTGGATTCTGAACAGGACGAACGAGCCGGAGCGGGTTCTTATTTTCAGTATTAGCTTGGCCCTGTTGATTATTGGTGTTGCCATTACAAGGGAGCTCGATGTTATCATTGCGTCGATGGCTCTGGGGGTGAGCCTGACCAATGTCGGTTCGAAGAGGGTGCTGTCGAGCTTTGAGCTTGTGCACCGGTTTGCGGCACCCGTTTATGTCCTGTTCTTTGTTCTTGTGGGCGCGCGGTTGAATATCTCCAACGTGGGCTTGCAGGTCGGGCTGCTCGTGGCGGCTTACGTCGTTGGGAGTATCGTGGGCAAGACGAGCGGAGCGTGGTGGGGCGCCAGGCGGTCCAAAGCCGTGCCGACGATCCGTAAGTATCTGGGGTTCTGCCTGTATCAGCAGGGAACGATCGCTATCGCGTTGCTCCTAATGGCCACCAGCCGGTTCGAGGGGCACGTTCGGGACACGATGCTCTCGGTCATCATCGCCGGTGTTTTTATCCTCCAGCTTGCAGGTCCGATGTTTGTAAAAATCGGTCTGAAAAAGGCCGGTGAAGAGGGTCTTAACATCACTGAAGAGGATCTGATTCGAGCTTATATGGTTGGGGATGTTTTGGACGAAGACGTTCCCACCATCTCGGCGGGTTTGTCTTTAAACGAGTTGATCAAAGTTGTTGCCCAGACGAATTGTTTTTGCTATCCGGTCATTGACCTGGCCGGTAAGCTCACGGGCGTCATTACACTAGACGGCATCAGGAATACGTTTGCAACCCAGGAGCTGAACGACTGGCTGGTCGCTTTGGATCTTGCCGAACCGGTGACCGAAAAGGCCATCGCACGGATGCCGCTGGCCGAGGCGCTTGAGAAAACCAGGGAAATGGATGTCGAATTTTTGCCGGTTGTGGCCGAGGACCATCCCGATCAATATGTTGGGATTTTCAGCGTGAGAACGGCTCACAGACGCTTGGCGGCGGAAGTATTGGCCAAACAAAAAGAGGCCGATAGTAAATACGCTTTGGCTCACAGTTAGCATAACGATCAAAATATTAAGGATTATTGATGATGAAACTGGCTGACGTTCTACGTAAAGAATGTATTGGCGTTAATGTCCGGGTGGGGGATAAGACCGAAGCCTTACAAGAGATTGTGCGGCTTGCCAAAAAGAACGACGAACTTCAAAACGTCGGCGAGAAGGATCTTCTCTTGGCGCTCAAATCGCGCGAGTCTCTGGGCTCGACGGGTATCGGCAAGGGCATCGCCATTCCCCATTGCCGTCTGAAGTCGGTTAAGGATTTTGTCGTCGGGGCGATGACCGCTCCCATGGGTGTCGATTTTGACGCCCTGGATGACGAGAAGGTTCGGTTGATCGTTTTCATCATTGCGCCCGAGGTCGTCTCCAATAAGCACGTGAGGTTGCTGTCGGTGATCTCCCAGAGGCTTTTAACGCCAAATGCTCTGGAAGATATTGTCGCCGGGCAGACACCCCAAGATGTTTATGACCGCTTTCTTCAGTACCGGGATGTCGATATAGACGACAAGGAGCGCGTGACCAAGAGCTTGATTCATGTTTTTATACAGGACGAGGATAAATTCCGGGATATTCTTCAAATCCTGACCGGCGTCGAATCCGGATTTGAAGAA
>Ga0272441_10003747_pt1 | contig 28507 bp, 21 predicted proteins | sample SSMProp6N_FD_193582 | JGI IMG/M metagenome (GOLD analysis project Ga0272441, IMG submission 193582) | Marine sediment archaeal communities from Little Sippewissett salt marsh, Falmouth, MA, United States - SSM-Prop-6N | ecosystem: Environmental > Aquatic > Marine > Wetlands > Sediment ... | reverse complement strand
CAGGGGTTCGAATCCCCTTGGGGCTACCAATATTTTCAGCGCGCGAGTGGCGGAACTGGCAGACGCACTAGCTTGAGGGGCTAGCGGGAGCGATCCTGTGCGAGTTCAAATCTCGCCTCGCGCACCAGACTTCGCTTTTTTGACATAGTCAAAAAAGCTTCGTCTCTGCAGGCCATAAATAAGCCCGTTCCGCGGAACGGGCTTATGTTTTCATGGATCGAAAGCTCCCGAGGGATATGCTATACTCTGAGGATTACGCGCTTTACGCCGGATCGAGTTTTATAAGGGCCCTTGACAGGCGTAAAGCCCGTTTTATAAAGGATCATGCCGTCAGATCCCCCGATACGGTGATGCTGAGCCTGGGGTCGGGCGACGCCCGTAAAGAAGCGCTCCTTTCACCTTTTGTCAGGGAGATACTCGCTTTCGACATATCCGAAGAGGCCACAAGACTCGCGAAACAAATGGTGTCCTCAAAGGGTATACGGAACCTTCGCTGCGAACGCGCCGACGTCACAAGCCTCGAACTTGCCCCTTGCCGTTTCGACCTTGTCCTGGCTTCTGGCCTTCTGCATCACTTCAGCCGCGGCTTGGTCCTTGATCTTCTTAGAAAGGCTTTCTTATGGCTCAAGCCCGGGGGCATTCTTCTGACATATGACCCGAGTTCCAGGAGGTTGGTAAGGCACTTCCGCGTCTTTTTCCGCGAAAAATACCGCCGGCTGCATAGTGATACCGAACGCGAATTGGACCCGGACGCGCTTATTGATGATCTTGGAAGCGCCGGGTTCCGTGAGATCGATATCATTTACTCGGATTTTTTCGTGGAGCCGCTTTCCTGGCTTTTCCCCGGATCCCCCCCCGTTCTCATATCCCCGTCTGTCTGGCTGGATTCCATGCTGGTCTCTTTGCCCGGGATAAAGCGCTTTTCATCCCATTTCTTCATTGCCGCGGAAAAACCGGCCTGATCAACGGACAGGAACAGGCCTTACGCTTCGCCTTTTTTGTTTTTTACGTTATATTTGATATAATATAAGTTAATATATGAGATTCGCTTTAGTTTTCAACCCATTCAAATACAAGGTCCACGAGGAGAACCTCCGTATAGTCCAGAAATACTTCGGGATGTTCCCCCCTCTCAGCCTCGCCTGGACGGCGGCCATCGCCCGTGAAGCCGGGCACGAGGTCACGCTTATTGACGCCCGGACGCTGAACCTTACCAGGGAAGAGACCCTTGACCGCCTCAAGAAGTTCAGGCCCGACATCCTGGGTTTTATGATGACCACTTACATGTATCCCGAGACCTATGAGTGGATCAGCTGCCTCAAAAAAAAGCTGTCCGTGCCTGTGGTCGTCGGCGGCTATAACCTGAGAGTTTACCCGCGCGAGTCAATAAGCCATCCGGAGATAGATTTCGGCGTCATCGAACACTCCCTCGAGACCATACCTCAGCTTCTGGCCGCGCTCGACGGCAAAACCGCCATGGAGGACGTCGTGGGCCTGGTTTACAAGGATAAAGACGGCCGTATACTTCTCAATCCGCCTCGACCCGTGGACTTCGACAAGTACCCTAACCCGGCCCGGGACCTCCTGCCCAACCATCTTTACGCCGAGTTCCCTACGCAAAGAAAGAACTTCACCGTTATGGTAACCAGCCTCGGCTGCCCGCGTTCCTGCGTCTTCTGCGAGGCGGGCAGGACCGATTATAATCCGAGGCGGCCGTCTACGGTGGTGGACGAAATGGATGAGTGCTACCATAAATACGGCATACGCGAAATAGATATCTTCGATTACGATTTCACCGTGGACAGGCAAAGGACGATCGATATCTGCAGGATGATGAGAAAAAGAGGCCTGGATATCCTGTGGGCATGCAGGTCGCGCGTGGACATCGACGAGGAACTTCTAAGGGAGATGAAAGCCGCCGGCTGCGACAGGATATATTACGGCATCGAGTCCGGTTCGCCCGAAATACTTGAACGGATAAAAAAGGGTATAACGCTGGACCAGACAAGGAAAACCGTCGAACTGACCAAGAAGCTCGGCATGAAAGCCCTCGGTTTTTTTCTCATAGGCGCGCCCGGCGACACCGAAAAGACCGTGCGCCGGACCGTCCGCTTCGCCTGTGAGCTCGACCTGGACTACGCGCAGTTCTCCAAATGCCTTGCCAAGCCGCTCACCCCTCTCTGGGAGCAGATGGTGCGGGAGACAGGCAGAGATTACTGGAAGGACTGGATACTCGGGAAAGAGACGGACCATGAACTGCCGAGGCCATGGACGGTTCTGTCCAACGAGGAGATAGACAGGCTTGCCAGGTGGGCCTACCTGAAGTTCTACACACGGCCCTCGCTCCTTTTCAGGTCCGTCCTGAAGGTGAGATCCTTCGCCGAACTTAAAAGAAAGACGCTCGCCCTCCTTGATATGGTGTTCAGACAGGAGGCGAGATCCAGAAAGGATGAGGATTTTGTCGCTTACCATGAACAGTAGGCAAGATGAACGATAACCCTGTAAAACGTCTTTTTACGCCGGGAGAGAGCCTGCCCCCTAAAAGCGCGCTTGTCCTGGCGATGGTCCTGCTTGTGCTTGCCTCCTGCGCGGTCTTCGCCAACACCCTGGGAAATTCTTTTATCTGGGACGACCAGGACGTCATAATCAACGACCCTTTCATCCGCGACCTGGGCAATTCCCGTTTTTTGTTCTCGCGCGAATACTGGCAGCGCCCGACGAGAACGGCCTACTCCCGCGGCCAGTACCGCCCGTTGAGCCTGGTGTCTTTTTCCCTGGATCACGCCCTGTGGAAAGACTCCCCTTTCGGGTACCACCTTACGAACCTGGCGCTACACACTGCCAACGTCCTTTTCGTCTACCTGCTTTTTCTCAGGCTTCCGGGCTGCCGGCGGGGCCGGTCCCTTTTTTCGCCCGCTTTCCTCGCCGCTCTCCTTTTCGCGGTCTATCCCGCCCACACCGAGGCGGTCGCCTGGGTCAAGAACCGCGCCGAACTTTTGTCCTCTTTCTTTTTTCTTTCTTCCTTTCTCATGTTCCTGGAATACATCCGGCGGGACCCCCTTAAAGCGCGCGTTCACAGCCTGCTGGCTTCTCTGCTTCTTTTCCTTATGGCGCTGCTTTCCAAGGAAACGGCCCTGGCCCTGCCCCCCCTGCTCTTACTTTACGCCGCGTATTATGTCCCGCGCGGAAAGCTCAAAAAAGCCGGCCTGGGCCTGCTTCTCTTCTTTTCCATAATGGCGGTTTTTCTGACATTTAAAATGGCCGTGCCTGACGCGGCGTCCGCGTCGCCCGCCTCATTGGCGCTTTCCGGGCATTTCCAGCACCTGCTTGTTGTTCTTAAAACATACGGCTGTTATTTCTGGGTAATGGCCTGGCCTTTCAACCTTAACGCCGAACGCGTTTTCGCCGCCCCGGCCTCTCTGTTCGAGGCGCCCGTTCTTTTCTCTATTCTTCTGCTTGTCCTGATCCTGACGCTGGTAACAAGTACTTTCAGGAAGCGCGGGCTCGAAGGTTTTTCTCTGCTGTGGATGCTGGTGGCCCTGATACCCGCTTCTAATATCTTTCTGCTCTCGGGCAGGCCCATAGCCGAACAGCGGCTTTACCTCGCTTCTGCGGGGTTCTGCCTGCTTATTTCACTGGCCCTGCACAATCTGCCGCGGTGGAGGATCCGCTTCATGCCGCCGAGGGTCCGTAGAACAGCGGCCTTTACGCTGGCTGCCTTTCTGGTAGTTGTTTTTTCGGCTGTTACGCTCGAACGCAACACTATATGGAAGGACCCTGTCACTTTCTGGTCGGAGACGCTGAGACTGTCCCCCGATTCAGGCCGTGCCTGTAATAACCTGGCTTTCGCCTACAGCCTCCAGGGCGCGAAGGAAAAAGCCGTCCCGCTTTACAGGAGGTCCATTGAGCTCCTGCCGGATTACGCACAGGCCTACAACAATCTCGGCGCGGCTTACGCGGCCATGGGGCGACATGAAGAGGCTCTTGGCCTTATACGGGAAGCGATAAAGATCGACCCCATGAATTCCGTCGATTATTACAATAACCTCGCCAACATCTATCTTTTGCTCGGCCAAAGCGAAAAAGCGGTCCGTCTCTATAAAAAGACCATGGAAATGGCCCCCTATAAGCGCGATACATACTCCAACCTAAGCTCACTGTACCTGAGCCAGGGGAGATATGAGGAGGCCATAAAACTCAACGAGGCCCTGATAAAGAAAGACCCGGGCAACGCGGAAGCTTATCACGACCTGGCCATGGCGTACAGTTTCACCGGCAAGGTCTCGCGCGCCGTCGAACTTTACGAAAAGGCCGCCAGGCTGTCCCCCGGGCGGGCCGACACTTACAGGAACCTGGGCGTTATCTATGGGGCCGCTGGAAGAAGCGAAAAGTCCCTCGCTGTTCTTGAAAAAGCGCTGAAGCTCGATCCCTCCTCAGCCGAGACGCTGAATTACATGGGTGTCGCTTATTTCGCCGCGGGCGACAGGCAAAGATCGATCGTCTTTTTCCAAAAGGCCCTGGACAAACAGCCGGGCCACCTTGAAGCTTACAGGAACCTTGCCAGCGTTTATGACCTTGAGAAGATGTACGACAAGTCGATAGACCTGCATTCGTCGATGCTGGGAACATCCTCCGAAAAGGCTGAAATATACTATAACCTGGGGCTGGCTTACTTCGGGAAGGGCGAGCTTTCTTCGGCAGAGACCAATTTCCGCAGGGCGATCGAGGCCGATCCCGGGCACGTCAAAGCTTACAACAGCCTGGGCGTGATACTGGGCAGCATGGGGCGCATGGGCGAAGCCGAAGAGACGTTTAAAAGATCCATCCAGGTCGCGCCCGGTAACGCGAAGGCCTATTACAACCTTTCTCTGCTCTGTTACAGGGACGGGAGGCATTCGGAAGCCATGGAATATTACACGAGGTCTGAACAACTGGGCCTAGCGGACCGGGAACTCAGTTCCGCGATCCGCGCCGGTCTTGAGAAGGAACGCTCAGTATCGCCGGGCCTGGGCGAAAAATGACACGGCCGCCGGCCCTGTCTCCGCCCGCCGATAAGATTGGTAAATTCCGGGGCGGGATGTTATCATAAGAGAGCAGTATCCCCCGCGTAATATGAACAAAGAGAAACGAGAAGACAGACTGGCCCTGAAAGCGCTAAGGTCCCTTTTCGCCTGGCTCGCGACCATAGCCATACTGGCGCTTGTCTTTTCAAGGGTCCCGTTCTCAGGAGCCGCCCGGGCGGTCGAGAACGCCGACTTCCCGCTTGTATTCGCCGCCGTTATTCTTTCCTTTTTCGCGCACGCGGCGCTCGCCCCCGCTAAATACATGGAAATACTGAAGGGGCTAGGGTGTCGACTGTCTTTTACTGAAGCGATTGTCCTGCGCATGGGCACGCTCCCGGTCAAAAGCGTTATGCCTTTCAAAACGGGCGAGCTGAGCATAATCGGTTATCTTCGTAAAACGCACGACCTGAACTTATCCAGGGGCGCGTCTTCCATAATATGGGGATACATCCTGAGCGCGCTTGTCTGCGCGCCCGTGATCCTCGCCGGCTGCGTTCTATACTGCTCTCCGCCCGTGCGGTGGATCATAATGGCCGCCCTTATCCTGTTCATCATCGCCGCTGCGGCCGCCTGCTGGCTCGTTTTCAAAAGGACGTCGATAACCATACTCGTCTTTACGGCAGGGTTCGAGGGTATCAAGCTGCTTAACGCGCTGCTCGTCTTCAAGGCGCTCAAGGTGGATATCCCCGCCGAGGCTTTTCTTTTCTTTGTCCCGCTTACGCTTTTGATTTCTAGCCTCCCGGTGACCATAAGCGGCCTCGGGACAAGAGAAGCCTCCATTCTTATATTTTTCAGGGGCCTGTCCGCTCCCGAGACGCTCCTGGGATGCGGCCTGCTGATATCTCTGGTGAACAGTATCCTGCCCGCCGTTCTGGGCGGCTTTTTTATGGTCCCACTGCTCAAAAGGACGTTCAACGGCGGCCGGGAAGGGAGCCGGACATGTTGAGTAAGGATGCTTTCAAAAAACACTGCCTGCCCTTAGCGGCGCTTGCCGTGATCACGTTCGCGCTTTTTTTGAATTCCCTGCGCGGCTCTTTCATCTGGGACGATAACGACGTCATAGTGGAGCATAAGTTCATAAAGAACCCGCGTTACATGTTCTTCCTTTTCTCCCCCGAATACTGGGAGCAGGACCCCGGGAGCGCCAGGGGGCAATACCGCCCGCTGTCCAGGATGACCTTCGCCATTGACCATTTTCTGTGGAAACTCATGCCCCAGGGATACCACGCGACTAACCTTCTACTTCATATTTTGAACGTATTTCTTGTTTATTTCGTCGCGCTGCTGCTGGCGGGCAGGCCGCCGGACGAAAATACCCCGGCGGCCGGGCGCATGGCCGTTTTTTTCACCGCGCCCTTCCTCGCTGGAGTCCTGTTCGCGGCCTTACCCGTGCACACCGAGTCGGTCGCCTGGATCAAGAACCGCTCCGACCTTCTTGCCTCGCTGTTCTTCGCGGCTTCTTTCCTTCTCTTCGCGGTCTCCCGGGATAACGCTTCCGGCCACCTCCGGAAAGGACTGTATATCTCTTCCCTGCTGTCCTTTGTTCTGGCCCTGTTTTCCAAGGAAATGGCGCTGACCCTTCCATTGATACTCGGCCTTTACGTCCTGTGTCTGGCCCCGCGGGCCCGGGTGAAGAGGCTCCTGGCCCGCACCCTGCCTTTCTGGGTGATCTCGGCGGTCTTTGTCTCGTTCAAAGCGTCCATACTGGGCATGCCGCTGCCCGGGGCGGGCCAACAGGCCGGGCCCGGGATCTATACCAGGGTGCTTGTCGTAATAAAGACCTACGGCAGCTACCTGAGGCTTCTGCTGCTGCCTTTCGACCTGAACGCCGAGAGGATGTTTACCGTGCCTTCGTCATTTTTTGAGCCGGGCGTGGCGCTTTCTCTCGCGGCCGTTCTTTGTCTGCTGGGCATATCCGTATGGCTGTTCAAAAAGAACCGCCTTTTATGCTTCGCGCTGCTCTGGATCTTTATAACGCTTCTTCCTGTCTCCAACATACTGTTCCTTAAAGGCAGGCCCATAGCCGAACAGCGGCTTTACATCCCATCAGTGGGCTTCTGCCTGCTTCTTGGCGTCACGCTTTCAGTGCTCTTTTTCATGAACAAAGGCGTTCTCTCCGGCAGAACATCAAAATCCCTGGCCGCGGGCCTGTCACTGATCATATTCAGCTCTTATTCCCTCACCACCGTGGACCGCAATCTTGACTGGTCGGACCCGTTCACTTTCTGGACCAGAACGGCGCAAAGTTCCCCGGGATCCAGCAGGGCAAAAGCTAACCTCGGCATTGTATATTATTCCAGGGGCGATACCGGCGCGGCTGTATCTCTCTTTGAAGAGGCCATAAAAATATCCCCTCTTTACGCGAACGCTTACAACAACCTGGGGGCCGCCTACGGCAGCATGGGCAGGACGAAAAAAGCCTCAGAGATGATCACCAGGGCCCTGGAAATTGACCCGGCGCTCCCCCATGCCTACAATAACCTTGGGAACATCTTTTTTCAGGCCGGCGATATTCCAAAGGCCGTCAGTTATTATCAAAGGGCCGTCGAGCTTTCCCCCGGCCAGCCGGATTCTTATTACAACCTTTTCGTCGCGTACAGGTCATCCGGAGAACTTGAAAAAGCGGCCGTTATGCAGGAGAAGATCATCGAGCATGATCCTTATGACGCCGAAGCCTATTACGAGCTCGGCCTCTTATACGGCGAGATGATGGAGATCGATAAAGCGGTTTCTTCGCACAAAAAGGCCATATCCCTCGATCCCGGCCACGCGCGCGCCTACAACGCGCTCGGCGCGTTGTTCGGGGCCCTCGGCAGAAAAGAGGATTCTATCGCTCTTTTCGAAAAAGCCGTGGACCTCGACCCGGATAACCCTGAGTTCCTCGGCAACCTGGGCTCCGCCTACTCTCAATCCGGCGATCACAAAGAAGCCCTGGTGCTTTTACACAAGGCGCTGGAACTTGACCCGGATAACGCCGGCATCTACGCCGCGCTGGGGGCCCTGTACGGTTCCGTCGGGCGTAACAGGGAAGAGATATTGATGTACGGGAAAGCCCTGGACCTCGACCCGGACAACGCCGCGCTGTGTAACGATCTCGGCCTGGCGTATTATTCGGCCGGGGACCACAAAAGCGCCCTTAACGCTTACAGAAAGGCTATCCAGATCGATCCAGGCCAGCCGGATCCTTACAACAATATCGGGGTGGCTTACGCCAGCGCCGGTGATATGCCTGAGGCGGCCAGATGGTTCCGCCGGGCCCTGGAAATCGACCCGGAACGCCAGGACATCCGCGAAAATCTCGATGCGGCTTCCGCGAGGCTCTCCGCGTCAAGAAAGCTTATATCAGGCCAAGAACAGGCCCTTTCCGCTGCCCCGGACGACCCTGAAGCGTATTTCGCGCTCGGGAACGCCCAGGCCTCCGCCGGGAATTTCAAAGAAGCGGTCGAGGCTTACAGTAAAGCTCTCGCCATGGCCCCGGCCAGGGCGGACATAGCGTACAACCTCGGCAACGCTTATTACGACAGCGGGCGCGCCCCCGAGGCCGTCGAGGCTTACAAGAAAGCTATCGCGCTGGATCCGGGCCTGGCCGACGCTTATTATAACCTGGGGAGGATATACGGCCAGGCCGGCGAGACCGATCTGGCGATAACCTATTACATGAAAGCCCTGGAAAAGAACCCCGGTTTCGGCGAGGCCTGCTATAACCTTTCCCTGCTCTACTTTCGGCTGAAAAAATACGATCTGGCGATAGAATACTGCGACAAGGCGGGCGCGCTGGGTATAGAGACCACGGGCCTGTCAGAAGCGCTGGATCCCTACAGGAAGAATGAACGTTAACGGCCGCGAGGCCAGGAGGTATCTTTTGAGACCCGGCTGCATGAGATGGATAGACAGGAACTTCGGACGGCCATTGTGTTTCCTGTTCACTATGTATGAAAGGTCGAAAGGTTTTTTCACCAGGTCAGCCGGAGGCCCTTCCAGGGACGGTAAAATATCAAGCGTGCTGTTCATAAAACTGATCGAGCAGGGCTCGTCGGTCTTCGCTTCGCAGGCATTCGAGAAAGCCGCCGCCATGGCGGGCAGGGAAAACCTGTTCTGCGTTGTTTTCAGGGAAAGCCGGCCTATCCTCGACATACTTGATGTCTTCCCTCCCGGGAACATCATCGAGATAGACCCGTCCACACCGTTGAGTTTTCTTATGTCTTCCCTGAAAGCTATACGAGCGGCCAGAAAAGCCCGCGTGGACGCGGCAGTCGATATGGAGTTCTTCGCCAGGGTCTCGGCCATACTCGCGTACCTTTCGGGCGCGGGCAAAAGAGCTGGGCTCCACACGTTCAAAAGCGAGGGCCCTTACCGCGGCGACCTGTTCACCCACAGGATCGTTTACAACCCGTATATGCATATAAGCCGTTTTTTTTCAATGCTGGTCGAGGCCCTCGGCCATGAACCGCCCGGCGACGGCTCCCCAATGCGTTTTGACCTGCCGGAGGACGGTTTCCAGGCGCCATCCTTCGCGCCGGGAGAAGATGAAAAGGCCTCTCTTCTGGCCAAGATAGAAAAGATAAATGGTGCGCCTCTATCCTCCCCCGTCTTTATTTTTAACCCGAAAACGGCCGATCTCCTCCCGGCCAGGAAGTGGCCGGCCGAAAATTACGCCGCCCTCGGGCAGATGATAATGAAGCGGCATCCGGGCGCCGCGGTAATTGTGACCGGCCCCCCGTCCGAGATAAAAGACAACCTCGACATAGCGTCCTCGATAGGGCCGGGCGCCTTCTCTCTTACGGGAAAGACCACTCTCAGGGAACTCCTTACGCTTTTCTGCCTCGCTGACGTCCTGGTCGCGAGCGACTGCGGGCCGGCTATCTTCAGCGCCATGACCCCGCTGAGGTCCGTGGTCCTGTTCGGCCCTGAAAGCCCCAGCCTTTATGGGATACCGGGGCCCGGGGCCCGCGTGATATATTCACGCAAGATATGCAGCCCTTGCGTCAACGTTTACAATCACAGGCAAACGGCCTGCGGGAACGCCGTCTGCATGACGGATATCCGTCCCCGGCTTGTCTTTGAGGCGGTGGAGGGCATCATAGATGGGGAATAATGAAAAGACGGCTCTGGTGCTTTTCTCGGGAGGCGTGGACTCGACCTACGTGGCTGCCAGATCAGCCCCGCTTTTCGACAGGCTGGTCCTGAACACATACAGGACCCCCGGCATGTTAAGAGTGGAGGCCTCGCGGAAGAGTTCACGGCAGCTCGCTTCGCTTTTCGGGGAAAAAATAGTCCACAACATCATAGATATCACAGATCTCGTTGAAAAAGTGAGAGGCGGGACCGGGGCCTGCGTCAGGGACTGCTTCCGCTACGGGTTCCTCTACCCATGGTGCCTCGGCTGCAAGCTGGCCATGCATCTTTATACTATCGGGTTCTGCCTGCGTGAAGGCCTGGACATAGTCCTCGACGGCAGCAACTATTACGACAAGCACGCGCTGGAACAGCGCGAGGAGGTCAAAGAGTTCTTTTCGGGGCTTTACGGGGAAAAAGGCATAACATTCTCCGCGCCGTATTACAGGGAAAAAGACATCAAGCCGGCCGAGGGGCCCCTCGCCGCTCTGCTCAGGGACCTTGCCCTTTTAAAGGATTCCACCGAAAAGAGGGTCGCCTGGCTGAGAGAGCACGGGATAGACCCGGGCAAAGGCGTTATGAGCCAATACCGCGGCTGCCAGCCTTCATGCTCGGGCAGCCTCTTCTTCAACATCCCCAGGACAGTTCTTAAAAGGATCTTCAGGGAGAACAGGGAAAAGTACCTTTCCTACCTCAAGGATAAAGCGCGGCCTTGACGGGCTTATGCCGCCGGACAACCGGTTTTCTCATGCCACCTCTGGAACATTATATACGCGCCTATCTGCTTGCTGTTATCCTTTTCCCCGGCCAGATGCTCCGCGAGGAGGCGCTCAAGATAACCGGCGTTGAACATGCCCTGCCCGTCCACAAAGTCCCTGTCGAAGTAACCTGATATGTCGTCCAGGAACTCTTTCCTGACGATCCATTTCGAAAGCGGTATGGGGAAGCCTTTTTTCGGCCGCTTTATTATGCTTCCGGGCACGATATCCTTTACCGCCTTCCTCAAAAGACGTTTCCTGTATAAAATATCAGCGGTCAGCGACCAGGCGAACTCCGCAAGCTCGTGGTCCAGGAACGGCACCCTTACCTCAAGCGAGGAGAACATGCTGGCCCTGTCTGATTTGAAAAGCAGGTCCTCCGCTAAATAGGTCCGGATGTCCAGGTACTGGATCATCTTAAGCGGATCGATATCCTTCGGGGGCGCGATAAATCTCGAGAGATACCCGGCCGCCGCGCCGCCGTTATCGGCGATGCCCGGTCGGAAAAGCAATGACCTCTCGGCCCCGGAAAAAGCCCCCATCCAGACCATATGCCTCAGGGCGGGGTCTTTCTCGCTGATGCCTTTCAGGAACTTCTTGAGCCTGAAATCAACGCTCATATACTCGAACGAGGCCGGCAGCTTTTCTATGAGCTTTTTCATCGCCGCCCTTGCCCATTCCGACGATGACACGTACAGGTGAGCGTACCTGTGGGCCATGTAAGTGGGATACCCCATGAGGATCTCGTCGCCCCCTTCCCCGGAAAGGGCGACCTTTACCCTTTCCCGGGCGAACCGCGAAAGCGCGTATGTCGGGAAAATGGAAAAATCCGCCAGAGGCTCATCCATCCTGGCGGTCACTTCCGGGTAATACTCCCTGAACATATCGAAGGTGAAGACGCATCGATGATGCTCGGTCCCGAGGCGCCCTGCCGCGTGCGAAGAGTATCCTGATTCGTCGTAACTGCCTTCTTCAAACCCGATGGAAAACGTCGGCAATCCGCTCCCCGTTCTCTCGAGGGCCAGGGCCGCGATCGTGCTGGAATCTATGCCGCCGCTCAGGAACACCCCGAGAGGGACGTCGCTTATCAGGTGATCCCTGACGGATCTCCGCAAAAGCTCCATAAGCCTCTCGCGGGCTTCTTCCGGACTTACACGATCCCGCCGCCCCTTATCGCGCAGGTCCCAGTACGAGCGTTCCAGCGGCTCTTCCCCGCTGCGCCACAAAAGATAACGCGCCGGAGCGAGCTTCCTGACCTCCTGTATCATGGAATAGGGCGCGGGCGCGTACCCGAACGAGAAATAAAGGCTGAGCCCGCGGCGGTCGATCCGTTTTTCCACACGGGCATTCTCGATAAGCGGCCCGAGCTCGGAAGAGAAGATCAGCGTTTCCCCGTCGCGCCAGTAAAAAAGCGGCTTTATCCCGAACCTGTCGCGCGCCAGAAAAAGCGTCTTTGTCGTTTTATCCCAGGCGGCGAAAGCGAACATGCCTTTAAGGCGGTCCAGGCAGTCCACTCCGTATTCCTCGTAGGCGTGCGCCAGGACCTCGGTGTCCGACGAGGTCCGGAAGCGGTGCCCTTTCGCGGCAAGCTCTTCTCTCAGCTGGTCGAAATTATAAATCTCGCCGTTGCAGACAACGGCCACGCTGCCGTCCTCGTTGAACATCGGCTGGGAGCCTGTTTCAAGGTCGATGACGTTCAGCCTCCTCACGCCCATCGATATGTCACTGTCGGTATATATGCCTTCCTCGTCGGGGCCCCGGTGGACAAGTCCGCCCTTCATCCTTTCCACCATACCGGCCGCCTCTTTCGGGTCAAGCCCTTTTACTCCGCATATCCCGCACATAAATCATCCCTTTTTACGTTTTACAGCACCTGAAGCATACCGCCTCTTCGCCCCGGCCGAGGATCCTCCTGAGTTCAGCGTAACGGGCCGATCTCCACACTTCACCGAGATCGTCCTCTATAATGTTGCCGAGAACGCAGCCGCGCAGGAACTGGCAGGGCAATATATCCCCGTTGTAATTCACCACCGCCGAATGGGCCAGAAAAGAGCATCCCTTCCCGCCGCCGGGTGCGCCGGTGTACCACTTCCTTATCTGCGCCTCATTAAGGCGGGGCTTGAACATCACGAAACCGCCGAAGGCGGACAGTACGCGCCTTCGTTCCCGCAAAAGGTCTTCAGCGAACGCCGGCCCGGGAGCTTGTTCGGCGACGAACGTGCCCGGTCGAAGGTCAAAACCTCCGGGCGTTCCCCAGTTCTCCGCCTCGCTCCGGGTCAGGAAGTTCAAGTACTCTACCTTCACGCCGTCCACACCGGCCCGGCGCAGATTCCCGACGAGATCCCCGAGCGCTCCGATGTTCTCCGGCAAAGGCACCGTGCTCGCGTAGATCCTTGTTCCGCCGCGCCTTTTATCAAGCGCGGACCGCAGGCTCGCTATAGTTTCCCGGAAGGATCCCTCCACGCCCGTTACGCGGTCGTGCGCCCGGCCCCAACCGTAAAGCGAGAAGATCATCCCGTCGATGCCGGAGGCTGTGACCCTTTTGATAACGGCCTCGTCGAGATGGAAGCCGCTTGTCGTAACAAGGCACCTCAATCCGGCCCGCTTCACGGCGTCGATGATATCCGCCATATCGTCCCTTAAAAAAGGCTCTCCTCCGCCGAAATGCACGAGGGGCCGGTATCGTTTGATCCTTTCTATGAACAGCTTGATCTGCTCGGTATCAAGTTCGCGCCCGTCCGGCTCCCCGCCGCCTTTCCATGAGCACATCCGGCATGACAGGCCGCACCTGCCCGTGACAAGCACATCGACGGTAACAGGAAAATATACCGCCCCTCGGAAAGCTATCTGGGCGAGCCCTTTCAGCATGCGCCAGGGCGGCAAAAGCCCCCCGTAAAAAGAGGCGAGCCTGAGGTACGATATGCCCTTCTCAAATAAATCGTGCATAGTTTTGTCCCGTCTTTATTACAATAGTATATATCCGCTCGGTGAAAATACAACTTATTCTTCCCCGGGCCAAAAGAATTGTCTTTTTATTCCTTTTCTGCTACCATAGTCCTGAACGTTCTTATCCCAATCGATCCGGACATTATGTCTAATACAGTAAAGGGCGGACATCGGGGCGTGGCTATCCTGGGAGGCGGCCTGAGCGGGCTGGCGGCCGCGGCGCGCCTTTCGCGCGGGGGCTTCAAGGTCACCGTGCTGGAAAAAGAAAGCTGTCTCGGCGGCGTCGCCGCCAACTTCACCCGCGGGGACGGCCGGATGATCCCCAGGTCTTACCACCATATACTCCGCAGCGATACGGCTACCGTCGATATCCTGAGAGAGCTGGGGCTTATCGGAAGGGTTTCCTGGCGCAAGATCAAGTTAAAACTTTCGATCGACGGCCAGACCCTCGACTTTTCCGGCCCGTTCGACCTTCTCGCATACAGGGGCCTGCCTCTCTCGAGCAAGTTGAGGCTGGTCCTCATGGGCGGCCGTATACTGCTTAAAAAGGACTGGACCGATGTCGAGGGGCTTTCCGTAAAGGACCTGATAGGCGGGTGGGGAGATGAGATGATCTACCGCAAGATCTTCGTCCCGCTCGTGGACATGAAGTTCGGGACCGACCCCTCCGCTATCAGCGCTTCCTGGCTCGGGATCCGCCTTCACGCCGGAGAGCCGATAACCCTCTACGGCTACATGCCGGGGACCAGCTGGACCGGGGAGCTGATCTCCAGCCTTTCCGGGACCATACTCGAAAATGGAGGTGAGATCCGCACCGTCTCGGGGATCACGCGGGTCTTCGCCGGCGGCGGGCGCGTATCAGGGGTCGAAGTAAACGGCTCCCGCCTGGAGTTCGACCGGTATATTTCCACTATACCGCCCCACGCTCTTCACGGGATGCTCAAGGAAGCCGGCCAAAGCTCCCCGGGCCTGGATAATATCGCCGGGATACGTTACGTATCAAGCTATAACATGGTGGCCGCTTCGGATTCGGAGACTTTCGATGATTACTGGACGGTCGCGCATACCCCCAGAAGGCATTTCGGGGCTTGTTTCACTCTCGATAAGCTGAACCCGACGCTCCGCGCCGGCTCCGATAAAAGCGTGATGAACTTTTTCACTTATACGCCTTTCGACGACTTCCGTTTCACGGACGAGGAATACGCCGAGCTCTGCAGAAAAGACGCCTCGGAGATGCTTGGCAGGGATATCAGGTTCAACTGGGCTGAAGTCTTCAGGTTCAGTTCGACCGTACCGGTATATTACAAAGATTACGTCAACCCCTCGGCGCGGCTCATGGATAATCTTTACCTGGCGGGCATATATCTCACGTATCCCGAGCTTTCCTCCTCAGGCACCGCCATGAAAAGCGGCATAAAAGCGGCCGAGCGGATGATCTCGGATATGAGTTAAAACACGCGAATCATGCTTAACAGAAAAGACCTGTATCTCATCCTCGTGATCTTCCTGGCTTGTGCGGTGCTCTGCCTGCCGCTGATCCTGCCGATGGGAACGGTGGTCGTCGAGGAATCCTACCTGCAGCTTTGCTCATACCTGGACCTCAACAGGACCTACATGCTAAGAAACCCGGGCCTGCCGCAGTGGGCGTTCCATTTCGGGGGAGGCTATCCTTTTATCAAACATCCCGACAATATAATATTAAGCCCCCTTTTTTACCTGCTGATCCTTCCTTTCGGCAGCGCCGACGGTTTTAAACTGCTTTTGCTTTTCTCTTATTTCGTCGGCGGCGCGGGATTTTTCCTTTTCGCCAGGAAGATCATGGGATACGGCCGGCCGGCCTCTTTCATAAGCGCGCTTTTCTTCGCGCTTAACTCTTTTATCCCTTTCCAGATCAATACCGGCAACATTATGCTCCAGGCCTGGTTCTACCTCCCCCTGATATGCCTGACCCTTTTTCTCGCCGGGACCGTCAGGAAACACCTCTTCTACTGTTCTCTTCTGGTGGCTCTGACCCTTTACAACGCGATGGGGCTTGCGTGGGCCTCTATGGCGCTTTTCCTGTTCCTACTTGCCGCGCTGGACCCGATACCGCCGGACGGGAAAACATCCGGCGGCGGCCGGAACCTTCTGCTCGTGCTCGGAGCGGTATTCGGCCTGGCGTTCCTCCTCTCCGCGGCCAAGCTGCTGCCCATGATAGATCTTTTGCGGGAGAACATAAGGCCCATAGACGACTACAGCGCGGCGTCGGCCCACGCCATGACGATCAGAAAGATGTTCCTCTCTTTTTTCTCGAGAGGCCCCTACGCGGTCGGCAACGAGTCCGCCATGGGCCCCAACGGTCTCGGTATGGGGTCGGTGATGTATTTCGGGGTCATCCCGGCCGTTTTCTTCGCTTTTTCCTGCGTTCTCTGCTTCAGAAAAATATGGAAATATCTCGCCGCCATGGCCATCTTCCTGCTTCTATGCATGGCCGGCAACAGCCCCCTGGACCTGTTCAGGCTCCTGTGGAACCTGCCCCTCTTCCATTCCATGCATGAGGCGGCGCGTTATTTCTCCTTCCCGGTGGTCTTCTGCGCGGCTGTTATATCGGGGGCTTTTTTCGGATCGTCTTATTTCAAAAATCTCGGGAAAAAGGCGCGGTTAGCTGTCTACGCTCTGGCTCTACTGGGAGCTGTCAACATGTTAGCCGCGAACTCGCGGTACTACGCTTTCACTTCTTCCTACCAGGAGCCCGTCCCTGAGGCCAGGTTCGATAACGAATTTTTCAGCGTTATGCGGGTCCGCCCCGATGGCATTGAAAGGGCCCCCTTCTTCGACCCTGCCAGGGTATGGAAAAGCAAGTACGCGGCCGAGCTGGCCACTGGCCTGCAGTATTACATGTTCAGGCAGAACATCGGCGTGTCGAACTGGTACGGCAATATCAATCTGCGGGAAAACGCCATACCGCGTTACGGCGTCCTGGTGGGATACGGCGATCACTGGAAAGACCTGCGGCGGGCCCCTTACAGGAAGAACGGCGTTATCCCTAACGATAAGTACCGCGGAGAAAGTTTCTTTTTAAAGAACGGATCCAACAGGACCGGCCCGGCCGCCTGGAAGACCAACATGATAACCGTCCCCGTCGACCAGTCGACACCCGACATACTTGTCGTCAACCAGAACTACGACAGTGAATGGAAGACCGACAGGGGCAGGATAACCGAGGTGAACGGGCTTATAGGCGTTGTCCTGGATAAGCCCGTAAAAGGCCCTGTCACCCTCAGGTACGCCTCGAGAACTTTCTTCGCCGGTCTCGCTCTCAGCCTGGCCGCTCTCCTGGCCTGTCTGTTCTATTTTTTCGTCTTACCGCGCATGCGCTTCACGCGCGGGAAGGCCGGGCCATGAAGGACTTCAAGATACTTTTCCAGGAGCCCTTTGTCCCGCGCCAGGTGATCTACGGTAAATTCTCCGACGGGACCGGTAATAATACCTTCCCTTTCGGCGTGGCCAGCGTGGCTTCTTATGTCCACGGCCGCGGCTATCATGTCAGTTACATAGACCCCCTGGTGGACGAGATAAAAAAAGAGGACTATCTCGCCTTTTTACGCGAGAACCGGTTCGATATGATCGCTATGAGCTCAACGACCCTGGAGATAGACTACGCCGTAAGCACATTGGAACTGGCTAAAAGCGTTCTTCCGGACTGCCTGACCGTCCTGGGGGGCGTGCACGCCACGCTGCTGCCCGAAAAGATACTGAGGAGAACAGACGCCATAGACTACCTCGTGCTTGGAGAGGGAGAAAAGAGCTTCCTGCGTCTTCTGGACGCCCTGAGCTCCGGACGTGAGGGGCTTACGCGCGGGTTGCCGGGTATCGCCTACAAGAAAGACGGCGCCGTCACGGTCAACCCTTATGAGGAAACCGACCGCCTGAGCCCGGAAGAGATGCCCGCGCCCCTTTTCGATATCTTCCCGATGAGAAAATACGTCTCGCAGATCACATACGCCAAGGTCTTCCCCACATACAGCCTGGTGGCCTCCAGGGGGTGTCCTTATGAATGCGCTTTCTGCGACGCCCCGGTCACCACCGGCAGGAAGGTAAGATATAAACCGGTTGACGCGCTTATCAGTGAGATCAGTACCCTGAAAGAAAAGTACGGCGCGCGCGGGGTCATGTTCCTTGACTCTACTTTCACGGTCGACAACGGCTGGGTAACCCGCTTCTGCGAGGCCTACATCCGCTCAGGCCTCAAGCTTCCCTGGGCCTGCAACAGCCGGGTGGACACCGTCAGCGAGGGACTTTTGAAGCTTATGAAAAAGGCCGGATGCTGGAGCGTCCTTTTCGGCGTGGAATCGGCCAACCAGAAGTCCCTTGACCTGATCAACAAGCGTACGACGGTGGAACAGAACGAGGCGTCGATAAGGCTGGCCCTTAAACTCGGTTTTTACGTTTACACGAGCTATATACTCTGCCTGCCGGGCGAAAACGAGGATGACGTGATGAACACGATACGCTTCGCCCGCCGCATGGGCAACCATATCGCGATATTCTACCTGCCGGTGCCTTTCCCGAGAACGAAGCTCGAGGAGATCGCGAGGGCCGAGGGCGGCTTGAGAGAGGGGGCGCGGGGGAAGGACTACAACCAGTGGGACTATTCCGACCCGGTCTACATTAACCCTCTTCTGGGCAAGGAGAAGATGCAGGAGCTGCTCAGAAAAGCTTTCCTGGGATTCTATACCAGCCCCCTGGTCATATCACGCAACCTTAAAGAGCTCTTCCTCCTGCGGCAGAGCCCTTACAAGTTCTACCTGGGCCTAAAAGGCGTGCTGGGCGTTTTCAAATAACATTTCCCTGGTAAGCAACCCGCTCAATATGGAAGGATAAGCTTCGCAGGGGGTCCAGCAGCCGGGACACTGGCCTTTTTCTATCTTCTTCCTCAGCTCACTTAACGGCCCCCTGTTGTCACACCAGAAAAGCTCCAGATCGTACCTCGAGTCCCTCAGGTTCCCCGCGCGCTCCCCGTAGCCTATGCACGGGTAGACATCGCCGTAAGGGTCGATAAAACAAGTGGCGTCCAGCGCCCTGCAGCGCGCCGGGCAAGTCCCCTTTTCCAGATATTCGCTCATGAGAGAGAAATACTTTTTCTCGAGGAACCCTTTAAGGCCGCCCGCTTTCAGGCGGCCGCCGTCGAGCCTTATGGACTCGACGGTACGGCACACCTCGCCGTCCACCGAGCATGGCCCCTCAAGCGGCGACAGATTGTTGTAAAAGAAAGACCTGGCCGCGAAATTGAAATGCGCCTGTCCCGGATCAAAGCCCGGCACTTCTCTATCAAGCCATTCGAAAAGAAAGGGAAGGTCCTTGTGGTTCTTTTTTGAGACAAGTATCCCCAGATAAGCGTTAACGCCTTTTATGCCTCTCAGCCTTCTGAACGTTTCCACGCACCTTTCAAAGGAACCCTCCACTCCTCTTAACCGGTCGTGGACCTCGCGGGTGCCCTCCAGGCCGCAGGTGACGACCAGCCTCACGGACCTGTTCCTTTTCATGGCCGCCCTAACGGCCCTTTCTATCCTGGCGGGCGAAGAACCGTTGGTAGGGAACGTAAGGAGGGCGAGTTCCCTGTTAGCCGCCGCTCTTTCCAGGACCTCCTCGATGTCCTCCCTGGTGAATATCTCGCCTCCCGTGAACTGCAGCCACGGGATACGGCCGAGAGAGGATATTACCTTGCCGAGCTCTTCGGTGGAAAGCTCCTCTCGGGGGGGCCTGGCCCATGTCGCGCAGTTGGCGCACTTCAAGTCGCAGCGGTATGTCAGCGCGAAGGTCACTTTATAGGGCAGGCCGCATCTTTTCAGGTTGGATAACGCTATCTTTAGTATCAGGCGCAGCGACTGGGGTTTCATATGTTCCTGACCAGAGACCGCAGGTATTTCGGCAGTTCCTTTCTTTTTGATATCTTTGACCTGCCGCAGAGCCGTTTTTTTTCCCTGCCCGGGATCTCGCTTATCTTTTTGCCGGCCCTCAGCATCTTCATGACCATCTCCTGCTCTATCGCGAACCCGTGTTCCTGCAGGGGCAGCTCTTTCGCCGATGAAACCTTAAGTATCCTGTACCCGTTCTGGACGTCCGTGAGCCGGGTCCCCCACCTCGCGTTCACGGCAAGTGAGCTCAGCTTATTGCCCGCGAGGCGCAGAAGACCGTCCACGCTCCCCGGGCCCATCTCCTCGCTTCCTCCAGTGATCCTGGAGGCTATCACCATGTCCGCCCTTTTCTCCCTTATGGCCTCCAGCAGCCGGGGTATATCGTTCGGATCATGCGAGCCGTCCGCGTCCATCAGCACCAGGTATTCGCCGCTGGCCGCGGCAAGCGCTTTCCTGACGCCGTTGCCCTTGCCTTCTCTGGCCCTTAAGACCCTCACGCCCGATCTCAATGCTATTCGAACCGTGTCGTCGACAGAATATCCGTCCACCAGGAAGACCTCGCACCCGTCTATGCCGTGGCGGCGGATGGCCCGGCGTATACCTGAAAGCACCAGGGCGACATTTCCCTCCTCGTCCCTGGCCATGACGGCCACGCTAACTTTCTTCTCTCTGGAGCATATATGGTCCATTCCCGCTGTAGAGCTCCTTTATCATCTTTCTTTTCGACATTTCAAACTCGGCAAGCGCGGCGCCTTTGCGCAGGAAAAGTTCCACGCCGTCCGCCGTGGCGAAAGTCCTGTATTTTGCAATACCCGGCCGCGGGGGAGCGAAAGAAACAAGGTATTCCTTGCCGCCGGCCGGTTCCAGGTCCGCGTAATACATTATGGCCCTTTCGTCCACGGGAAGCTCGAGGACCTCCGCTACAAGAAGGCTTCTTTTTCGGGCCTCGAAAAGGTCGCTTGTGGCGAGGCATATTTTATCCATTCCGCTTATGAAATCATCAGCCCTTCTGGTCTCCTCCCGGGGAAAGACATAAAAAAGGGCCGCCAGTTCCATTATTATCACCAGGGAAACAACCGCTTTCGAGCGGAAGGCCCCCGAAAGATAATACGCCAGAAGCGGGAACATGAAGACCGGCACAAAATAATGCGCCGGCACACACCCGGATCTCAGCGGCATCAAAAGGCATACAAGGGTGACAAGCGCCATCAGCCTTATCATTTTGTCGCGCAGTCCCCAAAGCAGGAAAAGGGAAAGCCCGGCCGTAAGAGCGAAATAACTCACTGTATAAGCCGCGGTGAAACCCGCGTCAAAAGGCCTTGTATAAAGGGGGCATACATTCCCGTGCAGGGCCCTCGCCATGTCAAGGAATGTGAAGTCGCCGCGGGAAACGACCGCGATAAGAGCCAGCGCCATGATCGCCAAACCGGACAGGTATATCAAAAGCGCCCTGTATTTCCTGAAGATAAAGGAATACGCGGCGAGAAAGAAGGTCATGATGATCATGCCGTTATATCTTACGCCCGCCCCCAGGATCAGCAGGAGAGCCGCCGTCCATGCCGCGCCCCTTCCCCCTTTTAACAGAAAATAGAACCCGGCCAGGAAAAGGGCCAGCTGGACGGTTTCCCCGCTTTTCGCGAGGTCGCAGGGGGCCAGATAATCCGCGCGGTAGCATATGATCATGTAATATATCGCCATGTAAAGCAGTACGGGCGCGTACGCGCCGACTGCGTGGAACCCCTTCCCTCGGAGTTCTATTATCAGATCCCTTACCAGGAACCCGATACAGATAAAAGCCGTAAGAGCGCTTATCCGCAGAGTGAACTCGGCGTTCCCGAAGAACGCGAGAGAGAACATATTAAGGTATACCGCGGGCGCGAAAGAGAACTGGGGTATGAAAGTGACCGCCTCGCGGTAGGACGTGGGAAGAAAAGAGGTCCTCACGCTGTGTGCGAGCCAGAACTGCTCGACCCCGTCCCCGTTGAGCTGGAGCATGAGGATATTCTTCCAGGAAAAAGCGAAAAGAAACGCTATCAACAGAAAATACAGGATGTTAAACCGCCGCCGGGCCGCGGAACTCTCATCCGGGACGCGCCGCGAAAGACCGTCCGCCCCGCTGGCCGCCATGGATATCAACAGGGCCGCCAGCATGAGGGCCGCCGACAGGACGACCATTACCTCGCGCGTGATCTCGGCGGCGAACAAAAGCTTATATAACGTCGTCGCCGCGTAAAAATAGATATAGTTTATCAGGAAACCTTTCGCGAATAGCGCGGCCGGCGCTTGTTCTCCGCCTGAGATGCTCCCCGCTATGAACACGCCCGGCACAAAGTATATGAGCAAGGTCCCGGAAAATATACAGGCGGCGGAAACACCTTTGACCCAAAGGGGGGATAGGACCATTTCGGGCCGGAAACACGGCGCCGCGTCCGGCCGCGCGCCCGAGACACGAGAGAGAATAAGCACCCCCCCGAAATATACCGCCAGCAGCGCGCAGGATACAGCCGCGCCTTTTATCCGGTTCAACCGCCGGGAAAAATCCATATCATTTCTCCGTTCCAGCGGGCAGCATGTTCTCCCGCTCCATCTCCGCGTATATGTTATCGGCTATGACCCTGTATCCCTCGGCATTGCAGTGAAGAAAGCCTTTAGCGTCCTCGAAATAATCGCTCTTGCTCTTTCCCGAGGCCCACATGTCCTCGAACACCGCGTAATTATCGACCAGCGGCACAGAATATGCCCGGGCCGCGTCCCTTACGGCCTCTATATCTACGCTCGGGTATGTCATCAGCATCATTATTCTGCCCTGCCCCTGGCAGGCGGCCGCTATCTTCCCTAGATCCGAAAGGACCCATTCCTGAAGGCGCGCTCTTTTACTTCCTTCCCCGGAGAGATCACATCTTGCCGCGTATGCTTCCTCTTCACGCCCCTCGAGGGCCTGCATCCGCGCGGCGGCCATGATCTTGTCGACGAGCTCGTTAAGCCGCTGGACCGCGGCGGGGTCGTCGCCCACCGCCCCGTACATCTCATCTATCAGTGAGCGCGGCGGCAGTTCACCGCGAGGATCGGCGTCGACCTGTTTTTCATACCACTCCGCCGCCATGGCGTATTTGCCCTGGGACATATACACCTCGGCTATGCCGCCGTAATTCCCGCCATAGCCGGGGTCTATCCTTATCCCCTTTTCATGCTCCTGGAGCGACTTACCGAAAAGCCCCCTCTGGCAATATACCCTTCCGACGCCGCATATCAAACGGCTGTCTCCCGGCGCGGCCTTCAGCCCCCTGCTGAACCAGCCGAGGGCCTCCTCGTACCTGAACCTCGCCAGATAGTAATATCCTATTTCCAGATAGTACTTTGTTTCCCCGGGGTTTTCCGACGACATCCGTTTAAGTCCGGCTATGGCGTCCCTGTCAGCCTCCTCGGCGCTCTTATACTCTTCGGCGAAATAGGCCGCTCCCTTCCCGGACCGCGAGGCCCTGAGCTTGAACTTGATGTTATCCGCCAGCAGCCTTATAAGCCTGTAAACGCGCACCCTGTAAAGCGCGTCATTCAACCCGGAAAAGAAAGTGGCTTTTCCGTCAAAAGAACCGTATCCCCACCTGTTCCAGCTGTTAGCCATGCCCGACATAACGATAACAAGGTCGGGCTTCGTTTCGTCAAGATAACCCCGCAGCGAGTTCAAAAGCTGCGCGGTGTTCTGGCATCTTTCCCCCTTGTTGACGACCGTAAAAAGCCCGTCCCCGGCTTTTTCGTTAAGTAATCTCTCGAGCTGTCCCGGGTAGCCTTCTCCTTCGGGCGCTCCCATGCCGGCGGTGAACGAATCCCCGAGGCATAGGATCACATATGCCCCCCCAGGCCCCGTGCCAGCGGACGGCAGGGTGCCCGCGCCGTAGACGCCTCCAAGAACCCTCAGCCCGGCCTCGAGCAGGATCAAAGCCGCCAGGATCCCGATAAAGAACACTGTTATCTTGCGTCCAAGAGTCCTCATCCTCCACCCGCTTTCTCGGCGACGCAGTTCCCGATGACAAGACAATCCATTCCGCTTTTCATATAACAGTCCGCGGCTTCTTCCGGAGAGCGCACGATAGGTTCCCCCCTGAGGTTAAAGGATGTGTTCACGACCAGCGGGACTCCCGTGAGGCGGTCGAACTCCATTATAACGCTCCAGAACAGCGGGTTTTCTTTCCGGCTGACCGTCTGGACCCTCGCTGTCCCGTCTTCGTGAGTGACGCCGGGTATGACCCCGGCTTTGCCGGCTTTAACGCGGGGAGCCAAAAGCATGAACGGGGAAAGTCCGTCCATCTCGAAATAGTCCCCGGCTTTCTCCTCCAGCACAGAAGGCGCGTAAGGCCTGAAAGATTCCCTTTTCTTGACCCTTGAGTTCAGTTTTTGCTTTATATTAGGGTCCCGCGCGTCGGCGAGTATGGACCTGTTGCCGAGGGCCCTGGGCCCGAACTCCATCCTCCCCTGGAACCATCCCACGATCTTCCCGCCGGCTATCTTTTCCGCCGCGTAAGCCGCGGCCTCATCTCTGCCCAGACGCCTGAAGGCGATCCCCCTGCCCGATAAAGCCCTTTCTATTTCCGGCGCCGTGAATCCCGGCCCCAGGTAAGCGTTTTCCATCACATAGCGCCTCGGGTTCTTCATGACGGAATTATAAGCGAATATGGCCGCCCCCATCGCGCCTCCGCTGTCGCCCGCGGCCGGCTGTATGAACACGTCCTTAAAAGGGGTCTCTTCCTTGATCTTCTCGTTCGCCACGCAGTTAAGGAACACGCCGCCAGCCATGCAGAGGTTGTCCGACCCCGCGCTCTTATGAAGGTCCCGCGCGGCCGAGACAAGGACCTGTTCAGTGAAGGCCTGCAGGCTCGCCGCCATATCATAATGCCTCTGTTCCAGCGGCTCGCGCTCTCGCCGGGGCCTTCCGAACATCCTGACGAACCTGCCGCTGAACATCCTTGTCCCCCTGTTGAACCCGAAATAACTTTCGTCGATGAAAAAACTTCCATCGGGCCGCGTCCTGATGATCTGTCTGAACTTATCCAGGTACTCGCTTTTACCATAAGCCGCCAGTCCCATCACCTTCCCCTCGTCGCGGTTGGCCCTGAAGCCGAGATAGGTCGTCACGGCCGCGTATAAGAGACCGAGTGAATGCGGGTACCTGATCTCCTTTTCCACCTCTATATCGCGCCCCTGCCCGCGGCCCCTTGTCATAGTGGCCCACTCGCCCAGCCCGTCGCAGGTCAGTATCGCCGCCTTATCGAACGGTGAGACCAGGAAAGCGCTGGCGGCATGCGATAGATGGTGCTTTATGAAAAGCGTCCTCCCCTTGTAGGCCATCTCCTTTTCGAGCACCAGGGGGAATATCAGCCTTTCCTGGAGCCAGTGGGGCGTCGTCTGGAGAAAATTCCTGAGCGAGAAGGGGTAGGCCCTAAGGTGGCTTAACACTATCCTGGAGAATTTTAGGTACGGTTTTTCGAAAAAAGCGACAAGGTCTATGTCACCGAAGGATATACCCGCGCTCTGCACGCAGTAATTAATGGCGCCGGAGGGGAAGTCCGGGGAGTTCTTGACCCGGTTGAACCTTTCTTCCTGCGCCGCTGAAACGACGCGCCCTTCTTTGACCACGCAGGCCGCCGAGTCATGATAATAACATGAGACCCCCAGGATATTCACTGAGCGCTCGCCCTCCTTGAGCGGGTTAAAGCCCGGCGTAGATGAAAGATGTCACGACCGCCGGGCCGATGTAATAGACCAGGAACGCCAGAATGGCCAGCAGGAAAAGAATAGGCGCCAGGAACATGAGTTTTTCCCGCCTGACCATGTAGTACATCTCTTTTATTATGTACGTAACCTTCTTTATCATATCAGCATACAGGCCTCAGCTCTGCCTGAGGCAGTCCTCGAGGGCTGATCCGTATCCGCTTGGCCGGTCCCAGAACGTCTCTTCTTCCCCGGTCTTTTCTTTCAGGGCGCTTCTCCTGAAGACCTCCGCCAGGAGGCGGGTGATGCCGAAAAACACAATATACACCGCGAACAGAAGCAGGGCTATCAGCACCTTCTGCGTGAGCCTTATAACGCCCCGGGGCATTCTTTTTATCATGTCCAGCGTTCTCATGGCAAGTCCTCCGTGCCGCAGCCTATGCTCTCAAGGATCGGACGGAGCTCTTCCTTACCGAAGTCTATCTCAAGGAGCTTGAGGGCCTCCTCCCTGCTCATCCTCCCCTTCCTCACAAGGTCGCTCATCTCCACATGGTAATGCGTATAACCGTAATTCTTCATGGTGAGATACACGCTCACAAAGTTCATGAGACAGTTCGTCGAGCCTTTCGGGTAGCTTTTCGGTATCTCTTTCCACCCGAGCTCATCGCGCAGTATGTTTCCCGCTTTACCCGGGTCCCACGGCAGGTACCAGTGAGGCGAGATCATTACGCCCTTTGATCTCCTGCGGCCTTTCGCCGCCGCCTCTTTAACGCTCCTTGGGAAGTCCCTGTATCTGGGGTCCTTGCGTAATTCGCGGGTTATGAACTCAGCCGTCGCCCCGGACATGGCTTTATAAGCGTCCATAGAAGGTCCTTCCCCGCGCTGTCCCCGCGTCCAGCCGCCAACCAGAAGCGGTATCCCGTATCTTGCCGCGGTATCATATGTCAGTTTTATATACCATATCGCGCATACGTGGCAGATAGGAGCTTTTGCCCCGCTTTTGATGACCCTGGCGAATACATCCTTCATGAAACCCGTCTTGTAGTACAGCCAGTCCACACCGAGTTTCTGGACGGCATTTTTCACGTTTTCCAGCGCCCCTCCGGGTTCGAAGCCGTGGTCGAAGGTGAACGCCAGCGGCGTCATCCGGTACCTTTTTTTCATGTAATAAAGGCTCATGACGCTGTCCTTCCCCCCGCTGCACATGACAAGGCAGTCGTACATGCCTCTGCCCCTGTAACGGTCAAGAAGCGCCACCAGTTCGGATTCAAGGGGCTCCCCGGGCTTCCCGGAAGAGCTCCGCCCTTCCGCTGCCGAACATATGTTGCAGACCCCCTGGTCATTCAGCCGCAACCCGGGCGCATCGCCCGGCAGTACGCATCTCTTGCACAGCATATATCACTCTCCGCCCTTGGCCCTCTTTGCCTCTACGGGAAGCTTCCCGAAGTATTCTTCCATCAAAACGTTCGCTGCGTTCTCCGCTATCAGCCTGTTGCCCTTAGCGGTGCAATGGCCCAGGTCCCGCGCGAATCTATCCCAAAAATATTCTTTGTACCGACTTCCATCCATAGCCTCTTTGAAGTTCTTTTCATTATCTATGAAGATAACGCCCTCGGAAGGCCCCAGCATTTTCCTGAGCGTCCCGACATCTCTCAAGGGGTACTGCATGCATACGAGCTTTATCCCCCTGCCGGTCACGATATACTTCAGGGCCCTGTAGTTTTTCTTCGTTCCGGAAAGGAATTTCCTCTCTTTTTCTTCAGCCAGGGCGTAATATCCCTCCGCCTCATCCATTCGCCCGCTCTCTTTGTATATCTCCGCAAGCGCCGAATACAGCCTGTAGTAGCCCTCGTTCTTCTCTATTCCTTTTTCCAAGATATCCTCAGCCTCATTATACTTCCCTTGTTTGATATAAAAAGAACTCAGCCTAAGATATATCCCTTCGTTGTGCGGGTCCGCTTCCAGCCCCCTTTCAAGCATTTCCTCGGCTTTTTCAAGCTGTTCTATCGCAAAGAAATATTCCCCGGCCTCTTGATATAAAATGCCGTTGCCGGGATCCAGCTCTATCGCCCTGTCGAGAAACCTTTCCGCCTTGTCCGGCTTGTACATCTTTCCCAGCTCCATGTAATACCGAGCTCGCGTCGGATCTATCTCTATCGCCCTGGCGTACATGGCTTCGGCGTCCCCGTACCTGTAGATCTTCGCGTAAAACCGTCCCAGCTCGGCATATGCCTCGGCGTTATCCGGGTTGTTCTCGATATGATCCAGGAGTATACTTTCCCGCTTCCCGGCGCCTTCTGTTCCCTGGATATCCTCTTTTACGATCGGTGGGAGTTTTACGCCTTTTATCCTGTTCACTATCTGGCATCTTAGCAGCTCCGCCAGGCGGTATATCCTCAATGAGCTGAGGAATGACCCCTCCTTTTCATAAGCGGCCTCCCCGAACACGGTAACCCCTCCCCTGTCCATGATCCCCATCATCACTATCACGATGTCGGGCTTATATAAATCAAGGTTCTGGTCCAATTGTTCAAGTATCTCGGCCGATGTAGCGTCTACTATGCCCTTATTAATGACGGAAACCTTAAAGTCCTTGGATCTTGAGTTCAGCTCTTCCTGCAGCTGGCTGGGATAGGACCACTCTCCCCCCACGGCTGTCATGGAATCCCCCAGGCAAAGTATCCTGTACGCGCCGGCATCTGCCAAAGCGGCCCTGTTGATCTTATCCTGCTCCGACATGATCATATGCCCCGCCAGTCGCAATCCCCCCTCGAGAAGGACCAGGAACAATAGAACCCCTATTACAGCGGCCAGCGCCTTCCTCGCAAAAATCCCCTTGATACTCATTGCCTCCACCTTCGACTCAATATACTAATATTACCTCTATCCCCGCCAATTGCAAGACACATAATTAGGGACAACTCCCTATTTTTATTAATTCTATAATTTTTCTTGATTTTTTATCATATACATACTATACTGTTCTTTCCGGAGGGTTAATATGCCAAGAACAGCAAGGATC